>Ga0137403_10008605_pt1 | contig 11417 bp, 12 predicted proteins | sample CZOMad2_1_16fung_FD_122057 | JGI IMG/M metagenome (GOLD analysis project Ga0137403, IMG submission 122057) | Vadose zone soil fungal communities from Angelo Coast Range Reserve, California, USA - CZOMad2_1_16fungal (Hybrid Assembly) | ecosystem: Environmental > Terrestrial > Soil > Vadose zone...
AGGCCGGCCCGTTGTAGTCCTTGATCAACGGATTGATCTGGAAGCACTCGAGGTTCGCGAGCGCCGCGCCCGCATGATAGGCCATGGCGTAGCCGTCGCCCGAATTGGCAGCGTTCTCGTAGGTGCCGAACATGTAGCCTGAGGTCGGCAGGCCGAGCCGACCGGCAGCCCCGCAGCACAGAATCACGGCCTTGGCCTTGAGCACCAGGAATTCCGCGGTGCGGGTGTTCACCGCGATCGCGCCGGCGATGCGGCCATCGTTGCCGGTGAGCAGCCGCGTCGCCATGTAGCGGTTCGAGATCAGAAGCCGCGCCCGCCGGAGCTGCCGGTAGAGCGCCTTCTTGACGGTCTCGCCATTCGGCATCGGCAGCACATAGGTGCCGATGTGATGCACCTTCTTGACCGCGAAGTCGCCGTTCTCGTTCTTCAGGAAGCGGATGCCGAAACTGTCGAGCTCCTCGATGATCGAGAAGCAGCGCTGGGCGTATTTGTAGACCGGCTTCTGATCGACGATGCCGTCGTTGGCGATGGTGATTTCCTTGGTGTACTGCTCGGGCGTCGCGTAACCGGGAATGACCGCGTTATTGAGGCCGTCCATGCCCATCGAGATCGCGCCGGAGCGCTTGACGTTCGCCTTCTCGAGCAGAATGACGGTCGCGTCCGGGTTCTTGCGCTTGGCCTTGAGCGCCGCCATCGGACCCGCGGTGCCGCCGCCGATCACGAGCACGTCACATGAGACTTCGGAGAGACCGTCGATCAGATCGTCCATCGTCACGTTCCCTTGACTGGCATCTTCCGCAGGCGATGCCGCCTCGCCCGTAAGGTCTGCCAACTCTGCTTATCGTGCGAGCAATTAGTTGCCGCGGGCACAGAGCGTAGCCGCCCAATATTTCGCCAGCGCCGCCGCCCAAAGCAGCAGGGCGCCCGCACGCTCATCGCTCGACGAAAGCCTTCTCGATCACGAAATGACCGGGCGCGGAGTGATTGCCCTCGGCGAACCCGCGCGCCTCGAACATGGTCCGCAGGTCTGCAAGCATCGCCGGACTGCCGCACAGCATGATGCGGTCGGTTGCGAGATCGAGTGGCGCGAGCGCGCAGTCATCAAACAGCTTGCCCGAGGTGATCAGGTCGGTAATGCGGCCGCGATTGCGGAACGGCTCGCGCGTGACGGTCGGGTAGTAGTGAAGCTTGCCCTCGAGCAGCGGACCGAACAGCTCGTCCTGGCGCAGGTCCTCGACCACGCGCTCGCCATAGCTCAGCTCCGAAACCTGCCGGCAGCCATGCACCAGCACGATGGTCTCGAAGCGCTCGTAGACGTCGGGATCCTTGATGATGCTGACGAAGGGCGCGAGCCCTGTTCCCGTCGACAGCAGCAGCAGGCGCGATCCGGGCAACAGGTTGTCGACGACCAGCGTGCCGGTCGGCTTACGGCCGACGAGCACGATGTCGCCATGCTTGATGCGCTGCAGGCGCGAGGTGAGCAGCCCGTCCGGCACCTTGATGCTGAAGAACTCGAGCGACTCGTCATGATTGGCGCTTGCCATGCTGTAGGCGCGCAGCAGCGGACGGCCGTCGACCTCGAGCCCGATCATGGTGAACTGGCCATTCTGAAACCGGAAGCCTGGATCGCGGGTGGTGGTGAAGCTAAAGAGCGACTCGGTCCAGTGGCGGACGTCGACGACGGTCTCGTGATAGAAGGCGCTCATGATTGGCTCTTGTCGCAGTGGTCCGGCGCATGCCTAGCAGACCGGCGCCTCAGCGAAATCGCGGGATGGCTCCGGCAGTCGATTAGTTGCGCAGATGAGATGCAACTAATTGCTCCCGGACGGCGCCCATCCTCTGGCAGACTGTCGTCAGGAGGCACGTCATGGCCGAGACTTCGACATCAGACATTGCCGACACGCCGATCGACAGCGCGACCGTGGCGGAAGACGGCGCGACCTTGCTGCTGATCACCCACGGCTTTCTTCAGTGAGCGCTGGTGACGTGTGAAGAGAAAACGATCTTGCTTGACCTCTGGATGGTAACGTCACTCCTCAGTCATGAGCACCTCCCCCTGTGCTGCAAGCAGTTCGAGTCGTGCGGCAACATTGACGCTGTCCCCTTCCATGTCAAGGTGATCTGTCAACGGATTCCCACGCACAAGGGTTGTGCCTCGACGCATGCCAAGACGCGTCTGCATGCCCGCAGCTTGGAGCACAGGGACCCATTGAAAGGCACATCTCAACCCTGTATTGGCGTCTTCACAGCACGCCACGAGAGCATCGCCCCAGGTATGCACCTAGTGCGCTCCCCCTCGTTGCCACATCGGCGGTGCGAGACCGCGTCGCATCCCCATGGGTTCTTTGCGCTCTTCGTCCCCGAAGCGAGAGAAGCCGCGCATGTCCAGAAAGCGTGTCGTGCGGGAGTACGTCTAGGGTGGTAACGGTCGATCTCGCGCCAAGAGAAGGGGAAAGAGGGTTGTCTGGAGTTGCGCAAGCTGGTGCTCGACCGCCTGCCGCATGTCGACGTGCTGAAGCGCAGAGCGGTGCGCCACTTGTGTTTGCTGTGCCTGTTCGTTCAACTTGTCAAGCGTATGTCCCCCCAGATCACCAATACCCAACGTAACCGTCGCACCGCCAGGAGCGTCTTGCACAGCGTGGAGGCAGAGCACACAGCCTGGATGCCTGTCTTCAATCTGCCGCATCACTGCAGGGAGGGTCATCATCTCTATCGGCGTAATACCCCCCGCATAGTGGAGTACGATGCGTGTTGTATCGGCGTAGAGTCGTTCAAATTCCCCTGGGCGATAGCGGGTCCGTTCGCGCCCGTCTCGATCCCAGGAGGCCGCTGGACACTGTACGCCTTGAATCGACCAGCCTGCCCGTTGGCTTTCCCACAGCCGCGCCTCGGTCAGCATGGCCCCGTTGCAGTTGGTCTCGATGAGATTGGCGAGACGGAAGTCGACCCCGCACAGGATGGCCTCGCTGAGGTCGGCCTTGCGCAGGTGTGCCCCGCTGAGGTCGACTGTACTCAGGTCGACCTTGCTCAGGTCGGCGTCGCTGAGGTGTGCCCCGCTGAGGTCTGCGCCACTGAGATGGACGTTCCTGAGGATGGCGGCGCTGAGGTCGGCCCCGCTGAGGTGTGCCTCGGTGAGGTGTGCCCCGCTGAGGTCGGCCTTGCGGAAGATGGCCCCGATGCCGATGGCCCCGCTGAGGTGTGCTCGCCGCAGGTCTGCCCCGCTGAGGTCTACCCCGCTGAGGAGTGCGTCGCTGAGGTCTGCCCCGCTGAGGAGGGCCCTGCTGAGGAGGGCCTTGCTGAGGTCGGCCCGCCTGAGGTCGGCCTTGCTGAGGTCGGCGTCGCTGAGGATGGCCCCCGTGAGGTCGGCGTCGCTGAGGATGGCCCCCGTGAGGTTCACGTGGCGCAGGTCGGCCTCGGCGAGGTGCGCTTTGCTGAGGGACGCCCCCCGCAGGTCTATCCCGACGTCAGGATGCTGTTGTCTCCAGGCATTCCAGGCACGCACATCGTGCGTCAGCCTCTTCAGGGAATCCCAATATGCCATGTCGTGCACCTCGCCTGTGCGTCATGCTGAAACCTCCCCGCTTTGGGGACGCCAGAATGGATCGCCATCGAGAAGGATTGTAGCACTGCTTGGCTGGTCAAGCACGCGGCCTGCGGTGTCGTCTGCTGCCCGTGATGACGACAGCGAGTATCCCACCGTGCAAACCTCTGAGCAGAGGCTGGAAGGCGTCGGGTGCAGCGCCCAGTGAGGCAATGACCACACACCGTACAACCGCTGTGAACCCCCAACTTACCCCTACAACCCGAGGTATTGTCGATATCCTTCAGATAAGCTGTATAAAAGACTCCCTGGGCCAATCGGTTGCTTTTTGAGGAAACCCATCCAGTAGAGCTGCTCCAGCCGATAGTATACCTCTGTATCGGATGACTGCTTCAGGCGCTCGACCTTTTCCCTGAGCTTTCGCCTGATCTCCTGTTCACTGACGAGCCCTCCAGTCGGAACCGTTTCAGTTATCACGGTCAGCATGCGCTTCTGAGTCGAACTGGTTATGGAATCTTGGAGGAGATAAGCAAAACGTTGCTTGGGGTCATTTGCTACTTCTCCTTCCTACCCAGGACGTACAACGGTGACAGGCTTTGGAGGGACGTAATAGACCGCGATTGCCAACAGCACAAACCCCCAACCAAGCGCCAGGGACACCCATCGATAATGCACATCGGGCGTCAGCTGCTTGAGCAGCGGGACTTCAAGACCAGTCGTTATTCCTAGAAGGAGCAGAAGCGATCCGAGAAGGAAAAAAAGCAGGGAAAGCGGATGCTGAAATTTACTGGTCACCCATTCAATGAACTTCCCCATGGCGGTTCTCCTCTCAGAGCTGGGATGTCCTAGCCGCACTTCATCGGCATTGTCGCTCCTCTGCAGGTCGAGGCAGCCGCCCCCCACAAATGCGCTTCCCTTTGTCGCCTATCTAGATACTATGCAACGATATACTATGCAACGATCATCCGTCACACTGCCTGACATAGTAATAGATAGCCTGTCGCTGTCGAGTATCGCCTCAGATCTGCTGGCCTGATTGTACATCAGACCAATACCTTTTTCTGAAAGAACTCGCACCACCCGATGACTCGCACACCTTCCGCGCCTGTGCATCGAGCATTGTCGTGGTGCCCTATACGTAGATCGTGATGTGCTGGCTGTTGGCATGCCCGAGCCACTCTTGCGCCCTTGACGATATCAGCTCTGTTGGCCAACGTGGACGTGATGTCACTCCGAGAGAGCAGGGGTGATCGACGTTCCACGCATGAACGGACGCGCCGCTTGGTCTGCCTGGAGGGCATCTATCCTCCCTGCACTCCCTGCAGAAGTCGCGATGATTGGATAAGGTTAAAGAGACGCGTGTATCGTAGGCACAGTAGAGTACTTCTGATCCCAATTTACTCGCACGAGAGATCGCATGAACCTTCTGGCCAAAATCAAAATGTGGGTTGGAAAATATGATGCACAGCCGAAGACAGGTGCAATGCAGGGTGCGTCGGGCTTCACGGTGACCGTCCCAGCATCCCTCATGCGCATAGCCGCCCCCATGGACGTCTCCGCCAGGGCTGCCACCACGATTCCAGCCAAGTATATTCTTCTCGATGTGGTGGATTTTACGCACAACAGAAGTGTCGAAGCACAAACAGATATTGTCCACACGCTGAACGCCATCGTGAAATCGAGTGTGCAGTGTGAGAACATCCCGCAAGAAAAAATCCTCTTTCTGCCCACTGGCGATGGTCTAGGTATCGTCTTATTAAGTGTTGAGTCTCCTAAATATCCCTTTCACTACCGGACACTTTTTTAAGCCATTATGAAATAGGTATTTGCGAGGTCGCCTTATCGTATACTCTGTCTGGATTGCAAACCCCAACCAGAAGGAACACACGATGAGTGACAACGTGCGCCGTTATCGTGCCATCCGCGACGCCCTCAAACACGCCTATCCACTGGAGCCCACAGGGAACCTGGCGCGTCACCTCAACACTCTGGCGGCGCTTATCAGCGGCATCGTGGGCAGTAAGAGCACCCAGTTGCCCCAGATCGCCGCCAAAGTGCCTTCTGCCAGTAAGCCCGAGAGCCGTGTCAAACGCTTCTCCAGGTGGTTCGACAACGACAGCATTCGGGAAGAGGTCTATTTTCTCCCCTATGCTGAGGTCGTGCTGCGTCACGTTGCCTTGCAGACGGTGGTGCTGGCCATGGATGGCAGCAGCGTGGGTCGGGGGTGTTGTGCCCTGATGATGCACGTGATCTCTAAGGGGCGTGCCCTACCGCTGGCCTGGCGCGTGCGCCAGTGCCCCAAGGGGCATTTTCCCGAAGACCTCCACATCGCCGTGGTCGAGCTGGTGCGCACGCTGATCCCAGAGGGGACAAAGGTGGTGTTTCTGGGCGATGGCGAGTTCGATGGGATCACGCTCCAAAAGACGATAAATGAGGCGGGTTGGGGGTATGCCTGCCGCACGTCCAAGGGCAACACGGCGACGTGGGAAGACGCGACGTTTGACGTCGCGGAGTTGGGAGCGTGTCTCAAGCCGGGGCGGCTGATCGAGCTCAAAGAGGTGCAAGTGACCCGCGAGGCGTATGGTCCGGTGATGCTGTTGTGTTGTTGGGCGAAGGGGCATGCCGAACCGTTGTATCTGGTCAGTAATCTGTCTTCAGCGGAGGAGGCGATTGATTATTATACGAAGCGTTTCCGCATCGAGACCTTTTTTTCAGATCAGAAAAGTCGAGGGTTCAATATTCAGAAGTCACATCTCACAGACCCGCAGCGTCTCTCACGCTTATTGATCGCCGCGTGTTTAGCATATCTTTGGGTGATCTATTTAGGTTCATTATGCGACAAAGAGGGGTGGAGAGAGGTCATTCATCGAAAAAAACGCTGTGATTTAAGCCTTTTTCAATTAGGATTAAGACTTCTTGAGTATTTCTTAAATGAAGAATTTCCAATTCCTGTTCAATTCCATGTCACCATTTAGTACAAAAAAAGTGTCTGGTAGTGAAACCTTACATCTCTGTTCGCCCTTGGGACGGCTTCGCACGGTTGAAGGGGTTCGCTCAGACTTGATCTACCTGCTTGACATGATACAAGAAGTGGATGATGAGAAGCTTGCGAAACTGCTCAAACCCATTCGCTCCCATCTGGATGATATCTTAGTACCGTTTGAGCAAGTGGAATCCGTACATGGTGAACTGCTTGAGCTGATGCCTGAGCCGATTGTCGATGCCTTGGTGCTGGCTTGGCACCATAACCATCTTTCCTATCAATCTCATGGTCAGAAAAAACATGCCCACCAGCAACAGAGCCAACAGTGGTTGGACTTTGCTGAAGGTCTTCTTGACGACCAGTTTGAGCCACGCAAGGTGTTGGTATTTGAAAAACTCGATACAGTTGTGAAAGCCTCATCTCTGGTTGAAATGGTGAATTCCCTCCTGCGTCCTTATTTGAATAGTTCTAAAGGCCAAATTACCCAAGAGACTTTGAATCTGATCATGTTTTATCATAACCATCGTCGCTATAAAGGGGGCAGGCGCCAAGGCAAAGCACCGATTGAACTGTTGACTGGAGAAGCCTTGCAAGGCGACTGGGTGGATCTGTTAATGCAACACAAACGAGAGGCTTCCACCAAGGCTTGTGAGACCTCAAGCCCGGCACTTGAGTTCGTGCCCAATCCCCATGGGCCAACATCCCCACCTCAGACGGCGCCAGACCAAGCGACCTGCGAGTCCAGGGCAGATGCCGACCACCCATGGCAAGCCACGGACAAGAAAGCGGCCTAAATCGCCTCGTCTTGACTTGAATCGGATTGAGGGAGCTATTCCCGAACGAGTGAGCTGCGTCTACAACTCGCGATGAGTGCGGTTGAGCCAGGCAAACTGTTCACTACTTTCGGGGAGACGTGAAAGGAGCTAAAAAAAACCCTAGAACTCATCACCCGCATCACAGAGCAAAGCCGTCACCGCAGCACGGGTCTCCACAAGCCCGTTGAAGTCCTCAGGCACAACCTCAGCAAAGTCATGCGCAGTTTTGGCCGCCGTTGTCGTGGCCAAGGGAAAGTCTTCGTCAAACTGGTTCGTCAAACCGAACAACAGCTCCTTGATGTGGGAAAAGACATCACGACCTTGGGCCAGCAGGCCCAAACGTGCCTTGAGAAAACGACGACGCTGCGTGAGACACAACGGGAGCGACTCCGTGAGGACCTCACCACCGCCATGCGTCATCATGCGCACATCCGGCAACAATCTACCCACCTCACCCAAGGCAAGAAACTGCGTCACTGTAAAGTGGTCAATGCCTATGACCCCACCATTGCCCCGATGCTCAAAGGCAAGAGCAATGGTCCGGCGCAGTTCGGCCGCAAGCCCGGGATCATCTCAGAACCGGCCACCGGCTTTATCTTTGCCAACCTGACGCCCCAGGGCAATCCGAGTGATGCGAGCTATGTGTTACCTTTAATCGACAAAGTCATACAGGCCACCGCACGTGTCCACCATGGACCCAAGAGGTCTATTCATTCGCTCGCGGGTGATCTGGGCGTCAACGATCCCGTCTTGCGTCAGGCCCTGCATGAGCGTCACATTCTCAGCGTCGGCATGCCGAAAACGGTGGAGCCCATCACGCCCCACCCGAGTGCCGAGGAGATCCGCGACATCCTCAATGAGGCGAATTTACAGCGCAAGCGAACGCCTTATCAAGTTCAGCTCGCCTGTGCCAGTGGCTCCAGTCGTCCGGTAGTCGAACGCCATATCGCCACCTTGCTTGCACGTGGAGCTGGCACCGTGCGCTACAAAGGTCTTGAGGGCGCGGTGGTGCAACAGGGCATGACGGTGATGAGCTATAATGGCGCCGTGTTGGTCCGAATCCGCCAACGGAAGATGACCAAACGGGCGCAAAAGTTCCGCCGATTACTCGGCTTAAAGTATCCTAAGGTCAGTAAAATCAATTAGGGAAAAAACTAATCGTGACTACGGTAGTCCCCGTGGTGGCACAAGACCATGGTTCAGGGGCTCTGTGTGTGCTATCAGCGATACTTTCATCCCAACAACTGACGATGGATCATCTCGTGCTGCTGGCCTGGGGTGGACGGAGTACCAAGGGCCATATGGTCCTGTGCTGTCCGATGTGCACGAAAAAATATTGGACGCCTGCCGAGCTGCTGCTCCAGCACTTCAGGGAGCAGGATCCGAGATGAACTCTCCCAGGGCAGAGAGTTTCTCACTTTGCATTAAGCGCTCCTGGGTAGCCCTGAGTTCCTCTAAGGAGCGATTTAATCTACTATTCGTCTCCTCAAGCTCTTTCGTCCGATCAGCAACACGTTGTTCAAGTTCCTGCATGTAGGTCTTGATTTCACGCTGGAGTCGTGCCTTTTCTAGGGCTCTCTTGATTGCAATCAGCAGCATATCAATGTCAAAAGGCTTGGCAATATAGTCATACACCCCCTGCCGCAGCGCGGCAATCACCGAGTCTGTCGAAGCATAGCCTGTTATAAAGATGACGAGTGTATCGAGCGTATGGGTCGCGACATACTCCATGACCGCAAAGCCGCCCACGTCTCCCATAATAATATCAGTAATGACGAGATCAAAAGGCTCTTGAACAAGGCACTGAATGCCCTCTTTCCCATTTTCAGCTGTTACTACGTGATACCCCTCGTCTGTCAACAAGAGTTCCAGGTTATCCCGCAGGTGCTCCTCATCTTCAATAATGAGTATCTTCTCCATCATGTTCCTACTCCTTTTTGACATCCACGTACTCTCTTGCGGGAAAACGGTTCTCCTCTATACTGGGACGATAGGCTGGGAAGAAAACACGAAACATGGTTCCCTTCTCTGGCGCACTGTCAACCTCAATCGTTCCCCCAGAACTCTTGATGATGTTGGCAGACACCGACAGCCCGAGGCCCATCCCCCCGCCGTGCTTCTTGGTAGTAAAGAATGGTTCAAAGACACGACGGAGGTGTTCTGGCAGAATACCACTACCAGTATCCGCGACGCTGATACTGAGTCCACCTGCCTGGCTAGTGGTTTTGAACCGCAGCGTCCCACCCTGCGGCATGGCGTCTTGGGCATTTTTGATGAGGTTCAGCAGCACCTGTTTCAGTTGGTCGAGCGACATGCGGATGGCCGGAAGATCATCGGCTAACTCAAGTCGACTCTCTATCTGACGCGCGGCGAGCTCGCCTTCCACAAATTTCATGAGTTGCTGAATGACCTCGTTCACCTGTAGCAGAGCTATGTCGCTTGAAGGACGAGAAAAATCAAGTAGTTGCCGCATGATGCGAGCAATCCGTCCGATCTCCTCTTCGATGACAATAAGATTCTCTTTATTGCGATCCCCGTTGGACAGTCTTTTGCTTACAATGGCCAGCGAGGTCTTGATAACGGCCAGTGGGTTATTCACTTCATGCACGATTTTTGCAGCCAACTGCCCCACTGCCGCTAGCTTCTCACTCTGGATTAATTGGTCTTGGGTCGCTTTAATCAGGGTATTGGCTTCTTCCAAATGGCGTTTTTCTTCTGCCAGGGAGGTAATGTAGGCGCGTAACGCTCCCTGCATCTCGGTAAAGCGCCGGGCCAGGTGACCTATTTCATCCTGGGAAGTCACGGTAACGGCGTGATGATAATTGCCTTTGACCACTTCATTGACGCCCCTGGCAAGCTGCTGGATCGGCTTGGTAATGTACTGTGCCAGAAGTATGGCCACGCCGGTGCCCAGCACAAGAGCTATGCCATTGAGCAGCCAGAGCTCTTTGAGAGTTTTCTGTATTTCTCTTAGGGCTGGTGCCAGTGAGAAACCGAGACGAATCGTACCCCATTTGCGCGTACTTCCGGGAGCAAAGAGGGGGATAGCGACATCATAGCCACGTTCTGCCAGGGCTGGCATGGTGATCTCTTGAACCAGAGGTTTCTCTGCTGCGATCGCCTGTTGACTGACTGGATCCTCCAGGAGCTCACCCTGGAGGTCGCTCCGTCCACTATAGGCTGCGACCTTCCCATTGTGTAACTGGACAATCGCATAGACAACGTCTGCTTCGGCAGCGACCCGTTCCACCGTTTGTTTCAACTTGATAAAGTCGTAAGTGAGCAGATTGCCTTCGCTCAAGGCCGCCAGATTCGAGGCGAGCGCAAATGCTCGTTTCCGCGACTCCTTCAGAAGAATATCGTGCTGCCGTTGGTCGATAACTATGGTCACCAGCCCCATAAGGCAGAGCTGCACGACAACGATGACTCCAATGAATTTTGCCCGCAGGCTTCTGCGAAACAGGATCAAAAGAGGCGAGGTTACTAGCACGACGCCCCTTCTAAGCACTGCTCGTATGCGTTGCCTCATAAGTACCTCCAGCTTCGCAGACGAGATGACGAGAGAACTCCAGAGCTGACGAGAAAGCACGGGGAGATATGGCCCCTATTGCGTCCTCTCGAAGACTCTCCTTTCTACTGGTTACTGGATGTAGTGCCCTTTGAGCTTTCTGGTAAGCTTTTGTCCAACCATATGTCTTTCATCGGGATGGCCCGCTTGCCCAACAGGTTGACCTCGATTCCTTGTACGTATGGTTGATACAGGTATTCAAAGGCCGTGTTGTGCTGGGGAAGCCATGGGGCATCGTCTATCACAAGACGCTCTATCCTGCGGTAGAACGCAGCCCGCTGCACATCGTTGAACTCCTTCCTGGCCTGCTCCAATAATTGATCCACCTGGGGATTGCGGTAGAACGTGCGATTGGTCGGACTGGCGGAATGCAGCAGGGGGGAGAGGACATTATCCGGGTCAGGGATATCCGCACGCCATGCCAGACGAAACATCGAGAGTTTCCCATGCTCCAACATCGATTGGTAGGTTGGCCAATCCGGGGCAAAGTGTATTTCCACCTGCACCCCA
>Ga0137403_10008606_pt1 | contig 11414 bp, 9 predicted proteins | sample CZOMad2_1_16fung_FD_122057 | JGI IMG/M metagenome (GOLD analysis project Ga0137403, IMG submission 122057) | Vadose zone soil fungal communities from Angelo Coast Range Reserve, California, USA - CZOMad2_1_16fungal (Hybrid Assembly) | ecosystem: Environmental > Terrestrial > Soil > Vadose zone...
ACCTACGGCAAGCTCGCGGTCAACGATCTGCCCGCGGTTGATTACCCGGTTATCCAGGTCACCTGCTCCTATCCTGGGGCCAATCCGACCACCATGGCGAACAACATCGCCACGCCGCTCGAGAAACAATTCCTGCAAATTCCAGGGCTCGACATCATCACGAGCGCAAGCACGCAGGGGAATACGTCGTTCACGCTCCAGTTTGTTCTCAGCAAAAGTATCATTGACGCTGCCACAGACGTGCAGGCTGCGATCCAGCGCGCTACCGGGAAGTTGCCTCTCGATCTGCCCAGCCCGCCGACGTTCACAAAAACAAATCCGAACGATCAGGCGATTTATCTGGCCGGTCTGCTTTCCGATACGATGACCGATGGCGATCTCTACAAGTACGCGTCCACCGCCGTGGCACAACGCATCGCGATTTTGCCTGGTGTATCACAGGTGAATATCTACGGCGTTCAGGCCGCGATTCGAATCAAAGCCGATCCCGCTGGGCTCGCCTCGCGCGGATTGACCATGGACGATCTCGCTAGCGCAATCAAAGCGGGGACAGTTTACTCTGGCGCCGGCCAATTCGACGGGGCGCACAGCACGTTCGTTCTTCTGCCGAACGGGCAAATCGATCAGGCGGATGGATATCGCAATCTTATTGTTGCGCGGAACAGAGATGGCTCGCCCGTTTATCTGCGCGATGTAGCCGATGTTTACCAAAGCGTGCAGGACGAGAGGATCTCACGTACATTTTGGATGCGCGGCTTTAATCCGCCTGGATCCGTCGTCGTGCTCGCAGTCTCGCGACAGGCGGGCGCAAACGCGGTCGAGGTCGCGAATTCGGTCAAAGCTCTCTTTCCCCAGATCCGCGCCAGCCTTCCGGGGTCGATCACACTCGTTCCGGTATTCGACCGATCCCAGAGCATTGTCGATTCCGTTCACGATGTGCAATTCACGCTCATGATCGCATTCGTTCTGGTCGTAATGGTGATCTATATCTTCCTTGGACGCGCTACGGATACGCTCATTCCCGCGGTTGCGCTTCCCTTGTCTTTGCTGCTCACGGTCGCGGTCATGTTCATGCTCAACTATTCCATCAACAATTTGACCTTGATGGCGTTGACATTGGCGATCGGATTTCTCGTCGATGACGCCATTGTGTTTCTGGAAAACGTCGTGCGTCGCGCGGAGCACGGTGAATCGATTCTAAAAGCCGCTTTCAACAGCGCTGGCGAGATTTCTGTCACCATCATGTCGATGACGCTGTCGCTGGCTGCGGTTTTTATTCCTCTCGTGTTTCTGCCCGGTTTGCTTGGCCGCATCTTCCGCGAATTTTCGGTTACGATTATCGTCGCCATTCTCGCGTCGGGTCTGATTTCGTTAACCCTCACTCCGCTGATGTGTGCGCGCATTCTGGGGGAACGCAAAGCCGGACATAAGCGCGCACGCATGGAAAAATGGACCAGCGATTTCATCCAACGCGTCATCGCAGCGTATGGCAGGGCCCTAGATAAATTTCTCGATCGCGCCTGGCTGACCGTTCCGATCCTCCTCGGATGCATTCTCGGGCTCTGGTTTTTCTTCACCCATTTGCCGTTCACCTTACTGCCCCCAGGCGACAGCGGTTTCATACGGGGAGTTTTCATCGCGCAGGAAGGTTCGTCGCCCGCGCAGATGCGTGCCTATCAGCAACAGGTCAATCAAAAGCTGAAGGACGATCCAAACATCGGACAATTTTTCACGCTCGCCGGCTTCGCAGCTCGGAGTTCGTCCTCGCAGGGCCTGATGTTCTTGTTTCTAAAACCGAGAAGTCAACGCCCGCCAATCGAACAGTGCATCCCGCAATTGCAGAAATCGATCAGCTCTATTCCGGGTATCACGGCCATTTTGCAACCGAACCCGGTGCTGCAGATCAATGTCGGTGCGACCAGTCAGACGCAGGGGCAATATGCTTATACCCTCAGCGGTATTGTGCCCAGTGACGTTTACGCCGCCGCCGATCAGTTAATGGCCAAGCTGAAGGATTTCAAAGGCTTCGCTTCCGTCCGCTCCGATTATTACAACAGCACACCGAATCTCACCGTCGATATCGACCGCGAGCGCGCTGCTACTTATGGTGTTTCTACTTCCGCAGTGCAAAGCTTGTTGCGCACGGCTTACTCGCAGAATTACATCTATTTGATCAAGCAACCCGAGGATCAATATCAGGTAATTCTCGAGGTGAAGGACAACGAGCGTGCTCAGCCGGCCGATCTCAATAATCTCTACGTGCGCAGTAACACTGGCGGGAGTTTCGGGGCCAGCGGAGGAGGCGGTGGAACAATCACGACCACTACTGGCACTACCGCCAACCTTGTGCCACTGCGCGCGGTAACATCGACAAAGCAAATCGTCGGCCCGCAGGCGGTCAATCACTTCAACCAATTTACTAGCGTGACTATCAACTTTAACTTGCTGCCGAATGTCGCGATTGGCGACGCAACAAGATTCATCGAAGACAGCTTCGCACAAGTGCACCAGCAAATCCCCAGTGTGCAGGCGACGTTTCAGGGTGAAGCGCTTGTCTTTCGCCAACTATTTAAGTCACTGCCGCTGCTGCTCATCGCCGCGATCTTCGTCATGTATGTGATTCTGGGAATCCTTTACGAAAGCTACGTCCATCCAATAACGGTGCTTTTTCCCGCGATCGTGCCGGCGGTCGTGGGCGGTTTATTCACGCTCTGGATTTTTGGATCTAGCTTGTCTCTTTACAGCGTTATTGGTTTGTTTCTTCTGCTCGGTATCGTAAAGAAGAACGGAATCCTGGTTGTCGATTTCGCGCTCAAACGCATCGACGAGGGATTAAGTCTGCGAGAGGCAATTCACGAAGCCAGTCTAGAGCGCTTTCGGCCCATCATGATGACCACTCTCGCCGCTCTCATGGGCGCTGTGCCACTCGCGCTTGGCTTCGGCCACGACGCCTCAGCGCGCCGGCCGCTCGGTCTTGTCATTGTCGGCGGCCTGATTTTCTCACAAATGATTACGCTTTTTGTGACGCCGGTCATTTATCTCTGGCTCGAATGGTTCCAAGAGCGCGTTCTCGATAAAGTGCCGTTTCTGCGCAGCGCGCATATGCATCACGAAGGCAAGCCCATCCCGCATCCCGCCGGAACCGGCGACGGCGAGTTGGAACCAGCCGGCGCGCCCTGATAATGACGAATGTCGAAGGAATGACGAAGTCCTAAAACACGGCAACTTGCGATCTCGCGTTCGTGATTTGAACATTCGAACCTCCCGCCTCCTTCGTCATTCGTGCTTCGTTAGTCATAGCGGCCTGTTTGAGACCAGCCGCGCACACTTTGAATTGGATTAAGTCAGATGCGCGCAATGGTACTCGAGAAACCGCGGCAGCCGCTGCAACTCCGCGATGTGCCAAAGCCGAAACGGGCGAGGGGACAAGTGCTTGTGCGCGTTGCCACGTGCGCGGTGTGCCGGACTGATCTCCACATTATCGATGGCGAATTGCCGGACACGAAACTGCCGCTGATTCCCGGGCACCAAATCGTCGGCCGCATCGAAGAGATGGCGGACGATGTTGAGGGATTTTCCATCGGCGATCGCGTGGGTATTCCATGGTTGGGCTGGACGGATGGGGAGTGCGCTTATTGTCGATCGAACCGGGAGAATCTTTGCGATCGCGCGCGTTTCACCGGCTACACGATCGACGGCGGCTATGCTGAATTCACCGTTGCCGATTCGCGATTTTGTTTTCGCCTGCCCGATCAATACAATGATGTCGATATTGCGCCGCTGCTTTGCGCGGGATTGATCGGTTATCGATCGTTGCGTAAGACTGGCGATGCGCGCCGTCTCGGCATTTACGGATTCGGTAACGCAGCGCGTTTGATCACGCAGGTCGCGCTCTACCAGGGCCGCCAACTTTTCGCGTTTACCCGACCGGGCGACAAGGCAACACAGCAGGCAGCGAGAAAGTTGGGCGCAAAGTGGGCTGGCGGCTCCGATGAAATGCCACCGGAAAAACTTGATGCCGCCATCGTGTTCGCGTCCGTCGGACCGCTCGTTCCTGTTGCCCTGCGCGCCCTCGCCAGGGGCGGTATTGTCGTTTGCGGCGGGATTCACATGAGTGATATCCCGTCGTTTCACTATGCCGATCTTTGGGGCGAACGCGCGATCACTTCGGTAGCAAACCTGACGCGTCGTGATGGGAAAGACTTTCTCGAGATCGCGCCGCGAGTTCCGGTAAAAACAAAAACGGAAACGTTTCCGCTCGAAGCAGCGAATGTCGCGCTGGAAAAGTTCCGCGCCGGCGAACTCGCCGGAACTGCCGTGCTAAAAATCTCCGAAGGTTAGCGCGTAAGCCGTGACGCGAATGTTACTGTGCGCCGTCCGCACTTACTTTTGCGGCGCCAGACACAAAACGGAGATCTTCGCGCTGCCAGAAGCGAATGCCTCACCCCGCCTGGGCCCGCGGGCGAGCGCTGAACGGTTTTATGAAATTACCCGGCAACCGTTTCTCGTCGTCCGGCGCTGCGCCAGCGGCATTGGCAAGTGCTTCTTCCTCGGCGGAGAGAAACGGTTTGAAGCGATTCTTATCGATCGCTTTCATGAAGGCTTCGTGCGGCGAGACAATGCCTTTTTCGAGCAGTGCCCAAATTGCGTCGTCCATGAATTGCATACCCTGAGCCCTTCCGGAAATGATCACATCCTGTAGCTTTTGCGTCGCCCCTTCACGAATGATGGCAGCGACGGCTGGATTCGCGATCAGAATTTCGTTTACTGCGATTCGGCCCGGCCGATCGGATCTTTTTAGAAGCAATTGCGCAACGACGCCGCGAAGTGAGTTCGCAAGCATGGCGCGGGCCTGCGATTGCCGGTCGGCTGGGAAGACGTCCACCATCCGATCAACCGTCTTGCGAGCGTTGTTTGTGTGCAGCGTGCCGAACACGAGAAGACCGGTTTCCGCCGCAGTAAGCGCGAGGGAGACCGTTTCGAGATCGCGCATTTCCCCTACCAGCACAATATCGGTGTCCTGACGCAGTGCCGCCTTGAGGCCAGCGGCAAACGAACTTGAATTCCCAGGCACCTCTCGCTGCGTGATCGTGCTGCGCTTGTTATCGTGCACGAATTCGATCGGTTCTTCGATTGTCACGACGTGCTTGGAAAAGTTTTGATTGATGTAGTCGACGAGCGCGGCTTGCGTCGTCGTTTTGCCGGAACCGGTTGGGCCGGTAACAAGGACAAGGCCGCCGCGGAGGTGGGCAAACTCTTTTACAACCACCGGAATCCCCAACTCCTCGATTGTAGCAATCTTGATGGGAATCAGACGGAAAGCCGCACCGTAACCATTTGACTGCTTGAAATAGTTGCTGCGAAAGCGAGACGCCTCGTCCATCTCGTAAGCGAAATCGAGATCGCCGCGTTGCTCGAAAATTTCCCAGTTGTGCGTGCCGCAAACTTCGCTCAGCATCTGCACGACTTCCTCGCGTTTTACCGGCTCCGCGCGCAGGGGCATGATATCGCCATGCATGCGCATTTTTGGCGGCTCTCCTTCGCTGATGTGCAGATCGGATCCGCCATGCTTGACAATTACGCTTAGAAATTGATCGAGATAGGCCATGTGAGAAGTGGAAAACTAAAAGTAAGGAGGAAAAGATTCGGAGATTACAGTTTAAGATGCTTGCGCATCATCTGTTTCTGATCGGCGCGCGCGTAGGCTTCTTCCCGGCTGATCAGGCCGCGGTCATAGAGATCGATCAGCGCATCATCCATCAAACGCATGCCTTGTTTTTTACCCGTCTGAATAATGCCGGGCAACATGTATGTTTTTGCTTCGCGAATGACGTTGGCCACCGCCGGCGTATTCGTGAGAATTTCCAGCGCCAGCACGCGACCGGTTCCATCGGCTCTTGGAATCAGCTGGTGACTAATGACTCCGCGCAACGATTCGCTCACCATTACCCGGACTTGTTCTTGCTGATAGGCCGGAAATACATCGAGTAATCGATCCAGGGTGCGCGAAGCATTACTCGTGTGCAATGTCGCCAAAACAAGATGTCCGGTCTCGGACGCGGTGATGGCAAGGGAAATCGTTTCCAAGTCGCGCATTTCGCCAACCATGATCACGTCCGGATCTTCCCGCAGCGAAGCGCGCAGTGCCGTAGCGAAAGACTCTGTGTGCGTGAAAACCTCCCGTTGCGATACATGGCAGTTTTTCGATGTAATGATGTATTCGATCGGATCCTCAAGCGTGATAATGTGATCCCGTCGCTCAATATTTATCTGCTGGATCATCGCCGCGAGCGTCGTCGATTTACCGGTGCCGACCGAACCTGTCGCTAAAATCAGCCCGTTTTGATAGCGGGTAAGTAACTTGAGATGCTCCGGCAATCCGAGTTCGTCCATCGTCCGCACGTTTGTGTTAATCACGCGGAAAACAATTTCGATCCCCAGCCGCTGGCGTACCACGCTGGTGCGGTAGCGAGCGAAGTCGTTTGCATACGCGAAATCGGAGTCCCCGCGCGTATTGAGTTCCTGCTTATAGACATCAGGAACAAAGCCTTCAGCCAAAGCCGCCGTTTGCTCGCTGGTTAGGCGCGGCGCGTCGGGCCAAATCGGCTGCAGGATCCCATCCACACGCCAGATTGGCTGTGCGTTCACGGCCAGATGAACATCGGAGGCATCGGCTTTTTGTCCGATCTCGAGATATTCATCTACGTGTCCCAGCGGATGCGATTTGACTGGAATGTCCGGGGTCTTTGCGATCATGGCGCGCTGTCGAGATGATTATGCGATGCAGAGGCCGGGCGTAAATCCTAAAACGAGCTCACTGCCTTCTTGATTGGCGCGATTGCCCTGCCATACCGATCAGCCGATTTTTGACAAATTCGACAACAACCGGCCGAACCAGGCCCGCCGCGATTTTCAGCGCACCCAAGGCAAATCCAGTTTCAAGAAGCTTCTTATTGGATTTGCGGCCACTCTTTGCATTTATGTAAATCTTCTTCTTCCGGAGGGGCAAAAGGACGACGAGGGTGCCAACGGCCGCCGCCGCTGTAATCCAGGAACCTGTTTGTTCTCGAAACGATCGCCGAATTTTCCTCGAAAAATCCAATTCATAATGCAAGCCGCGCAAGTCGCGCGACACGCGTTCACGTGAACTGGCGATTTCTGCTCTTAGCTCGTCGGTCGACTTGTCGTGTCCAGATTTTTCAGCCATTCGCGATCTTTCTTTAGTTCAGCCAGTGTCGCGCGAAAGACCGGTTTGGTTATTCGGCTACGCGCGACAAGAAGCAGCACTAATGCAATAAGAAAATGCACTCCAGCAGCGGCTAGCGCAGTCCATAGCCACGAAATCCGAGCGAGATGCGCCAAGCCAACAATGGCGCTGGAGATAAGAAAAACATATCCAAGCACAGAGAGGAACAGAGCCAGAATCAGGCAAGCCGCGAGAACGAGCAACTGCACTAGCGCCGCTTTCGATTCCTGAGCGAGAAGGACAAACCGGCTTTCAAAAAATTCCGCAAGCGCGCTTGCCAGCGCCAACAAATTTGCCAGCAAACCGGCATGCCCCGCCGGATTGCGGGACCGAGTAGGTTCGCTGATCATTCGACCGCAGCGCGATCAACGCCGGAAGATCAGGCCCAGGACGAACCCGATTCCGAGCGCGGTAAAGACCGCCTTGGTCGGGTTTTCGCGCACGTATTGTTCGGCATCTTCTTGAAATGTGCGGGCGCGCGCGGTCGCATCGCCCCAGGCTTGTTCTGCCTTGCCACGTGCCTCGTCCCAGGCTTGCTCCGCTTTGCCGCGGTATTCTCCGGCGATCGCGCCTGCTGCGGATTTCAAATCCTCAGCAGCTTTACGCGCATGGGTTTTGCTGCTCTCCAATTTGTCTTGCGCGTCTGTCATACCAGACCCTTCTTGTTTTGATTTATTCTCTTCAGGCATTGCTAATCTCCTTTTAATTTCCGTCCCAAGTATCCGCGCGCTTCTGCGTTTCAGCAAACGCGCGGGGGTATAAATTGGCCCTTTACTGGGAAACGCAATTCGTGAGCTGGTCGCGCGTATAACTCTTCTTATGCAAAGGTGCTATCTCCGACGAGCTTTTAACGTCACTATTCGCGGAAGATGATTCGCGCCTTTGTCAGATCGTAGGGTGAAAGCTCCAATGAAACTTTATCTCCGGGAACAATCCTAATAAAATGCTTGCGCATTTTGCCGGAGATATGGGCAAGGACATTACGCTGGCCCGGAAGATCGACACGAAACATCGTGCCCGGCAACACTTGCGTCACAGTGCCTTCCGTTACGATTTGTCCTTCCTTGGGCATCGCGCCGAAATATATTCGCGAACATGCATCTCTCAAGGGTAGCGCGCAGCTGTCGGAGCGAGCGCGCCCTGTGTGATCACGAGCTTCGCCTACTCCTCACGCGTCGATGCCAAACCAACACGCGAGCTGCGGGCCAGCTTCAAACTCTCGATCTTAACGTAGCTGGTCCAGTGAAACGGTCGGCAAATATTCCCCGAGTTCTTGGCGTTTCCACCACGCGCCAGATTGGCGATGCTCCTCCAGAGTAGTGAAACGGTAACGATAAAAACTTGCCCGAATGTAGCGCGGCGGCTGATCTGGAAACGGATTGCGCGCAAGTAACCGGCTCACATCGCGTGACCCTTGCAGGAGCCTGACGATCAATCCGCCAAACCAGGGATTTTGTTGCGGAGTACCCAGGGCGGCGAACCACATTTGCCAATCGACTCGCGGTTGGTGTGGGGCGCACCAGCGCGGCGCGCGTTTCACATCCCCTGGTTTCCATTTGAATTCGTACGGAAGCCAATCAATGCCGTCAGCGCTGCCTTCGATTACAATTTCGCCGCGGTCCTTCGTCATTACACGAAAAAGTCCATAGCCGTTCACGATCCGAAATGCTTCGGCACGGCCATAAACAGCTGCAAGCGGGCGCGGCCACGGAGCGTCCGGTTTAAACGCAGTGAAAATCAGCCAGGCATTGATGGGGACGGTGAGAATAATCACCGCGATGGCCCCGTAAATCGACAATCCATAACTGTAGCGGCGGTCTCTGACCGCCTCATATTCTCGGCCGATCGTACCGTCATCAATCAACAATAAACACAACGCGATCGTGAGCAGGTTGAAGAAGCAGTAGTTGCCTGTGACAGCAATCGCGATTTGCAAAAAAACTATCAAGCCAGCAGCAATGAGCCGTGGCCGGCGGGGCGCCCAGATAAAAAATGGCGCGATGATCTCCACCGCGAGGCAAAATGCGACCGAGAAATGCTTGAACCATTCCGGGCTTTTGTCTGCCCACCACCCGAACACCGTCGGTAGCGGTTGCGACCAGTAATGATAATCGAGCGCCGTCAGCGCGCTCCAATGAAATGAGTGATCAAGCCAACCCCAGGAATCATCACCGCTGGTTAGCTTCACGACGCCAGACATCACCAGCAATTTGAAAAGCAGGAGCTTGAGCAAGAACAGCGCTGCTCGCGAGACTGGTGGTTCGCGTCCACGCTTCGGCCAAATTTGCCACGGCGCGAGAAAGATCGCCAAAAAGCCCGTCTCCAGCAGCAGAATGTCCCATTGAAAGCTCAGAAAAGCTTGTCCAGCGATCGTAAGCGACAGGTAAAAGACGAACAGTGCGATGAGCGAAACCACTGGAACGACTCCGGCGATTAGAAGCAACGACGACACGACACCGCTTGCGCAAAGAAAGTGAAGAAATGCATTGCTCGAATTGAACCAGCAAAGCGTGGGCAGGAGCGAGTAAGCGCGGCCGCCGAGTTGTTCGTGAACTGCTGACAGAAAGTGATTTATCGGCGAGATCCCGTTGCTGCCAATAAGCCCGTCCACTTGGACCCAAAGCGAAACGAACGCGATTAAGTAAATAACGCCAAGTGTGCGAAGAAACCAGCGCCTGGCCCATAAATATGTCGGTGGACGCACATCATTGCCCCAAAGTAGTCTGGTGACCGCAGAGCCGACGCCGCGATGACGAGCGATAAACTTGTAAGCGATTTCGGAAACTGCCGCGACTCCAGGCACGCGATCATAACTCCAAGCCAGCCATCTTCTGGAAGATCGATAACGTAATGAGCGATAGACAGCGTCCGCGGCAAAAAAGGCTTTACCATCTGGTTCGATGAAAGCGACCGCGCGTTTGAATTGTTCGATGGGAATTTCCGGAAATCGATTCGCTGCTTCCTGATAGGTTACATACTCAACTTCGCCCGAGGTGATTTCGCGCCAGCGTTCAATCCAGCGCTTGCAAAAATGACATTCGCCATCCCAAATCATGAGTGGCTTGGGCGGTGGATTGGAAACCCGTACGCGCATTAGCGATCCTTGATCTCGTTAGTTAAACGTGAGAGGCGAGACGCGAGAAGTTTGTTTGCGTTAGTCAATCCACTTTTCATTTCTCACCAATCACGTCTCACTTGATTCCAAACTCTGCCCAAACTGGCGCATGATCGGAAGGCTCTTTCCCTTTCCGCATATCACGATCGATTCCAGCATCGATGCATTTCTTCGCTATTGCTTTGCTGGCCAGGATCGCGTCGATGCGTAAGCCGCGATTTTTTGGAAATGAAAGCATTCGGTAATCCCACCAACTAAAAAGGCCGCCTTCTTTGTGATGCAGTCGGAGCGTGTCCCGGAAACCGCCTTCGCATAATTGGCGAAACGCTGTCCGTTCGCCATCAGAGCACATGATAGCTCCGCGCCACAGTTCTGGATCATAAACATCGACATCTTCCGGCGCGACATTGAAATCACCGCAAATGGCCAACTCGGCAGCTTTTTCTTGTAACAGACAATCTCGCAATCGCGCGTACCACTGCAGTTTATATTCATAAGCAGGCGAACCGACGGCTTGTCCATTTGGGGCGTAAACGGAAAACACGCGGACGGTGTCGACTGTTGCTGCGATAATCCGCGCTTGCGGATCGATAACTCCATCGCAGAGCGACGGGCGCACATCTTTTAGGTCCGCTTTCGCAAGAATGGCAACGCCGTTGTACGATTTCTCTCCGTGATAAGCCGAATGATAACCGACGGCTTGCAAAGCGAGCACAGGAAATTGGTCATCTGTGCATTTTGTCTCCTGCAAACAGACGACGTCTGGCTTTGTCGTCTCCAGCCACGCAAACAGGCGATCCTGCCGCCGGCGCAGCGAGTTGATATTCCAGGACGCGATGCGCATTCGTAGGAGCGTGATCAGTGAACTGTAATCGGTGAACAGTATTAGCTGTGACAGCGCGTCGGCACCCGATCACTGACCACGATTCACGGGTCACAATTCTAACTCCACTCCCGGCGCCGGCACAATGACTTCCGAGTTGGGAAGGTCAGCCACCAAAGTCGCTCTCATCCATTCCACTGCCGGTGGATCGCCGTGAACGAGTACGATCT
>Ga0137403_10008607_pt1 | contig 11414 bp, 7 predicted proteins | sample CZOMad2_1_16fung_FD_122057 | JGI IMG/M metagenome (GOLD analysis project Ga0137403, IMG submission 122057) | Vadose zone soil fungal communities from Angelo Coast Range Reserve, California, USA - CZOMad2_1_16fungal (Hybrid Assembly) | ecosystem: Environmental > Terrestrial > Soil > Vadose zone...
GGCTCGCGGCGCACCAGCGCCAGGTCGTTGGGCCCGGTGGGCGCGACCTCGTCGTACAGCTTGTCGGCGAACTCGGCGTAGTATTCGATGCAATCGGCGCAGTTGGCGACATCCACGCTGACCGAATTGACGATCGGCTTGCCGACGTCGCGCGTCTCGAGGAGCGCGAGGCGATCAACGTCTGCGCGGATGAGTTCCGCAAAGCGCCTGAGGATCCGCTTGCGCTCCTTGGGCTCCATGCGCCGCCACGGACCGGTCTCGAAACTGCTGCGCGCCGCGGCCACGGCCGCATCGACGTCCGCCGAGCGGCAGCGCGCCACCTGACAGACGACCTTACCGTCGATGGGACTGACGTCATCGAACACGCCCCCGTCGCGGGCCGCGACCGGGCGGCCGGCGATGAAGGCGCGGCCTTCGGGCCGCACACTGGCGGACAGGCGCTCCCAGCCGCTGCGGTCGCGCTGGAGGGCGGAGGTGCTCATGGACTGAAGCTTCCAGAAGTCTGGCCGGGCATAAAAGCCTAGAAATTGAATAGCCCCATCTAAAAGAGGCATTGGGCCACCGGGGCCCGGATTTAGAATGTAGCGCGCTCGAGGCTCAGCTACCTAGCCATCCTATTTCCGGAGATCCTGCATGCCCCCCAAGAAAGCCAAAGTCAAGGCAAAATCCAAAGCGAAACCCCAAGCGACCTCCCGGTCCGCCAGCGCCTCGCGGCCCGCCGCCAAGGGCCAGGGTAGCGAGCGGGATCTGCTGGCGCGCCTGAAGAACGGGGCGGTGATCTGCGCCGAAGGGTACGTGTTCGAGCTGGAGCGGCGGGGCTACCTGCAGGCCGGCGCGTTCGTGCCCGAGGTGCTGTTCGATCACCCCGAGGTGGTCGAGCAGCTGCACCTGGATTTCGTGCACGCGGGGTCGGACGTGACGCAGGCGCTGACCTACTACGTGCATCGCGAGAAGCTGCGGGTCATCGGGCGCGAGAAGGACCTGGTGCCCATGAACCGCGCGGCGCTCGGGATCGCCAAGTCGGTCGCGCGCCGCACCGGCACGCTGTTCGCCGGCGATTTGTGCAATACCAACATCTACGACCCGGCTGACAAGAGCGCAATCAAGGAAGTCGCGCGGATTTTTGACGAGCAGGTGGGTTGGGCAGTGGAAGCCGGAGTCGATTACTTCGTCGCCGAGACCTTGGGGTGGGCCGGCGAGGCGCTCATGGCGCTGGAAGCGATCCGCAGGCACTCGAAAGTGCCGGTGGTGGTCACCTTCGCCATGCACCAGGAGGAGCTGACGCGCGACGGTCTCACGCCGGCCGAGGCCTGCCAGCGCCTGGAAGCCGCGGGAGCGGATGTGGTCGGGCTCAACTGCCACCGCGGACCCGCGACCATGCTGCCGCTGCTCAGGCAGATCCGCGCGGCCGTCAAGTGCCATGTGGCGGGCCTGCCGGTGCCGTATCGCACCGTCCCCACCCAGCCCTCGTTCATGTCCCTCACCGATCCGTGCTGCGGCGATCGGCGCGCGTTTCCGGTGGGGCTCGATCCGTTCGTGTGCACGCGCGCGGAAATTGCCGATTTCGGGCGCGAGGCGTTCGCGCTCGGTATCCGCTATCTGGGTGTGTGCTGTGGCGCGGGTCCGCACCACATCCGCGCACTCGCGGAGAGCCTCGGCCGGCACCCCCCGGCCAGCCGCTACAGCGCCGACATGTCCAAGCACGCGTTCTTCGGCACCGACAAGCAGATCCGCAAGATCCAGACCGACTACCGCGACAAGGCCTGACTGCGGGCGTGAAGTACTCGGCCCTGGCGCTGCTGCGCGGCGCGCTCTCGTCGCACCGCAACTGGCCGCCGGCGTGGCGCTCGCCCGAGCCCAAAGCGGCCTACGACGTGGTGATCGTAGGCGGCGGCGGTCACGGGCTCGCCACCGCCTACTACCTCGCCAGAAACCACGGAATCCGCAACGTCGCGGTCGTCGAGCGCGGCTGGCTGGGCGGCGGCAACACCGGGCGCAACACCACGGTGGTGCGCTCCAACTACCTGTATCCGGAGAGCGCGCGGCTGTATGACTTCTCGCTCAGGCTCTACGAGGGCCTCTCGCGCGAGCTGAATTTCAACATCATGCTCAGCCAGCGCAGCCACCTGATGCTCGCGCACAGCCGTCACGACCTGGAGTCGCTGTCGCGCTGGGTGAACACCATGGCGATGCACGGCATCGATGCGGAGCTGGTCTCGCGCGAGCAGGTGGGCGCGCTCGTCCCGCCGCTCGATCTGTCCCCCGACGCGCGCTTTCCGGTGCTGGGCGCCATGCGGCAACGCCGTGGCGGTACGGCGCGGCATGACGCGGTGGCCTGGGGTTACGCGCGCGCCGCGGATGCGCTCGGTGTCGACATCATCCAGAACTGCGAGGTGACCGGCTTCGTGACGGGTGAGGGTGGCCGGGTCACGGCAGTGGACACCACCCGCGGACGCATTCGCGCCGAGCGCGTCGGCATTGCCGCGGCCGGCCACAGCTCGGTGCTCGCGAAGCTCGCCGGATTCAGGCTCCCGGTGACGAGCTACGCGCTGCAGGCGATGGTGACCGAGCCCCTGAAACCAACACTCGACGTCGTGGTCATCGCCCCGGGGACCGGGGCGTACGTGAGCCAGTCCGACAAGGGCGAGATGGTGATCGGCGCGAGCCTCGATCTCTTTCCCTCCTACGCGCAGCGCGGCAGCTTCGGGGTGCTGCAGAACGTGGTGGCGGCGACGCTCGCGATGTTCCCGTCCTTCAGTCGCCTGCGCCTGCTGCGCCACTGGGCCGGCATCGTGGATGTCGTGCACGATTCGAGCCCGATCATCGGCCCGACGCCGGTGCCCGGGCTGTACATCAACTGCGGTTGGGGGACCGGGGGCTTCAAGGCCATCCCGGTGGGCGGCTGGACGCTGGCGCACGTGCTTGCGACCGGCCGCAGCCATGAGCTCACCGAGGCCTTCCAGCTCGAGCGCTTCATCACCGGCCGCCTCATCGACGAAGCGGCGGCCACGGGCATCGCGCATTGAGCGGGGACGGTACGCCATGATGCAGCTGCCGTGTCCCTGGTGCGGAGTGCGCGATGAGACCGAGTTCGTGTGCGGCGGAACGACGCACCTTGCGCGGCCCGGCCTCGAGGCGAGCGATGCCGAGTGGGGTCACTATCTCTTCTTCCGCGACAACCCCAGGGGCGTACACCTCGAGCGCTGGCGGCACTCCTTCGGGTGCGGAGCCTGGTTCAACCTCGCGCGCCACACCGTGACGCACGAGGTGCTCGCGGTGTACGGCATGACCGAGGCGCCGCCGCGCTCGGGCGCAGCGTAGGCCGCCTCATGGGCAGTGCGCGTTTGGCGGCACCGGCGGGCGCGTGGATCGACCGCTCGCGCAGCGTGTCGTTCACTTTCAACGGGCGCAGCTTGGACGGCTTCCAGGGCGACACGCTCGCTTCCGCCCTGCTGGCCAACGGCGTGCGACTCGTCGGCCGCAGCTTCAAGCTGCACCGGCCGCGCGGCATCTGGTCCTGTGGACTCGAGGAGCCCAGCGCACTCGTCGATGTCGGCGCCGGTGCGCGGCGCACGCCGAATGTGCGCACGACGCTGCTGCCGCTAGAGGAGGGGCTCGTCGCGCAAAGCGTGAACTGCTGGCCGGGCGTGGGCTTTGACCTCGGCGCCGTGACGGGGGCGTTCGCGCCGCTGCTGCCCGCGGGCTTCTACTACAAGACCTTCAAGTGGCCGAACTGGCACTGGTTCGAGCCGGCGATCAGGCGCATGGCGGGCTTGGGTCAGGCGCCGACGGCGGCGGACGCCGATCACTACGAAGAGATCGCCGCGCAGACGGACGTACTCGTCGTGGGTGCGGGTGTCGCGGGCCTCACCGCCGCCGTGGCCGCGGCGCGCGCCGGGGCACGCACCATGCTGCTCGCGCGCGGCGCACAGCTTGGCGGGGCACTGGGCTGGTGCGCCGATCCCGCAGTCAGCGCACTCACGCAGCAGGCGCGCGAGCTCGGCGTCGAGGTGCACACGCGAACGCTGGCGTTCGGCGTGTACGACCACAACCTCGTGTGTGCCTGCGAGAGCCTCGCTCCCGAGGGCGCTCTCGACCTGCCGGCGTGCGTCCTGCGCGAGCGGCTGTGGAAGATCCGCGCCAGGAGCGTGATCGCCGCCGCGGGCGCCTTCGAGCGCCCGCTGGTCTTTCCCGACAATGACCGGCCGGGGGTCATGCTGGCCGGCGCGGCCATGAAGTACGCCGGCGCCTTCGGCGTGGCGTGCGGGCAGCGCATGGTCATCGCCGCCAACAGCGACGGCGCTTACGCCGCCGCGCGCTCGCTCGCGGCAGCGGGGCTCGAGATCGTTGCGATCGTGGACCGGCGCGAGGGCTCACCGGCCGCCGACGGCGCGCGGTTCCGCGTCCTGACGCAGGCGACCCTGACGGCAGTCGCCGGCACCCGCGCGCTGCGCGGCTGCACCGTGGCGCATCTGGCCGCAGGCAATGTGCCCGCGGCAGGCGGCGAGCGGCTCGCCTGCGACCTGGTTCTGAACGCAGGCGGTTATGCGCCGGCCGTGCACCTGCACTCGCAGGCCGGGGGGCGCCTGCGCTGGCTCCCCGAGAGCGCCATGTTCGTGCCGGACGGGCCGGCACCGGGGGTGGTGAGCGTGGGCGCGTGCGCCGGTGTATTCGCGCGCGAGGCAGCGGTGAGTCACGCCGCCGCGGTCGGTGAGGCGCTCGCGCGCGGGCACACACCGCCCGCGGCGCCGGTGGATGGAGGAGGGCGCTCGGACGCGCTCACGTATGTCGCAGGTGTGCCGGGCAAGCAGTTCGTCGACCTGCAGAACGATGTCACGGCGCAGGACGTGGAGCTTGCCGGCCGCGAGAGCTACCGCTCGGTGGAGCACCTCAAGCGTTACACCACGACCGGCATGGGAACCGACCAGGGCAAGACGAGCAACATCAACGCGCTCATTCTCATGGCCGGGTACACCGGCCAGGCGCCCGCTGAGGTCGGCACGACGCGCTTTCGACCGCCGTTTGCACCGGTGACCCTCGGCGCGATTGCCGGGCGGCGTGTCGGGGAGCTCTACCGCCCGCTCAAGCGCCTGCCGGCGCAGGCCTGGCACGCGGCTCACGGCGCGCTCTTCGAGACCTTCGGCGACTGGCGCCGTCCCGCTGCTTACCCGTTGCCGGGGGAATCCCTCGGGCAGGCCGCGCAGCGCGAGGCGGCGATGGTGCGAGCGCGCGCCGGACTGTTCGACGGCTCACCCTTGGGGAAGCTCGAGGTCTTCGGGCCCGACGCGGCGCGCTTCCTCGATCACATGTATGTCGGCACCATGTCGACGCTCGCCATCGGCCAGGCGCGCTACGGACTGCTGCTGAACGAGAACGGCACGCTGGTCGACGACGGTATCGTGGCGCGCTTGAGTGCACAGCACTACTGGGTGAACACCACCACCGCCGGAGCCGAGCGCACCGCGGCCGCCTTCGAGGAGTGGCTGCAGTGCGAGTTCGTGGATTTCAGGGTCCTGGTGACGCCCGTGACCTCGCGCTGGGCGAACGTGACGGTCGCAGGGCCGCGCGCCTGGGCTTGGCTCGCCGCCTGCGGTTTCGATGCCGTGCTCGCCCCCGCCGCGATGAAGCACATGACGCTGCGCGAGAGCGCCTGGGAAGGGCTGCCGCTGCGGGTGCTGCGCGCCAGCTTCAGCGGCGAGCTGGGATACGAAGTGAATCTGCCCGCCGATCACGCCGAGGCGCTGTTCACGCGTCTGTGGAAGCGCGCGCCGGAGTTCGGCGCGGTGCTCTACGGCATCGAGGCCTTGCAGGTCATGCGCATCGAGAAGGGCTACCTGCACATCGGCACCGACACCGACGGCACGACGCTCCCGGGGGATGTGGGGTTCGCGCGGGACATTGAGCGCAAGCCGGTGAACTTCGTGGGCCGGCGGTCGCTGTCGCGCCCGGCGGCGCGCGACGCACAACGCCCGCAGCTGGTCGGGCTCAAGTCCGTCGACGGGCGCACGCTGCTCGCCGTCGGCGCACAGATCGCCGCCCGGCCGGCCCCCACACTGGCGGAAGGGCGGGTGACCTCGAGCTGCGTAAGTCCGGAGCTCGGCTGTCCGGTGGCACTCGCGCTGCTCAATGGCGGATCTGAGCGCCTCGGCGAGCGGGTGAGGGTGCACCATCTCGGGGCAATTACCGAGGCGCAGGTGGTGAAGACACCTTTCGTCGACCCCGAGGGGAAACGAGTCCATGGCTGAGGAGGCGTCGCGGCTCGATGAGTACCTCGCCGCCATGGGCGCCGTCTCGGGCTTGAGCGTGCGGGTGGATGAGGCGCTGCAGGTCGCGACACTGCGCTACTTTGCGTCCGACGGTGAGTTCGCCGAAGCGGTGCACGAGGTCGCGGGGCTTGCGCTGCCGCAAACTCAGCAGGCCCTGACCGCCTCGGACGGGCAGCTGATCTTCGCCTGGCGCAGTCCGACCGAAACGTTGTGTCTCGCCGCCAACCCCGCACGACTCGTGCAAATCGCGGCGCGGCTTGCCGGCCTCGCCGATGGCTGTCTCGTGGGCCTCACCGGTGGCCTTCAGGTGCTGCGGGTCACGGGCGAGCGGATCGCGGATCTGCTGTGCCGCCTGGGCGGCACCGGATCGATCCCGTGCCCCGGCGAAGCGCGGCGCAGCCGCATGGCCGACGTGCCGGTTCTGGCCGTATCGCTCACGGCCGGCGAGACCCTGCTGGTGGTGGATCGTGCCTGCACCGAGCATCTCATGGGCTGGATCCGCGAGACCCTGCTGGACTTTGTGGATGCGTGAACTCCTTACGAGGCGCGCTGAGGATCGCTCGGGTCAGGCAAGGGTCGGCGGCGCCTGCAGCGTCCGGCTCACGGCCTGCCGCCACCCGGCGATGAGCGCAGCGCGCCGCGCCTCCGGCATCTGCGGCGCGAAGTCCGCCGCGGTCGCGTAAGTGCCGGCAGCGGCGGCGAGGTCGGTCCAGACTCCGGTGGCCACTCCTGCGAGCAACGCCGCCCCGAGTGCGGTGGTCTCGAGCTCCACGGGTCGCTCGACCCTTGCCTCCAGCACGTCGGCGAGGAACTGGCAGAACCAGTCATTCGCTGCCATGCCCCCATCGACGCGGATGGCCTGCGCCCGACGCGCGCCATCGCGCTGCATGGCCTGCGTCAGGTCGAGGGTCTGAAAAGCTACCGACTCGAGCGCTGCGCGCACCAGATGATCGCCCGAGGCATCCAGCGTCAGGCCACAGATCAGCCCGCGGGCGTTCGGCTCCCAGTACGGCGCTCCGAGCCCCACGAATGCCGGCACCAGGTACACACCGTGATCGTCCGGCACACGCGCCGCGGCAGCGGCGGTTTCGGCCGCATCCCGGATGACCCTCAGCCCGTCGCGCAGCCACTTGATGGCCGCTCCGGCGACGAAAATGGATCCTTCCATGGCGTAGGTGATGCGTCCGCCGATGCGATACGCCGGCGTCGTGAGCATGCGGTTCACGGACGTGACCGCCACCTCGCCGGTGTTGAGCAGCAGGAAGCAGCCGGTGCCGTAGGTCGATTTCGCCATGCCGGGCGTAAAGCAGGCCTGTCCGATGAGGGCCGCCTGCTGGTCACCGGCGATACCGGCTACCGGCAGTGCCCGCCCGAAGAGCGCCGCCTCGGTCGCGCCGTAGACCTCGCTGCTGTCGCGAACCTGTGGCAGCAGTGCGCGCGGCACGCGCAGGAGGGTGAGCAGGTCCTCGTCCCAGCTCTGGGCGTGAATGTCGAACAGCAGGGTGCGCGAGGCGTTGGTGACGTCGGTGGCGTGCACGCGCCCGCCCGTCAGGCGCCACAGCAGAAAGCTGTCGATGGTGCCGAACGCGAGCTCGCCACGCTCCGCGCGCTCGCGCGCGCCCGCCACGTGATCGAGGAGCCACGCGATCTTGGTGCCGGAGAAGTACGGATCGAGCAGCAGGCCGGTCTTGCTTCGAACCAGGGGCTCGGCGCCCGCGGCCCTGAGCGCCGCGCACGCATCCGCCGTGCGCCGGTCCTGCCAGACGATGGCGCGATGGATCGGCTTGCCGGTGGCGCGCTCCCAGATGAGGGCCGTCTCGCGCTGATTGGTGATGCCGAGCGCGGCGATGGCGGCCACGCCACCGGTGGTGCGTTCGATGACCTCGCGAATCGCCCCGAGCGTGTCGCGCCAGATGTCCTCCGCATCGTGCTCGACCCATCCGGATGCGGGGTAGTGCTGCTTGAGCTCGCGGCGCGCGCTGGCGACGGCGCGGGCTTGCGCGTCGAATACGATGGCGCGCGTCGAAGTAGTGCCCTGGTCGATGGCCAGAACATGGGGCGCGTGGCTCATGCGCACGGATCGTAGAGCATGTGCTTCGCCGCCGCAGAAGCGCCGCCGCCGGGATTGGAGCGGGTCCAGTGCCCGCCCCGGCGACCGCGGCGTTCACGCTTGCTGCTTGCGCGCAACACCAGCGCGGATCGCGCCTTTAGGCCCCGTACGCGCTGCAAAGGGGGCGTCAATGAGCTCGAGTGCCGTCGATGAGCCGATGCTCGATCCCTTTTCAAGATGGGGGTATCCAATTTCTGTCAGCGCTGCGTAACGTGCGAGAGGCTACCATTGCGGACAGTTCCGCTTGCCCGCGTCGCGAGCGGGGGTGGGAGCGGCTGCGTAATGCGCTGATGACGTGTTTATTCAAGCGCGCTTCGGGCGAGTGGTATACAAGCGTATGGGGGCCCGCCTGGGCAGGCGGAATGCGCTCGAGTGGGGATTACACAACCAACCCTCAGGGGGCAACGATGAAGCCTAATCCGAAGATCTCTGCGGCGGTGGCGGCAATACTGTGGGCGCCGGGCACAACGCTCGTGTTTGCAGCGCCGGCCGATACCGCCGCTGCCACCGCCACCGGGGGTGAGCTGCAGGAGGTGGTCGTCACCGCCGAGCGCCGCACGGAGAACCTGCAGGACGTTCCGATCACCATCCAGGCGCTCAGCGGCGATCAGCTGAAGCAACTGGGCGTCGTGTCGTTCAACGACCTCATGAAGTACACGCCCAACGTGACCTTCAGCGGCAACGGACCCGGCACCGGCAACATCTTCATGCGCGGGCTGGGCGGTGTCGGCTCCGGCAACCAGTCGCAGTCGACCACTGCGCCCTTTCCCAACGTCGCTCTGTATCTCGATGAGCAGTCCATGCAGTTCCCGGCGCGCAACAACGACGTTTACCTCATCGATATGGAGCGCGTCGAGATACTCGAAGGTCCGCAGGGCACGCTGTTCGGCGGCGGCGCCCAGGCCGGTGCCATCCGCTATATCACCAACAAGCCGCAGCTCGGCGGCGTTTCCGGGGATGCGAATGCCGGCTACGGCATCACGACCCACGGCGACCCGAATACCATGGCCAATGCGGTGCTCAACGTGCCGCTCACCGACAACTTCGCGCTGCGCGGGGTGCTATTCTCCGAGCGCCGCGGCGGGTACATCGACAACGTGCCGGCCACCGTCGGCTATATCGCCGGCTCGGCGCCACACGATCTGGGTGGCAACCCGACGGCCAACAACGGCCCCATGCAGGGGACCCACACCAACCCGGTTGACTATCAGGGCGCACGACTCTCGGCGCTGTGGAAGTTCAGTGACAACTGGGACCTGCTGCTGCAGCAGAACTACCAGAACCTGCAGGCGGACGGCTACTTCTACGCCTATCCGCGGGGCCCGAATGGCACCGCGCTGAACAACTACGAGATCGCCGCCTTTGCGCCGGGCTACAGCAAGGATAAATACGAGAGCACGGCCTGGACGCTGAACGGCAAGCTGGGCGACCTGTTGAGCCTGGTGTACACCGGCAGCTACATGGTCCGGCAAATCGACGGGCAGCAGGACTACTCCAACTACATGCGCAGCTTCGCCGGCTCGTACTACGCGTGCATCGGCACCGGCGCCGGCTATTTCAACCCGGGAAACTTCCCGCAGCTCGCCGGCCATCCGCTGCAGTGCTCCACGGCCGTCGGCAACTGGCGCGATCAGGTGAGCAACCAGCACACGAGCCACGAACTGCGTCTCAGCACCAGCGCGGACTACCGCGTGCGTGGGTTGTTCGGGCTCTTCTTCGAGAAGTTCGTCATCGACGATAACATGAATTTCAACTACCTCGGCATCCCGCAGTGCGACCCGGCCAACCTCGCCAAGGCGCTCGCCGGCGGCCCGGACTGCCTGTCCGCGGTCGGCCCGGTGCCCGGAGCCTTTGCGACCGATCCGTCTTTGCGCACCAATGCGAACACCGCCTTCGGTGAGGACGACCAGCGCGGCTACAAGCAGAAGGCCGCGTTCGCCTCCATCGACGTGGACCTGATTCCCAAGGTGCTCACACTGACCGCTGGCGCGCGCTTCTACAAGTATGACGAGTTCGAGCACGGCTCGGAGTACTACAGCGAGAGCACGAGCACGGGGCTCGTGGTGAATCACCTCAACGGCGTGTGCACGGCGGCCGGGCTGTGCGGCTTCCCCATCAACCTGGACAAGAACGAGAGTGGACACCGCCTGCGCGGCAATCTGACCTGGCACATCACCCCGGACCTGATGGGCTACTACACCTACTCGGAGGGTTTCCGTCCGGGTGGCTTCAACCGTACCCAGTCGCTGCTGGGTCAGCCGCCCGTGCTCAAGGGAGTGGCGACGTATTGCGGCAACCGAATCCCTGGTGTGCTGCAGGACAGGGTGGACCCGAGATGTACGCTGCCCGTCGGCACCCAGGGCAGCCTGAACGGTCTCAACACCAGCCAGTTCAACAAGCCGGCCGGTTTCGACTCGGACCAGCTGAAGAACAATGAGATCGGCCTCAAGACCGAGTGGCTCGATCACCACCTCATCGTCAACCTGTCTGGCTACATCATGAAGTGGACTGACATCCAGCTGCCGCTCTTCGACCCGGTGCACCTCGGCAATACGACCTTCGACATCAACGGCCCGAGCTACAAAGTGAAGGGCTTCGAGGTGCAGTTCGTCGCGCGCCTCACAGACGGGCTCACGGTGGACGGCTCGACCTCGGTGAACAGTGCCGAGCAGAGCAACGGTCCGTGCCTGCCGAGCAACCGGGTGTCGCCGGGCAACCCGACGCCGCTCGGTCAGTGCATCACGGTCGTCAGGGAGACCACCTACACCAACCCGTACGGCGTGCTGGGCACCGCGCCCGCGTTCTCGCCGAAACTGCAGATGAACGGGCGAGCGCGTTACGATTGGAACGACGGGGACTACAAGCCGTTCATATCGGCGGGCTTCAACTACACCGGCACCATGCGCAACGAACCGGCTAGCTTCCCGCCGGGCGACACGGCAGCGCAAGCTGTCCCCACCACGACCTTGCTGAAGTATTGGATGCCCCGGCACACCTGCTCCACCGCTTCCGCCATCTGAAGCTGGCCGCGGCGAAAC
>Ga0137403_10008608_pt1 | contig 11413 bp, 8 predicted proteins | sample CZOMad2_1_16fung_FD_122057 | JGI IMG/M metagenome (GOLD analysis project Ga0137403, IMG submission 122057) | Vadose zone soil fungal communities from Angelo Coast Range Reserve, California, USA - CZOMad2_1_16fungal (Hybrid Assembly) | ecosystem: Environmental > Terrestrial > Soil > Vadose zone...
TGGCCAACGGCATGTACTGGGTTTCGGCCTCGCGGTGGCGGAGGTCGGCCTTGATAGCTGACAATTCGCGCTCCAGTTCCGCCGCTACGAGGAACGACTGCGCGGCACCGTGTGCGACGCGTTCCGGGTCCCAGTGGATCAGCAGCTCGGCGCTTTTGCTCTTGTTGCAGCGTTTGGACGCTTGTCGTATCGAGCACAGCGCTCGCAGTCATGCCAGGCAGAAACTGGTTGCCGCCAGCTTATAGGTCACAGGCCCTATGAAAAAGCAGGAATTAGGGACGCCTGAACAGGAGGATATGACCGTTCGCGTCGCGGCCAATCACTCGGCTGGCCGACACTCCGATTCGGTGATCTGATTTCCTGCAGAACGATGAAAAAGGGCTCCGCGGCGAGCGCCGGCAAGGTCGAAAGCGTGAGTGAGTATGCCAGCTCGTGCATGGACATGCGCGCGGATGAAGTACTCACATCGGCACCCATAAGGGCCACCAGTGTCAAGAGGGCGTACGGACCTGGCCCGGTGACTACGCGCGCCGTCGGGCTGGGCTGATTATTCTCCTGGATCCTTCCTCGCAGGTGCCGGGTCTTCTCGCCGCGGGGCCAGGGGTCAGGCTGGAGCGCCCGCAGCCGCGCAGCAAAGCCGCGAAGTTAAGGATCGGGCGGGTCTGTCAAGGGTGTCTGATCAGATGGCGTGTTGAGGCGGTAGGTGCCGAAGCCGGTGCGGGTGAAGAACCCCAGCCGTGCCCACTCGCCGAGCTGGGTGAGCATGTTCCGGGGCTTGACGCCGAGGAGGACGGCCAGGTCGTGGCCGCTCCAGTCGCGCGGGGGCTGGCTGGTGATGATGGCGGTGACCCGCTCCTGGCGGGTGGCCGGCCGGGGCGGACGGGGGATGGTGCGGTCGCGGCGGGTCCGGCCGGGCTTGAGGTCCACCGGCGGGGTGCTGATGGCGATGTCGATCGCGGTGATGGCGGAGGGGTGAGCCGGGCGGCCATCGTCGCGGTTGAGGTACCGGGCGGTGGCACATTTAACCTTCCGGGCGCTGAACCGCAGGCGGCGGGCGGGCAGCAGCGTGGCCAGCACGGCCCGGCCGATCACACCCGGCAGATCGGCCGGGCCGTCCGGGCAGACCCCGGCGGCGGCGGTGAGCTGGTCTTTGGCCGCTTCCATCGCGGTGGTGAAGCTGGCCCGGTCCGGGTCGGTGCCCGGCCGGGTCTCCACCGCGGTGACCATCGCCATGCGCAGCAGCTGGTACAGGGTGAGCAGGGCCCAGGTCTCCTGCTCCAGGCCGGGCCGGTCACCCGAGCGCAGCACACGGCCCTGGAGCAGGGTGTGCCGCAGCGCGAAATACGCCGACTCGATCTCGTCGGGTAGCGGGGGTGCATTGCTGCACCCCCGCCCCCTCAGAACCGGCCGTGCCCGCTTTCCGGGCAGCTCGGCTCAAGCAAGCCGCGTGGCTTCGGGCCGGGCAGGAGTGCTGGGCTTGCTGCTGCCGATGCGTCGGCGGCAGTAGGCGTGGATGAGGTGGTATGCGGCTTGCTCGTCTGGCGTGCCGAGGTCCATCACGGTGGCGACCGCCTGCTTGCGGACCGCTTTCCGGATGATGGTGTGCCACTGCTCCCACTCGCGCTCGTCATGAGGCTCGTGGCTGGCGTAGAGCAGCAGCCCCCGGCAGAGCGGGCACCGGCCGTGCTGGCGGCGCAGCAGGTGCCAGGTCGCGGGGCTGACCGGGGGCCGGGTGCGCTCGCGGCGCTTGGCCCAGTATCCGGCCAGGGCGGGGTCATCGGGGGATGCCCGCCCGGCGGCCATCGTGTGCCGGACGATCTTGGTCCAGGAGAACCTGCGCAGGTAGTGGCCGGTTTCCCGGCTCCCGAACACCCACTTGTCGTTCCTGGACGGGTTGAACATGCCGAAGTACCGGGAAACGACCCAGTGCCTCGGCTTGCCCGGGTGGGTGTGCCTGGCCCATTTCCAGGCCAGCCGCCAGACGTGCGCGTCTAGCCTGTTATAGGCGAGGCTGGACACCCCGATCCGGTAATAGGCGGCCCACCCGGTGATGACCGGGTTGAGCCGCCCGGTGACCGCGTCGGCGTTGGCCCCTCGCAGGGCCGTCACCTCGGCGGACAGCCGGTTCCGGATCTGCCGCAGTGCATCCTTGCTCGGCTTGGTCAGCAGCTTGCCGCCGAACCGGCGGATCTCGAACCCCAGGAAGTCCACCCCCTGGTCCAGGTGGGTGATCTTCGTCTTGTCCTGGTTGAAGGCCAGGCCACGGGGTTTCAGCCATCCGGCAAGCCGTGCCTGGACCTGCTCGGCCTGCTGCCTGGAATGGCAGAGGGCGATCAGGTCGTCAGCGTAGCGGACCAGGAGCGGGCAGCCGGGGACTGCGTTGCCGTTGCGGTAGTACCGGACCCCGGCGGCCTGTTCCATGCCGTGCAGCGCCACGTTCATGAGCAACGGGCTGGCCACTGCCCCTTGCGGGGCGCCCTCGCTGGTCGGGGCGAAGGCTCCGTCCTCGATCACGCCCGCTTTCAGCCACTGGCGCACCAGGGCCCGTGCGGGGAAGGCGCCCAGCGACGCGAGGATGTGATCGTGGCTGAGCCGGTCGAACGACTCCCCGACTTACTACCGGTATCGAGGACCTCGCCGAGGCGATCCGGGCGTGGGCGAAGGGCTGGCTGCCCACCGAGGCGGCCGCTGAGCTGCTGATCTCGCACCGCACGTGGCTGGAGCGGGAGGACTTCTTGCAGGTCGCGGTCGACGTCCAGTGGGAGCCGTTCCGGGACCTGCAGGTCGCGGCGGTCGATTTCACCGCGGCGGCGGAGGCGGTGCAGGGCGTGCTGCCGTGCTCGGACGGTGAGCGGCATGTGCTGCTGGTCGCGGCCAGCATCGCCGAGGGCATCCCGGTCGACCTGCGCGAGGCAGCCTTGTGCATGGACGCGGTGAACGCCGCCCGGGCCGCGCAGGCGGTGTGCCATGTGGCCGGCAGCCGTGTTCAGGTGGTGGCGGAGGCTGGCAGGTGACCGCCGCGCTGCCGGGCACGGTGGTGGTCACGCGCCCGCGTCATCCGCTGGAAGGCCGGGAGCTGCGGGTGCTGGGCGGGATGCGCCGGCACGGGCGGCTGGAGCTGCTGCTGGTGCTGCCCGACGGCAGCAAGCGGCTGATCCCGGCGGAGTGGACCAGCCAGCACGCTGACGGCGGGGCGGCTGGTGGCGCAGGTCACGGCGGCCAGGGCGCGGGGACATTGGGGTCGGTTGCTGACCTGCTGGCTGCGTCTGTGCTGGTTTCGGCGTTTTCCGCCCGTGACCGGGATGAGCACGAGCAGGCTGCACGAAAGCCACCGGCCAAGGAGGACAATCGTGCAGCCTGTCCAGCTCAGTCTGCTGCCGGACCAGGTTCCGGCGCCACCCCCGGACCTGCTGGCCCAGCTCCCCGGATCGCAGGTCACGGCGGCGATCATGCTGCTGGCCGGCCTGATCGCCAGGGCGGGCCAGCCGGAGGTGACCGGGGATGAGTGAATGGAAGGTCACCGCCTCGCACCGCTCCAGAGCGGCCGTAATCTACGTCCGCCAGTCGACCCTGGTGCAGGTGGAACGCAACCGTGAGTCGACCGCCCGCCAGTACGACCTGGTCTCCCGGGCCCGCGAGCTGGGCTGGCCCCGCACCGCGGTGACGGTGATCGACGAGGACCTAGGCGTCTCCGGCGCCTCGGCGGCCGGCCGGTCCGGGTTCGCGCGGCTTGCCGCCCAGGTCGGCATGGGCCAGGTCGGGATCGTGCTGTCCCTGGAGTGCTCGCGGCTGGCCCGCAACAACGCCGACTGGTACCGGCTTTTGGAGCTGGCCGGGATGACCGACACCCTGATCGCCGACGCCGACGGCATCTATCATCCCGCGCTGGCCGACGACAGGCTGGTTCTGGGGATGAAGGGGACCCTGTCCGAAATGGAGCTGCATATCCTGCGGGCACGGCTGGACGGCGCGATCCGGAACAAGGCCGCCCGCGGCGAGCTGCGCCGCGGCCTGCCCGTCGGCCTGGTCTGGGGCGAGGCCGACGGGGAGATCCTGATGCATCCCGACGAGGCGGTCACCGGCGTCGTCGCCGCGATCTTCGGACAGTTCGCGGCGTGCGGGTCGGTGCGCGGGGTCTGGCTATGGCTGCGCGACCAGGGCCTGAAGTTCCCGCTGCAGCCCGGCGCCTACATCCGCGGATCTGAGATCATCTGGACCGAGCCGACCTACCATGCGGTGCACAACGTGCTGACCCACCCCGCCTACGCCGGCGCGTACACCTTCGGCCGCAGCCGGCAACAGCGGCTGGTCCGAGAGGACGGGACCATCCGGGTCCGGCGCCGCGTGCTGCCCCAAGACCAGTGGGAGGTGCTGATCAAAGACCACCACGAGGGCTTCATCGACTGGGACACCTACCAGGCCAACCAGGCAAAGATCGCCCAGAACATCCGCCCGGCCGCGCATCAGCCCGGCACCGGCGCGGTCCGCGAGGGCTGCGCGCTGCTGCAGGGCCTGGCCACCTGCGGGACCTGCGGCCGCAAGCTCGCCGTCTACTACGAGGGCAAGCACAAGGCCACCCCCGGCTACTACTGCACCGGCACCGGCAACATGGTCGACGGCCGCGGCACCCGGCACCTGCGGGTCGGCGGCGTGGCCATCGACGCCGCCGTCACCGGCGCGTTCCTGGCCGCGCTGGAGCCAGTCGCCCTGCAAGCCTGCCTGCAAGCCGCCGGACAGCTCGAGCAGGGCCACGACGCCGCCCTGGAGCAGCACCGGCGCCAGGTCGAGCAGGCCCGTTACCACGCGGCCCGGGCCGAGCGCCGCTACCAGGCCGTCGACCCGGACAACCGGCTGGTCGCCCGCGGCCTGGAAGCCGCCTGGGAAAAGGCACTCACCGAACTGGCCGCCGCCGAGGCCGAGCTGGCCCGCCGCCAGGCCGCCCGCCCCGCCACGCTCACCGCCGCCGAGCGCGCCGCGATCCTGGCCCTCGGCGATGACCTGCAGGCCGTCTGGGACGCCCCCACCACCAGCGACAAGGACCACAAGCAGCTGCTGCGCACCCTGCTCGATGAGGTGAACATCACCGTGCACCGCGATCACGACAGCGGGCACGCCGACCTGGTCCTGCGGTGGAAAGGCGGGGCGATCACCGAGCTGGCCATCCCGGTCAAACGCACCCCGCCCCGCCGGCTGCGCACCGACGAGGACACCATCAGCCTGGTCCGCCGGCTCGCCGCGCACTACGACGACGCCAAGATCGCGTGGATCCTCAACCGGCAGCACCGCCGCACCCCCCGCGGATTGTCATACACCGCCGGTAGAGTCCAGGGCCTGCGGCACTACTGGGGCATCCCACGCCACCAGGACACCCCAGGTAACCAGGAAGGAGAGCTGCTCACCGTGGCCGACGCCGCCCGCGAACTAGGCCTGGCGCCCTCCACCTTGCACCGCTGGCTCAGCGACGGGTTCATCGGCGGCGAGCAGCTCACCCCCGCCGCCCCCTGGCGGATCCGGCTCACCCCCGAAATCCGCGCCCTGTTCGTGGACGACGCCCCCGACGGCTGGCTGGCCATGCTGGAGGCCACCCTCGCCTACGGCGTCTCCCGCCAGACCATCATGCAACGTGTCAAGGACGGGCGGCTCCGCGCCGTCCACGTCCGCACCGGACGCAGGAAAGGCCTGCGTATCGAACCCCCAGCAGCCCAAGACGGGCTGTTCTGACCAGCCACAATTAACAAAGGAGCAGTATGACCATGGATTCAACGCCGACTGGAGGTCGGCGTCGAGCGCCCACAGCCGCTTCGCGAGTTTGCCGCTCGCGATGGTGTGGATGGCCACGATGGCGTCGTGGCAGCCCCGGCCCGGCCGGAATCCGTAGGAGTAGGGTGGGCCGCCCGGCGAGGTTCCGGGTTCATGCTGGATGAACCCGGGCCTTTTCCGGGCAGCCTCCCTCCAAACCGTACGTGCACGTTTTCGTGCATACGGCTTTCCGGCGACTTATGCCGCGTGCGCGACGGGGTTCGCGTGGATCCAGTCATGGCACGGTGCGCAGACGATGAGCGTCTTGCGCCTCATTTTCGCCATGAGGGTGGCCCACGCGGGCTGGCCCGCTCCCGGTTTCCCGAGGTCCTTGAGGCCGGTGACCTGGTGGACTGCCACCGTGGTGCCGGTCTCGCAGAGTTCGCACTCCCGTTTGCGGAGCCGTCTGGTCAGCTCCTTGCGGGGGTAGAGGGGAGGGCCGGACGCGGGGTCGGTGATGACCGCCCGCCGGTTCTGCCGCAGGATGATCCCGCCGAATCGCGCCACTAGATCCTTCCTGCCCTCGCGGTGCTTCCTGGCCTCGAAGCAGGTCCGCAGTCCGTCACTGGTCTCGATCTTGGCCTTGTAACGGGCCGCCATCTTGGAGACGGTGGAGCGGTGCTTGAGCGCCAAGGTCTTCAGCATGGACGTCTCGGCGTTCCATTGCAGGTCATGCAGCCGCGAGACGTCCTGGGCAAGCAGGTAGTAGTTGATGACGCCGCGATATTCGGCTCCGTAAGTCCTGACGATGTCGTAGTCATCGAGATTCTGGAGCCGGGACCGGTGCCACGGTTTGCCGTGTTTCCGGTAGCGGGCGCACTGGGCCCTGATCACGTCCGGCGGCACTCGCAGCGCGATGTTCCCGTTGGCCGATCGCTGGCCCCTGGTGATCTTCGTGTTGCAGTGCTGGACCCGGACGTGATAGCCGAGGAACCGCGCTGGCTGGCTGCGAGCGTGGGTGATCAGGGTTTTCTGCTGGTTCAGCTCCAGTCCGAGGGTCTCCCGGAGGAACTTTGCCAGCCTGGCCTTGATCTGCTCGGCCTCGGCCTTCGGCCCGATAAATCCCAGTATGTGATCATCTGCGTACCTTATGTACTTCAGGCGCCGGTATCCGGGGTCCATCGGGTCGCCATAGGGGATCGCGCGCAGCTGCTTTTTCAGGTCCCGGACTGCCGCCCGGTCCCCGCGCAGACGTGCGCTTGTCATGTGCCGGCGTAGTCTTTTGTAGACAGGATTGACTTTCCGGCCGGTTCCCCTTGTGTACTGCGGGATCAGTTCCTGCTCGACGAATTCGTCGAGCTTGTGCAGGTAGATGTTACTGAGAATCGGGGATACCACACCGCCTTGCGGGCACCCGCTCAGCGTTTCGCGGTATTCCCAGTCTTCCAGGTACCCGGCTTTCAGCATGTTTCGGATGAGCCTCAGGAATCGCTGGTCCTGGATTTTCTCCGCCAGTATCCCGAGAAGGATCTCGTGGCTGAGACTGCCGAAGCAGTCAGAGATGTCGCCCTCGATGAACCATACGGTTCCGGTCCAGGTATCGTGGACCTTCCGCAGTGCGGTATGACATCCGCGCCTTTTCCGGAACCCGTGCGAGAGGTCGGAGAAACCTGGCTCATAGTATGCCTCAAGAAGCAGGCGCACTACTTCGCCGGCGAGCTTATCGGACCATGACGGCAATCCGAGCGGGCGAAGCTTCCCATTTTTCTTCGGGATGTAAGTGCGGCGGGCCGGCGCGAACCGGTACCGTTCGCACCGCATCGCCTCTACGATCTGTTTGATCTTTTCCTCGGACATGCCGTCGGCGGTTTCCTCGCTGGCCCCCGGCGTCATCGCCCCGGAGTTGGAATAGATATTGCCGTATGCCAGCAAGTACAGATCCTTATTGAACATCTGCCTGTAAAGCTGCTCGCATGGCAGGCCCTGCCTGCCGCGCTCGCGGAGAACGCCAAGTACCACTTCGGCTGACTGCATTCCGCATCCCTCATGGTTCCTTCATCGTTCATCGCCTGTGCCCCTTCGCCCTGTGGTCCGGTTTTCCCGGTCTCCAGATTGAGCGGGTCGTTACGCCGCTGACTACTACGGGCACTCCGTTGCCATAGGACTCGCGTCCCTTAGGCAATCCCATGTTCACGACTGCTGTACGTGCCGAGCGTGATTTAGGCGTCCTTTCCGTCTCCTTGAATGTCCTGACAGGACATCGCTCCTTGCCCCGGAGGATTGCGGCAGGCACCCGAGATCAGACCGCCGCAGGGGCTGGCGCCGGTTACGGATGCCTTTCCGGCGGGTGTTCGATTACACCTTCTGGAGACTGGGATTCAGGTAATCCGACTTTCGCCTTGTCACGCGGATCTCCCAGTGCACCGCCCCTGGCATCTGGGCACGGCCACTGGTTTTCTGCCATGCTATTTTCCCTTACTGTCCTTTCGGACTCCGGTAAGGCATCAGATCCAGAGATATCTCCTCTCATCTCTGCCCGCTGCGCGGGCGATACAGCAGTGCGCCTCATGGCGCACCTTCGGCTCGAACCGGGCCTCCCACTCGGGTTCCAGCGCGTTCACCGCCAGGGCTTGCAGTCCCCGGTCGGCGATCACGGGAATCCCGAGCCCGCGACGGCGCCCGTTGCTCTTGGGCACATGCACCCGCTTGACCGGCAGGGGCCTCCACGCGGCCGCGCCGCGCTGGAGCCAGGCGGCCATGGCGGCCTTCTCCCAGCCCGCGAGCACGATGCGCCCGTCGACCCCGGCCGTCTTGCGGCCAGCGTTGATCTCCGTGACCCGCCGCACGCTCACCAGCGCGTTGCTGCGGGACCGGAGCATCAGCTTCTGCAGGTTGCGGACCTTCTTCAGGTCCCCGGCCTGCGATGCCGCGAAGATCCGCCGCCGCAGCCGCCGTACGTTCTCCTCGGCCTGGCCCCAGTCCACCTGGTCCCAGTCCGGGAAGCCGTCCTCCGGTCCGTTCACCGGGACCGGCGCTGACGCCACCGCGTCAGGGATGCCGTTCATGGTGTCCAACTTGCCCTTCGGTTCCGGCGTCTCGGCTGCTTTGCCCCGCAGGCTCACCAGACCCGCGTCAGCGCCCTTTCAGGCCAGGGCAGAGCCCCTATCCGGCCGGTTATGCGGCACCACTGGCGGAGGAGCCAGTTCACGGTCCCGGTTTCCCGCTGTCTTTCGGCCGCCGGCGTTCGCTTCTCGGGTCTTCCTGCGCCCGCTAGGGGATTGCGCCTTCCTCACGTCCGGCCTACCGGCAGGGACGTCCTGCCGGACCCCATCGGGGTTGTCACGTTCCGCATGGTCGAGATGCGGCCGGGGTGGGTGCCGCCTGGACCCCGGGGACGGCGGTTCGCTCCCGGCCGGTCGTTGGACACCGGCCAGCACCTGCCGCCTTCCAGCGGCGGTCCCTGCTCTCCCGCCTCCTGCATTCCGCCTGCGGGAGTCCACGTAACGAGGCGTCTTCGGCGATTCACTCACGTTCACCCGTCCGGCCTTTCCCTGGCCTGTGCCCCCCGGGCGAAACAGGGGCCCTTGGGCCTCTCCCCGGGCTCCGCACCCCGCAGTCACCCGCAGCGCACGCCAGGGCGGGAACAGTCCCTGCGAACTAGACCGGGAACTACGTCACCGACATGAGCCGGCCCTCCTTCTGCGAGTTCCACTCGCTCCAAGCGACTTCGTGTCGCACCCACCGCTCGTGGTAGAGGCGGATCAGCGCGGGCGGCGGGGTAGCGGCGGTGATCGGTGAGAGTGGTGGCGAGCCGGTACCGGGCGGTGAACCGGAACCCCGTGGCGAGGGTGACGGTGACCTGGGCGTCGATGACCCGGACGGTCAGGCCGCTGATCCGGGACAGGTAGGTGCCGTCGTCCAGCAGTGCCGTCACCGGCAGCAGGCGGACGGAGGTGAGCCTGGCCAGGAACTGTGCCCTGGTGGCGGCGACAGCCTCCAGGAACCCGCCGGAGTCAAAGCCGCGGCCGGTCAGGACCAGCATGTCCGGCCGCAGCAGGTGCATCAGCTGCGCCGCGTACCCGGTCTCCCCGGTCCGCGGGCCGAACACGGCGCCCAGCAGCGCCCGGGTGCCGGTCTCGGCCAGGGTCATCAGCTCGATGGCCGGGTAGCCGGTCTCCCCGGTGGAGGGCCCCTGCTTGCCCAGCCAGGCCCGGTTCCGGGCAGTGCCGGGCACCTTGACCGAGTTGCAGCCGTCGAAGGACACCGTCCGGTACCGGCCGAACCGCACCCCCGGCGTGGACGGCTGCGCGGCCGGCCCGGCCAGCACCTCGAACAGCGCCCGCAGCGGCGCGGCACCCACACGCCGGCGCAGGTCCCGCAGCGCCTTGGGCGACGGGCACGGCAAGCCCGGCAGCCCGTCCAGCCCGGCCGTCAGCTTCCGCCACACCTGCACGTAGCCCAGCCGCGGGAACAGGCCCAGCGCCAGCACGAAATACAGGCCCGTCCGGGACGGCAGATCACGCAGCCGCCGCTGCACCGCCCGCGCGTCCGCCAGCACGCAATCCGCCAGCTCGAACGGCACCTGCCAGGTCAGCTCACCCAGGTGACCCGGCGCGAACACCCCCGCCGCCACCGTGATCGTCCTGGTCAACGTCATGACAGCCGTACTGATGGCAGACTGGGCAGGCAACGGAGGTCCTCGGGAACGGTTCGTCTTGGTCGACTTCCGTCCTACCGGACCTCCGTTGCCCTGTCAGCCCGGACCACTTGACACCAGCCGGCGAACCTTAACGACCCGGCATTGCCAATAGGTGGGGGCAAGGGCCCCCTCACCCCGAACCTGCGGGGCGGCTGAAGCCCCGGCCAACCCAGCCGACACTCTCGTCACAGCAGCGTCAGCGGGCGGGCCACCGCGGACTCATCGCACCGCGGAATTTCTCTACCCAGGGGTGGAGGCGAGGTTCTACCCGTGGCCTGACGCGCCAGCCGGGCCTGAACCGGCACGCTCGTGCCATGAGCGAACCACAGGTAGTGACCGTGCGAGGTCTACGCAAGTCGTACGGGCCCAGGATGGTGGTGGACGGGCTGGACCTCGACGTCCCCGCCGGAGAGATCGCCGGCCTGCTCGGCGCCAACGGCGCCGGCAAGACGACGACCGTGGAGTGCATCCAGGGGCTGCGCAAGCCCGACGGCGGGCGGCTGCGGGTGCTGGGCTTCGACCCGGTGACACAGCCCGAGCGACTGCGGCCGCTGGTGGGCAGCCAGCTCCAGTCTTCCGCGCTGCCCGACCGGCTGCGGGTGGCCGAGGCGCTCGACCTGTTCAGCACCCAGCGCGCCCGCGACGGCGGCGAGCTGCTCGAGCAGTTCGGGCTGACGCAGCGGCGCCGGTCGGTGTTCTCCTCGCTGAGCGGCGGGGAGCGGCAGCGGCTGTTCCTCGTCCTCGCCCTGCTCAACCGGCCACGGTTGGTGATCCTGGACGAGCTGACCCAGGGCCTGGACCCGGCCGCGCGGCGCACCGTCTGGGATGCGATCCGCCAGCTGAACGACGAGGGCACCACGGTGCTGCTGGTCACCCACGAGATGGACGAGGCCGAGGCGCTCTGCGACCGGGTCGTGGTGATGCGCGCGGGCCACGTCATCGACGCGGGGGCGCCGGCGGACCTGGTAGAACGGC
>Ga0137403_10003352_pt2 | contig 11412 bp, 11 predicted proteins | sample CZOMad2_1_16fung_FD_122057 | JGI IMG/M metagenome (GOLD analysis project Ga0137403, IMG submission 122057) | Vadose zone soil fungal communities from Angelo Coast Range Reserve, California, USA - CZOMad2_1_16fungal (Hybrid Assembly) | ecosystem: Environmental > Terrestrial > Soil > Vadose zone...
CACAAACCGCCAGTCGGTGACATCCGTTTGTTTCAGGCCGAGATAGTCTCGCACAGCAGGGGAGACATCGAGGCCTGCGCCTTTGTTCAGATTGGGTTTTGGACGTTCGTCGCCAAACACGTATTGCCAATGGTCCGTTTGGAATGGCCCTGCGTCTTCCCATTGCGAATAAGCAATTCGATTTCCTTTGCGGATCGCGACCCATCGATCTTTACAGGTGGAAACAGCCGGACCCTGATATGCCTCCTGGAACCACGGAACAACGCGAGGCGCTTCCAACCGGTGGCCTGTGCGAGCTTTGTCGTTGTACGGGAGTGCGCAGTAAAATGGGTTCTGCCGCGGTGTAAATTTTACCGGGATATAATTACTCCGATGGGCAGGATTTGGGTCATCAAAACCGCCGTAGTTTTCTTTCCATCGTCTGTCCCAGGCACTTGTGTGATTCGGGACAAGATTATTTCCACCAGGTTGTTCGCCGATCCAAAAGACTGTTGTTACAATACTTGTTTTCCACGGATACCGCCGCGCAGGCCGAGAGGAGGACGATTTTCTTATCAGGGGCTTGTTTTTTTCAGTGACCGCTTCGATTTGACCAGCAAAGGCCGAATCACACGCGATGAAAAGCGCAAAACAAAAAAAGCCAAGTGAGCAGCGTTTCTCCATTACTTTCAAATCGATACCCGTTCAAAGATTCCCTAGAGCCGCGAAGAATTACGTCGCGTTTAACGGGTAGATTATCACTTTAGAAGGTGGATTGAAAAACAATATTTTTTAGAATGCACCGAGCACCGGACGCAGTCTGCAACGTAATCGCCTCCGCCGAGTTCTACAGCTGCTCAGCGAATGCGGTGATTCACGTTTACGATGCGACTGGCGATTTGGTCTAAACGCACAAACACATGGGCGATTTAAAAGAGTGGTGAATTCGGTTATCCGATGGCTTTTTAACCGCCGTCGCTCCCACTGCCCCCAAAGGACATCCGGACGTCGAAGTAAATTCGATGCATTTGTACTTTAGATAGGAGTGACCATCGCAACCGGAAAACTTCCGTCGTAGCTCCTATCGAGTTACCTGGAGGGAAAATAAATGAATGACAAGTTTCCGTTAATCGGTAGTGGTCGGATTCCGGTGAGCTTCAAGAATTTAATTGATCGCAAGATTCGCGAACGACATCGCGGCGAGCGGCGACTTGCCGAGCAACGCACCACGAAGCATCAGCTCCTGGCGAGAAACTCATGCGTCGCCGACGCACGAAGTTATCGCATTGCTAGACAATTCCCCATCAAAAGTTTCCCGATCATCAATCAAAGCGCTGGCTGACCGCGAATAGGCTGTGGCGATGTGTGCTCCATCTGTCCGTCTCTTATTCCGTGCGTAATGCAGTAATTGGGTTCACGTGCATGGCGCGACGCGCCGGAAGAAAACAGGCGAGCAGCGTAGCCAGAGCTAGCAGCAAACTCGAAGTGATCAGCGCGAATGGATCGCTCGGACTTACTTGATACAAAATTTGTGAAAGCACGCGTCCTGCACCTAACGAAAGCAGAAGTCCGAGACTGACGGCAAGCCCCGTCTGGATCGCGCCTTGGCGCATGATGAGCGCGAAAACGTCCTTACGATGTGCGCCGAGCGCCATGCGAATGCCGATCTCATGGGTGCGACATGCAACTGCGTACGCTTTCACGCCGTACACGCCTACCACAGCAAGAAGAAGCGCGATTGCGCCGAAGACGCCGAAGAGGATCGCACCCAATTTAACGATCCAAAGGCCAACGCTCCTTTCCATCACATCAACCCATGGTGCAATGCTCAGCAGCGGAAGGTCCGGATCGATTTCGTGCAAAGTGGAGCGCATGCTCGGCGTCATTCCGGCTACCGCTTTTCGATCCATGGTGTTGAATCGAACGTGTAGGAACACATCGCCGCTGTAGCCTTGCGCGAATGGAACAAACAATCGCGTAAGTGGCGTGTCGTTTTGAACATCATGGCGATGTGTCCCGACAACTCCGATGACTTCCATGTCGTTAGGCGATCCATCCTTCGGTGGAATGGTGTACCGAACATGCCGGCCGACCGCATCCTCATTTGGAAAAAGCTTCTTCGCCATCTCTTCGTCGATGATGGCGACGCGCCGTCCGTCTTTCTGCTCGCATTCGGCCTGCGTGAAATCGCGGCCACGCAACAACTTCACGCCGATCGCGTCGAAATATCCCGGCGTGCTCGCGGTATAGAGCGCAGTTGCACCGGGATCGGGGGATTTCGGATCGTTAGACAATGTTGTCCGCGTTGACATGATCCGGCGTGTGCTGGTGAAATTGTAATAAGGCAACATTGTTGCGACGCCGACCGCAGTAACGCCGGGCAGTTCGCGTGTACGTTGAACAATGTTAAAGATCTCACGTCGCGCCTCCGCCGGTTTTTTCTTCACCAAAGTGAAGTCTATTTCGGTGATTAGATCGCCGGCGGCGACGAAACCAGGATTCAAGCCAGCGGCTTTCAGCGCGCCACGGAAAAATAATCCAGCGGCGAATAGCAACATGAGGGAGAGCGCGATTTGTGTCATCACCGAGATATGACGAGGAGCAAACAAACGATTGAAACGACCGAGTCGAGCAGGTTCGCCGACCTGTTGTTTCAAATCGTTAACCAGATCGGCACGCGTCGCTTTGAGCGCAGGGCCGAGGCTAAATAGTAGCGTAGCAAGGAGACAAAACAAAAACGTCACTGTGAGCACGGCAGCGTCCGGCGAAAGATCGACAATGAACGAGAAGTTCACGTTATTGAGCAAAGCGGCCAGCGAATGGAGCAGGAGGTTGTTGCACCAAACGCTGAGAATGAGTCCGACTAGTCCGCCACAGATCGCGAGAAAGAGACCTTCGCAAAGCAATTGCCTGATTATTCGCCAACGCGACGCGCCGAGCGCGATGCGCAAGGCGATCTCTTTCGAACGCGCCGTGCCGCGAGCGAGCAACATGTTCGCCAGATTTAGGCATGCGATGAGCAGGACCGCGCCGGCCATAGCCATAAGCAACGTGCCGATCAACGTAACAGGGCCGTCATTCTCCGGCGACGTGCTTAGGCTAAAGCGCGATGGCTTCTGAATCTGCACTTCACGCGCGAATTCGGAATCGGTCGCTTGCATGGCATTGAACCGTTGCGACAGGACCGGCAGCCGCGACTTCGCGGTCTCGATAGTTAGGCCGGGCTGCATTCGCCCGACGAGATTCAATGCATAATTTTGTGGATTCGCCAGATCGTGCATCGTCTCAGAATCGCCAAAGGCGGAGCCGAGCTGCGAACGAATGCCGAGCGGTACCCAAATATCGGGTGCAATCAATGCGCTAGCGCCGCTGAATCCATCCGGCGTGATACCGATCACGGTGTAAGGCTGGCCATTGATTTGGAGCGCGCTGCCGACAAAATCGTTGCGACCGCCCTGGCGCTTCCAAAATCCGTAGCTCGCTACTACCACCGCAATGTTCGCGTTCGGTTTGCATTCTTCGGCGTTATAGAACCGTCCGCGAAATGGCTGGACACCCATCAGAGAGAAGTAGTTTTCCGACGTGAGGAACGCAAAACTGCGCCGCATCTCGTGATCGCGTCCGATACCGGCCACCGCGAACTCGAGCGCGGCAAGATCGACGAACAGGTCATCGCTGTTCTCACGTAGCTCGCGATATTCATTGTAGGAGAACTGCCGATAATCGTGGTTGGCATTTTGGCGGCAGTTGAAAACGTTCACGACTTCCCGCGGTCGCAGCGGGACCATCGGACGGAGAACCACGCTGTTAATTAGCGCAAAAATCGCTGAGTTAACTCCAATCGCCAACGAGAGCGTCAATACGGCTACTGCCGTGAACCCCGGCGCCTTGCGAAGCTGCCGCAGCGCAAACTTGAAATCTTGAATCATAAAAACCTCGGTTTTCATTGAGATGCGTCGGCGGTGATTTTGGATTCAAAAAATGCCCGCGAAGTCCAAATCCCCATTGATTGCGATTTCGAAAACCAAAGCGCGAGCCTAGGGTTGCTCAGAAACGCGAAACACGCGTTCGCGACTCGGGCATTCTCCCTCCTGGCTATTTTACCAGGCGAGACGCCCGAATGCCCCACGGGCACGATATCTGTGCTACGATGCGGCTAAAACGATGAGGATGGCATTTCTTGGAATCTGGCGCGCATTTGCCGTCACATTTTTCTCGCTCTGCGCACTCGTTGAGAATGTGATCACGATTCCGTTCTTTGCGCCGGCACAACGTCTTCAGGCGCGCGCCGGGTGGCTGCAGCGCTGGAGCCGGTTTGCGAGTCGCGTGGTTGGGATTCGCATAACGACCCGCGGTTCAATACCGCGATCCGGTCTGTTGGTGAGTAATCATCTTAGCTATCTCGACGTCATTGTGCTCAGTTCGATTCGGCCATGCGTCTTCGTTGCCAAGCGCGACGTGGCGGGGTGGCCGTTTTTTGGGTGGCTCGCGCGAGCGGCCGGAACAATTTTTGTCGATCGCGAGAACAGACTATCCAGTCCAGCAGTTGTCGATCTTGTTCGCGCAACGCTCGCTAGCGGCTCAGTCGTCGTGCTGTTTCCAGAAGGAACAAGTTCCGATGGATCAACAGTCCTGCCATTCAAGTCAGCTTTGCTGGAATCAGCCGTGCAACTTCGCTGTCCTGTCGCTTCAGTGTCGATCCAATATGCGCTCGATGATGGTTCAGTTGCCGATGAGGTCTGCTACTGGCGAGACATGACGCTAGTGCCGCATCTTCTCAATCTTTTCTTCAAACGCGAAATTCGATCGAGCTGCTCTTTCTCTCCTCTAAGAATTCGGACCGGCAATCGCAAAGAGATCGCACGCGAGCTGCGTGAGGAAATTATGTGGATGCGATCATAAGGATGGGGAAGAGGTAATGCTGGATCGGCCCCGATTAATCCAAATTTCTCCCGCTCTCAATCATCCGGACTCCAAAGGCGGGTAAGAAAATAGTCTCGCCAGCTTTTTGGAAGTGAAGGTAGTTCGCTGACGCGACGCAACAGGCCCTGGTTCGTAGCATCTCGCCGATACAGATTCACGACATCGGCAACAGTAACGCCGTGGTCATCTCGTTTGAGCAACTCTATTGAATCGCCGACAGTGATTTCCCCTTCTTTGAGAACCGCAAAGTAAAACCCAGCCCGCCCGCTCTGTAGGAATTGCTTTACGATGTCCGGGCGACCGAAGCGGATGCCGAGTTTGAAACAGGGCATTCGAGGTTGAGTGACAATAAATTCCGCAGAACCGACCCGAAAACGATCGCCAATGTTAAGAGTTTCCTCGAGCAAGCCCTCCGTTGTTAGGTTCTCGCCGAAAGCTCCCCAAGGGAGGTTCATGCCCGGAAGTTGCTGGCGCCAGAATGGGTAATGCTCCGACGGGTAGGCGTAAACAGCCTTATCGATTCCTCCGTGCACGGACAGATCAGACTGCTGATCCCCTTTCAAGTTGAGCTTGGCAACTCGAACCCGACCTGGCACCGGCGCCTTGAATATGGATGTGCGAACAATCTTCCCCTTCCATTCGACTTCGCGCGGAAGTCCTACGTTGACGGACAAGAGTTTCATCGTCCCCAAAATCGCGATATGCGTGCATATGGTCTAATGCAATCTTAAGCACGCAAGCAGCAGAGTTGCAGCTCGCAGGCGCGGCGCGAACTGCGCTTAGCATTGCAAAGCGACTTGACCGGAATCCCGCGCGCAGGCAGAGAGATGACGCGTCAGACGCAGACTTGATCGATTTTTCTGTTGGCCGAAATTCTGCTAAAATCGGCAATCGAAAATCTGAAGTTTCTTCGCACCGTTAGCTCAATTGGCAGAGCAAGTGACTCTTAATTCTAAATTCCTTTTTTGACTGAATTTCCCCGGTCTGGACTTGAGTGGTCTGCACTTCGAGAAATTCCGATTCGAAGAAACAAGAATTTGTCCTCAGTGGACTCTCCTGGCCACCATTCCCGACCAAAGGGGAACAAATTAGGGGTACAATCGCGCGCACGTGCATATTTACGCACGCAGACCTAGTATTTTTCTGTGAGCGATTGCAGGGCGGACGTGACCGGCCCTGGTTTCAAAAAGTCGCGCACAAAAGAGGGGTACAAAGGCCGTTCGCTCTGTCCAATTTCGCTTCTTGCGCGTATATTTGGCCGATTTGCGTTCGCTTGGAGGTGTAGCAATCCGCAAAAAAGTTGGCGGAAATTACAAATATTTTCAACCTGCTCTCCATTTTGGAAAGCCTTCCACAATTCTTAATAGAATGATCAAATTACACCCAATCAACGGGGCGTCTTACGCGAACATAAACGAAACGTTCATTCCGCTGTTCGACGATGAGCCGACGCGGATTGAATCACTCAAGACGGACATCGAGAGAGCGCAATTTCTGCGGGAATTGTTGCCACTCGGTTCGTGCTACCGAAACGCGCTCGAAAGAGCGTTAGAAGACCTTCGTTAAGGCTCCGCTTTTGCGGGAATTCGCCCTATGACTTTTTGAATACAGTCCGACAGCGAATGCCGTTGCTCCAATCTCAGTGTAGTTCAAGTTTGGATATGAATTGTCCTCTGCTTGGCGGCGTTATCCACTGCCGCGAACTCGATGGCTGGGATATTCGCTGGGAAGCGGACGGCACGTATCGTCATTGGTGCTCACAGGTTCGCCGCGATAACTTCAATGGTCGATTTATAGCGGTTTGTTTATTCAACCCTGGCTCGCTAAGCGGAGACGGTACGAATTTGCGGCGCGATACCACGTTGCGAATCCTCCGTGATGTTTTTTCTTCGACCGCCTACGGATGCATCGTGCTCAATCTCTTTGACAGAGCGACACCCAAACCGTCCGAGCTTTTTTCAACGTGGTCTGAGCGGGACAAAGCGAACTCTCGATTGATTTACGACCTCGTTTCAAACCTCATCGTCGCAAGCATCCCCGCATACGGCGATTACGAAAACCATCCCGATCCGACAAAGGCGCATGAAATAAGATCGAGAATTACAGTGCTGAAAACATGGCGTGCTGGGTTCGCTTCAATTGAAAGTCCGCGCAACGACAACGGGACGCCGATGCATGTTATGCGGTGGCAGATTAAGGGTTTGAAGAAGACGTTAGCACAACGTCTTTCGGATTTTTCGCCTTCGTGATTGCGCTGAGGCGAATTCGACTGCGCTAAGCGACAGCCTCAAACGAAGTACTTTTGCATCGCGGGCAATTTGCCACCGACTCTAGCGGAACTGGCCGAGTGAAATGCTTGATATATCCGCAGTCTTTGCATTTCCAACGCATTGATCGCTGTTCCTGCGCGTTCTGAAGCTGTTTTAGAGCACGATCTGTCTGCTCCCGAATCGCCTCTAGAGCCGCTTTTAATGTTTTTGGTGATGTTTCGGCCATAGATTCAGTTCGAGTTGCCGAAAACGTTTGCGTCGCTTGGGGCGGAGCAGACGGATACGGGGGCGCCAGCGTTTTAGGATGAGAATGCCTTTCATGTTCGAATGAACATATATCGCAGAGCTTACAGTCAAACACCATGCTCACGCACTATTTGCGCAAACAAGCGCGAATCACCCGAACTTCGACATGGGAGACCTTCAGATTCGAAAAAATCATTGATTTCCGCTAGGCTATACGAGCATTTAACCCACCAGAATTGATGAAACGCGATAAGCAACTTATGTACTATCTTCTTCTGCAAACGCGAGACGGCAAACAGCCGGCTGAATTAGCGAATTACAGTGAGGAAGAAAAGGTGTACAATGCCGCTCTTCTTATCCATGATGGATATATTCACGGAAAGGCACTTCCGGGCCCTGATGGAAAGTATATCACCGCGGTGCTGCAAGATTTAACGTCCAGCGGCCATGATTTGTTAGAACAAATGGAGGCGCAGTCGAACCAAAGCTCTGCGACGGCGTCAAACGAGCCTGCGCTTAGTGTTTTCATCAGCCATTCGAGCAAAGACATTGAGTTAGCGGAGGCGATGACAGAGTTGATGCGATTGGGCATCGGTCTAACCGAAGAAGACATTCGTTGCACCAGTGTTGACGGTTATCGCTTTGAGGTTGGGGCGGAAACCGATGCGCAGTTGAAGCAAGAACTCAAAAGTTCAAAGGCTTTTATCGGCTTAAATAACGCCTTCGAGTATTCAATCAGCTTACGTTCTTTTCGAATTAGGGGCGCGATGGGGGGCCGATCTTCATATCGCTCCAGTGCTTGGTCGCGGTGCTGGCGCAGAATCCCTTCGCGGCCCGCTAAAAATACTTAATGCATTACAAGCGACGAAGGAACCGCAGATGCATCAATTAATTCAGGATATTGCCCGGAGAATCGGGCGAACCCCCAAGAGTCCTGCTGTTTACGGGAGAGCCTTACAAAAGTTGATTGTAGCGGCGGGCAAGGTGGAATCCGCTCCAAATCAAAGTGAAAGTGCCATCTCAAAACCAGGTTCGTCGATTCCGAAATTGGTTAGAGATGACATAATGAAATTCATTTCAAAACACGGCAGTTTTACAGCGAATGAATACGCTACCGCAGCTGGGATATCGGAAACACGAGCAGAACATTTTGCTTCCGAATTGGTGAAGAGCGCCCTTTTGATTGACACAATAAATGAGCCATACGGTCGGTATTTTTATCTGACCGACGAAGGGCGAACCTATGTTGTTTCAAACAATCTCGACAAATAGGACGCTCACGCGACCGCTTCAAACGAAATGCTTTTGCATCTGGGCATCTTCCAGCCGCCCCGCTTCACAGGATCGCGCTAGAATCGTTTTTGATTGCCGGACGGCAAATGATCCGGCCAGTATGACAGAGACGATTCCTGTGACGCACAAAACGAGAAGTGCGTGTGTTCAAAGACACGCGCTCTAAGGACAAGAAACGGTCAGTCTTTCGGAAAATACGCCCGGACAGTCCGCGATCTCGTGGAAATGATTTAAGGGTGAACGAACGCATAGAGAACATCCGAAAAGCGATCGAGAAACACGCCGGACGTCGGGCAGAGCATCGGGAGTCAGTTCTCGTCACTGAGGACTATCTCGACCAGATTATGTGGGAAGGTGTCGTAGAAGTTTTCGATTTGGACCAGCACCCAACGGCAAAGCGAGCCTACGGCTGGCAATTTTGGGAAGGGAAAAACGCGCAATACACGGTTGTACTGGGAATCCCGCCGATTGATTCTCCAAGTGCTGCTGTCAGGGCTTCAATCGCGGCAGAAGCACAACAAATGCATCGTAACTCGCAGTGATGATCGGGCGGGCGGAATGAGAACGCTTATTCATGCCAGTTTTTATACCTTTGGTGGAGCGGCTTGGACTTTCTTGGCACTCCATATCCAAGAACATTTCTTTTGGCCGGAAGATTTAACACCGCACCAGCAACGTCGATTGGATAGCGCCAAATGGTGGATCACTCTCATGGGAGCAATAGTCGGCCTGCTTGTTTCCGCTTATTCAAACTAGGACACCACCTTTTACGGATTCGCAGCTTGGAAATTTCGGTCATGATACCAACCAAAGTCGTTATCACAAATCGGGATGATATTCTTGGCTCAGTTATTTTGGCTCTCGCGACCAGATCAGCAGGGAAGCAAATTGCCGTGGGGATGACGGAGGAATATCTAAAAGAGAAAGGCTTTTTTGTGCTCCAATTTCGTTATCATTACCAAATTGAGCGGTTTACAAAATTCATCGGTGAGTATGTCCCGCTCCACATGCAGAGCCTTATCACGATTAGCCCATTTTCAAATTAGGACACTATTCGGGGAGCTAAATGGGCTTGGCGGATGGCCCAATTCGTACGGTCGTGCTTTGCTAGATAATTTGTTAGATCGAATACGTCAGGATTCCCCTGAAAAATCCAGTATCTCATCAACTAGCTTTACAAACCTGTTTCGGAATTTGCAATTCATCAAAAGAAAGGCGTTTAATTTATTGCGTTAATTCTGAGTACCCAGTGGATTTGTAGTTCAAGAACCCGGATTAAGACATGTTGAAGAGCAAGCAAGACATCGCTTTGTATTTTTACGATCAGGTGATTACTCCCTACACTCAGTTCATAAAGTGCCGAAACTCACCGGAAATCGGCGGTGGTCGCGATTTGCGTACTGCGCTGAATGCTGCCGTGGCAATCTACCATTTCAGAGAACAGCTCGCGGATACGTTCAGCCCATCATATGAAAATGTAGCCCAGTGCCCCGACTACGCGCTGACCAGAGACGTTGCAGACATTGCAAAACATAGAGAACTTGACCGACGATCCGCCCAGTTGCGCGGCGCAGATGGAATCCAAGAGATGCTGGTGACTACTATCTATAAGGATGGGTTGGGCGAATATTGTAACTCGGTAAAGGAATTCAAGCTACATCTGATCAACGGCGCATCACGCGACCTTTCAGAGGTATTGACGAATAGCATCAATTTTTGGTGCCGTTATCTTGCTGAACAGAAGGTAACGCCAACATTTCCAAAGTTTTCAATGCCGAATGCCGTCGGACCATTGCCTAGAGCCAAATGCCAGTCGAACGCGAATATCTCGATAATCAAAGGACTAAAATTTGGTGGAGCAATAATCCAGTTGCAGCGCTACAACGACAGTACGGGGCAGGTCGAGCCGATGGACCTCACCGGATACAAACCTATAGCGAGAGCTTTCGTGCCAAGGCACGAATTTGTTATCGGTTTGCGAAACGATTCAACGGGCGAAGAATTTCGGGAGACAATCAGTTTGAACCCCAATCAATCGAACGAATTTGATGCGCTCACATCGGATGAAGAACGTCAAAACTACCTGTCAAAGCTACCGGAAGTTGTTTCCCTCTGTGCCCGCTTAGCGAGCAAGGTTGCTGCCTTTTGCAATACTAACACGACTAACGAAGATCGCCAAAATTCTTAATCTTTGCCAGAAAGGCAATTGACGCTAACACGCACAGCCTTCGCCAACGCCAAAACATTATACTCCAGCGGTGCATTTTTGGCGATTCTCGATTTTCGATACAGACATTCGCGTAATCTGATCGCGCTAATCTAGCGTCAGATTCTGCTCGTTACGCAGCGTAATCGTAAAATAGCTGTGCGGTTTCCCTAATCACTGTCTCGTTTTTCCAGTAACCAACATGTGCGCTTTGCGGCGTATCTCCAACGTCTCCCTGGATGTCCATCATCGCATCATTGGGGCTGTATAGGTTACGACTTGAGAATCCGAGAACATCATCAACATCATAGAAAAATTTCACTTGTATTCCTGTTGAAACGACGCCGATGTCTGCAGGATCAAGTCCCTGATGACTAAACAGCTTATCAATCATCACCTGTTTTCTCATTACCATCGCCTAGACCTTATGGCTGCGGGCGCGAGGTGAACGCGCGAGCACGGGGTTGAAAAGAGGAGTGTGTTTGCCGTTCATAT
>Ga0137403_10008609_pt1 | contig 11412 bp, 8 predicted proteins | sample CZOMad2_1_16fung_FD_122057 | JGI IMG/M metagenome (GOLD analysis project Ga0137403, IMG submission 122057) | Vadose zone soil fungal communities from Angelo Coast Range Reserve, California, USA - CZOMad2_1_16fungal (Hybrid Assembly) | ecosystem: Environmental > Terrestrial > Soil > Vadose zone...
TCGTAGATGTCGCTGAGGACCTTGAACGTGTTATCGCGGCTGCCATCATCGACAAAAACAAGTTCATAGGGCTCGCCTAGCGCCTCCATCACCGTCGTCATTTTCACATACAGGGGAGCGATGTTGGCCTCTTCGTTGTAGAAAGGAACAACGATCGAGTACCGAATAGCTGAGACGCTTCTGGTACTGCCTTCCATTAATTATTAACCGGAGATCTGGGGACTCGTCGAAACATTCCCCCCGAGAAGCTATGCTTAGCGGCTCAGGAGGATCATTGCCCGCGATTTGTTGGTTTGTCTGGTTGCGCATACAGAGGGGCTTCCCGTCGACTCCCTGGGTTCCGCAAAGCCCCAAAGTACCTCTATAGTCTTAAGCGTCTAAGACTACATTGTCAAGGTCAGGCCGGCTATGGAAGCAAATGGGAAACCGCGCGTGTAGGCTCGTCTTTCTTTTGTCTTTCACAAAAGCGGACGCTACAGGACCCTACAGGAGGATCTTGCGAAGTGGAATTCAGTCTTGATGGAGGAACGCTTCTGATCTTGAACCGCACTCGGAATGTTGACCCGCAATAGGAGGTGCGCAATCACGGGGTGCCGTTGGTGGCTCCCGATCGTTATTGACCTTGTGTTGCTGCCTTCGCGGCCATAGCCGAAATCGCGACCGAGTCAGGTTGCGTCCAGACGGCGGCGCCGTTCGTCAGGTCTAGACGGTGCATGGTGATCTTGAGGTGGCCACGATCGACCTCCACCAGCAGGTAGTGATAATTGACGCTGTTTCCGTTAAGAGGGTCATCGGGTGTTCGCTCGATTGGGTAAGGCCGCGCGCCGCCGCCACCGGTCACAAAATAGGTCACCCCGTTGTGTTCCTGATGCTCGTAATTGTGCACGTGTCCCGAGAACACCACGAAGCGAGCATGGCTGCGGCCCTGGTGCTCCTCCAGCACCTGAGCCAGCAAGTGCTCAGGATGACGTGCTGAATGCCCACCACCGGGAGTGTTGTCGGAGGAGGCGGTATAGGGTGGGTGATGAAGAACCAGGAAGACGAAATCAACCTCCGCCGGAACGCTATCGAGCTTTTTCGTCAGCCACTCGCCTTGCGGACCTGAAGTCTCATCGAGCGAACTGTCGAGCACCAGCATCAGCGTATTGGCAGCGCGCACCGAGTAATAGCGATTGTTCTCAAGCGCCGGGAAGCGTTGAAAATAATTCGCCAGGGCAACTGTCCGATTGCCATGAAGATCGTGGTTTCCGAGCGCTGGGTACACCGCGATGCGCCGTTGCCGCCAGATTTCAGTTTCGCTGTCCCAGACTCTCCAGTCGTCTGCGTCGTCTCCGTTATAGGCGATGTCGCCACCGACCGAGATGAAGGCGGGGTCGGCCTCGGCAATGGCTTGCACCAGTGCCCGGCGCACCGGAGGACTGGCGGCCTTATTGTTTGTCGGATCGGTGAAGCGCGTGTCACCGTATACGATGAAACGGAATGGGATCCCGACTTGCGAATGCAACTCGACAGGCTGCGTCTGTGCAAACAATAACGGAGCGGGAAACATCAACAGTACGAACACGAGAGATTTCGAAAACGACACCGTAAACTCCTTAGATGTTTGGCCTACCCTTTGCGCGCGCGTACTTCTGCCCTGGTATGGTTCACTCTTCGTGGCTCAAGTGCTTCCCCTGAGGATCCACCTGGACTTCGGAGCGCTTGCCCTTCGTGAGGATCGCGGCTTCGTAAGCCACCAGTTTTTCATGTTTGGTGATCGACTCGACGGTGACAATCTTCCCTTTTCCGGCCTTGGCGCGCAATGCATCTTGAACATCAGTAGGTAATGAGTCCATCGCGATTTGCTCTTCTATTTCGACGACCACACCGCCAGCGTCCATTAAAATATCCTTGTTGTGACGGTTGACCGTCATTTCGGCCTCGTAGAAAGTCTGGCCGTTCTCCCTTTCTTCTGAAAAGCCTTGAATGGTAGCGCCGAAACTTTGGGCTGCAACCGTTTTCTCGACCGCTGGCGGCAGGTCTGAACGTTTGATCTTCTTTTCCGCTGCCAAGACTGAAAGGACGAAAAACAAACTGGTAGCTGCTGCGAGTCCAACTGCTTGTAAAATGCGCATCAGTTTCTCCTTCAACGGCTACCTTGGTTTGACGGCCGACGTGAGCCGAGCCACTCTTTCTCCATTGTCACCCCTGCTACCGACGCCCGATCCCAATCTCCATCAAGGTATTCTTCGGGAACACCACTTCGTGTCCCCGAGCAATGAAGTTCGAATACACCGACATCCCGGCGCCGTATGCCCCCATCGCGTAGCCGAGAGCTCGCGACTGCACGGCTAGTCCGAGCACGATCCCAACCAACTTGAAACCGTTCGCACCTCCGGCAACCCGAGGTCCGGTGTCACCCCCGGCATGAGCCACGCCGTGGTCGACGTCGCTGTCACTTCTCACGGAGGCGGCCGCCAGGGTGAGCGACAGGGCAGTCGCCAGGTAGCGGGTCTTCGGCGTTGTGGCCTCGGCGCCGCCTTCGGGGTCGAGCTTCACGTTGGCATCTTTCCCGGATTGCACGCCCTCCAGTGTGGCTTCTACCTTCCCCTGAATCCCATCCGGTTGGGTCAGCTCCTGGAAGCGGATCCGCAGCTGCCCGTTTTTCTTCATGCGGCGAGCGGGCTGGACTTGGCTAACTGTGCCTGACAGTCGGCTGCCTTGAGGAAGGATCACCTTGTGATCGCCATCTAAGAGAGGCTCGGATATGACTGCCTCCACCGTTTCGCCCTTCCGCGAGGTTGCAGATGTTAGAGCTGTAACCAGCCGCGCGTGTACCACGCTGCCCGGCGGCAGCGGGCCGCCGATTGACGAAGCCATCGTCGACGTCATCATCTCGGTCCCGAAATCCAAAGGCACATTGAGCTCCGCGAAGTAAACCGTCCCCGCGGGAATGTATTGCGCATGAACCGGTAGCTGTGCCTCGACATATCGTTTCAGTCGATGCATGCGGCCCGGCGTTTTGAGCTGCTTCATCGCTTTGTCCCACTCTTGCCTGGCTTGTTCTTTGGCCTGTCTGGTTCTCTCGGAGGCCGCATCCTTGACGCCCTTCCTCTCCTTGCTCTCCGCAGCCGCCACGAACCGGATCACGTGGCCCGAGCCAGGACTCACACTTGTGTTCAGTGGGAAATGCCTTCCGTCCGGCAGTACCAGTTCGTTGAAACTTACTTCTACCTTCCGTTCAGGGGTGAAGTCTGCGTCCAGCGCAGCGATTTTGCGCTTGCCGGCGGAGATCGCCTCGATTTTGGTGACCTGGCCGGTCACCTGCGATCCGACGGGCACGACAAGGCGGTCAAACGCGTATACCGGCCCTACGACGATTGCGCGAACCGGCTGGCCCACATTTTTTACACGCGTCTCCTCCTCCAAAGCTACTTGCAGTGGTGTGCCCTTGGGCACGGAGAGGTTAATGGACTGGAGAGAAGAGGGCGCCTGGGGAAGCATGACCGTCGGCCCCAGCTTGCGCGCCCAGCCGGGGGAAAGCTGAGGAAGGGGAACCTCCTGAGCCTCCGTCGAGCCCAAGTATCCAAAGGCGAGCAAAACAGCGTAAAGGAGGAGCCGTATCGTCATGGAATTTTCCCGAGTCAGTCACGGCAGGGCGTATTCTTACTGAAATTCTAAGATTGCAAAATCTACCTTTACCCACTTTGGTCCGGATCGCCAGGGTCGCGGCTTCCTCATGGGGAACGGCCGTGCCTAGTATCTTTCAATGGCGAATCCGGGCGGTGTTCCTCACCAAGGTGTTCCGCGAACGCTTCCTTGAGTATGTGTTTTAGCTCTGCCTGTGTTCCGACATGGATCCCCTTAACCATTATGGTTTTATGACAGACGGAGCATTCGCCAGAAATCACCGAGCCCACCCGGAGTATGGCAATCAGTTCCGGTTGCTTTTCTGGCGGGTCAGGCACGTAAGTGGTCCACAACAGTGGCGTGGGGAAGCCGAAACCTGCATTTGCCAACGGAGACGGGACGAGCATTCGCCGCGGATTCTTTACGCCACTGCCCTAAAACACGCTGTTCCAGCGAGGTCTGCTTGAAGTCTTACTATTTTAAGACTACACTGTCAAGGTCAACAAGTATAGCGCAAAGGACGCGTGAAAGCGTCGATCCACGACTTAGCTTGTGGGAGGTCAAGGATCTGGGGAATGACGACTTGATGCTGAATTGGGTGAGAGATCGATTGGTGTCGTATGTGCAGGATTGGTCTGACGAATTGCCCGTATTGCGGAAGCCGTAACGTCTACGCCTCGACCCCCAGAAAATTGTGGGAAGCAGTTTCGGTCGTATTCCTGCTGCGACTCGTGAGATGTCACGTCTGCATGCACCGTCATTACCGGCCGATCCTTTTGTCTACCGCGAAACGCCCCCGAAGCAAAGGTTCATGAGAGTTGGAATGAGGGTGTTCCAGAGTTCTCTTTCTACCTGGACGTTCGGGTATGACATTCCAATCGAAACAAAGCGTCGCTGACCAAAATCCGGGCCGCGCGATGCTGTTCGGCATGGCCCTCTGCAGCTTTGCCGCGCTACTGCTGGAACTGGCCTTGACCCGCCTTTTTTCCGTCGTGCTGTTCTACCACTTCGCATTTCTGGCCATTTCGATTGCCCTCCTCGGTCTCGGCGCAGGGGGCGTGTTCGCGCATTTGAGAAAGAGCCAACTGGCGCGGTTCGAGACCCGGGCCCTAGTCTCGCGTCTATGTTCGATTAACGCGCTGATTGTTCCGATTGTGCTGTTGATCGTTCTGCACACTCCGGTCTCACTGAATATTTCCAAGGCAAATTTCCTGAGACTCATCGTGATCTACCTGGCTCCTGTAGTCCCTTTCTTTATTACCGGACTGGAATTCTCCATTGTGTTTGCGCGAGAAGCCCGGCACGTGCCCCCACTCTATGCTGCCGACCTGGCGGGAGGAGCGCTTGCTTGTCTCGCCGTCGTTCCGCTCCTCAATTGGCTGGGCGGCCCCAACACAGTGCTTTCCACCGCCGTGTGCATGGCCCTGGCAGGAACAATCTGGGCAGTCGACAGCCGGGCGCGGAAATCTGCCGCTGGACGCGCCCTCTTCGTGCTGGTTCTGATCGCCCTCAACTATTCCGGCAAACTGTTCGACATTGTTTACGCCAAGGGAAGATTCCGGGATCCCGCATGGGTCGAGTTCGCGCGATGGAACGCCATCTCGCGTGTCGAGGTGGACATCAATGACAAGGGCAAGGCGATCGTAATCGATGCCGATGCGTCCACCTACCTGATGAATGTCGATCCCAGACATTGGCAGGGCTCCTGGGAGACTAATCTGATGTCCGCGCCAGCAGCTCTGGCCAATGTGCTGCGCCCTCACGGCGACTACGCCATTATTGGCCCCGGCGGCGGCGTGGACGTGTTGCGCGCCGTGGGGAACGGCAGTCCGAACGTTACGGGAATTGAAATCAATCCCATCATTGCTAACACCATCATGGGCGATCGTTACGCGGACTACACCTTTCACCTGTACCAGCAGCCTGAAGTGCACATTCACGTGACCGATGGACGGTCGTTTGTGCGCAACGCCAAGCAACAGGTCGACGTCGTGCAAATGACCCTGGTGGACACCTGGGCCTCCACTGCGGCGGGCGCCTTTGCCCTGAGCGAAAACAGCTTGTACACGGTCGAAGCTTTTCGCGAATACTTCGAACACCTGAAGCCGGATGGGATGATCGCCATCACCCGCTGGGAATTTCAGCAACCTCGCGAAGCCCTGCGCGTAGTCTCGGTCGCCACGCAGGCTTTACATGAAATGGGAGTTGCGAATCCCGCCGGCAACTTCATCGTGGTTTCCGAAGGACATCTCGACGCGGATGGAATTCAAGTGGTCGTACTGGCCAAGCGCTCGGCCTTCACCGCCGAGGAAATACGCCGGGTGCAGGAACACATGGCGGTTCATCCCAAACTGTTTCTGCTTTACGCACCGTCTGACGCAGCGGTCTTTGCGGTCAGCAGGCTGGAGGAACATTATTCCGCAAGCGCTGATTCGTTTACCCAGTTGATTCAGTCGAACGATCCGAAATATTTTGCCGCGCATTACCCGTACGATATATCTCCAGTAACGGACAACGCTCCGTTCTTCTTCTTCACTTTGAAGGCCGGACAACGTCTGTATCCGAAATCGCTGCGGCAAGGGATCGACTGGAAAGTTAATCTAGGCGTGATCGTGCTAGGGATCGTCCTGGCCATCTCGCTCCTGGCCGTGCTGGCATTTCTGGTCCTTCCCCTGGCCCGAGGGGGCAGGGGCCAGCAACCACGTCCGGTGCGACTGCTCTACTTCATCGCAGTCGGGCTGGGATACATTCTGGTGGAGATCTCGTTCATCCAGCGCTTCGTGCTTTTCCTGGGTCATCCGGTTTACGCATTGACCGTGGTTGTATTCCTGCTTCTGCTCTCGAGCGGTGCGGGCAGCATGGTTTCGCCGCGGTGGTTGCCGGACACCAACCAGATATGGCTGCCGCTGGTGCTGATTGCCGCAGCCTTGCTGCTCTATGTCGCCGTACTGCCCGGCCTGTTGGAACGCCTGGTGGGCTTGCCCTTCATCGTGAAGCTTCTGGTCAGCACAGGGTTGCTGGTGCCCTTGGGCTTCGCCATGGGCGTGCCGTTTCCTACCGGTCTGCGGGCCGTGGCGCGAGGCATCGTGGGTGCGCCCGTGTCGCCGGCCGACGACGCCAGCGGAAACCTCGTAGAATGGGCCTGGGCGATGAACGCGGCATCGAGCGTGCTAGGATCGGTTTTGGCTATCATTATCGCCATCCAGTTCGGATTTAGTGTCACATTGGCGACCGGCGCCGGAGCTTATCTGGTCGCACTCCTGCTGACTACAACGCTTCGTCTGGCGCAACGAGTTCCAAGTGCGCTACCGCCTTCGCCGACGACAAGAACCTTCCTGGCGATGTAATGATCCACCCCAATTCAAACGGTACGCGACCTTTGGTAGTTGCTCGCGCGTGATGTTGGTGCGACTCGGGCCCCGGCAAAGTTTGGCCGAGGTCGTTGGCGTAATGGCGATCTATCAGGAACAAAGCGGTAACCTGGCTGGTTTTATATATATATCGTGATACGATATATATAATGTTGGGGTGCTCGCGAGGAGGTTGCGCGAGATGAACTATCCATTACCGTCGTGGCATGAAGATAGCGACAAGGAAGTGCGCATAACCTGCTATTTGATCGCTGCTCTATCCCTAGCATTGTGCCTGGCCCTAGTCGTATACGTGATGTTGATGTGACTCAGACGTAAACGACTTGGAAGGGATGCCGCGCTCGCGCGGAAAGGCTGCTTGATCCACTGTTTCCCGTTCGCGACCCATCTCCCCAAATTGATCACGACCCGGTCAATGTGTAATCGCGAGTAGAGTCGAGAACAGGCGCAGTGACTGTAGTCTCCCGGTGGATGTTTGACTTTGGCTTTCGCCTCGTCACCTCAGTCCGGTTTGGCATGGTTCTGTTTCCTGTTCCCGCTCATCGAACCGGACAGGCAGATTTCCCGCATCCGGCTCTCGGAAAAGACTCACGATGTTCCGTGTGACGCCGTCTGCAACTACTGAACACAAACGGTGGGGTGGCTAGACTGATCGTCAATCCCCATGTCCTTCGTCGCTTCTTGCGTCCGTCTTTAAGTGAGGTCCCTTCCCTCCACCGGAGTTACCCGGCTTTCCTCGGTACTACGGACCTCTCCGCCACCCCACCCGGCCCGGCCTGTCTCTCACGAGTTGCCAGTTGATCCCGACCGCGATCACCGCTGGGGCTTCCCGTGTTGCGTCTGGTCTCCTATACGTACATGCCGTCGCCATTACCCCGGCAGGTTCAATGGAGCATGTTCGCTCGTCGCTCTCCATTGTCGGCGGCCTTCCCCGTGAAAAAGTCGGGTCGGCTCCTGCAACTGTTTTTTCGGGGCCTGCTCAGCGTTCACTCACGTTACGGCCTGCACGCTCGCGGAGTCGCCAAGCGACCCTTTACATCGAAAGCTCCGACAGCTTCGTTGCCTCCGCTGCCGCTTCGATTGCTACCGGGTGGAGCGAACCAGTTCCCGGGCGGGACTTGCACCCGCTGAAGTCCAGCGCCTTTTCACGGCGCACTTTTTCGCCAACTATCGATCGAATCGGGTGCGATTGCCCCCTAAACGCCTCTTTGCTTCGCCGGCGTGATGAGAACCATCGCCGCACTCTTGCTCAACTGGCGCACAGCGTAGATCTTGAATTAGCACGGTCATATTTTTTACTCGTAGCGCAGCGCCACCATGGGATCGACTCTGGAAGCTCGGAGCGCAGGAACGAAGCAGGCTGCCGCTCCTACAGTGAGAACACACGCCACGACCGTGGCGAATGTCCAGGGATCGGTGGCAGAGATGCTCCAAATCTGGCTGGCCATCAGCCGCGTAAGGCCAAGACTCGCGCACACACCGATGAGGACGCCGGTTATGACTAGCGCCAATCCCCGCAGCAGCACCATCCTCAAAATGTCGCTAGGGTTCGCGCCAAGCGCCATTCGGACGCCAATCTGCTGGGTCTGCAAGGAGACCGCATAGCTCAGCACGCTAAATACGCCGATGACGACGAACATCAAACCGATGCCGGCGAAGCCGGCGAGAGTAGCGAATTCAAACCGCGGGACCTTGAATTCATCTTTTAGAAAATCTCCTATCGAACCGGAGGCACTCACGGCAACTTCCGGGTCCACATTCCAGACCTCGCGAGAGACGCTCTTGAGCCACAATTGAGGATCGCCTGCCGTCTTCGCCAGGATGCTGATCGGGTAACCGAACGCGGCCACGCTGGCAGGAAGAAAGGCATCTGCCCGGAGCAAGTATTGTTTGCGTTCTGGACGGGTCTTGAAGTCTTTCACTACTCCGACAATCTCGAAGTACGTGTCGTGTGGAGCATTCAGAAAAGGACGATCGAAGACCTCAAATTTGATTCTCTGCCCGATCGGGTCTGCATCGCCAAGATATTGCCGCACCAGAGTTTCATTGACCACCGCGACATGCCGCGCCAGGTCAATATCGCTTTCGGAAAGCAATCTGCCGCGGAGCAATTGCACGGCCAGGGTTTGGAAATAACCGGACGAGCAAAGCTCGAAGTCAACGACCCACCGCTCGGTATGCACCTTGCCTGGGACCGCAATATCCGTCCATGCTCCTTCATTGGGAGGAAGCATCAAGCTTTGGGTAACCGAGATCACGCCTGGCAGGGCCAGAATTCGAGGTAAGACTTGATGGAAAAATGCGGGCTTCCTGTCGGGCTTGCTGTAATAGCGATCATGCGGCAAGGCCAGTCGCGCATAGAGAACATTGGATGGATTAAAGGGCAAATCGACGTACGACAACGCAAGGACGTTACGCATCATCAGTCCCGCCCCCACCAGCAACACGATCGACAGGGCGACTTCAGTGACTACCAGAATGGAGCGCAATGCTGCCCAACGATTGCCGGCCACCGCATTTCCGCTGCTCATTAACCGGGCCTGTAAGTCGCCCCGAACCGCATGCAGGGCGGGTGCAAGACCGCATACGAGCGTTGTGCCGACAGTGATTGCCAGAGAAAACAGCAACACAGCAGAATTCAATCCGATCGCATTTCCCGGAGGGTTCAATCCCGGAGGAAGAAACGCCACAACTATTTTCAAGCTGAAGTGAGCAAGCACGCAGCCAGCCAGACAGGCTGCGCCAGAAAGCATGAAGGTTTCAACCAGCAGTTGCCGAAACAACCTAGCCCGGCTCGCACCCAAGGCAGATCGCATGGCGATCTCCCTCTCGCGCACGGTCGCCCGAGCGAGCAGCAGATTGGCTATGTTGCTGCAAGCGATCAAAAGCAGCAGGAGAACCGCGGCCAGCAACGAATAGATCGTTTTCCTGAAATTCCCCAAGGCAAGATCGACAAAGCTTTGCGTCGCGATCGCGTACCGCTCTGGGTTCAATACAAATGCTGCTTCCGCTTTCGTGAGGCGGTGCGAGATGACGTCCAGATCGGCTGCAGCGGTCTGTCGGCTGATGCCGGGTTTGAGCCGTCCAACAATCTGTAAAGTTCCGGTCTCGGGAGCAGCGGGGATCCAGACATTGACACCGTAAAGATTGAATTTCGCTGGCATGATCCCAATCAGCGTCGTCGGTTGGCCATCCAAGACAAATGTCGTACCGAGGATTTTGGGATCGCCCCCGAATTCGGACCGCCATAGTCCGTAGTTCATCACGAACACAGGAGTTGCGCCTGGCTTGCCATCTTCCGGAGTAATTTCGCGACCTATGAGCGCCGGCACTCCATAAAAAGCAAACGTATTCGTAGTGACGCTAGCTTTGGTTCCCAGAGAACGAGTTCCCGTACCGTCGTTGTAGAGAAGCCCTCCACCGGGATCGTATCCGACGATGTCTTCGAACACGCGATTCTCTTGACGGAACGCGAGAAACTCCGAGGAAGAGAAGAAGCGTCGGCCTGAACTGGAGCCGTTATTGGTCAAATTCTCTATCGAAAATGTTATGAGGCGGCCAAAATCCTTGTAAGGGAAAGATTTGATTAGAACGTTATAAAACACACTGAAGATTACAGTCGTAGCACCAATGCCTAGAGCAAGAGTAAGAACGGCAACAATGGCCACTCCGCGGTCTTTGGCCAGGCTTCTCAGCGCGTATCGAAAGTCTTGCAGTAGTCCAGTCATTTAGTCTCGATCGTCCGTTCCTCTATCATTCGCTCATGCTGGGTCATGGTTGCCCAACGCCGCCGCCTTTTCCCCCGAGAATCTCGAAAATGCGGCAATAAGACTGTTGTCCGCACTTGAACGTATATGACGATTCGGTTCTCCGCACCAACTCGCATTTCTCGCCGTAGGTTCTCTTGCCATGTTCAAGAACGTCAGGGTCGATATTGTTCATTCCGGGTACGTTAGCATGGAAATGGATGTAAACAGGCCATAGCGCGTATTGACCAACGGTCAACTTGTGCTATGACGAGTAGAGTCGAGAACAGGCGCAGTGACTGTAGTCTCCCGGTGGTTATTTGACGTGGCTTTCGCCGCATCACCTCAGTCCGGTTTGGCTTGGTTCTGTTTCCTGTTCCCGCTCATCGAACCGGACTGGCAGATTTCCCGCATCCGGCTCTCGGAAAAGACTCACGCGTTCGCCCACGGATGGTTCGCGGTCCGGTGTGGTAACTGGACCAAGCCATACACAGAGTGCAGAGACGCTTCCGGAAATCGTTTGTATGCCGGTCGCGGCTCTTTGTGTTTGTCGCATAACCACCGACGCAGCCTCCGGCGGGCGTGGAAGTCGACCGCACTGTAGGCTTGGCTGACTGGCCCCAGACAGAAGTAGTTGGCCCAGCCGATCATCATCCGATTGAGCCTGTCCACGACTGTCTTCGAAT
>Ga0137403_10008610_pt1 | contig 11412 bp, 8 predicted proteins | sample CZOMad2_1_16fung_FD_122057 | JGI IMG/M metagenome (GOLD analysis project Ga0137403, IMG submission 122057) | Vadose zone soil fungal communities from Angelo Coast Range Reserve, California, USA - CZOMad2_1_16fungal (Hybrid Assembly) | ecosystem: Environmental > Terrestrial > Soil > Vadose zone...
GAGGACGATCACATGAACATCATCTGCATAGGTGGCCGGACCGAGGGGCCGGGCGTGGCCTGGGACCTGGTGCAGACGTTCCTGGCCGCCGAGTTCAGCCACGCCCCGCGACATCTGCGCCGCCTGAGCAAGGTGGCCTTGCTGGAACTCCAACCTTCCAGGACCGACCGATGAGTGCTACCCATGTCGCTGAACCGATGACCGAGACCCAGCTCGACCAACTGTCGGTCGACACCATCCGCACACTCTCGATCGATGCGGTCCAGCAAGCCAAGTCGGGGCATCCGGGCACACCGATGGCGCTCGCGCCACTCGTCTACACGATCTGGAACCGCGTGTTGCGCTTCGATCCGGCGGACCCGATCTGGCCCAACCGTGATCGGTTCGTGCTCTCGAATGGTCACGCCTCGATGCTGCTCTGGTCCACGCTGCATCTGACGGAAACGCAGGCGGTGAATGCCGACTACGAGCGGGTGGGGCACCCGTCGGTGTCCCTGGAGGACATCCGCCGGTTTCGCCAGCTCGGCAGCAAGGCCCCCGGGCATCCCGAATACCACTGGGTGTCGGGTGTCGAGACTACCACGGGCCCGCTGGGCCAGGGCGTCGCCACCAGCGTGGGGATGGCCATCGCTCAGAAGTGGCTCGCCGACCGTTACAACCGACCGGGCTTCCCGATCTTCGATTACAACATCTATGCGGTGTGTGGGGACGGTTGCCTGATGGAGGGCATCGCGTCGGAAGCAGCCTCCTTGGCCGGTCACCTGGGTCTGGACAACCTCTGCTGGGTCTACGACAACAACCACATCACGATCGAAGGGCCGACGAGCCTCGCCTTCACGGAGGACGTCGCCACGCGGTTCCTGGCCTACGGGTGGAATGTCCTGCGAGTGGGTGACGCCAACGACCTCGATCGCATTGAGCAGGCGCTCTCGGTCTTCAGGATGACCAAGGGGCGCCCCACGTTCATCATCCTGGACAGCCACATCGGCTACGGCTCTCCCCACAGGCACGACACCGCCGCGGCCCACGGCGAGCCTCTAGGTGACAAGGAGGTCCGCCTCACCAAGCGCGCCTACGGGTGGCCGGAGGAGGCACAGTTCCTGGTCCCCGAGGGCGTCCGGGAGCACTTCGCCGCCGGCGTCGGTGCGCGCGGCGCGGCCGCCCGCAGCAAATGGACGGCGCTCCTTGCCTCGTACCGCACTGCGAATCCCGACCTTGCAAGCGAGATCGATCAGATGCAACGGCGCGAGTTACCCGCAGGGTGGGATGGGAACCTGCCGGTCTTCCCGGCAGACGCCAAGGGCATAGCGGGCCGAGACGCTTCAGGCAAGGTGCTCAACGTGCTCGCTCAGAGCATCCCGTGGTTCCTGGGGGGCTCGGCTGACCTCGGGCCGTCCAACAAGACGACGCTGACGTACGAGGGCGCGGGAGATTTCCAAGCGGGGACGTGGGGCGGCAAGAACCTGCATTTCGGCATCCGAGAGCACTCGATGGCGGCGATCGTCAACGGCCTCGCGCTGTCGAAGGTCCGGGCTTTCGGCGCGACGTTTTTCATCTTCAGCGATTACGCGCGGCCGGCCATCCGGCTGTCGGCACTGATGGAGCTGCCGAGCCTCTTCGTATTCACCCACGACGCCATGGGCGACGGCGAGGACGGCCCGACCCACCAGCCCATCGAGCAGCTGGTGTCACTGCGTGCCATCCCCGGGCTCGTCACGCTGCGGCCCGGGGACGCCAACGAGGTGGTGGAGGCGTACCGCTACGTGATGCAGCTCCGCCATCAGCCGGCCGTGCTCGTGCTGTCACGGCAGCCGTTGCCGACTCTGGACCGGGGCACCTACGCCCCGGCCGCGGGCGTCGCGCGGGGAGCCTACGTTCTCGCGGACCCGCCGGGCGGGAATCCCGAGGTGATCCTCCTTGCCTCGGGCAGCGAGGTGAGTCTGGCCGTGGAGGCCCACGAGAAGCTGCTGGCCGAGGGCATCCGCTCTCGCGTCGTCTCGATGCCCTCATGGGAGATCTTCGAGCAGCAGACGCAGGAGTATCGGGACAGCGTGCTGCCGCCCACGGTGAAGGCGCGGGTCGCGGTCGAGCAGGCCTCGACGCTCGGATGGGAACGGTACGTCGGGAGCTCCGGTCACGTCATCGGCATGAGGACCTTCGGGGCCTCCGCGCCCCTGAAGGCGCTTCAGGAGAAGTTCGGCTTCGAACCCGACCGGGTCGCGGCGGCTGCCAAGGAGCAGCTGGGCAAGCGGTGAGCGACCGGTGCCAAGCCGGTGGCTCAGCCTCTACAGGGCTTGGGGGCGCTGTGGATTCAAGTCGTGGTGTACTGGACCTTGGCCTGGCTGATCCTGCGGTATCGACGAACGCGGCCGGGGTTCCAGTCTCCAGTGAGGGGTGAACCACATTGACCTGGATCCAGGGCGCAATCGCCCTCTTCTTCGGTGTCACGACGCTGATACCGACTCATTCGCCGGTCGCGCGGCCGGCACAGATCATCCTGCTTCGCCACGCCGACAAGCCGGCCGATCCGGAAGATCCCCATTTGTCGCGAGCGGGCGTGAAGCGCGCCGAACGGCTAGTGTCGTTCATCACGACGGATCCGGTGATGATCAGATTCGGCTTGCCGGTGGCGGTGTTCGCGACGCGAACCACGAACGACGGTAACGGACGGCGCACTCAGGAAACGGTCGCGCCCCTGGCCAGGACGCTCAAGCTGCCGGTGCAGACTCCCTTCCTCGGTAAGGATTACGCCGCGCTGGCCAACCTGATTCTCACGGACTCGGCGTACGCCGGGAAGACCGTCCTCATCTGCTGGAACCACGAGAAAATCCCGCAGCTGGCGGCGGCCCTCGGTGTCACACCGGAACCGCCTAAGTGGAAAGGGAGGGTGTTCGATCGGGTGTATGTCATTTCTTACGACCACGGCAAGGTGGCGTTAGCGACCTTCCGATACGGCGGCAGATAGGCCCACTGCCTTCGGCAAATGACTTAGGGCCGCTCATGCGAGCGGCCCTTCTGCTTTGGGCGATTGGCCGGATGGGTCCCACACCATCGAGATACACGCGGACTCCGTTTCTCCGTGCACCACGCGGCGGCACGTCAGCATCTCCCCGCGGGTGCCCCGAAGATCTCGCCGAAGGCCGGCCGCTCTCTACGGCAGCATCTGCTGTGCGCCACCATCGGGCGCCGCGCGTCACCGGTACGCTACGCGTTGGCTTGCTGTAACCGATGCCGACCAACTCGGCGCTGGTCCAAGCAAGACCGGGCAAACCAGCGCCGGTCACACAGAGCGTGGGCACTGGGTCAATTTGACAGCAAACGCGTACTAGTCACGACCATTCCCGACCGTTACGGTCGAATTGACCCAGTGCCTAGAGCGTGTGACTGGGCCCAACACGTAGCTCAAGGGAATCCAACGCGAGCGCTGCACGCTCGATCGCAGCAAGAGGGGGAGGAGCCATGGAGAAACCCGCAAACATCACCACGCGCTTGACGAATCGACGGGCATTTCTGAAGAATGGGGCAGTGGCGGCCGGGACGGTAACGGTGGGGTCCCGGCTGCTGTCGGGGGCGTTACCTACGTTCGGCCTCGCGCCCAAGAAGAAACTCACCAAGGGAGACGCGGCCATTCTGAGATTTCTCGCGGCCGCGGAGATTCTCGAGAGCGATCTCTGGCTGCAATACAACGAGCTCGGCGGGGTCCAGGACGACGAGCTGCCGCGGGGGGACGGGAACGAAGCCTACACCGGCGCCCTCGAGAACCTGGACGAGGACATGCCCCAGTACATTCACGACAATACCGAGGACGAGTTCACCCACTTCGCGTTCATCAATGCCTACCTGACGTCCAAGGGGGCGGACGCCGTCGATCTGGAGCCGTTCCGCACCCTGCAGGGCAGTCAGGCCAGCGGGGCCAGGGACGTCGCACGGCTCACGAACCTCATGCAGCTCACCGTCGACACCAGTTGGTATACCCGGTACCGCAGTCGCGCGAATAATCCCGATCTCGATCCCACGTTCACGTTCCCCCAAGCCGTGCCGAGCCTGAATGCGGGGCCGCATCCGGCAATTCCCCGAGACAATGACGACCTCACGCCTCAGGGCCACATCCAAGCGATCGCCAACACGGCGGCCTTCCACTTTGCCTTTATCGAGCAAGGGGGCACGAGCCTCTATCCGTCTCTGGCCCAACGGGTGACCAGCCGCGAAGTGCTGCGAGTCTTGCTGAGCATCGGCCCCACTGAGACAGCCCACTTCCAGACCTGGCATGACAAGGCGGGAAATGCGGTTAACGATCCATTGGCTCCCCTGACCGACCCCAAGGATCCAACGTTGGTCTTTCCCAACCTCAATGCTCCTCCCAAGGGTGGGGAGGACTTCGGCACCAGCCTGATCATGCCTGAGCCGGTTCCGTTCCTCAATCGGAAGTTCCCGGTCTGCTCGATCATTCGGCCGACCGAGACCGAGGGGGCTGCAATGGGAGCTCTCAAAGCTCTCACCGCCGACGGCCTCTTCGTCGGTCAGTCGGATGAGTTCTTTGCGGTCTTGCGTGATCTGGCAGCGGAAGCGGACGCGGCCCGGCCCGAAGGGCACTAGCTGGCGGAGCTGACCGAGTTGAGGTAAGGGCCGCTCATGCGAGCGGCCCTTCTGCTTTCCGGGGACGGGCGCAATAGCGAAGCCGCCCGTGTGTTGCGGTTCACGCTGGCGCGCCGGCGGTCGCCGAGCCTACCGTTCCCTCATGGCGGGGCGCGGGGGACTCGATGCCGTTGTAGTCGGCGGGGGGCCGAACGGCCTCGCCGCGGCGGTCACGCTCGCCCGGGAGGGCCGCTCGGTCCGGCTGATCGAGGGCGAGCCGACCATCGGCGGCGGGTGCCGGTCGGTCGAGCTGACCCTTCCGGGCTTCGTTCACGACGTGTGCAGCGCGGTTCATCCGATTGGTCGGAGCTCGCTCTTCTTTTCGCAGCTTCCGCTCGAGCGCCATGGCCTCCGTTGGATCGAGCCTGACGTCCAACTGGCGCACCCGCTGGACGACGGCGTCGCGCTCCTGCTGCGCGACCTGGGTGCAACGGCCGCTCGGCTGGGAGCCGACGGGGCCGCCTACGCGGATCTGATAAGCCCGGTCGTGCGTGACTGGGGCGTCGTCATGGGTGAATTGGCCGGGCCGCCCCGGATTCCATCCAGCGTGGGGAACGCGTGGGCTGCCGCCCGCTTTGGTCTGCGGGCCATCCGCTCCCTCGTGGGGCTGGCCCGGCGATTCCGAACCCCGGGTGCCCGGGCGCTGCTGGCGGGCTGCGGTGCGCATTCGATGCTCAGCCTGTCGGAGCCGGTGAGCGGCGCTTTCGGTCTGGTGTTTCTCGCGAGCGGCCACGCGGCCGGCTGGCCGATCGCAGCCGGCGGATCGCAAAGGATCACCGACGCCCTGGCCGCCCATCTGGTCGAGCTGGGCGGCGAGATCGTCACCGGCAGCCCGGTTGCGGCGCTCGACCAGCTGCCGCCGCATCGGGCGGCGCTGCTCGACCTCACCCCGCGCCAGGTGCTCGCGCTCGCGGAGAAGTCGCTGGCCGGTTGGCCCGGTGGTAGCCGGTACGTTGGCCAGCTGCGCCGGTTTCGCTACGGGCCGGGCACGTTCAAGCTGGATCTCGCGCTCGACGGGCCGATCCCCTGGCGGAGCCCCGAGGTCCTCCGCGCCGTGACGGTCCACGTGGGTGGCACCCTCGAGGAGATCGCCGCCGCCGAAGCGGCGGTCACCGCGGGGCGGATTCCAGAACGACCCTTCGTGCTGCTCGCGCAGCCGTCCTTGTTCGACTCCTCCCGCGCGCCGACAGGGCGCCACACCGTCTGGGCCTATTGCCACGTTCCCAACGGCTCGACGGTGGACATGACGGACCGGATCACGAATCAGATCGAGCGCTTTGCCCCCGGCTTCCGAGAGCGGATCCTGGCTGTCTCGAGCCGAGATCCGGCGGGGTTCGAGCGCTACAATCCGAATTACATCGGAGGCGACATCGGAGGCGGGCGGGCGGACCTCCGTCAGTTTTTCACCCGGCCGGTGTTGCGGCTGGACCCGTATCGCACTCCCGATCCTCGCATCCTGCTCTGCTCGTCGTCAACGCCGCCCGGGGCAGGGGTGCACGGGCTGTGCGGGTGGTACGCCGCGCGGTCGGCCCTCCGCGGCGTTCTCCGGGGATAGCAGCAACGAGGGCCGAGCCGGCGCCCGACGATGAACTGGTTCTCCGCGCCCGACTACTGGTTGACCAGGCTCCTGATCGAGCGCGGGCTGGGTCTCACTTACCTACTCGCCTTCGTCGCCGTGCTCCAGCAGTTCCCCGCGCTCCTCGGCGAGCACGGCCTACTCCCCGTTCCCCGCTTCCTCCGTGGCATGGGTTTCCGCGATGCGCCCAGCCTGTTTCAGCTGGGCTACTCGGACGGCTTGCTCCGGACAGTCGGCTGGATCGGCGCCGCCTTGGCGCTGGGGGTCATCCTGGGGCTTCCCCAAGCCGGGCCTCTCTGGCTCTCGATGCTCGTGTGGTTCGCCCTTTGGGTCCTGTATCTCTCGATCGTGAACGTCGGCCAGCGATTCTACTCGTTCGGCTGGGAGTCGCTGCTGCTCGAGGCCGGGTTCCTTGCCATTTTCCTCGGCAACGCACGCATTGCGCCCCCCTGGCCGGTCCTGCTGCTGTTCCGTTGGCTCGCTTTCCGCCTCGAGCTGGGGGCCGGGCTCATCAAGCTGCGCGGCGACCCATGCTGGCGGAATCTCACCTGCATGGAGTACCATCACGAGACCCAGCCCATGCCGAACCCGCTGAGCTGGTACTTCCACCGGCTGCCCCGCGGGCTGCATCGGCTGGAGGTCCTCGGCAACTACATCGCTCAGCTGATCGCACCCTTCGCTCTCTTCCTGCCTCAGCCGGTCGCGGCGGCCGCCGCCCTGGTGATGGTCGGCACGCAGGCGTATCTGATTGCAAGCGGCAACTACGCCTGGCTCAACCTGCTGACCATGGTGGTCACGGTCTCCGCGATTCCCGGCGCGCTCATTCGCCCGCTCTTGCCGAGCCTGGAGCCGGGCACCCTCGCAGCGCAGCCGCTGTGGTTCATGGTCGCCGCCATCGGAGTGACCGCCGCCGTCATCGTGCTCAGCTGGTGGCCGATGCGAAACCTGCTCGGCGGGCGCCAGCTGATGAACTACAGCTTCAACCGATTTCATCTGGTCAACACTTACGGAGCCTTCGGTAGCGTGACCCGGGAGCGATACGAGATCGTGCTCGAGGGGGCCGCCGGCGACGAGTTGTCCGAGCACACAGCGTGGTCCGAGTACGAATTTCGGGGCAAGCCGGGAGACCCCCGGCGGCGACCGCCCCAGGTCGCCCCCTATCACCTCCGACTCGACTGGCTCATGTGGTTCGCGGCGCTCTCGCCGAGATATGGAGAGGACTGGTTCCTGCCGATGGTCGAGCGGTTGCTCGCCGGCGATCCCGCGGTTCTTCGCCTGCTGCGACGCAACCCGTTCCCGGACAGGCTGCCGGTCTGGATCCGGGCGCGCTTCTACCGGTACCGCTTTACCAGCCGGAGCGAGCGCCGGGCGACCGGCGCGTGGTGGTCGCGCGAACTGGTCGGTGACTACCTGGAGCCGGTCACAGCTCAAACACTCCGGGCCGGGCGCTTGCCCATCTAGCCCGCGCAGGCCGTCTGGGTCACTTTTCTGGACCAATGCGCAGACTCCTGCTGCCGCTCGCGGTCGCCGCCTGGCTTGCCGGTTGTGGTCCCGATCGCCGACCGATCGAGATCGGCCTGGTGCTCACTCTCGGCGACTCGGGCGTGGCGCCGATGCTGCGGGGCGCTCGGCTCGCGCTGGAGGAGATCAACGCTGAGGGTGGGGTGCGGGGGCGGCCGCTGGCGCTGGTCGTCCGCGACGACTTCGGCAGCGCGGACTCCGCGATCCGGGTGGCGGGCGACCTGTACCGCAGCAACGTCGTCGCGGTGGTCGGGAGCGCGTATTCCGCCCCTACTCTAGCTGCGGCTCCGGTTTACAACGGTGGCCGCCGGCCTGTGGTTCAGATCTCGCCGTCCGCATCGGTCCCGGATCTGAGCAATGCCGGCAACTACACCTTCCGCACCTGCCCCACCGATCTCGAGTACGGGGCCGCGCTGGCGCGCTGGGCGCACGACCGGCTGGGTCTCGCTCGCGCGGCGATCCTGTACGTGAACGACGACTATGGCCGGGGCTTCCGGATGAATTTCGTCCGCCAGTTCGAGCGGCTGGGAGGCACCGTGACCGTGGTGGGCCCATTCCTGGCCAGCGAGCCGGACGTGGGGGCGTACCACGCCCGCATCCAGGCCAGTCACGATGTCGACGTGGTCGTGTTGGGGGCCAATCTGGGCGAGGGATTGATCGCCCTGCGCCAGATCCGGGGGGCCGGGCTCAAGGTCCCGGTGCTGGCCGGCGACGGATTCGTAGGTGTCGAGACCCGGGGCGACCTGGCCGAAGGGCTCTATGTGTCAACCGCCTATCTGGTCGGTTCACGCACGGAGGCCAACCGCCGATTCGTGGACGCGTACCGGCGGGGGTACCCGGCGGCGGCACTCCCCGACCAGGGAGCGGCGTCCACCTATGACGTCATCCGCCTGCTCGGGCGGGCGATCGGAGCCGGGGGAACCGATCGGGAGCGGATCCGAAACGCGCTGGCTGGGATCGGGACTCGGACTCCCCCGTTCGATGCCGCCATCGGACGCGTGGCGTTCGACTCCCTGGGTGACGTCCCGTCACTGGGCGCCCGTATCGGTGTGGTCCGGCACGGCGCGCTCGAACCGGCTGAGTAGACGGGGGGAACCCCTGCCCGGGCACGCCGGTTCCGTCGTGGCAGTTCGACCTGAACCACGGAGGCTTGCATGGAACAGCGCCCTCTCGGCGCGCAGGGACTGGTCGTCTCGGCCATGGGACTCGGCTGTATGGGCATGTCCGAGTTCTACGGTCGCCGGGACGACGCCGAATCGGTAGCGACGATTCACCGGGCGCTCGAGCTCGGTATCAATTTTCTCGACACAGCCGACGTGTACGGTCCGTTCACCAACGAAGAGTTGGTGGGCCGGGCCATTCGCGATCGCCGCGATCGCGTCGTGCTCGCCACCAAGTTCGGCAACGTCCGCGGCGCGGACGGCAGCTGGGGCGGCATCAACGGGCGGCCCGAGTACGCCCTGCAGGCGTGTGATGCGTCGCTTTCCCGCCTCGGCGTGGATCACATCGATTTGTACTACCAGCACCGGGTGGACCCGTCCGTTCCGATCGAAGAGACGGTCGGGGCCATGGCGGAGCTGGTGCGGGCGGGCAAGGTCCGTTACCTCGGCCTGTCCGAGGCTGGCGCGGCGACCATCCGCCGGGCCCACCGGGTCCATCCGATCTCGGCGCTCCAGACCGAGTACTCCCTCTGGAGTCGCGATCCGGAAGACACGATCCTCCCGACCTGCCGGGAGCTCGACATCGGCTTCGTGGCCTACAGCCCGCTCGGCCGCGGCTTCCTCACCGGGCGGTTCCACTCCCTCGACGACCTCCCGGCCGACGATTGGCGGCGCAGCAACCCCCGGTTTCAGGGCGATAATTTCCAGAAGAACCTCGACCTCGTCGCCCGGATCGATGACCTGGCGGGCGCCAAGGGCTGCACCCCGTCTCAGCTCGCGCTGGCGTGGGTGCTGGCGCAGGGGCGCGACATCGTGCCCATTCCGGGAACCAAGCGGGTCCGATATCTCGAGGAGAACGCAGCCGCGGCCGGGATCACGCTGAGCCCCGACGATCTGGCCGATATCGATGCGGTCGCGCCGGCGGGTATCGCTGCCGGGGAGCGCTATCCCCCGGCCGGGATGGTGCGGGTAAATCTTTAGAAGAAAGAGCACGCGAGTATGAAAATCGGCATCATCGGGGCCGGCCACATCGGCGGTACGGTCGCGAAGCTGTTTGCTCGTGCCGGGCACGAAATAGCGCTGAGCAACTCGCGGGGGCCGGCGTCGCTGGCCGGGTCGGTCACGACGATCAATGGCGAGGTCGCCGGCTCCCCGGTGCGGGCGGCCACCGCCGACGATGCGGCGGCATTCGGAGAGGTAGTGCTGCTCGCGGCGCCGTGGCGCAATCGGGAGGCGCTGCCGAAGGCGGATTTGTTCCGCGGCAAGATCGTCATCGACGCGATGAACCCGTATGGCGCGTCGGGCGAGGTGCTCGAGCTCGGCAGCTCGACCTCGAGCGAGGAAGTGGCTAAGCGGCTCCCCGGTGCGCGGCTGGTGAAGGCCTTCAATACGATCTATTGGGAACATCTCGCGAAGCAGGGGCGGACCGACTTACCGCTCGAGCGCCGCCGGGCCATCTTCGTCGCGGGCGACGACCCGGCGGCCAAAAAGGTCGTCTCAGACCTGATCGAAGAGATCGGTTTCGCGCCGGTGGATACCGGGGGGCTGCGCGAGGGTGGGCGGAGCCAGGAGCCGGGCAGCCCGCTCTCCGGCCGGAATCTGACCCACGCAGAAGCAGTGGCGATCCTGGCCGCGGCTTCCTGACCCCCCATCCAGGTGCAATACCTCCAGCTCGGACGCTCCGGACTCAGCGTTTCCCGCATCTGTCTCGGCTGCATGAGCTATGGCAGCCCGAGCTGGCGGCCCTGGGTGCTCGACGAAGCCGCCGCGCGGCCGTTTTTCCGCCGCGCCATCGAAGCCGGGATCAACTTCTTCGACACGGCCGACATGTACTCGGTCGGGGCCAGCGAGGAGGTAACCGGGCGGGCGCTCCGCGAGCTGGCGAAGCGCGATGAGATCGTAGTCGCCACCAAGGTCTTCTTCCCGCTCACCCCGGGGCCACACGCGGGCGGGCTGTCCCGCAAGCACATTGTGCAGGGGTGTGAAGCGAGCCTCCGGCGGCTCGGCCTCGAGGCAATCGACCTCTATCAGATCCACCGCTTCGATCCCGCCGTCCCGATCGAAGAGACGCTGGCCGCGCTCGACCACCTGGTTCACTCAGGCAAGGTGCGGTATATCGGCGCCAGCTCGGGCTACGCCTGGGAGATGGCGCTTGCGCTGTCGACCTCCGAGCGACATGGCTGGGCCCGATTCGTCTCCATGCAAAACCACTACAACCTGCTCTACCGCGAGGAGGAGCGGGAAATGCTCCCGCTCTGCCGGCACGAGGGCATCGGCGTGATTCCGTGGAGCCCACTGGCACGGGGCCTCCTGGCCCGGCCCCGGCCGACCGATGCGCAGATCCGGAGCGGAGGAACGGCGCGGGCCACGAGCGATGCCTACTCCCCCCGGCTGTATGACACCGAAGGGGACTGGGAGGTGGTGGACGCGGTCGAGCGCGTCGCACAGCAGCGTGGCATCACGATGGCGGAGGTTGGGCTGGCCTGGCTGCTCGGCCAGCTTGGCGTGACGGCGCCCATC
>Ga0137403_10008611_pt1 | contig 11412 bp, 10 predicted proteins | sample CZOMad2_1_16fung_FD_122057 | JGI IMG/M metagenome (GOLD analysis project Ga0137403, IMG submission 122057) | Vadose zone soil fungal communities from Angelo Coast Range Reserve, California, USA - CZOMad2_1_16fungal (Hybrid Assembly) | ecosystem: Environmental > Terrestrial > Soil > Vadose zone...
ACGAGCTGCGTGATACGCGGCTTGGTGAGCTCGAGCAGCGACCCGGCTAGAATACTTTCTCCATGATCACGGTCGTCACCAGGATGATCGCGAGCGGGAGGGGGACGATGAAGATCACGCGCAGCCGCCAGCGCTCGAACTTGAGATGCATGAAGAACAACGCGACAAGTAGTGCCTTCCAGATCGCGAGAATCAGCAGCAGGATCAGCTTCACGTTGGGCGACACGGGCAGTTTGAACGCCAGCAACACCTCGGCGATCGTCATCACGAACAGGTACAGCCAGATCAACATGTAATTCGGGCGAACGTGCGTCGTCTGCGGGGTCGGCGTCGTCATAGGGGCGCTGGTCCTCAGATCAGGTAGACGATCGTGAACAGGATGATCCATACCAGGTCGACGAAGTGCCAGTACAACCCGATGACCTCGATGCCGCGGTAATCCTGTGGGGAATACTTCTCCGGCAGCACCTTGGTGAAATAGAGGTACAGCATGCTGATCACGCCGCACGTCACGTGGAAGCCGTGGAAGCCCGTCATCGTGAAGAACGTGGAGCCGTACATGCCCGCGACGCCCGCACCGTACTTCACCGGATCCGCCAGCGCGTGCTCGGCGAGCAGCGACCCCTCACGGTAGCCGGTCGGGGTGAAGCCGTGCCCAACGAGCTTGATGTACTCGACCAGCTGCACGCCGACGAAGCCGGCGCCGCAGATGATCGTCACGAGCAGCCAGAATTTGAGCCCGCCGTCCTGGAGCGTTTTCCCCGGGACCTTCCGGAGGAAATACTTCTTGCCGTCCGCGATCGCGGCGTACGCCTTGACCATCGAGACGGACGAGCAGATCAGGAGGAAGGTGTTCAGGCCCGTGAGCGGCACGTTGAGCACGGCGCCCGGCCGCGCCCACGCCGACCCCATGCCGAAGCGCAGCACGATATACGAGCCGATCAACGCCGTGAAGAACATCACGTCGCTCGCGAGGAAGACCCACATCCCCAGCTTGTTGCTGTAAACGCCCGCTCCCGGCTCCGCCGGGACCGGTGGCCGCATCGCGTCCGTCATGGTCGTGGTCTGCACGCTAGTGTCCTCCAGCCGGGAGAGGAGCCGGTACCGGATCTCGGTCGGTGGGCAGCTTCACGTACTGCGGCAGATAGTCCTTGTCCCCGGCTTCGGGCGCGCTGAATTCGTACGGACCGCGGTAGACGTTGGGCGTCCTGTCCCAGTTGCCGTGCGGCGCGGGATTCGGCAGCGACCACTCCATCCCGTTGTCCTCCCACGGATTCTGCGGCGCCTTTTTGCCGAACTTCAGACTCCACAGGAAGTTGAAGGCGAACAGGAATTGCACGGCGAATAGCGCGAATGCGCTGTAGGAAATGAATACGTTGAGCGGCTGCTGCGGCTTGAGGAAGTCGTAAATCGTCGGATCGTAAATGCGCCGCATCTGACCGCCCATCCCGATGATGTGCATCGGGAAGAACGTCATGTTGTAGAAAATGAATGTCAGAAAGAAATGCAGCTTGCCGATCCGCTCGCTCATCATCCGGCCGAACATCTTGGGATACCAGTACGGGATCGCGGCGAACAGCGCGAACAGCGAGCCGCCGAACAGCACGTAATGGAGGTGGGCGACGATGAACTGGGTATCGTGCAGGGGAATGTCCACGGGCGTCGCCGCCATGAAGATGCCGGACAGGCCGCCGATCGTGAACATCGACACAAAGCCGATCGCGTTGAGCATCGGGACGTGGAAGCGCAGGTTGCCGCGCCACATCGTGCCCATCCAGTTGAACACCTTGATGGCCGAGGGCACCGCGATGAGCAGCGTCGAAACCATGAACGTCGACCCGAGGGTCGGGTTCATGCCGCTCATGAACATGTGGTGGCCCCACACGATCCATCCGAGGAACGCGATCCCGATGATGGCAAAGACCATCGAGTGGTAGCCGAAAATCGGCTTGCGGCTGCCGTTCGCGATGATATCGGACACCATGCCCATCGCCGGCAGGATCAGGATGTAGACCTCAGGATGGCCGAAGAACCAGAAGAGATGCTGCCACAGCAGCGGCTGGCCACCGGCTCCCGGATCGAAGAAGTGCGTGCCGAGCGTCTGGTCGAACAGCAACATGATCGCCGCGCCCTGCAGCACGGGCAGCGCCAGCACCGCGAGGATCGCCGTGATGAAGAGCGCCCACACCGAGAGCGGCATACGGAACCAGTGCATCCCGGGTGCGCGGTGGTTGATGATCGTGGTGATGTAGTTCACCGAGCCCATCACCGACGACAATCCCAGCACGACGATCGAGATGCTCCAGAGCTTCTGGCTGATCGTGGCACCCGAGAGATCGGGCCGGGCCGACAGCGGCGCGTACATCGTCCACCCGGCGCGCGGCGCGCCGTCGGGGACGAAGAATCCCGCCAGCATGATCGCGCCGGCGAGCAGCGCCAGCCAGAACGACCACATGTTGATGCGGGGGAACGCCATGTCGTGCGTTCCGATCTTCAGCGGAATCAGGAAGTTGGCGTACACCCCAACGAGCAGCGGCATGATGGCGAAGAACACCATGAACGTGCCGTGCATCGTCACGAGCTGGATGTAGTACTCGGGGAGGATGACGCCGCCCGAGACCATGCTCTCGGGAAGAATCCCGCCGCCCGGCAACGGCTTGCCCGGGAACCCGAGCTGCCAGCGGATCTGCATCGCCAGGAGCCCGCCCACCAGCAGGAAAAACAGGCTGACGAATAGAAACTGGATGCCGATGATCTTGTGGTCGGTCGAGAAGATGTACTTGCGCCAGAAGCTCATCGGCGCGTGTGCGTCGTGTGCCCCTCCTGCCGGCTTGGCGTGCGCAACGCTCGTCATTCGGTTCCTCCGGCGGCTTGTTGGGCGATCCAGGCCTTGTATTCGTCGGGCGTGTGCACGAACACCCGCCCCCGCATCTTGTAGTGTCCCATCCCGCACAACTCGGCGCAGCCGATTTCGAACTCCCCGGTCTTCGTCGCCTGGAACCAGGCCGTGATGTGCATCCCGGGCACGGCGTCCTGCTTGACGCGCCACTCGGGCACGAAGAACGAGTGAATCACGTCTTCGGAGCTGAGCTCGACGGCAGTCGGTTGATTGACGATCACGTGCAGCTGGTTTCGCACGGTGAAATCGTCGGCGGTGCCGAGCTTGTCGTCCGGGCCAGGGTAGGTCACCTGCCACTCGAACTGCTTCGCATGCACGCCAAGGTGATAAGCGTTGGGCGGAATGCTCTTCTTGTCCTTCATCAGCACCCAGTAGTGGTTACTGATCAGTCCGAGCGCGACCATCGTCACGGCGGGGATCGCCGTCCAGATCACTTCCGCGCGCGTCGAGCCGTGCGTATAGAAGGCCTTCCGGCCGGGACGCGCACGGTAGCGGATCACGAACGTGACCAGTCCCACCTCGACGATGACGAGCGCGATTCCCGTGATGATGAGAATCGCCAGAAACAGCGTATCGATGGGACCGGCGAACGTCGAGCCTGCGTCGGGAAGCCACCAACGCATTCGGGTCTCTCCTCGCGCTAGTGCGCGGCGAAGGTGAAGTTGGCCGGCTTGGTTTCGGTGCCCGCGATCGTCACGGTCGCCGTCTGCGTGCCGAACTTCTCGTGCCAGGCCTCGATCGTGTACGTCCCGGGCGGCAGGCCGGAGATGGTGAAGCTTCCGTCGGTCTTCGACACAGCGAAGAACGGATCGGGCCGCACACCGACGTACGCGTGCATCCAGCCGTGCACGTTGCATTCGAGATTCACCATCACTTCAGGTGCCGCGAACGTGCGCGTCGTTTTCATGCCGGCAGACGGCTGGCTCACGTTGAACGGGCGGTTGGCCTTGGCGATGGCTTTGATATTGTGGAGCAGCGGATCGGAGTTCTGAATCTCGAGGCCCTGTCCTACCATGATGCCGAACACGTGCGGGTGGTAGCGACAGCCGTTCTGGTCGAGAACAACAGGCGTCGCGGGCGCCGGGAACGTCTGACCGGCAGGCACACCGGACTTCACGTAGACGAACACGTTGGCGAGCGCGTTGGCCGGGCCGGCGACGACGTTCTCTTCAGTCGGCGGATTCGGGTACTTCGCCTTGCACGCCGCCTCTTCACTCATGTCGATCGCCGGGTTCTTGGGCGCGACGCCGGTGAACTTGACCTTGCCAGTGATTGTGCCACCCGCGGCCCCAGCTGGCGCAGGATCCGATGATACCGTGGGTTGCGTCGAGGGTGGAGCTGCTTGCACGTTGCTCTGACTGCCCTTACTGCACACGGTGAGCAGGAACATCCCGCCCACCACGCTGAAGATTCTGCCGTTCATTGCTGCCTCCGGTATGAAGTCTTCTGCTGCGCGCGCCACACGACCAGCATGCCCAACCCCAGGGTGAGCATCATGGCGAGCACCGGCGAGATGAACACGCGGGCCGGCACCGGTTCGTCGAGGGCGAGGAAATACCACGTGCTGACGGCCATTCGCGTGCCGTGCTCTCCGTTGGACCCATCCGAGGCGAAGAACGCCACCGGAATGGCACGGCCGGTCCGGAAGGGAAGCTGGCTGGCTGTGTCGGTCGAAGCAAGTGCGCGGGTCAAGACGACCCGCCACTCACCGTGGTCATAGACGGCCTGGGCACCGAGCGCGGCCCCGGAGAGCGGATCGAAGCGATCGATGCCGCGCGCGAGGCCGGGGACACCGGCGGTCCGCGCGGCGCTCGACCAGCGCCACTGATAGACCGGGGCGCTGGAGCTGCCCATCAAGAAATACGGCCGCTCCATCCCTGACGGAATGGAGACGGGAAACTGGACGGTCAGCTGGTCCGGCCAGGGCGCCGGCTGCTCACGGGTCGAGTCGTCGCTCTCGAGCGCATTGAACGCTCGACCCACGAACGTGAGCCAGGAGGTGTCGGGACTTTCCGACCGGTCGTCCCACACGACGCGCAGCGCGATGGAATCGGCGGTGTGCACCGCTTTGACCCACACACCGCTCACCGCCGGCGCGAACCAGCGCTCCTTATGGATGATCTGCCCGACGAGCGGGAACCAGTACACGTCGACCGCCGCCCACGCCGAGTCGTCCGGCGCATGCGGCAGCCTCGTCGTCAGGGGAGCGTGAATGACGTCGCTGACCGCGGGGGCGTCCCGGGGCGAGAGGCTGCGGACGTACTGGGCGACGCGCCACAGCTGCTCGTCGGTCAGGAATTTCTGGTCCAGGAGATCGCTGAATGACGGCATCGGCGTGCCGTCCAGACCGGTGCGGAGCCGGTGGTAGATGTCTTCCACCGTGCCGCCGCCGTTGAAGCGCCAGTTCTCATGCAGATTCGCCGCGAAAATGGGATGGCCGGCGTCGTCTTTCAGTGTCGGCGCGGACGGTCCATCGCCGCGTCCCAGATCGCCGTGACACTTGCGGCACCCGATCGAGTCGTAGAACTGTCGCCCCACCCGAAGCGCTTCGGCGCCGCCGCCACCACCCGGCGCGCTGCCGAACGCGATCGGTTGCGGCCGCTGCGTCGTATCGGCGAAGAACGTCGAGAATGTCTTGATGTAAGCGACGACGTCGTGCCGCTGGCGGTCCGACAGCCGTGTCTTCCAACCCGGCATCGCGGTGCCCGGCAGCCCTTCATCTATAGAGCGCAGCAGGTCGGCGTCGGTGGGGAGTTGCCCGCTCGGCGTCGAGCGAATCTGATAGATCGCGCCGGTGAAATCGCGGGGCGGTGGAATCATATGCTTGGCGCCCGCGCCGTCGCCGGCACCATTGTCTCCATGGCATCCCGCACACCACTTCACATAGACGGTCTTCCCGGCGGACGTGTCCTGGGGAGCTATCAGCGTAATCAGAAGCAGTGCGTGGATCATTTGCTACCCTCCGCACTCACTTCCCACGTCCGCGGCTTCCAACCGGTCTGATCATAGAGGAAGAGCACCACCGACCAGATCTCTTCCTCGGTCAAGAAGTCTTCCCACGCCGGCATCGCCGAATTCCACGGCGTGCCCTCGCGCGGCAACCCCGGTCCGCCCTTGGCGACGCGCCAGAAGACGAAGCTCTCGGTGAGCTGGGCGATCGTGCCGTTGTCCTGGAAGTTGGCCGGCAGGGGATTGAGCCCTGAGGCGAAGTGACCCTGGCCGTCGAGATGGTCGCCGTGGCAAGGCACGCAGTTTTGATAGTAGACGCGCCGCCCGACCGCGAGATGCGCCGCCATGTCGCCCGTACGGCGCAGCGGATTGTCGAGACCGACCAGGTTGATCGTCTTGCCGCGGAACGTGATCTGCGACGGCGGCGCCGGATGAATCGAGCGCAGGTTCGGGGGCGCGGCCACGCCGGCCCGGACCTGGCTATACGTAAAGCAGCCGACGATCAGGGTGACGGCGGCTAGCAACGCGGTGCGCACGACCTTGAGCCGTGGCTGGATGAGCACGTCGTGCAGCGGCTCCTTGAACTTCGTCCAGCGCTCCTCTTCGTCGCTCACCCAGATCAGAATCCCGACCAGGACGGTCGCCATGTACTGCAAAACGACGCTCTTCGGCACCACGGCACTGCCGGGAAGCACTGGGATGATGAACGCGATGACGATATACGCGAGAACCAGCAGCAGGACCGCCTGCCAGAACGGGTGCTTGAGGTAGGCTCTCATTTGTGGCTCGCGAGGAACTGCACCAGCGCCTCCAGCTGCGCCGCGGTCAGCTGATTCCCGAACGTCTTCGGCATGATGCCTTTGAACTTCTCGAATCCCTTGGCGACCTTCGCGTCCGGCGTGAGTATCGACTCCCGAATCAGGTTCGCGGAGAGCCGCGAGCCGACGTGGTTGAGATCGGGACCGATCGCGCCGCCTTCCCCATTGATCTTGTGACAACCGGTGCAACCGGCGCCGCGGATGATTGCCATGGGGTCGGTGCTGCCGCCGGCTATGCCGGCGGAGGCGGTGGAGGTTGTCGAGGTTGTGGAAGTTGTCGACGACGCAGGGATGTCCGACGCGCTCACGTCCACGGTCCCGCCATTGGATTCCAGAAATGCAACCAGCGCCCAGATCTGCTGCGGCGACAGGATCCGTCCCATTTCCGGCATGATCGGCTCGTAGCCGGTCACCACGTAGGCGCGCGGGGTCGCGAGCGACTCGTGCAGATAGGCCTTGCAGTCTTTGCCGGCCTCGCGCTTGCCGCACCGCGCCCCGATTGGCCCCTGTCCTTTTTCGTCGGTCAAGAGATTCGGGGCGCGTGTGCCGAGGCCGTGACAGGCGGTGCAGCCGCCCGCGCCGTGATACAGCTGGTCACCCGCGCTGACGAGCTGCTCCGGCGTGACGTTCGCGCCGAGGGTCAACGCGCGCGGCACGTCCGACTGCACCTGCGGAATCTTGTTCGCGATCAGCGTGTAGAGCGCGAGCGTGCCGAGTACGACGCCGATGATGCGGAGATTAGTGGCCCACATGCGGCGCCTCCACCGTCGACGGCACGAACGTCGACTTCTCGGCGAGTCCCCCGAGCCAGAAGATGAAGCCGACGAGCGAGAGGAAGATCAGCACGCAGGTGCTGATCATGATCGCCGCGTATCCCAGCGCCGGGGTCGCCGCGTACGGCGTCATGTCCTGCAGGACTCCATACACATGCCAGTGCTGGCGGATGCCGCTGCGCGCGAATCCCATCAGTCCCATGAGCCATGTGAACGTGACGGCAAGAATGAAGAGCGCATACTGCGAGCGTGGCGGCATCTTGCCCCACTGAATCGCGCCGAGCGACTGCGCGCCGCGGGCCATGAGCACGTCGATGAGCGTGACGAAGACGATGCACGCGAGGACCGCGCCGACCTGATAGACAGAGTACCCGATCCGGACGATCGCCTCCACGAAATAGCCGCGAATCCCGAAGAACAGCACGATGGCGGCGGCGATCACGAACATCGCTGCCTGGATGCGTGTCCCCGTCTTCGCCCACGGCACCACCTGCCGGATATTGGCGCGCCGATACAGCAGGAAGGAGAGGAACGTCGCCAGAATCATCAGATTGACGGCGGTGTTCTTCGCGCTCATGACGCCGAGCGCACCGAGCAGCGGGTGGTGCGAGCCGCCCATCGCCGCGAGCTCGCGCGAGTCCGCGATCATCGTGTGGGGCGTGCCCCACACCAGCGCGCCGAGCACGAGCACCACCAGCAGCCACTTGGTGTATGGCCGGTACCGCTCGGCGCCGGGGATCCGGCCCATCCCCACCCAGAGGTAGTAATTGCCGGCGAGGAACAGCACCGCGATGAGGAAGGCCTGGATCACCCAGAGCCAGCTCATGAAGCCGCCCATCATGGTGATGCCCAGCGACTGGTCGTACTGATAGATCTCACGCCCCAGCCAGTAGCCGGCGAACGGCAGCACGATCAGCGCCGACATCGCGATGAAGTTGCCGACGTATCCCATCCAGTCGTAGTGCGCGCGCTCTTCGTCTGTGCGTGACGCGAGGAAGCGGTAGCTCGCATACGCGCCCACGATCGCCCCGCCGAAGACGACGTTCCCGATCAAGCGGTGAATGTTGATCGGCATCCAGGTGTGGTTGAGGATCGCGTGCCAGATCTTGATGCTGGCGGGCGACGTCTCGGGCGTGATGTCGCGGGGCGGCGTCATCATATACGTGAGCCACGAGTCGGCGATGAACATCACCGTCGTGCCCCAGATGTTCAGCAGGATGCCGAGACACCAGTGTACGATCTTCGCCCGGCCGTACTTCCACCGGTCCCAGCCGTAGTAGTAGAGGTACAGCGTGAACGACTCGAGGAAGAAGATCGACACGTATACCCACATCGACGGGCCGAAAATCCGCGTCAAATATGCCCAGAGCCCGGCATACAGCGTCGACAGCAGAAAGACGAAGACGGCGCCCCAGATCGCCGTCGCGCTGTAGGCGATCAGCAGGAGCCGCGTGAACTCCTTCGCCAGCCGATCGTAGCGCTGGTCCTTGCCGAAGATGCCGATCGCCTCGGCGACCACGGCAAAGATCGGCACTCCCAAGACGAACGCCGCGAACATCAGATGGATCTCGGCTGCGATCCAGACGGCGGCGCGGCTGCCGATCAGCGGGAAGTCGCGGTAGGCGTTCGCCGTGTCGGCTACGGCCTGGAAGACCATCATGCCGTCAGCCATCAGCCGTCAGCATTCTGCACAAAGAACGGCTTGCGCTTGGAGAAATCGATTGGCATGGCGCCGCGGATCTCGGTCAGCAGCTCCGGCGTGATCTCGTGCAGGCCACGTTCGCGCGCCCAGTCTTCGACGCGTTTGGCGACGACGCCCCGCACAAACGACGGGATGCGATCGAGACGTGACCGCGCGGCAGCCGACCACGTGAGGGCGGGCGTGAACTCCTGCCCGTACGAGACCTCGTGCTGCGGCTCGATCACGGCAGTACCTGCGGGCTCGTAGACGCAGGACGGATCCGCGGCGAGCACGTCGCCCTCGAGCGCGAAGGCACGCGCACGGCAGCCGCCGCAGAGCTTCTGGTACTCGCAGCTACCGCACTTGCCGCCGAGCTTCCCTTCCCGCAGCTGCCGGAACAGCGGCGCGCTACGCCAGATCTCGCCGAAGCTCTGCGCGCGCAGGTCGCCCGCGACCTCGGGGAGATAGGGACAGGGCGTGAGCTTGCCGTCGGGAGTGATGCGGCAGTACTGCGTCCCGCAGGGGCAGCGCGTTTCGTAATTCAGGATCGGCGATGCGGGATCGGCCGCGTGCACGTGCCGCATGAAATGCGGCGCGCACTTCGCGCGGACCATCATCGTGCCGCGGTACTCGCGCTGCCATCGGGCCAGGTCGGCCAGGACGGTTTCGTAGTCGGCGGGAGCGAGATCTGATAGAGAGGCACCGCGGCCGGTGGCCACCAAGAAATAACAATTAAAGGCTACGGCGCCCTGCTCCGCCGACCACTGCGCCAGGCGCTCCAGCTCGGCACGATTGCCCTTGGTCGCCGTCGTCTGGATGATGAAATCGAGCCGCGCGGCGCGCAGCCGGCCCACCGCCGCGATCGTATCCTCGAGCGAGCCTTTGCCGTGCCGGAAGTTGTCGTGGTAGCTCGGACGGAGTGAATCGATCGAGACGGCGACGCCGCGCACGCCGGCGCCCATGAGCGCCGCAATGCGCTCGTCGCTGAGCAACGTGCCGTTCGTGCCAACGACGACCGTCGCACCCCGCTGCGTCGCGTATGCGGCGATCTGCGTGAGGTCGTGCCGCAGCAACGGCTCCCCGCCCGACAGAATGACCAGCGGCGCCGGATTCACGGCGGTGATCGCCACTCGCAGATCTTCGACATGGCCATTGCTTCGGCGCAAGGCCACCGCTATTCCGGCTAGGGGGTAATCAATGGAGCCTCTGACCCGTAGCTTTTGATACGTGCCGCGATATCCGGCGGCCGACCGCGGCAAAAACACCCGCGTTACTAGCTCATTGCGTTCCAGCTTCCGGTAGGCATCGCCAATTCCGGTATAAAAATCGTGCAACGGCATGCGCCGCAAACCTGACGCTGCAGCGATTTCAATCTCCGCGTCCAGGCAAAGCAGCGCTGCCGGCGTGTCCCCTGAGAAGGCCGCCCAGCACTCATCTCCACCGGGGGCGACGTGGCACAAGTCGCCATCCTTTTTTATGCAGAAGCCGCAACCCTTGCGCCAACTGAGCGACTGGTTGTACCACAAGCAGCGCGTGTCCAGACAAATGTTCCCTCCCAGTGTCCCCATATTCCGCAGAATTGGAGAAGCCACGGTTACGGCGGCTTCTGGTAGAACCGAGTAATGTTCCCGAAGAAACAAAGACCGTTCAATTTCAGTGAGGGTAGTCAGTGCCCCGATTTCAACGCCGTCCTCGGCGCTCTGACGAATTCCCCGCAGTTCGCCGAGACCACGAATGTCCAGCACATACTTTGGCTCAAAGAGTTTTTGCCGCAGGGATGGAATCAGATCCGTGCCACCCGCCAGCACTTGAATGTTTGCGGCATGCTTTGCCAAAAGTTCGACGGCTTGTTCAACTTTGCGAGGCCGCAGCAGACGAAACGCGGGCAAACTCAATCGTCGCCTCCCGCTGCCGGCTGGCCAGTTCGGGAAGGGTCCAGCGCATGCCGTCGTGGACCTCTGCCGCGAAACCACAAGGCGCCGCCGTGCTCACGCAGGCGCTGCGGATTAGTAGGATCGACACCTTCGGTGAGGTTCAGCTTTTTAGCTTGTTTCTTTGCCCGCAACGCTGCCAGCACCCGCTCCGGAGTGAAAGGCGATTCGCGCAATCGCACTCCGACGGCGTCATAAATTGCATTGCCTATTGCCGGAATCGTCGCGGCCAGAGAACCTTCGCTGCACTCCTTGGCGCCAAACGGTCCCTCAGGATCGATGCTCTCCACGATAATGCATTCCACTTCCGGCGATTCCACCGAAGATGGACTGCGGTATTCCAGCAATCCGGGGTTCATCA
>Ga0137403_10008612_pt1 | contig 11411 bp, 17 predicted proteins | sample CZOMad2_1_16fung_FD_122057 | JGI IMG/M metagenome (GOLD analysis project Ga0137403, IMG submission 122057) | Vadose zone soil fungal communities from Angelo Coast Range Reserve, California, USA - CZOMad2_1_16fungal (Hybrid Assembly) | ecosystem: Environmental > Terrestrial > Soil > Vadose zone...
GATGGGAGAGCCCGACCGCGCCATCGCCGCTTTACAGAAACTACTTTCGATACCGTACGCCGGCTCACTGAGTACAATTATGCCGCTCACTCCCGCGCTGCTCCGGCTCGATCCGATGTTCGATCCGCTCCGAAATGATCCGCGGTTCCAAAAACTTGCCACGTCGCTCGCATCGAAAGAAACAGTCCAAACAGACGCCCGGCACGACGAAAAAAAGTGATCTTATGGCTCTTTGAAATCGCCCGTGGTCACGCGTCTCGATCACGATGCCCGCTGCATCGTAAACGCGAATCACGACATCATGTGAACGGCTGTAAAATTTCGCGCATCTGGCTCCTAAACGCGCGTAGGACTAAAGTCCAATAGACAGCTTGCGGGAGCGCTGTTAAAAGCGTCTTTGATTACGTCATCCGACGCCTCAACGCACTTTCGGCCGGGCTGAAAAACCGGTTGAGGGGCTTAACCTTCGCTGAGACACCGCTTAGCGCGATCTCCAGATTCACCTGGGGCCCCGAGTCACCTGAAGCGAGGCCGCTGTTCAAGGCGCCTCGTGAAGATGGTTCCTCGTTCCGCGCGGATTTGGTTTCGGACAAGAAAAACAGAAAGAACGTTATGACAAAATTAACCCAGACCCTTACACAAAGTGGGCTGCTCGCCGTGTTGCTGGAACGCCAGCGCAGCAAAGCAATCGAGTTGGCGTGGCGTCGCGTACACCCCAAGTACCTGCGTGCCGCCGTTTGGAGTACCCTCATTTGGCCATTCCGTGCGCTCATGACACGAATGGACGTCCACAATTCCGCCAAGCCTTTGGTAGAAACCGTCCCGCGCCGCACCTGAATCTTTCACCAAGCCAGTGCCATGTCTCCCCAAATCCACACCTGCCCTGAGCTGCGGCAGCAGATTCACGACAAACTGCGAATTCAACATCCCGAATGGGTCGAGCCAAATGGCGAATCCTCCATGTGCCTCATGGAAATGCTCGACGACAGAGTTTTGCTACATTACGCGCGTACGGGCCCGCGTGGGGAATCACAACTATTGGTAATCAAGGAAGGGAAGACTCGCGTCGTTCGGCAAAGCATTCGCGAGGGGATTGTTTGATGAAAGCACGCCCGGGGCGCAGAGGCTGGCGAATGCCGAAGTCCAAACGCAGATTGTGGCCGGAAACGGTCGACGCCGATGAATCTGCTCAGGCTGAAGAAATTGATAGACTCCTCCTGTCATCGCTGAGGTACTGGGGGATTGAACGCGATTTGATCGAAGAACGTATGGCGCAACTAGATCGGTGAGGCTCAGATTTACAGTTTTATCTAGCCGCAGTGGGGCTCGTTCGGGGCGGACAAGAAATGCACGGCAATTAACAATTTCCGAAGAGCACGACTTCGCATGAGTCGGATAAAAGAACAGAAGGAAGGAACGGAGGTTATGACAAAATTAACCCCGACGCTTACACAAGGTGGGCCGCTTCCGGTGTTCCTAAAAGACCAACGCCGTAAAGTAATCTCTGAACGTCCGCCGTCCTTCACTCATATCAAGCAACTGGCAGCCATCATCATCGTAGCGCTGGGCTTCCTCTTCTGGCTATGGTTCGGTGCCTCAACGTATCACGCACCACGCGCGAGCTACCCGTACTACGATATGCAAAAGCCGGTGCCGCCATGGAGCGAACCCATGGCACTTAAAGGCAATCAGGATAGAGGAGGAGAGTACAGATGAACATTCCAGATCAGCCAATTGTGATGCCTCACGAAATCCACACCTACACCGAGCTCCGGCAACAGATTCACGACGACCTGCGGCTCCAACATCCCGACTGGGTTCAGCCAAATGGCGAATCCCCCAGGTGTGATTCTTACGAGGCTCGTCTCATCGAACTGCTCGACGCATTGACGCAAAGGGGATCCAACGAGTCTATCGCTGCTCCTCATCACGCCATCGAGCAGGGACTTAACCGGATCGACACCGTGGTGGTGTAATATGTCCGGAGGTAACTTGAAACTTCCGGCGCACGTCCTGTTCCGCAAGCATTTGTCTCTCATGCTTTGGAAGCCGCACGGGGTCCTGGATGAAGTAATCGTGAACGAAATCGTCGCGTTTATCGACATCGCAGAAGAGAGAGACAGCAAACCGTTCAACCGATTCGCCGACTTATCGGCGCTCGATATGGTCGATCTGAACTTTAAGTTCGTCTTTCACATCGGGCTGCACCGGCGTCTCGCCTCTGCACCGCATTCGCCGGTCAAGTCTGCCTTCTATGTCACGAGCCCCGCGACCGCTCATTTCGCCAAACTGCACGCGATGCTGACCGACTATTCCCCGCTCGACGTGGCGTTGTTTACGGAACGCGAAGCGGCTGCGAAATGGCTAAGCGTTCCAGTTGAAGTACTGATGGCGCAGCGCTAGTTAGACCAAAGTACTGGGAGATCATCGCTGACGATCTCAGGAAAACCGGGTGGAGTTGGGGTTGTGTCGCAGCCGTTGATTCTCAGGGGCGAACGATCTGGGTTGCTGACGCACACCGCGACGACGGAAAGCGTTTCGTTGTGCGTGCGGATGAAAAACTGACGGCGTTTCTTGAACTTGAATCGGCGATTCGAGCTTGACACGAAAGGGCCGCGGACATACCGCTTTCGCAGAAATAGAGTTGAAATCGGAAATTCCAGGTAAGGAGACGCATCATGTTCGCCGTCATTCGTCACTACCACTTTAACCCAAAGGACAGTGCAGAGATCGACCGCCGGGTACGCGAGGACTTCGTGCCAATCGTTAAGAAGGCGAAGGGGTTTGTGCGCTACTATTGGCTTGATACTGGTAAAGGCGAGGGCGCGTCCGTCAGCGTCTTTAAGGACAAAGCCGGTGCTGATGAGTCGGTGCACCTAGCTGCGGACTACATACAAAAGCATTTGTCTAAACTTATCACTCAGAAACCCGAGATTATCGAAGGGCCGATCAAAGCTCACGATTAAGCAGCTCGCCACTCCTTGAAATCGCCCGTGTGCGCGTCACGACGCTGGCGGGGTCGTGGCAGGCTTCGGAATCAGGCCGGGCCGAACCAATTCTTTTTCACGCCGGTTCTCGCGCGCATAGGAGATCATTGCGAAAGAGTCGGCGTCTTTACACAGGCAAAATTTTCCTCACGCCGTAACGATTTCTCGATGAAGCCATCAATCGATGTGCTCACGAGTTCGAGACAAGATCGACAAGGTCATAAAGTCGGAAGTAGGAATTAAGAAGTAAGAAACAGGAAATAGAAGTCGATAAGATGTTTGTCGGACATTACAGCACAGCGTTTGCCGTGAGAACGGGGAGAAACCAAATCCCTTTATGGGTTTTGTTTGTCGCGGTGCAGTTGCTCGATCTTCTGTGGGCGCCTTTCGTTTTCCTCCGGCTTGAAAAAGTGCGAATCGTTTTGGGAATCACGGCGACGAGTCCGCTCGATCTTTATTACATGCCGTACACGCACAGCCTTATCGGCGCGCTCGTCTGGTCGGCGCTCGCGGCGTTCGTGTACAAATTGGTGCGAGGCGCGAAAGCTTCGAGCAGCGCGGCATTAATCGTTGCCCTGGCCGTGTTCTCTCATTGGATCCTGGATTTGATTGTTCATCGTCCTGATCTCGCCATTTACGATGATACGCTGAAGGTGGGATTCGGTCTTTTGAATTACAAGGGCGCCGAGTTTGCGATGGAGATCGCGCTGCTGGTTATCGGTATCGCTCTTTATTTAAAACGAAATGTCATCAAGTCAGCGGGGAGGAAAATCGCCATCGCTGTATTCGGTGTCGTGCTGATCCTGGTTCAGACCCAGACCACGTTTGGGGGTCGGCCGCTTTCGTCGAATCGTATTGTCGCAATCACGACTCTCTTTGCCGCGATTGCGTTTGTGTTGGAGAAACAAAGGCGAACCCACTTCTGATAGAAAATGGAGTCGCGTGTGAAGATACACTCGAGTCGCTCTGCAAAAATCAAAGAGCCGTGAGAATTGCCTCGACCTATCGGGTGAGCGTATCGACTACAGTTACGGGAGGCCCGCCGCGCCATGCTCGTAGAGGGCGCCGCTAGGGAAACGCGCTGACGTGGGATGCGCTGCATAGGAATCGCTTTATTTTGGCCGCCGTTCAGCTTTTTTCGGGAACTTCGTTCCGCCGTTTCCGTAGAACAAGGTGAGAAATGGAGGGATCAGCCGGAGTGGCAATGTGCCTCGCGGCGAGCACAAACGAGAAAATAAGATGAAAAATCGTTGTAAAGACTTTGGCGAGCTTTCGCTGTCAAACAGGCTAGCTGGCTGCATGAATATAGACATCAATTGCGCGGCGTTCCGGGCAAGACATGTGAGGAAAGGCAATGGAACGGCGACCCCTCAAAAAAGGAAGCCGCCGACAAAAGCGAAAAGCTCACGTTTTGATAGTTTAATCGCTCGTTACTATCCCGCTGTTTACAGCTTCGCTTCTCGATTGACCGATGATCCTCGCGAGGCGATTGCGCTTACGCGAAACGCGTTTCGCAGTGCGCAAAAACAGCTGTGTAATCTGCGCGATCAAACGGCCGTCGCGACGACCTTAATATCAGCAGTCATCCGAGCAGGCCTGGCCGCGGCTTGATTTGTGCCGCATGAGCGTTGGGCCGTCCGCTTTACTTGCTGCATTTTTTGGGATCACCGGAGGGGTTGCGATTTTGTTCGCCGTTCCGGTTGTTAACATCCTTCCGGCTACGTCAGCTCACGAATATGGGGCGCCGATCGTACCTCAAATAGAGGAAGAGGTTCCGGTTCCTGAACCTTTGGATCATTATTCAGTCGACCAGGCGAAGACGAAGATTGAAAAACAAGCGCCGCGCCGCCGTCGGTATGTGGCCCGCCGTCCAAACTTCTTCGAGAAATTATTTGTCAGTTTCATCAAACTCCAAAAACATCAGCCTGCGAAATCATCTCATAAACGGTCTCGTACAACCTCGCGGGGTGGCTAAGTAAAAAACGGCTCTCCACGCTGCAGTTACTTCGCTCAACGACTGTTGGGGAGAGCCAGGAATTAAACGGGGACTAACCTGGCCGGTGTTTATGAATTAGCACGGCAACCTCCGCCGCCTCTCCGCACCGTTGAGCTCCCCCGTGTGCAGTCATTGCTCCCCTATGATTTCGTTTGAAAGAAGGGATTAGGCCGTGGGAAGGCTTCAAAAAGTAGCAATATAAAACCGTTTGCCACCAAGTTGCCGGACCTCCGTTCTGACCATTCGTGTTGGAAAGCACGGGGGTACGACCAAAGTCCCATTGACCCTAAGGGTTTTACCCTAGATCATTGAGCTGGATCTGAATCAGGCCGGAGGACATCTCCCCGCTAGGTTCTTCGCCCCTTCCGGACCCGCAATCCACGAATCAACGTTGGCGGGGAAAAAGAAAGGAAGAACCATGAATCCGCTGACTCAATCCAAAAATACAACAATTCTGCCAGTTCTCATCGCGCTAACGCTCACCGCCATGACGGCCAGCGCCTCGGAGAATCTGCCCTTCCGACTTGGGGACGAGGGCACGATAACGTTCACCAGCCCGAGCACCGCGACGACGGCCGGGACAGGCAATGCTACCCTCCTGGGTAGAATCACGAGCGACTCGATCTTAACGATCGTCGGCGAGGCGAGCTGTATTGGTAATGAGGTCGGCTTCTCGGTCGAAATGCAGGACACGTTCACTGCGGCCAACGGGGACAAAGTCACGACCACCATCACCATGCAGTTATGCCCGATTGCGCCAGGAATCTACCATGGCGTCGGGACCTACGTAGTGACGGGTGGCACCGGGCGATTCGCCAGCGCCACCGGTTCGGGAGTGTTCGACGGCACAGGCAATTTCAACACCGGCACGATCATATGCGCACTGACCGGCACCATTTCGATTAACAACCACTAGTTCTCGCGACATTGTGATGATCTTCCGGTCGGTCAAGTGCGAGGCCGCTAAAACGCTCGGAGTCCCTTAGCCGCTACGTTGACCCACTCGGAACGATCAAAGGCGGTGGAACCGTCGCACGGTCTGGAAATCATAGCAGACAATCTCAAGCAAGCCGGTTGGAGTTGCGGTGCATCGAACTTCGAGCCTCAAATTGCTGCCCGCCGGTGCGCGTCCGCTTGAACAGGTTGTTAGGTGACGCGTATCCTACCTTACCTTTTCACCACCCACGCAGAGAAAATGTAATTCGATACGCACAAGATATTTTCTTCTTTCTCTACCCGCTCCAGCTCTGCACGCAACCGTTCAAATTCCAGCTCACTATAAATGCCTTTCTCAATCACAGCCTTCTCCATCGCTTCTAGCGATAAGCGATAGCATCGCCTTAAATCGTTTTGAGTCACCTCAACCATGGAGTCAACCAATACGTTGGATGAGCTATAACCAACCTTCTGAAACAACGAGCATAGCTTGGGCCCTAGAAATGCGTCTGGGAAAAGCCTGCTGAACAAGTCTGGAAGCCGCTCATATGCCCAACAGTCCGGATAACAGCGTTGAAATGAAAAATCAGGCTCTTGAAGCGCGACCGTCCCGCCGGACTTACAAACGCGCAGCATTTCTTTAAGAACTGCTTCTGGCTCGGGAAGATGCATCAGCAAATAACGCGCGAAAACAAAATCGAAACTATTGTCAGCAAATTCCAAGACAGAGACATCTCCTTGCTCAAAAGAAACACCATCCTCCTGACCGGACGATAATTTCTTCGCCGTCTCGACCAAATCAGGGTTTAGCTCTAGGCCAACGATTTCGTTGGGCTTATCTAATGTTCGAGCGAGTTGGCGTGTCGTTCCGCCAATTCCACAACCTAAGTCTAGACCTCTAGCGCCGGATGGAAGTTGAAGAGCCCTTAATAACCTATCGGTCACCGGGGCTAAGACCTTAACCAATAGTTTTTGGCGTTCGAGATTAAGCTCACTTATTACATATGCCATTGATTAGACTCGCTATATGCAGCTAACGAGAACATATCAGACTGCGGAGACCAACGACAAACTTGAAAATGGAATGGAAGTGATGTCAGGCTTCACCACTCCTTGAAATCGCCCGCGTGCTCGTGCGTCTCGATCACATTGCCAGCGTCATCGTAAACGCGAATCACAGCATCATGTGATCGGCTGTAAAACTTTGCATATCACTCAATCTCAACCGTGTCCCAGCCCAAGAAGATGGCGGCTTTCAGCCGATGCAGACCATCTTTGATTGTCTTTTTATCTTCGTTTAACACAATCCTGTCCTGCCACCCGTTTACAACGTGAGACGCTATCCTTTTTGCGCGCTTGGATCAGCAGGCGGAAGGGTAGCATCGTTCTTTTCAAGGCGACCGGCCCTTGCCGCGATAGTCTCGACATTCGCATGGCGAATCGAACGCGACCGGCGGCTGTGGAGAACAAAAGAACCGTGTTTCCTCCGGAAAAATTGTCTTGACATTGTCGGCGACAAGGCGGCAATATCGCGCCGCGTCAAGTTCGTTAGGCGCCTCCCCGAGAGTTCCACCTGACCCTCTTTCTCGCAGGGTCAATCGCGAGCAAGGCTCGCTCGCAAAAGCGAAATGTAACTAAAATAACTTCACTTCATCTATGAAAAAGAAATCTAATTCGCAACATGTATATATGAAAAAGCACTGTCTGAAAAACAGGTTAAGATCTGGAGTCGCGCTCATCGTCCTGGTGGGTTGGTCGTCTATCGCCAGCGCACAATGGACCCCGCTAGCGAATGCGTTTCCATCGGGATTCGCCTACACCTGCCTTCTCCTCACCGATGGCACGGTGATGTGTCACCAGTACAACACGAACCGGTGGCATCGGCTGAAGCCGGACATCAATGGCAGTTATCAAAGTGGCTCGTGGGATGTGCCGGGCTTTACCGTCGCGGACATGCCAAACGCCAACGACCCCACTATTGGATGCGTGAACTGCCCGTACAAGCCGCTGTTCTTCGCGTCGGCGGTGCTGCCGGATGGACGAGTGGTTGTCATCGGCGGCGAATACAACGATCTGGTTCCGTTGTGGACCAACATCGGGTTCATGTACGATCCGGTGACAAACACATGGTCAGGACAAATAACTGTACCGGGAACGTGGTGCTGCACCGGCGGCGCCGGCACCGGAGGTATCGGCGACGCCCAGTCCACAATTCTGACAAACGGAACGATGCTTCTCGCGAGCACCGCGAGCACGGATATCGCGTCGTTCGATCCCGCGACGCTGACCTTCACCGCGCTCGCTCCGACGGGCAAGAATGACGGCAACGATCAAGAAAACTGGAACATCCTTCCGACCGGCAGGGTGCTGACAGTCGACTCCACAACCGTGGCCACCTCCGAACTCTACGACCCTGGAACTAATTCGTGGGACAACCTCGCTAGTACTGTCGTTAACCTGGCAGATTGGGGCCCCGGGTACGGTCTTTTCCGCCGAGGTCGGACCGGCGGTGATACGGCCGGATGGTACCGTCGTGGCGTTCTCAGGCACGAATTCTGGTCAGAACGCCGTCTACAACATCGGAACCGGCACGTGGGCTGCAACTGGCGCGGCGGGAGACTTCCCGGCCGGCCCGGGGCCCAGCCACTTCGCCGTTGCCGACGGCCCGGCGTCGCTGCTCCCGAATGGCAACGTGCTCGTGATGGCCAGCCCCGTGTATCCGACGAACCCTCCTGGCGTCTTCAACGCGCCGAGCCACTTCTTTGAGTTCGACGGCACCAACCTGACACAGGTCGCGGATTCGCCCAACGCCGCCAGCTTCATATCCTATCAGGGCACCATGCTCCTTCTTCCTACCGGCGAGGTCCTCCTCACGGCGTACAACCAAGGGGGGGCCGGCCAAAGATTGCGGCCGAACGCGAGAACCAACAGCGCCATCAAAACGCCCAGCGCGGACATCCAGGATGTCGTGCTCTACTCGAACGGCGGAGCGCCCCAGGACGCCTGGAGGCCGGTCATCACGACAGCTCCTCTAAATGTCGTCGGCGGCAATACCTACTCGATCTCAGGCACGCTGTTTAACAGTTTCTCGGAAGGAGCCTCGTACGGGGATGATAACCAGATGTCGACTAATTATCCGCTCGTGCGGATAAGAAACCAGGCGACGGGACACGTCTTCTACACCCGCACCCATAACCACAGCAGGATGGGCGTCGAAGCGGTCGGCAGCGGCGAAATCGTGACGACGCAGTTCGATGTGCCACTCAGCGTCGAGTCAGGTCCAAGCGATCTGATTGTTGTTGCGAACGGCATTCCCTCATTGCCCGCGAACACGCTCGCCGGGCCGACACCGAGGCCGACTCCAACACCGCGGCCTCGCCCAACACCGCCGCCGCGCCCGTAGCATCACGTTCCGGGTAAAATTCTCATTCGGTCATTGCCCGCTGCATCGTAAACCCGAATCACAGCGTCATGTGAGCGACTGCGAAACTTCGCGTAGTCGATTGCGCTTGGTTCACCCTACCACAGCCGACCAAATGGCAGCGCATCGGAAATCAGATCGACTCCGCGCTTCTTGCTGCGCGGTCGAAGTTCGTAAACGTGCATTGGCAGAGACTGGTTAGGCGTCATGGTATCGCCTTGGGGGCATAGAGCCACAGAGACACTATGAACTGCCCGAGAGCGAAAAGGATACAGAGCACTGCGGCGACTACAACGTAGCGCATGCCCCAAAGATAGAAGTTCGCCTTCGCGTTCCGATTCTGTGCCTGTTGACTCTTGCCCTGGTTAGCCGATGCGATTGCCTTGACGTCCCACATCTTATACTGATGGCGCCAGTAGGCCGCAAGGACGGCGAGGCCCAGGGCAAGTACTGCCCCTGTGACGAACAGCAAGAATGATGTGCGCCCCGCCCACTTGACGAGAGACTCTACCTGAGCGAGCGCGGCGACAACGGCGCCGCCAGATACGGCTTGCAGCATGCGAACGACGAACGCTTCGTTAGCGAAGAAGACTTCGCGATCGGTTTGTGCCAGGTGTTTCTCCTTTCTTAACGCCTAACGAGAATTGTGTCGAATCATTCGGCATTTGGGAAGCGGAATGATTCGCGGGTGACTCGTTGAAGTTCGAGAAACGCTCTCAGCTTTTCGTCGGCGCGAACGATAAACCTCTTTCCGTTATCGCGATGCGCATCAGCAATCCAGATCGTCTGAGCGTCGTTCACTGCGGTTCCAGAAATGCAGTTAGCCTTTCGTCGGCATATACAACGACTTGTCGACCTGATGGAAAGAGTGACAGCAGTGTTACTTTTCGTGGGCTGCGCACCTAACAGACGGTGTCTACATTATCGATGTGAGCTTGTTAATTATTGCTCAGCTGTTCCTGCTACGAGCTATTGATAGTTTCAAGCGTTCGTCGCGATGCGCGTCAGCAACGAAGATTGTTCGCCCTTCACAATCCAGCGCCGACACGTAGCCCCAACTCCATCCGGCTTTGCTGAGATTGTCGGCAATTATTTCCCAATACTTCGCGGAGAACTTTCCTCACAACACGCAGGTCTTGGTTGCGATTTGCTTCGGATAGCGCTACTCGATAGACAACGGCTTCCTATTAAAAAGGAAGCATATGATGAAAGCAATATCGATCCTGTCGATCGGTGCGCTGGCAATAATCAGCGCGGGCTGTTTAAGCACTAGGCAGAGTGTCTCAGCCACAGGAGAGCGTTATCCGTGGAAGAAAAATATTGTGACAACTGTCTTTTGGATCGGCGAAAAGCCGAGCGCAAACAATCCGGTGCCGAACCGCAAAAGCTCATGGGACAAAGATTGGAGCAAAAGTTACGGCGGATTTGACGATCCAAATCCCGCGCATCGGCGCAATTACATTCCGGTAAAGTTCACGCCTCGACAGAACCCGTTTTACTGTGCCCTCCCATACAACGACAAGGCCGCCAATAGTCATCGACCGGAAGCGCCCCGCGTTGTTCCATGGTTCAAGGAAGCGTACCAAGGCCCCGGCGTTTCCACGTGCAAGGATCGATGGGTCGCGATTCGCAAGGGGAATCGAACGGTTTATGCGCAATGGGAAGACGCAGGACCCTTCCGCACCGACTACTGGCAATATGTCTTTGGCAACCAACGTCCGAAAACCACTCTGAACAAAGGCGCAGGTCTCGATGTCTCTCCCGCTGTGCGTGACTATCTCGGATTAAACGAGACGGATGCGACCGACTGGCGCTTTGTTGAGTTTAGCGAAGTACCGCGCGGGCCGTGGTCGACACTTGGAGAAAACAACACATTTGTGATTAGCGATCGCAAAACAGGCAGGGAATTGGCCAAGGCGTCAAACCGCGCTGAAGACCGTGCGATTACGCCATAAGCTTAAATCCCCGGTCAGCACGTGCAATGTAGGATGGCGTACGCTTGGCCCTTCTTCACTTCCTCCAGCAGCTGACAGACTTCCAATGTGGGCGCCGCAATGACCTCGATACCGCG
>Ga0137403_10008613_pt1 | contig 11411 bp, 10 predicted proteins | sample CZOMad2_1_16fung_FD_122057 | JGI IMG/M metagenome (GOLD analysis project Ga0137403, IMG submission 122057) | Vadose zone soil fungal communities from Angelo Coast Range Reserve, California, USA - CZOMad2_1_16fungal (Hybrid Assembly) | ecosystem: Environmental > Terrestrial > Soil > Vadose zone...
GAGTACGGCGTGACCGGGGTGAAGAGCTTCATCGTCGGCTACGACGGCGTTGTCTATCAGAAGGACTTCGGGCAGGCTACGCTCAATGAATTTATAAAGATGGAACGCTTCAACCCGGATCGCTCTTGGAAACCAGTGCCGGAAGCCTGAGGCAAGGTCCGAAGTCAGCAAGCCATTGCAGATGGCGGCACTAGGATCGCATGTAGTCGCGAGAGGCGCCCGCTGTTGGTGCGTCTTTACGCTTGAGGCTCAAAAAAAACTATACACTCTGGCTTTCAATCCAAGCGATTCCGGTTTCGCTTTTCCGATTGGCGTTTATCAGGCATGACTCAAGAGAGCAGTGAAACCTGGCCTTCATCGTTCACGCTAAGCGCCCTACCTGTCACTTTTGACAATTACATCGTGACGACATTTGGGGCGATATCGTGAACAGGTCAAATTGAGCCGCGATTGGAGCAATGGAATTTGGCCCACTGTTCAAAAATCAAATCCAATAGGAGACAGGTTATGTCCCAGTTCGATGTAGGTAGAATCGCGTATCGTGTAAGCCTGTCCCTTGTAGTTCTTGCATTGTTAAGCCAGGTTGTCACCGCCCAGTCCGTAAAGGTGGAAGGTCTCATCAAGGCTCGAAACGGCGACACCATGATTCTGCAGACTTCCGACTCTCCGAACCTGACGGTCCTGCTGACTGATAACTCTAAAGTGGGTCAGGTTCAGGGCGTGTTCAAGGCCCGCAGGAAGCAAATGTCGATGGCAGCGCTCATCCCGGGTCTCGCCGTCAAAGTAGAAGGAACCTATAACGATCATAACGAATTAGTGGCGACGTCCGTCTCTTTCAAGGGCAACGATCTCGAACAAGCTGAAGCGATCGAGGCGGGTATGCACGAAACTAAGGTGCAGGTGCAGCAGGTCAAGGCGCAGGCGCTGCAGAACAAAGGTGAGTTAGAAAAACAGAATGCTGAGCTGAAATCGCAGAACGAAGCACTGCAACAGCAGCAGAAGCAAATCGCGGCCAACAAGGCGGCAGTTGAGGCTGCCATCGCGCGCTTCGGCCAACTGGATGATTATTACATCTTCGATGAAATGACGGTTTATTTCGGCAACGGGAAGATTACAGTGGATCCGAAGTATACGCCCCAACTGCTGGAGTTGGCCCACAAAGCCAAAACCATCAACGGCTTTATGATTGAGGTGAAAGGCTACGCTTCCTCCGTCGGCAGCGTGACCCTAAACCAACAGCTCAGCGAAGACCGCGCCGATGACCTTACCAATATCTTGGTTCAGCAAGGACACATTCCCCTCACTAGAATGCTGGCCCCGGGCGCCATGGGGGAGAGTCACCAGGTCGGTAACGACAAGACAGCGGAAGGGCAGGCCGAGAATCGTCGCGTAGTAGTGCGCGTTCTGCAGAACAAAGGCATCGCCGGAATATAGAGGCCAGCTCGTAGGCTTCATCCTTTTCGACCAAACCTGGATGCCACAGGACAGTCGTGACGGCGAATTGATTCGAGCTCCTGTAATCGGGGCCACGTTGTCGAAGAGTATGCCGCCGCCGAAGAAGGAATAGGTCATCAGGCATGATGAGGTCCGTTCGAACTGATGCGAAGTCGGGTGTCACCGCAAGTTGTCCGCGAGTTTCAACCGATGATCGATCAAACTCATATCGTCTATGATCGAATAAATAGCCTGTAATTTTTGACAGTACCAAGCCCGAGCGCGCTACGTGTAGCCTCGCAATACTTTCGGGGCTGTCCGTCTGTTCGCTGAGGGATTCTCCGGATGGTAGGAGTTCCTGAGAATGACATCGGCAAAATCTAGTGAGCGAGGCGCAAGATTTGCCCTCCCTGAACTGGATACAACCCAAAAACAAGTAATTGCCGCTCTCACAAAGACCCGCGAATACTGGCAAACGACAACGCTGCCCTATAACCCGCTTCGGGCGAGCGAGACTGTGGAGAGCCGCTATGCTGCGGGCAAGGCGTTACGAAAGGGAGTTCCGCGGGAAAGCCATGCGGAATGGAAATCTCCGTCGCAGCGTCCTAGCGGCGCAGATTTTGTGATTGCAAGCAATGCAGGTCGACAGCCAGACTTGGTGCCTCTGCGGATGGGACGAATGGCGGTCTCACCTTTTGCCTTTTTGCGCGGTGCCGCAGCAGCCATGGCGTGGGATCTTTCGCATACTCCGATTACAGGGATTCAAACGGTAATCGATGGAGATGCGCATATTAACAACTTCGGCCTTTATGGCACTCCGCAACGCGATGTGGTCCTGGACCTGAACGATTTTGATGAAGCCATACCGGGTCCCTGGGAATGGGATCTTAAGCGGCTTGTAGCCAGCGTCGACCTCGCTGCGCGAGAAAACGGTTTCAACAAGCGCGAGCGCCGGAGGGCTGTAACGGAGTGCGCGGCTGGCTACCGCTTCAATCTTCAGCGGCTTCATCCCATGGGGTTTCTGGATTTGTGGTCTATCTACGGGTATGCGGACCGCAAACCCAAGATTATGAAAATCCCAAAGAAAACATGGGTCTTGATCCAAAAGACGGTGGAGAAGGCGAGAGCCACGACCAATGAAACGCTTCTGCACAAAGTGGCGCAGTGCTTGGCAAATGGCCGGTGGCGTTTCCGGGAGGATCGCCCAATCCTGACGCGCGTGGATGACAGAACGAGAAAGGAGGTTATCGACTCGCTGACCGAGTACCTAGAAACTGTTCCGCTAGGATACCGACAGTTTTTGCGACGATACGCAGTGGCGGACGTCGCTCACCGAGTGGTAGGAGTGGGAAGCGTGGGCACCCGCGCCTATCTGGTGCTCCTATTCGGGAACGACGCTAACGATCCACTGTTCATGCAAGTGAAGGAAGCTACCGCGCCTGCCCACGCGCCCTATTTGCCACCGATTTCCTGGAAGTCGCCGCATCAGGGACGCCGCGTGGTTTCCGGCCAACGCATGCTGCAGTCTGCTGGGGATCCCCTCTTAGGCTACACCACAATCCATGGGCGCGACTATTTCGTCCGACAAATGAAAAACATGAAGGCTTCCATGCCTCTAGAATGGCTGACCGGCGAACCCTTTCATGTCTGGAGTTTTGTTTGTGGCGGCCTGCTGGCGCGTGCACATTCCCGTGTTGGGGACGCCGCTAAAATCGCCGGCTACTGCGGCAAATCATATGTTCTGGATGAGGCGCTAGCAGAATTTGCCGAGTCCTATGCTGACCAAACTGAACAAGATCATGCCTCCCTTGTACGAGCTATTAGGCAACACCGAGTAAAGGCGGCGAAGGGATGAAAAATGGGTTCGGAGTGTCGGGACCACAAGCTCTTCCGGCCATTGTGGGTGGAAGACGACTGGCAGTAATTTTTCTGGTTTGTTCTAGTGTGCTGCATCCACTGGATAACGCCGCCGCACAAGATGTTAAAACTACTTTTGTCAAATCGGTCGATTTCAACAAATACAAGAAATATGCGTGGGGATCAAACTATCTGCTGACCCAGCAGTCTAAGGAAGATCAAGAACGCATCAACATGGCGATCGTCGATTCGATTAACCGGAGTCTGCGAGCCGCAGGCTTTGTAGAAGACGATAAGAATCCAGAGTTCAGAGTTACTTACGAAGCGGGAGGGCTCCCCAAAGCCGATGTCGCGGCGCAGCGGGACTTATATGCTACCGATATGCTCAACTACACCTGGGGTAATCTAGGAGGCATTTCCTCGGACGTGTGGATCTATAGCCTGGCGAAATTGCAGATCACCGTGACGGATGCCGCGACAAAGAGCAATCTTTGGCAAGCGACGGCGTCAAAAAAGATTAGAGACCCCATCAAATTCAGGAACAATCTCAAAGAGAATGTTGACAAATTTATTCGAAACACAATGAAGAGTTTTCCTCCGAAAAAGTGACTCAACATCGTTCAGAGCCCGCATTCAGGCATTGAGAGTCCGCGGAGGGCTCACTAACCTAGCCTAGACTCTGTAATGAATTCGCAAAAGGAGCGCCTCACATGGAACCTCCCATTGCCCCGCCAGTTTTTGCTCTATTTCTTCTCATTGGGATGCTGCTCCTGCTGGAAATCGGCCGCCGTGTTCGAGTCAGGCGCCGCCCGAAAGAATCGGAAGGCGAGCAGAGTGGTTTGAGCACGGTCGAAGGCGCGGTATTCGCCCTATTTGGCTTGATGATGGCGTTCACCTTTTCAGGAGCAGCGTCGCGCCTTGCCGAGAAACGGATGTTGATCGCCGATGAAGTCAATAGCATCGAAACCGCCTATTTGCGGCTGCACTTGCTATCTCAACAGGCACAGCCTGCCCTTCGGGAATTGTTTCGCCGCTACGTGGACTCGCGGCTGGAAACCTATCGCAGGCTTCCGGATATGGTGGCTGCCAAAATGGAGATGGCCAACTCCAAAAAGATCCAGGAAGAGACCTGGACCGCGGCGGTAGCGGCCACTTCGCTCCCTGATTCTCGTCCTTTCGGTGGTCTGTTACTGCTACCAGCCATAAACAACATGATTGACATCAGCACAACCCGCACGATGGCTCTACAAAGCCATCCTCCGAGAATCATTTACGTTTTGTTGTTCGGCTTGGGACTCGTTTGTTCACTTCTGGCTGGCTATCGAATGGCAAGTGGCCAACACCGGAGTTGGCTCCACATCCTCGGCTTCACAGGTCTCACGGTTATCATTGTCTACATCATGCTTGACATCGAGTACCCACGCGCGGGCTTAATACGTCTAGAGTCCGCCGACCAACTGCTGGTCAATCTGCGCGAGAGTATGAAGTAACGGGTATGACAGAACGGGAGCCGGAGCAACCCTGTACTTCCGCAGTTAAATTTAGAATAACAATAAAACATAGGCGACGTCTGTTCCGTGGAGCGGTGTGAAGCTCCCGATTAGCGGCCAACGGAGAACTGGCCGCGGCTTCAAGGCTGGCCAGATTCTTGAGTCTATGGGCCAACGCTGGCCGATTCCACGTCCGTGCCGGCTTAGAAAGTGATCGCGCCGGAAATTTGCAGTGAGTATCCCTGAAAGGTCGATCTGGTTAGGAACTCTCGAAAATATTTCACGCCCAAGCTCGCCTTCCTAACCGGCAAAACGACGTTCGCCGCAAAACCGAGGGCGTTAACTGTGTAGTGTGCTGCCGCTTGTGCGGGGGTAACGATTGGCCCGTTCTTGTCCGTTGTCTGCCATTGACCGTAGCCGGCCAATCCCAACTGCAGGCGCAAATCCTGTTCCAGAGGGAAAGTCTGAGTTACGGAATAATCGAGATCAAAGGTCTGACCTGGATGAATGTTGGTGCCTTGCTGGGTACCATGAAATTCGTACATCTCGAACGCGGAGATGGCGGTCGTCTTACTACTCGTCAGGTAGAATGTTTCGCCCGCAGACACGCAGTTTGTCCAATAACCAGAACCGACGTTGTTATTCGCCCCAGCCTTGAATCTGCCGGTGGGCGCTAGGAACCCATAGACGGCGCGAATTTCAGCGCGCTTTGTGCGCCAGCCCAGAATGAGCGGCTGGTAATAGGAGTCGGCCAATCCTCCGCCACCACTGAGCGCGCCCTCAACATCCGATGTAAGCGAGTTGTTGGCGATCGGCAGCGTAGCCGAAGCTGAAAATAGCGCCCCTCTCAATACCTTTACCCCTTTCTTTTTGACCCAAACAAAACTATTCATGTCCATCAGTACCGAGTTTCTCCCGATGCCCAGAACCTCGCCGTTAGGGCCCCTCAGTTCGTCGCGGAAGTACGATAAGAACGAATTTGAGTAGGTGAACCCTGAGTCGGGCGTGACCCCAGAGTTCGTAGCACTCATGCCCAGGGGATATACGCCTCTGATTTGGGCTTGCAATGGTGCGGAGGGAACAAGGAGGCTGAAAATGACTAGTAAAGCGCCTGAAATTATCAACCACCCGGTGATATGGGTCATACTAATACTACTCGCAACCACGACTGTCCAGCGACGGCGCCAAAGTCTCCCGGCGCTAGGGAACGTCATCCGGCGCCAGCGCGATGAGCGCCCCGTTGGACCTGAGTCCCGCTGTTGAGTTGCATCGTTGCTAGATTTTTCCAAAAAGTTTCCAAGGATTCCACGCCGCCGAACAACGTGGTGAATATCGTGGAGTCCGCGAGTAGGATGTCGCCTGCTCGTGCACCGTTCGGAGGCATCCAGATGAACGTGTTGAATTCCCTATTTCCAGCTTCGGTGAAAGGGTGTGGTCTGGACATATCTATCGGTTGTCTGGCCAGAACTTGGACACACCTGGTGTCCTCGTTCGTCAGAGCATAATGCGGCAAATGCGGGTGAAAATTGAATGTTGTAACCCCCTTGAGCCAGCCCCGCGAATCTAAGTCCCTTATCGCAGTCAATGGAGCAATCTGGTTGGTTCCGCTGACCACTGCGGGACGAAGACCGTAGCGATTTTCGACCGGTACTCCGAGCCCCTTCATTAGTGAACGGGTGTACTTGCCAAAGCGTTGTTGACGGGGAACCAAGGGGTCTCCGTGGTGCGCATACTCCATCTCACGTTCATTCAGGTCGGGTGACACCCCGACGTCGTGATGTGGGCCAAGAATCAGGCACGTTCCTTCGCGGGTCAGGAACTGCCTGATTGCCTCGATTTCCTCCTTGCCGGCTTCCTGTTCGGTGACCATGTGGTCGAGACCAAACACCATCAGCGTGTCTGTGTCGGAGAGCACTCGTTCGTCGAGCGGCAGTCGCTGGCCAGCCTGGTCGATCCGCTGGTAAACAGCGACGGGTTGCCCTGTCGCCTCGCCGACGAGCGCCTGGAACCTGACTGTCGATAAGTGGAACAGCTCAAGGGTGCCGGCAATCCCCTGCAAAAACATCTTCTCGGAATATTCCACGCTCTCGTAATCGGGCCAGCCAACTCGGCGAACTTCCGTCATCGTTGAAAAGCGATTGTCTAGTTCAGCGACATCTCGATTGGCCTCCCAGGGGTAACTCCAAGTCCAGTAAATGGTGAACCGTCGTTTGTCAGGAGCGTATTTTCTCTGGATATGGATTTGGTTGTAAGTTCGTGCCCTGTATTTCGTTTCGCCCATCGGGCGACTCCTTCCTATTGTTACGCCCCTTGGGCGTGGCTCTTGTTCGTGAGTGCCGTGAGATATCGAAGCGCCTTTATTCCCGGTAGGAAGAAATAGGCGCCACCTCTTACGGTCGTAAAGGCGGGCAGGGCCGTGATCTTTTTTCGAATCGGCCGCTTCGGAATCGTCATGTCATAGGTGCCATCCTGGGTGCCTACAAAAGGATCTCGCTCGTTGCCTAATTCGTGAAAGTTCGGGTCGTTCGCCCACACATTCATAGCGAACTCGAACTGGCGAACTAGGCTCGCGCATCCAATAAACGCAGCGATGCCCCGTTCCTTGCCGTCCTCGGGCGCTCCCTCGGGCAATGGTGGGCCATATGTGCCTCCGCGCCGGATCATCTTGCGTCGCTTCATGTTCGTTGCTGTGTCCCGTGGGTTCATGCGACGAATATGTGAACCCAGCGGACACGCATAGCCGTACGGATCCTTCTCTGCATAAGCAAAATCATTGTTGTGCTGCAGGTCTGCGCCGAGTTCGGGATCGTCCTTGTCCGGGGCGAGGACAAGTGGTGCACCACTGCGCCATCGCCCCATCAGCTTGGCTGCGATCAACTCTTGTTGCTCATGGGTCTCGCCGTGTTGCCGCAGAAAATCGCGAAAGGCGCCGACATGTTCCTCCAAACGAACATATGCCAGGTAGCTACCATTGCGCGAAAGGATCGCGGGCTGTGGCAGTGCAGCAGGTCCCCCCTCTTCGTCCGGATAGCCGAGAAAGAATTCGCCTGCTTCGATGGCCGGCCCGGAGCCAGGCGTCGGTTCCACGAGGGTTCCTTCGATCACGGGCTGCGAGAGCCGATCGTGATAGCCAAAGTGTTCGTGCGGGTAGCCAAACGGCGGTAGGGCCTCGAGGTCCAAGGATGAAAGCGCCTCCACACCGGTGCACCGCGAGAGGTACTCTTGATGCTCCCGGGTGCATCGCTCGCGTTCCTCCACATTGCGGGCAAAGAGCACGACAATGGCGTGAAGACTGGGATTTGCCATGCCCCCAATCCAATGATCTGGATGATTTGCCCCTGTGGCGCCGAGGATATTCGCTCGGGCGGCCATTCCTTGATGAAACTCTTCCGGAAAAGTAGCCAACGACGCGTCATCAACGCCAAGAGCCTTCAGGCCATTCCATGTAAATGCGACGGTGACCCATCGGGAATCGAGGTGGCTCGACCCAACTGTTTGTGCGGTACCCACTTTCGCGAGGATGCCTGCCAACCAGGTACGGGCTCCTTCCGCATTGTGAAAACTTAGGAATTCGTAACGCGCAGCAAGTGCTGGAGGGCGTGCAATCAGAAAATGCTGGATGTCATCAAGTTCTAGCATGCGGTCTCTTCGCAGTGAATTTGCCTACTGCATCTGGTCGAGCATCTTGGAAAAGGCCGCCTTCAGCTTCAAAGCCTTTTTGATCTCGCCAGCGCTGACGAACGGATACTCACCGTACTCTAGGAAGCTCGGACATTGATGCTCGCGAACAAATTTGACGAACGCCGGTGGATTCGTCTTCCAGTCTTCTGGGAACCCTTCGAGATTCTCGAACACAGTGTCTACTCCCGCTGCAGCGAACAACGCGATGGCGTCCTCGGTGTACTTGTCAAAATCGGTGTCGAAGATTCCCTGATACATAAAGTACTTGTCCTTGCCGATGTCGAAGAGCACCCACCTCAAATAGTGGAGCTTGAGCGGCGCGAGCAGGTCGGGCGATCCTTGCAGAGACTTCTCGATTGTCTTTCCGTATTCGCGGATCACCTCCTCTGTTCCGGGCTTGGTCTTCGCAATGATCGTAAAGCCATAACACGCGGGACTTTTCGGATAAACTGGACCATATCTCCCCTGTTCGAGCTTAAAATATCCTTCCTTCGGAATGGCCAGCGCTCGAGGCTTCGTCCAGTCGTTTTCGGTCGCGCTTGTCCCAGTTTTCGATTGTGCCGGTTCGCGTTGCTGCCTTGCTTGCGTCGCCATTTTTCCCTCCCGCGTTGCGCGCTCAGGGCTATCGTAATCTCGGCCCCATGCTCCAATTTCTTGGCGTTCTAGAACCTTCGAAAAAACACCACGCGACCACCACTCCTGCCGTCAACGCTGCCTCTCGTGGCCCTGATAGGCTAACTTGGCCCCATGATCGGCGAGAACCAACTGTTAGTTCTGTCAGTAAGCGAACTGCCACACTTCCGGATTTCCATTGTCGGCTCTTGGGCTATTCCGTCGGTTGGCGCACTTTGGGACACGGTCCGTGCCCAAAGCAACGATACGTTCTCGGCGAGCGATCAGACGAGGGCAGGTCCAAAGTAGAACTCGCCAAGTCTTACCTCCGTGGCCCACTGAAGCCGGTGGCGCACCAGAAAAAGTGGGCTGAATTCGTACGGACGGCGGGTTACGACTGGCCTCACGTACTTGTCGCGCTAGACACAGCGGCGGATCGCCGCTCCGTCCAAGCGTCCCTCCCTAAGTGGATCGCGAACTCATGGACACAGCCAGGTGACTTAGGCCTCTCGGTACACGGTCAATTTGATGGACCTGGGGCTTGTTTATCGTGTTTGTACCTCCTGACGCAACCTGCCCTCAAGGCTGGCAATAGGTTCTGCATCTGCGAGGATAGCGACTACTTGACTGCTTACCGGGCGAAATACGGGGCCGACCGCGCACGGAAGTGAGCGTTGGTGATAGGCAACGAGCGGGTGGAAATACACTGGGCGTTACGCCTCGCGACCTGAAGGAGAGCGAGTTTCACAGAATCGCGGACGAATTGGGCAACAGGAAGATCGACTTGCTCCTGATCCATGTCGCGGAGGGATCTTCTGCCATGCCCTACTCAGTGCGAGAGTGGAGAACACGCTTGATGAAATGGCATTGGCCGAGCAGGAGGACTTCCAAAAAGCTGGGGACGTGTATCGCTGGAAAAAACACTATCGCTTTCGTATTCGCTGAGTCCCGCGGAAAAAGCGCGGGCCATCCGGAGTTTGCGGACAACTTAGGGACAACTGAGGAGCAGGGGAAAGCTTCATTTTTCCTCAATAGCAAAAGGGCGCCAAGACTCGTTTTAGGTAACGGTCTCCTCCGCGATCTGCTGGTCAGCGTCAACTACCGACGCAGAACAGAGTTCGTGCTAGAGTTTGCGTTTCTGTTCGATGGGAGGACGAGTGGCGTATCGGGATTTGCGGGAGTTTGTCCGGAAGCTGGAGAAGGAAGGGGAGCTGAGGCGCGTTCGGACGGAAGTGGATCCGAATTTGGAGATTACGGAGATTGTGCAGCGGGTGGGACGGGGCTTGGGTCACGGACCGGGTGGCGGACGAGGATTGCGGGGGCAAAGCGGACAGCCGGGAATGGCTGTGCCGCATGAAGGGAATTACGCACTGCTCTTTGAGAAAGTACGCGGGTCGAGAGTGCCGCTGGTGGTGAACACGTTTGGAAGCGTGCGGCGGATGTGCCTGGCGTTTGAGGTGAGCGAGTTGGATGAGGTGGCGGCGAGGATTCGGGGGTTTATGGATATGCAGTCGCCGGCGGGATTGTTTGACAAGATCAAGATGTTGCCGAAACTGGCGGAGCTGGGATCGTTTTTTCCGAAGACGGTGAAGACGGGTGATTGCAAGGACGTGCGGCGTCACGGGAAAGATGTGAATCTGTTTGATTTTCCGATTTTGAAGTGCTGGCCGCAGGATGGCGGGAGATTCATTACTTTTCCTTTGGTGTTTACGCGCAACCCGGAGACTGGGAAGCGCAACGTGGGAATGTATCGCATGCAAGTTTACGATGAGCGGACTACGGGGATGCATTGGCAGACGCAGAAGCATGGCGCGGAGCATTTTCGGCGGGCGCGGGCGGCGAATCCGGAGGGGCGTATACCGGTAGCGGTGGCGATCGGGGCTGATCCCGCAACGGCACTGGCGGGGATGCTGCCGATTCCGCCGGATTTGGATGAAATGATGTTTGCTGGATTTTTGCGGCGCGACTCGGTGGAGATGGTTCCATGCGAGACAAATGAGTTAGAAGTGCCGGCGAATGCGGAGATTGTCCTGGAAGGCTATGTGAATTTGAATGAGATGCGGACGGAGGGCCCGTTCGGCGATCACACTGGATTCTATTCGCTGGAGGGGGAGTTTCCGGTTTTCCATGTGGAGTGCGTGACGCACAAGAAGGAGCCGATTTACCTCACGACTGTGGTGGGACCACCCCCGCAGGAAGATTTTTACATGGGGTATGCGGTGGAGCGCGTGTTCTTGCCAGTGATGAAGATGCAGTATCCGGAAATTGTGGATGTGGCGATGCCGGCGGAGGGAATTCTTCACAATTTGATGATTGTGGCGATTCGGAAATCATATC
>Ga0137403_10008614_pt1 | contig 11410 bp, 7 predicted proteins | sample CZOMad2_1_16fung_FD_122057 | JGI IMG/M metagenome (GOLD analysis project Ga0137403, IMG submission 122057) | Vadose zone soil fungal communities from Angelo Coast Range Reserve, California, USA - CZOMad2_1_16fungal (Hybrid Assembly) | ecosystem: Environmental > Terrestrial > Soil > Vadose zone...
GGGAGTGGCGCGCTTCGAGCAGGCCCTGGCAGCCCTCACGCATCTGCCTGAGAGCCGCGCCACGCAGGAGCAGGCCATCGACCTCCGGTTCGACCTGCGGCATGCTCTCTTCGCACTCGGAGAATTCAGGCAGATGCTCGACTCCCTCCGCGAGGCTGCAGCTCTCGCCAAGGCCCTCGACGACCAGCCGCGGCTGGGGCGGATCTCTGCCTATATGTGCCGATATTTCAGGGAGATGGGGGACCATGACGGCGCGGTCGAGTCCGGCCAGCACGCCCTTGCCGTGGCTGAGACCCTCGGCGATGTCGCCCTGCAGGTCATGGCGCATCACTACCTGGGTGGGGCCTATCATGCTCTGGGCGACCATCGTCAGGCGCTGGGATTCCTGAGGAGGAATGTGGAGTCGCTTGCAGGGGATCTGATCCGTGAGCGCTTCGGCCTGGCTGCCCTTCCTGCCGTGCTCTCCCGTGCCTGGTTAGTCCGGTGCCTTGCCGAGCTGGGAGCGTTCCCCGAGGGGATCGCCCATGCAGAAGAAGCAGTCCGGATCGCCGAGGCGGTCGATCACCCACTCAGCCTTATCCATGCGTATCTCGGTGTCGGTTTCCTCTCCCTCCGCCAGAGGGATCTCTCCAGGGCCATCCCTGTGCTCGAACGCTGCCTTGAATTCTGCCGGGTTTGGAACATCCTGCTCTGGTTCCCTGAGGCCGCCGCGGCCCTGGGCTGTGCCTATGCCTTTGCCGGCCGTGTCGCCGAGGCCTTGCCGCTGCTGGAGCAGGCGGAGCAGAGTGGTGCCTCGATGGGGTCAATGAGCGGTCAGTCGCTGCGGGTGGGCTATGTGAGCGAGGCCTATCTGCTGGCCGGCCGCATGCAAGAGGCGGTGCAACTCGCTGGGCGTGCCCTCGACCTCTCCCGTGACCATAAGGAGCGGAGCTACCAGGCGTGGGCCCTGCGACTCCTCGGCGAGATTGCCGCCCATCAGGACCCCCCGGAGATCGAGCCGGCCGAACATCACTACCGGCAAGCCCTCACCCTGGCCGAGGAACTCGGCATGCGTCCACTCGTGGCCCACTGCCACCTCGGCCTGGGCACGCTGTCTGCCAAGGCTGGCCAGCGGGACCAGGCCCGCGCTGAGCTGTCCACTGCCATCGAGATGTATCGCGCTATGGAGATGACGTTCTGGCTACCCCAGGCGGAGGCCAGGCTGGCAGAGGCTATAGAATCAAGGTAAGGTCCCTGTCTTTCTCCCGTTTGGGGCCAGACCCAACTTATCTTGTTCATTCCTCCTGGTGAGGTGACAAGGGCAGGGACAGTAGACGGAAGTGCAAATGGCCAAAGCAGGAAAAATGAGAAGGTAAAAGGAGTGGACACTATGGAAACTGTGGTTGAAGCCGTCATTATTTCCGGCCCCCGACGAGGGGAGATTATCCAGCTGCCCACTGAGGATATCGCCGAGGTATCAAACGAAGATATTCAATTGCTCAATAAAGCTTTGGATGAACTCATCGGTGCGATTGACAAGATCGCTACAGAGGTGCGTGGCACAATTGAGGCGTTTCACGAACGGGTAGGAGAACCATAGTGCCGGGCGAGCGCATCCTGGAGACCTTGCAGAAGATTGCTACAGCCGTGCATCGGCTTGACCAGCTGGCAGAGGATCTGCGTGAGTTGCGCACGACGGTAACCGCCCGGTTAGAAAGACTTGAAGGGCAGTTAGCTGACGTGCGCGAACGATTGGCTCGGCTGGAAGCGTCCCGAGATGCTGACCGCGCGCAGATGCAAGCTGACTTGGCACGGTTCGGGGCGGAGGTGGAGCGAGCAGAGTTAAGATTGAGAAGGCTGCTGCAAGCGCGAGCTGAGCAGACCACATTGCCCGACCAGGATACGGGAGGGAAGTGAGTGTGCCCGTTGGCGGCTGCGCGGAGGAAAGGTCGAGCAGCGTGAGACCTCGTGCCCCTCTGTGACAGCATTTGTGAGAGGTGAATTATGCCTAAGATGACGGGTTCCCGATTTTTCGCTGAAGCGATGCAGAGCTATGGCGTCACCCATGTGTTCTTTGTCCCTACGATCATGCTCCCCGCCTTAGCGGAAATGGAGGACATGAATATCCGGCGGGTGATGACTCACGGGGAAAAGGCGGCCGCTTACATGGCCGATGGCTATGCCCGGGCTTTGCGCAAACCCGGAATCTGCATGGCGCAGACGGTGGGGGCCGCCAATCTGGCCGCCGGGCTCAGAGACGCCTACTTGGCCGGTTCACCAGTCATCGCCATCACTGGTGGCCGGCAGCCGGAGACCACCTACCGACACGTCTACCAGGAGATCGAAGACCTGCCAATGTTCAATGCGGTGACGAAGTTCAATGCGCAGGTGGATAAGGTCGAGCGCTTGCCCGACCTGCTACGGCAGGCCTTCCGAGCGGCCACCAGTGGGGCGCCCGGGCCAGTCCACCTGGAGATGCGCGGCAGTCACGGACACGTGGTGGAGGAGGAAGGCGACCTCGAACTGATCGTCGAAGCGCCGTTCCTGCAGTACCCCGCCTTCAGGCCGGAGCCGGAGGGCGAGCGGGTGCGAGAGGCCGCTCGCGTCTTGACCGGGGCGCAGCGGCCGGTGATCGTAGCGGGCGGGGGTGTGACGGCCTCCCAGGCGGCGACTGAGGTCATGGAGCTGGCGGAGCGGCTATCTATTCCGGTGGCGACGTCGCTCAATGGCAAGGGGACCATCCCTGATGACCACCCGCTGTCAGCGGGCGTTATGGGGACCTACTCGCGCTGGTGCGCCAACCGTGCGGTGTTTGAGGCCGACCTGGTCTTCTTCATTGGTAGCCACACGGGGAGCCAAGTTACCAACAACTGGCGGATTCCCGCCATCGGCACACCGGTGATCCAGTTGGATATCTATCCTCAGGAGCTGGGCCGCAACTATCCCAATACCGTAAGTCTCTTGGGAGATGCCAAGGTCACGCTGCGCCGATTGCTTGAGGTTCTGACGCTCGAGGCGCCTAAGACAGAGTGGGTGCAGCGCGTCCAGCAACTCGTACATGGGTGGCGCGAGGAGGTGGTGCCGATGCGCGACTCCGACGCGATACCCATGCGACCGGAGCGCATCTGCAAAGAGATTACCGAGTTCTTGCCTCCTGATGCGGTGTTGGTGGCAGACACCGGCCACTCCGGAATCTGGACGGGCACGATGGTCGACCTGAAACACCCAGGACAGCGTTACATTCGCTATGCAGGCTCCCTGGGCTGGAGCTTCCCAGCCTCCCTCGGGGTCAAGTGTGCGCTGCCCGACACGCCGGTGCTGTGCTTCACCGGCGACGGCGGATTCTATTATCATCTGGCAGAACTGGAGACCGCCGCGCGTTTCGGCATCAACACCGTCATCCTGGTGAATAACAACCACTCGCTGAATCAGGAGACGCGCCTCTTCGATGCCGCATACGGCGGGCAGCAGCGCGGGCGCGCGCACGAGATGTGGCAATTTCACGACACCCATTTCGCCCAGGTGGCACAAGCCATGGGCTGCTTAGGTTTCCGGGTGGAGCGACCCAACGATCTCCAGGATGCCCTGAAGCAGGCCTTTGCGGCAGACAGACCGGCGGTGGTCGAGGTCCTCAGCGACCTCAAAGCGCTTGCCAGCCGCCCCTGGGCGCCGGCCAGCGAGGCACACGAACGGAGCCACTGATCGCAGATGGTTGCTGTTTCAAGGGGCACGCGGGGACTAACCGAAGTGACGTTTTCCTCCACATTCGAATCCGCGGGGTGTGGGGTACCATGACACCCATATCAATGATTGTGAAAAGAGGGCTGCGGGGCGGCTGTCCAAGGTGACTTCAACCAGCACGCTCTGTTGCCACGGAGAGGAGTACCTATGCAGACACGGCATGTGGATCCCCGAAACACCCACGGTGTGAGTCGTCGTCAGGTGCTGAAAGCCGGCTTGGCGGCCGGTGCGGCGTTATCCGCCTGGCCCCTCTATGGCCCGTCGGCGCTCTGGGGTGAAGAAGAGGGACCGCCCAAGCGTGGTGGTATCCTCCGCGTCCGCGGCCTTGACCCGGTGCACTTTGACCCGCATCTCTCGATCAATGTCAGGACACAGGCCACGCTCAGCTTCGTCTACAGCAGGCTGGTGCGGCATAAAGTCGGTCCAGCGATTCGGCCGGGCACCTTCATTGTCGAACCCGATCTGGCGGAGCGCTGGGAGGAACTGGACGACACCACCTATGTCTTCCATCTGCGCCAAGGGGTCAAATGGCACAATAAGCCGCCGGTCAACGGCCGCGAGCTGGTGGCCGAGGACGTCAAATTCACCTATGACCGCTTCCTGACGGAAAAGGGCAATGCAGACCGCTACATCTTGGATTCCGTGGACAGAGTCGAGGTCGTGGATCGCTATACCGTGAAGTTTCTCCTCAAAGAGCCCTATGTCTGGCTCATCAATGTCCTGGCCAACCCGCGGAGCATGTGGATCATCGCCCGCGAGGTGGTGGAGAAATACGGCGATCTCAAGAAGGTCGAGACCGCCATCGGCACCGGCCCATTCACCCTGGAGCGCTATGAGCCGAACGTCAAGACGATCTTCAAGCGTAACCCGGCGTATTTCGTCAAAGACCTCCCATGGGTAGACGGGGTGGAGTGGCTGGTCCTCGACGATCCCTCGGCGGGGCTGGCGATGTACCGCACGGGACAGATCGACTGCGGGCCACAGGCCAATTGGGCCGTTCGCCAGCAAGACCTGGACTCGCTCAAGCGGAGCCATCCGAACATGCGCTATCTAGATTGGTTGTCCACTGTGACCCAGACGATCTATCTACGGAACGATCGACCCCCCTTCAACGATGTGCGCGTCAGGCGCGCCATCTCCCATGCACTCGATCGCCAGGCGATCATCGAGGCGGTGTACGTCAGGGGCGAGCCGACCTCTGCCATCGGCCGCGGCTTGGCCGAGTGGTCGCTGCCCGTCGACCAGCTCGGCGAGGGGGCGAAATACTATCAATACGATCCCAAGGAGGCCAGGCGTTTGCTGGCGGAAGCGGGCTTCCCTAAAGGGTTTAAGACGCCGATCAATGTCACCAATGGCTACGGTCCCGACTTGCTGGATGCCCTGCAGTTGGCCCAGCAGAATCTCAAGGACGTGGGCATTGAGACGGAGGTGAAAATCCAGGAGTATGGGGCGTATATGGCGACGACGTTCCTGGGCAAGTACGAGGGCATGACCATGGGGCCCAACGGTAACGCCTGGGAACCGGATAGTGTGCTGTACGGCTTGTATGCGCCCGACCAACCGCGCAACAACGGCCACGTCAACGACCCCAAGATCACGGCACTGCTGCAAGAGCAACGGCGCACGAAGGACTTGGAAGCGCGTAAGCAGCTCATTTTCGACATCCAACGCCGTGCGGCGGAGCAGCAGTACTATGTGTACACCAGCTCCAACACGATCACGGCCTCCTGGCAGCCGTATGTGAAGAACTTCGCTCCCAACAACAGCTTCGACTACGGCAATCGCTCTGCGGCGTTATGGCTAGATCGGTAACAAGGCGGCGGGTGAGGTGTCGCTATCCTTTTGAGGAGGGTATGCTATGAAACGGCACGCGAGATGGTCAGTGCTCATCGGTCTGCTGGTTGTCTTAGCGTTCGTCGAGTATGCGGTCGCGCAGCAGCCCAAACCTGGCGGCACGCTGCGCATAGCCTGGGAAGCGGATGTCCCCGGGCTGGATCCACATCTGTCCCCGGGCATTCAGGCCTGGCATGTGGAGGGTAACCTCTTCAATAGCCTGCTCACCATCGACGCCCAGCTGAATTACGTTCCCGACCTGGCCGAGTCCTGGGACGTCCTGGAAGATGGCAAGGTCTATGTGTTCCATCTGCGCAAAGGCGTCAAATTCCATGATGGCACGGACTTCGATGCCGAGGCGGTGCGCTGGAACTATCAGCGCATCATGGATCCCGAGGAGAAGGCCTTCGACGCCCCCTTCTACAGCATTGTCGAACGCGTGGAGGCCCTCGATGCCCACACGGTTCAATTCACCCTTAAACATCCCAGCGTGACCCTGCTGCCGGTGATGGCAGCCAATCGGGCGGGGTTTTTGCAGATGTCCCCGGCCTCATACAAACAGTGGGGCAAGGAGAACGTGCGCCTGCATCCGGTGGGGACGGGGCCGTTCAAGCTCGCCCGCTGGGACCAGAACCAGATCATCGTGCTCGAGAAAAACCCCGACTACTTCAAGCCCGGGCTCCCCTACCTGGATCGCATCGAGTTACGCATCATGAAAGAAGGGGTGACCCGGGTTACAGCGCTACGAGCGGGGGAGGTGGACTTCGCCAACGCGGTGCCGCGCGAGCAGGTGGAGCGCCTGGCCAAAGACACGCACATCCAGATGCTCAGGGGCCGGGAGACCCAACGCATCACGATGGCCTTTAACCAGAAGAAGCCGCCGTTTCAGGACGTGCGGGTGCGACAGGCGGTGTTGGGCTATGGGATCGACCGCTACACCATCGCCAAGACGGCGCTCCTGGGTCAGGCGCAGCCTCTATGGAGCGTAGTTCCCCAGGGGGCAAGGGATCATATCGACTTCGGGGAGCAATTCCCCTACAATCCCCAAAAGGCCAAAGCCCTGCTCAAGGAAGCTGGGTATGACGAGAAGCATCCCCTGCGCTACACCATCATGACCCATGGTGCGGAGGCGGCACTGCCCACCATCGCCACCATCCTCAAGACGCAGCTCGCCACCATCGGGGTGGCGGTGACCGTGGAGATCATCGACCGGCCGATCTACCTGCGGCGCCTCACGACGGACCGGGACTGGGACCAGTCGGTCGGATTAGCCTCGGCGGCGTGGGATCCCTATACGATCTCCTGGGTGATGGACACCCGGGCGGGGATCAATGTCGTCAACCACACCGATAAGCACATGGACGCCTTGATCGACCGCATGAAGGAGGCGGCCACGCAGGAGATGTTTAGCCAGGCGGGGGAAGACTTTCAACGCTATGTGGCAGAGAACATGATGATCACGAGCGTCGCCTCAGTCCCCTTCCTGCAGGCAGCTCGCACGTCTGTGAAGGGCTATGAGCATTTGCATGGCTATAAGATCCGCTTCGAGACGACCTGGCTGGAAAAGCCCTGAACCTCTGGCTGCGCTCACCTGCTGGGCTTGCGGTAGCAAACCTCTTGCGGCACTATCCGCAGGCCCTCGAAGGTACCCTCGCAGACGAGTCACCCCCCACCTGTGATGCAAGTAATCTCGGCGCAACGGAGAGCGAAAGCCTGGGGGGGCATGCCCCCCCATTCATCCACTAACGCTGGGCCGAAGCAGCGGGACAGGCCAGGTCCGCAACCTTAGTCAAGAAGCGGATCGTGCCGGCGATTTTACTCCCATAGACGGGGATGATCTCGATCAGCCAGAGGGACTTCTCGACTAATGGTCTCACGTTGCGGTATTGCTCGCACACCTGGCCTAAGTCGGGTAATCCTCGAACAGCCTCTTGCTCCTGCAGTACACGCTCGATCTGATTGAGAGCCTCTAAGCCTTCCTGTTCTGTAGCCATTGGCTATCCGCTCTCCTGTTGACTACCGAAATAAGCGAAAGTACGGATTACCGTAGTGCTGGTATGCACCCCAAGTGCGTACGCCGTAATCTTTTTGGAAGATCTCAATTCTCGCCTCGCGCATGGCCACATGCATGGGTTCCACCTCCTTGCCATCCAGGCCTAGGAGGCCGTTGTATAAGCGCCTAGCGAAATCCCGTGCAGCCAGGTCATTCACTGGCCATGCCGTGCAGACAAAATTCTGCACACCCCGCGCAAAGAATGACTCGGCAAAGCTGGGGGCCAGCTCTGGCGAGCGCCGCTCGGATCGATCAGGCGTAATCCCAGACTCACAGGCATTGGAGAAAATGAACTTGGGAATGTGGTCGACCCGGTTCAGCTCGTTGGCACTGAGACGCTTGCCACCGGTGAAGATCCAGCCCGAGGCTGAAGGCTTCTGTTGATCATACTTACAATGGCCAGCATAGTGCAAGACGTCAAAGGGTTTGAGGATGAGCTCTTGCATTACGCGGGTGCGGGTTGCCTGGCTGGGTCCCAACAGGGCAACGATCTCAACCCCACTGACCTTCTTGCCCCGTTCTTGTGCATCGAACTTCTTGAACAAGTCAAGCACGAGCATCGCCTCCTCCTGCGCGCCGGGCAGCGGATTGTCGGCCGCTGGATCGCCAATAATCAGCACACGCAGCACGCGGTTTGGCGGCGGGGGTGGTTCGGGCGGTGGGGCAAAGGCCGTCCGTAGCTGACGGGTGAACCCACGATGGATGCCCAGAAACGTGCGATTCGGTGGGCTCGCAGTGCCTGCCGCTGTCCTCAGATCTGGTTGGGCGACCATTTCCCAATGCACACGAGCGACCGTGGAGTCGCAGGTGAGCACCAGCGGGGCATTCGACAACAGGAGTTGCTGGAGGTCAGCCGGGAAGAGCAACTGCTCCAGAAATTCTCCTAACTCTCCCTGCCTCGTTCGATCCCTCTGGGCCGCCAGCTCCTCGTTCGCTTCATTGACCAGATCGGGGTCAAGAGGGATGTCACGCTGCGGCGCGGAGGCCGTCTCGGTCATTGCACCGAAGCGATACACATCATTATCCAGCTCGACCGTGAGTCGCGTGGGGATGTCGCTGGTCGACTTGTCGTCTGCTTCCTCGTCCTCTGCTTCACGCCGCTTTTTGTCCTCCTCTGCTGCTTCTGCCTTGAGCTGCTCGATCTCCTGGGTCGTGAGCGGCACGAGCTCGACCTCCAGCTCGGACCGGACACGGACTGCTACCTCCAGCGCTCTCCAGATCCGCAGCAGCTTTCCCGGCTGCCTCTCGACGAAGGTGATCACCTCCAGATGGCGTCGAGCATCCTCCGCGGAGCTGCCGATCGCTCGTTGGACTCCCTCCAACCAAGCGCTCACCGCATCCCGGACGGACAGATTGCCATTCCCCGATCCAATCAAGACCGTTGCCAAGTGGCGCTTGCCCAATCGCCCCAACGACCAGCAAAGTTCACGCGCCAGCACCGTCAGCTCGGGGGTACCAAATCGTCCCACATACCCCATGCCGGCGATCGCGATGAGCCGGTCTGGTGCTGCACCGTCATCGTCATCCCTCGTCCGCGGATCGTCAAGGAAAAAAGGCTGGCCCAATTCTCCGCGAATAATGCCACGTTCCGTAAACTGCGTCAGCAACAGGTCGGCCTCCTCCAGGGCCAAGTTGGTCGCACCGACTTTGCCATGCAGCTTGTTGCTAATCGCCTGGTCCAGCGCCTTCTCAGCCGCAACTGGCTTGACGCCGATGTAATGCCCCACGGCCACGGCATCGACTGGGATCTCGCCGTCTGTTCCTGGCTGCCCAACATCCTGAATTTCAGCCTTAAGCAGCCGTATTTTGATCTTGGGTATCGGGGCCGCAACAACAGTTTGAACCGGGGCAGTCGTTGGACCCATAGACGCCCCAGCTGTTTCTTTTGGAGCGCTGATGAACCCGCGGGTCAGAAGGTCCTCCGACTCGCGCTCGCGCTCGTTCACGAGGGGGGGCTCCTCAACTGCGTCCCCGCGTGCCATCACCATAGCTTTTAGGGGTAACATCAGTTCTCTCAAGCGTGCCTCCTCCGTCTCTCGCCTGGCCAAGAGCTCGGCGCGGGCGTCCTGCTTGGTGGCTTCATCTTCCTCCCCGCGCAGTTCAGAGGGGATCTGTTGGGTCAACCGACTTGTGGTGCCGGTCTGCAGGAGGTCATCCATGGCAGCCATCACGGTCTGGTTCCCTGGTAGGGCCCCGTGCTCCTCTTCGATGTAGAATGTGGCAACCGGTGAGCCGTCGGCGGCATGCAATAGGCCAAGCTTGTGAGGTACCGTGCCGTCGCCTCTCTTGGTGACCTCATAGCCATCAGTGGAGCGCAGCTTGCCCCAGTCCCGAATGCCGCTATAGGTGGCCTGATTGTAGCCTGCGATGTAGCGCATGCGGTCGGTATCGATTACCGTAGACAATCCATGGTGAAACTCGCGGGCCAGAGCGAACCGGCTCGGCAGGGGAGCGAGCGGCTCGTACGTGGATGCCTCATACAGTCTCTGCATGTCCTCCATTCCCTGCAGGGGTGGCGACGGCAGCATTTGGTAACTACCCACGAACGTCTTGATGATATTGAGCAGGTCCTGTACGTTGTGGCGCAGGTCTACCAGAGCCAGCTTATTCAGCGTGTCATTGAGGCCCAGAAGTAGCTGTGGGATGGTAAAGGAGCCGTGATTAGGGGTCCCAAGCATGACAAGGCGCCCGCCTCGCCTGCCGTCGTTATCGGAGTCCCACATTGACTTCCAGCGCTCCGGGTACTTCTTGATGAAGGCACGGGCGACCAAGCCACCCATCGAGTGAGCAACCAGGTGGACCGGCTCGTTGTCACCGAACCATTCATGGAGTTTCTGCGCCAATTGATCCGCGGAGCTGTTGATATCTAGCCGCCAATCATACCAAAAGGCATGGGCATTCCAGCTCTGCATCAGCGACAATAACAGCTCCCCGTAGTAGCGTTTGAGGATGCCAGTAGCCTGGATACACGAGACGCTGTTACCCTCGTCATCCACTCTAAGGCGTTCAAACTGGCCCAATATGAGCCGGAAGAACTTAAGCCAGATAGGATCCGGGTGGGCATCGGTCTCATAGTAGGTGAGTTCGCCGCCCATGATGCCGTGCAGCACCACCACGTTGCCCTGGGTGGTCCGATCAGAGCGGGTGAGACTGCTCTGCAGGACCAGCTCGCGCATGCGTTCGAAGCGGGCATCTCCCAGATACGTACGCAATACTCGCTCTTCCTCAGGGCTCGGCCGCGCCATGATCTCTGCCAATTTCCTCGGATCCGCAGCCTCAACGCGACTAATCAACTCTCGTTCGTTGATCATAATCTCGCCTATCTTCTTCCAACGAAGTGCTCCCGACTGCGGGATATGGCTCACTGGGGGGAATTCGCTTCCCCTCTGTATCCTAGATCAACGTGAATTTCAAGCCGAAAAAGAGCAGACTCGTTGGATGAATGCCAGCACTTGAGCTATGCGCCACCGCTTCCCCGCCGCACCGATGAGATCCGTGAGAAATACCGTACCTCCCACAGCAGAGGAAGAACACCCTACCCCCGAGTGGCGAGTGGCGTGCGCCTGTCCACACCGGATAGCGGTGGACTCACTGCGGTTGCGGCAGCACGCGCACACCGGCTAGCACTCCTCCACGGCATTGAAGATTAGAGCAAGAATAATACCAACCGCGAACGAGGCGATGCTTCCCCCCCGCAGATGGAGATCCGACATTCGTAAGGGCAGAAAGAGGGCTGATACAATGCGAAAGGACAGAATAGAAGTGTCACACAGATTGTGACACTGTGACGCCCTCATGGGAGGC
>Ga0137403_10008615_pt1 | contig 11410 bp, 6 predicted proteins | sample CZOMad2_1_16fung_FD_122057 | JGI IMG/M metagenome (GOLD analysis project Ga0137403, IMG submission 122057) | Vadose zone soil fungal communities from Angelo Coast Range Reserve, California, USA - CZOMad2_1_16fungal (Hybrid Assembly) | ecosystem: Environmental > Terrestrial > Soil > Vadose zone...
GCTGCAGTTTGAGCGCGGCGATTTTGCGGACACCGTGGCGGATGCGCTGGCGCTCAGCGGGTTACCTTCGAAGTGCCTGGAGCTGGAGCTGACCGAGAGTTGCGTGATGCGCGACCTTTCCGGATCTGTGGTCCGCATGTCGCAGATTCGCAGTCTCGGCGTCAGCATCTCGATCGACGACTTCGGCACAGGATATTCCTCGCTCAGCTATTTGACTAAGCTCCCAGTGGATTCGCTGAAGATCGATCAGTCTTTCCTGCGGAATCTGCAGGAGCCCGAAGGTTCTCTGCACATTGTGCAAAGCATCGTGCGGTTGGCGCACAACATGAAACTTAAGGTCGTGGCCGAGGGCGTGGAAACGGTTGCGGAGCTGGACCTGGTCCGCGTTCTAGGGTGCGATAAAGTACAGGGACATGTATATGGTCCGTCCCTGAGCCGCCAAGCGACGGAAACCCTGCTGATGAAAGGTGGGACGGACGATCGTTTTGTGCCGTCTGTTGCGCTGCATGCCGGCGCTGCGCGCAAATGAGCTTCGTTATCTTTCGCCGAGTACCCAGGATGGAGCATCGCTGGCCGGAAACGATTCCTCCGATGCTTCCTCCACAGGATCGATCCGAACCTTTTCCGCCTCAGGCACGTCCGAAGGGATCTCCGTCCGTTTCTGTGTAGGTTTGACCATTCTCGGATGTTACTCCCCGCGTTTGGACTGTGGATATACCCGAAATCACCGAAGTCTCGCCTGCACTTGATCCAAGCATGGTCTGCCGTGAGTGCCTTCGATACCCATTCCGGTCGTGCTAGACTAAATGAGCTTTAGGCTCGTAGCTCAGTTGGTTAGAGCGCCACCTTGACACGGTGGAGGTCTGGGGTTCGAGTCCCCACGAGCCTACCATTCCTTATTGACCTGCCTAGCTTTGCCGTCTTTTTCGTATCCACGATCTCAGACCAAGTTTTCCATCGGTGTAGTGGATTTTGTAGCGGGTGTGAAAATTGATCCATCTTGATTCAGTCATAGTTCGGGGCGCTGGAAAGCTGGTCTAACCTAGTGATTTCACTTGAAGCATCTTTAGTCGAATTCCGCAATGAAGCTTGTGCCAGGATTGGAAAAAACACTGGCGAGCTGGCGGAAACTGACCTCGGGGTCCCCAAAAGCCACGACTCGTTCTAATTGGCCTGCCTAGGCAGCGCGCCGATGTACGCAGACGTTGACGCTTGCATTCGTGCCATAACCTGGAGTCGACCCTGCCGCGCGAAGTTGCGACCCGGGCTTTTTACGTATCGCGGCTTCCGCAGTCCAGCAAGTGGCGCATGAGGAGACCATCAACCGTTTCATCAACACTTTCGCTAAACCCACCGATCGAACCAATCCATCATTTTCTGCTGCGCCGCGAGCGGAAACTTGTGCGGGCCGTCGAAAATCAACGTCTTGAACCGCTCCGGCTGGCCGATGGCCTGGTATGACTTGCGCAACGTATCCATGGCCGCCTTGACTCCTTCAGGAGGAAACAGGGTGTCCTGCTGCCCGTGGACTACGAGGAGCGGACGGGGCATCGCCAGCGTGGCGATGTCCGGATAGTCCAGATACTCAAGCAGCCCGGGAATCATTGCTGACGGAACCGTGTAGATCTCATGGTGAGGGATCAAGTAGAGAAAGGAGGTCATCCATCCCACCACGCACGCCGACTTAATCCTTGGATCGAGTCCAGCGAGGAATACCGTCCTCCAGCCCCCGAGGGAGAGGCCAGCACAGGCGATGCGATTGGGGTCGACTTCCGGGCGGGTCTGCAGGTAATCCACGGTGCGAATGTCATCCCACGCCAGTACTCCGCCCCAGGTGAACCCCGAGTGGAGAATATTCCGAAGGACGACTGCTTCCGAGCTTCCGGCGCGCTGATTGATCTTTCGAATGATTTCTTCCGGCTCGACCTTGGATCGGTCATTCGTATGGTTCTCGAGGTCCTCATCAAGAATCAGCCGGCGCTCGCCGTGGTAGAACATGTCGATCACGATCACCGCATAACCGCGCTGCGCGAGCACCGCGGGAAAGCTCTCGCCGTCGTAATACTCCTTTCGATACGCGGCAAGCATCGGGTGTTCCCCGTCGGTCTCAACCAGCTTCTCCTTGCCCCAGTAGTAGAACCCTCCGTGGTCGTGCAGTGCGACGATGGCGGGAACCGGGAATTTAGCGCGCTTCGGAATAAAGAAGTAACCGGGCACTTCCACATCCGGCGTCGTCCAGAACGTCAGCTGTTCTCGAATGTAATCGCCTCGGTCGACGCGGTCGAGGACACGGGGCCGTGGGTTTACGACGTCGGGCCGGTAGGACATCAATTCGAAGATCTTGGCGCGCCCTTCGGTCTTCCAGGCTTCGAGATCCTTAGGCCGGCGATGGAGGAAAGCAAGGCCCTGGCGGGTCTTTCCCTGCTGGCGTTTGATAAAGGGGTAGAGGTTCCCGAGCGCCGAGCCCTTCCAGCGCTTGGCTTCATCGGCTGCAGATCCGGTTTGCAAGGCCGGGAAAAGATCGGCAGGCTGCGTTCTGCTAGCCCGGCCTGCGATGGCCATGGCGCCCAGCCCCCGCAAGAGTTCACGTCGAGCAAGCGGCTGCCACACGGCATCACTCCTTTCTCGGCCTTATCTTAGCCGCCCGGGGGCAGGCAGGCGCCCTACTCGAGCGTTCCTTCGAGACGCGGTTTCATAAATTGCCGGACGGCTGTACAGGCTCGCGGCGACGGCGCCGCTCTCGCCTACTCGGGCAGTCCGAGCAGCTTGGCCACCGTTCCGCCCATGATCATTTTGCGCGTGCGCTCGGGAACATCGCACGCATCAAAAAGGGCCCGGTATTGATTGGCCACGGACTCCACTCCGGACAGGTCCGAATCTGAGCCGAAAACGAGCTTCACAAATGCGCTGGGATCGTTGTCTGGCGTCTTTACGCTCCAGTCGAGTGCCGACCACCAGAAAATCCGCTGGAACTCCGCCAATCGGCCGTGCATTTTCGTCAAAGTCGAGCCGCTGAGGTCGAAAAAGACGTTCGGGTTCCAGCGCGCGATTTCTGCCGCCCATTCGTACTCGGGATTGCCGCAATGCGCGCCGACCACAGTGATTTTCGGGAAGCGCCTCGCAATTTCCTCCAGGTGGATCGGCCGCATCCGGCCCGACGCGACATCCTCGGGCTCGTCGAAGTTCTTTCGCAGTACGATGCCAGTGTGAAAGAGGACAAGCCAGCCATACCGGTTCGCCAGCTCGTACACCGGAAAGTAGGACGGGTCGTTGTACGGTTTTTTCACGAATTCCAGCTCACCCAGGCCCCGGAAGCCGAGCGAGTGCAGCTCTTCCACCTGCCGTACCACTTCCGGACCGTCCAAATCGACGAACCCGAAGGGGACGATTTGCCGGGGATGCTGCTTGGCCGCATCCGCAACAACCCGACGATGGGCAAAAGGGGTCAGAAGGCATGCCGTCAGGTTCATCCGGTCGGCCAGCCTCAACAGATCGTCGAGAAATGCCGGCTTCTTTTCATCGAAGTGCACATGCATATCGATAATGCGGCCGGCTGGCTTGTCGGCGGCGGTCTCACCAGGAGAAAGGTCTCCGAACGGAGACAGCTCTGCCAAGCTCCAAGCGCTCGACGTAACGGCCGCCCCGCTCGCAGCGCCGAGAAATCCGCGACGTGACAATGGCTTCTCGATTTTGGTCTCCCTGACTCCCGCACCGTGCGACAGCTGTCGCCCCGTCAGGCACCGACTCAATGACGTTCTATTCCTCGACGATGCCTCGAAAAAAGTCAAGTCACGCCTGTTGGATTCTTTCACAGGGTGCATTGCTGACAGACATGAGGCTGGAGCATCTTCAATATGCCAGCTAAGAAGGCAGGCGGACAGCTCACCGGATGATTGACTCGGTCTTGCATCCGCAGTTCTCGGTGGATACAATTGTTATAACGTGATGGCGGGAGGAGAGACGGGCATGCTGGAACTAAAAGTTCGTAGGATCGGGAATTCACTGGGTGTGGTTCTGCCAAAGGAAGCCGTCAGTCGGCTGCACGCTGACGAGGGCGACCGTCTTTTTCTGATTGAAGGACCCAATGGTGCTTATCAACTAACACCGCACGATCCCGCCTTCGAGAGAAAAATGAAGAAGGCTGGGGACATCATTAATCGCTATCGCAACACCCTCCATTCCCTCGCCAAGTGAGAGAACCCGTCTGGATTGACGAGCGTGATGCCCTTGCGCTCCATGACCGGCTTTTGGCGCTCGATGGCGGTGCCGCTGGCGTCCGGAACCTTGGGCTTCTTCAGTCGGCTCTTGCTCGTCCTCAGCAACTCCATGCGTATGGCGACGATCCAGACACTGTAGACATGGCCGCTGCCTACATGGCTGGAATAGCGCGCAACGATCCTTTCGTCGATGGGAACAAACGAACCGCTTTTGTTGTGGGCGTACTTTTCCTCGAAATAAATGGCTATCGTTTTGCAGCCAGTGAAGAAGATGCCACGCAAGCCGTTCTAGGCCTTGCCGACGGAACTATCGACGAAACCTCATTCATCCGTTGGCTGCGCGCCAACGTGAACCGTTCTCCGCGGTGAGGAATCGCCCATCAAATCGGCGCAGCACTCTGCGTACCTGTGCCAGAAGAAAGGTCAGATTATTGGACCGACGATCGTCAGAAAGCTCCTGAATCGTCGCTTCCTCGAAAATTTGTGCCGTACTTTGTGCCATAACCCTGCCATCCATGCCCGTGCAAGCAACAGCTTGCCAGTGCAGTTCCATGCGCGACGGACTGTGGCTAACGCCTATCAAGTCCTATCTTTCGGTGCAGATTGCTGCTCATTCTTGCGAAGCTGTGCATCATCGGTACAGGAATTGACACGGTGGAGGTCTGGGGTTCGAGTCCCCACGAGCCTACCATTCACGACATTGAATACGTTGTTGAGAACCTGTTGCCCCGCCCTCCGCGAATTGGACTCCTTAGTTTCTTCAGACGCCGCGTCAACACGAAAAGCTATGTTTCAACATCGCACAATCAAGCGAAAATCCATACTCGCTACGACGCTTCATATTTTCGACGGAAAGTAGCTGGGGTATGCTCTCTTTTGCATCGGAAGATTCCCAGACCTTTATTGGGATGACTGGTGACTGGCATCGATGGACTGGAAACCTGTCTCCGTCTTTCACTGGCTGTTTGACTCGGCGCACGGAACGTCGGACTGCCTCATCCCTCGGTGGATATTTCTGCGCGCGCTCGGTCTGATATATTTTTCGGCGTTCCTCTCCTTAGTGTTTCAAATTTGCGGTCTCATCGGCCCTGCGGGGATTCTTCCCGCAGGCGAGTACCTGCAGGCGGTGGCAAATTCCACAGGTCATGCGCGCTACTGGTATGCACCGACGCTGTTGTGGATCACCGCCAGTTCGCGCATGCTGATAGGTTTGTGCTGGACTGGCCTGATCGCGTCGGTGCTCGTGACCTTCAACATTTGGCCGCGCAGCATGCTCGCCGTCTGCTTTGTGTGTTTCATTTCGTTCGTGAGCGCCGCGTCGGCATTCTCCGGCTATCAATCGGACGGCATGCTGCTCGAGGCGGGATTTATTTCCTTGTTCCTCGCTCCGCCGGGATGGCGCCCGGGACTCGGCCGCTGGCATCTGCCCATTCGCTCCAGCATGTTTCTTTTGCTCTGGGAGTGGTTCCGGATTTACTTTGAATCAGGCGTCGCGAAAATCGCAAGTGGCGATCCCGAATGGCGACACTTCACGGCGATGGATGACTATTACCAGAATGGGCCGCTGCCGACATGGATCGGGTGGTACGTGCAGCACTTCCCACATTGGTTTCACGCGGCGACGGCATTGGGCACCCTCGCGGTGGAGCTGGTTCTGGTGTGGATGCTTTTTCTGCCGAGACGCTGGCGAATTGTTTGTTTTCTAATCGTGACGCCGTGGCAGATTGCGATCATCCTGACGGCTAACTACACTTTTCTGAATTATCTTGTTCTGGTGCTCGGTTTTCTGCTTTTGGACGGCCGCTTCTTTGCGCAGTTTCTGCCGCGGCGTTGGAAGGAACGTACTCTCGGCGCGGCAAGAGCGACAGCTGAATCCGAGGCTGGTCCCGCATCGTTCGGTTCGTATTCCATTCGCCAGCTTGGCGCTGCGCCATCGATTGAAGCATCCGTAGCGGAAAATAATCGCGGCCGCACCTGGGTCGAACAATCTCTACCCCGGTTCGCATTTCCAAGGATTGCGATAACCGCGGTTGTTTTCGGGTGGCTCTTCTACGCCTCGACGGTGCAAATGATCTGGATGATCTGGCCAGGCTTTCCGCTGCCGGTTACGCCAGTGGTTGCGCTCGAACCCTTCCGCATCGCCGAACGCTATGGATTGTTCGCGGTCATGACACGCGGGCGCTACGAAATCGAGTTCCAGGGCTCGGCGGACGGACAGAACTGGGTGACCTATCCATTCCGCTTCAAACCGCAGGACCCGAGCAAGGCGCCCGGCATCTACGCTCCCTATCAGCCACGCTTCGATTGGAATTTGTGGTTTGCATCGCTCGGCGAGTGGCGCTCCAATCCGATTGTGCCTAGCACCGAAGAACGGCTCCTGACCGGCGACTCAGACGTTCTCTCGCTCTTTGCCACAAATCCTTTCCCTCACGAACCACCACGCCGGGTGCGCGCCGTTGTTTGGCAATATTGGTTCACGACGCCGGGTGAAAAGCGGGCGCAGGGCTTATGGTGGCGGCGACAATTGCTGGGGTTGTATGCGCCGACGCTAGAGCGCGAACCAAACGGCAAAATCGGAGTCGTAGAGTGGCCACCGGCGCTTGCGCCGCGGACCTGACTCCCATCTCCATGACCTGAACGTAGGGAAAATCTAAAATGACCCGCAAAGCTTGCGTCATCGGTGCCGGTCCCAATGGTCTCGCAGCGGCCATCGTTCTCGCTCAGCGGGGATTGAAGGTGGACGTTTTCGAAGCGGAGCCTCAGCCGGGAGGCGCCGCAAGGACTCTCGAGCTCACCTTGCCTGGCTTTCTCCATGACTTCGGATCGGCGGTGCATCCATTCGCTGTCGGGTCACCATTTTTCTCCTCGCTGCCACTGTCGAACTACGGACTCGAATGGATTCACTCGCCAAGCCCGCTGGCGCATCCCCTCGACGACGGCACTGCGATCATCTTGGACCGCGATCTGCGCGACGCCGAATCCTGGCTAGGTCAGGATGGCAGAGCTTGGCGCAGGCTTATGGAGCCGTTCGCCAAGCGCTGGTCCGACCTAACATCCGAAGTGCTTTCTCCCGTTCACTTGTTTTCTCGCCATCCGTTGTTGCTTGCGCGTTTCGGCCTGGTTGCTTTTCCTTCCGCGACGATGCTTGCTCGCATTTCGTTTCGCCACGAACGCACCAAGGCGCTCTTCGCCGGTCTGGCGGCCCATTCCTTTTTGAGTCTCGACGAGCCGTTGAGCGCAGCGTTTGGCATCTTGCTTGGCGTTGCCGCACACGCGGTCGGCTGGCCAATTCCTTGTCGCGGCGCTCAGTCTCTCACCAATGCGCTATGCGGCCATCTTGCGGCACTCGGTGGCGAGATGAAGACCTCGGCGCGTGTCGACAGTCTTGCGTCTCTCCCAAAGTATGACGCCACGCTGTGCGACGTGACTCCACTTCAGCTGGCGCGAATGGCAGACAACCGATTGTCCACGGCGTACAAGCTGCAATTGGCCAAGTACCGCTATGGCCCCGGAGCTTTCAAGGTCGATTACGCATTGCGCAACCCGATTCCTTGGAAAGCAGCCGATTGCTTGCGTGCCGCGACCGTACATCTCGGTGGCAGCCCCGCCGAAATCGCCGCCTCCGAAGCGGCCACACGGCTTGGCCGCCATTCAGAACGTCCCTTTGTCCTACTAGCTCAGCCAAGTCTGTTCGATGCCACGCGTGCCCCCGCGGGAAAGCACACTGCTTGGGCGTACTGCCATGTCCCGAACGGCTCTGATTTCGACATGCTGGAGGCCCTCGAAGCGCAAATCGAGCGCTTCGCTCCTGGTTTCCGGGACTGCGTCTTGGCTCGCCGTGTTTTTTCTCCTGCGGCACTTGAAAAAATGGACGCCAATCTCATCGGAGGGGATATTTCCGGCGGCTCGATGGCCATCCGCCAGTCTTTGTTCCGGCCAACCTGGCGCCACTACGCGACGTCGGCCAAGGACATATATCTCTGCTCGTCATCCACTCCGCCGGGCGGGGGAGTGCACGGAATGTGCGGCTACCATGCGGCACGGTTGGCGGTGTCGCGCTTGAGGATCTAGCGTAGGCGTCACATTCGAGTACGACGATCAGGAAGCCGAAAAGTTGCAAGGGACGCTCCCAAGTTCGAGCGCTCGCCTCATGTGGCAAGTATCGCGCAAGCATCCTCAAATGAGTTTCATGATAGTCGAGCAGGGGCGGGCCGGAGAGTCGCCGCCAAGTTCATAGCGAAGGCAGCACGCAAAAAGGCAAGTCATAAATTTGGTGAAAATACTAGCGAGTACGAAGGTGAACCGAGCTGGTCACCCGATGGAAATTCGTTAGCTTTTGCGCCTTGGTTCTGGCTCGGAGGGGGTACCGGCATCCGCTCGCTCGACCTAAGAATCGGTCAAGTTACCACGCTACTCGGTTCCGAAGAGCTTTTTTCAGTGCGCTGGTCCCTACCGGGCGCCACATTGCTGCGCTCAGAGCGGATTCGTCGCAAACACTCATGCTCTTTGACGTTGAAACCCGAAAGTGTGTGGAGTTAGCCAAGAGCGCGGCTTACCCGAATTGGTCGCGCGACGGGAGTTACATTTACTTCGACAATCCTTATACGAATAAGCCGGCTCTCTATCGGGTGCGGATCAGATAGGTTTTCGACCGCTTGCCGCAAGGGTGCGGGAACCGGAAGCGTGTGGTCCTCCAGCAGTTGTGGACTCTAGGTCGTAGTTCTGTCCACTACTGGATGATCACCGAACCGGGGCTTCGCTTCGATTTGTGGGAGCACAATAACAAAGGGCTCATTCAGGTAGCGCTTATTGTTCGCATTCGATGATGAGCTTGGCATAAACCTCGCGGGCGTGGTCATAGGCGGCTTGCGCATCGGGAAGTTCGGCTTTGGAAATTTTGGGAGCCTTCTGCGTCCAACACTGATTGACGCCGGCAAGACACCACTGCGCGCTCTGGCGCGATGCGCGAATCTGTTTCCCGTCCACAAGAACAAAGATGGGGTTGGTATGTGAGGAGCCCAGAATGCGCGCGGCAAGCCAGCTACTTTTCTCAACGGGCACATCGAAGGCAATTTCCTGAACTGCTCCATCGGCCACAAGATTCTTGTGGGCCACTGGTTTCCCGTTCAACACCAGTTCAACGCTCACTTCGCGGGTGCTGCCGATGCGCGCGCGCTCAATATGCCAGAATGGCTCTTGATCGAGCGGCCGGCTCTGGATTTTCTCCACGGAAATGGAGCTTGGAAAGTGCGCGTCCAGACCAGGGTTATTCAGAGAGGTCATCCAGGCGGGCTCGTGATCGACCGCCATGCGGGCGCCGCCGTCCACAAGTGCAGCGAGATAGGCTGATGCCTTTAGCTTGACATGCAGCGTCCCGGCAGCTGCGAGCTTCACCTCGCTGCTTTGCGTTCCGACTTCGACCCCATTCACGCCGAAATCCATGAGATGGCTTCGGCCATCGGAAACATAACTGCGGCCGCTGTGAAGAGCCTCCAGCCAACCGGCATAGGTGAGCGGGCCATCTACCTTGGCGTACACGCGTCCTTGCCCGACGCGGGCGTCCGTGATGCAAGGGAAGTCGGTTTCGCCAGAGATGCGCGTGCGGAATCCGACGTTGAGCGTGTGATACCAAATGTTGAGCTCTGAGATGTAAGGCGTGTCCATAGCGGAAATAAAATCGACGGTGTCGGGATAGGTCACGTCGACGATGTATTCGTTCGCCCCAATGGAATCGAAAGGTGGAACTTCATAGTTGGGGAGTTCGCGCGACTTCACCTCGAGTCCAAAGCCGGAGTGCGCAAAGCCCGCCATCGCTCCCTGGGACTTTGCCCAACGCAAGATTGGCAGGTCCCAAGTGGGCCACTGTTCGATGCGCACGCAATGCGGATAGTCCTGGTTGGTCAGGCCGAGCAACACCAAGTGGCCAGCATGGCTCGAAGGGAAACCGGAGACCTCGAGGTCGTAATGCATCAAGCCGTTCGGTTTGGAAAGAGGATGATCTTTGCCACTGAAAAACTGCTTCTGGTAGTAGTAGCACGGCCCCCAAGTGAGAACAGCGCCGACGTTTAGTTTCTCGCCCTGAATCTGGCGGGCCATGTCGTCCGGTTGCACACCTTCTGTGGGATTCTGATAGTGCGAGCATCCGGCAGCGTGAACATGATGGTCGCCCGAATACCAGCGGTATTTCGACGGATCGATCCAGCGCTGCATCGCGAAGGAAACGTCGTTTGGTCCCGCTGCGGCGACTTCCACTTGTTTGGTTTGAGCATGGTACTCGGGCCCCATCGAAGAGATGACGGTGTATGTCCCCTCGGGAACGAGAATAGTCTCGCCGTTGGCGCGATAGACCTGCTGCTGGAAAAAAAGATCCGGTGCCAAACGCTTTGACGGATTGGGATACAAGCGGCCGAGCGCGTCGCGGACAGTGACGGCCGCCATCGATGGGGCCCCGTTCTCGTCACGAATGAGCAGGCGCAAAACACGGGCAGGCAGAGCGCTGAAATAGAAGACGGTCTCGTTGCGAAAGCCGATATCCTGCGTACCCTGGCCGACGTTGAAAGAAATCTTGGCGGAGCGCTGGCCATGGTCGCGGCTATAAATCTCAAGCAACCGGTATTCGAGCGGGAGGCCGGAGAGTTGTTCGGACATGGGATCTTTGTCGTAGAGTTCGACATCCATCCAGCGGTCTCGCACATCGGCTGGCGAGAGTTTCTTTGCGGGCTCTGAGCTTTCGTCCGATGGAACGAATACCGGAAGTGCGTTTGGGCTCTCAACCTTTAGCTTTGCCGTGACCCCCGCTTTGTTAATGACTTTTATTAGGAAGACTCGCGTTCCGGCCTCGACCAGTTCGGGCTTTGCTGGTCCGGGCTGCACTCTCACGCGACTCTCCGGATTGATCTCGACAACTGCGAGTACGTACTTGTTCAGAATTTGCTCCAACTGCGCGATCGCGGTGGCCTCGTCCGCATTGCCGATGGCGCGATTGATTGCGTCCCCATCATTCTGCGCCAGCGGCTGTCCGAGATAAGCAAGGCTCGTTTCCACTTGACGCACCTGCTGTGCAAAGGGTTGAAGGGGCATCCGCGTCTGCGCCGCAATGGGCAAGGGAATGAGTGCTGGAAGCAAGATCCAAATCAGATAGATCCCGAAGGTGTGTGCTGGCCTAGGAGAATTTCTATATTCCATGGCACGCC
>Ga0137403_10008617_pt1 | contig 11410 bp, 7 predicted proteins | sample CZOMad2_1_16fung_FD_122057 | JGI IMG/M metagenome (GOLD analysis project Ga0137403, IMG submission 122057) | Vadose zone soil fungal communities from Angelo Coast Range Reserve, California, USA - CZOMad2_1_16fungal (Hybrid Assembly) | ecosystem: Environmental > Terrestrial > Soil > Vadose zone...
TCTACGACGGTACAGGGCCCGGATGCCGCCATGCGCGGCACCGCCGGTGGTCCCAATCCAGCAAATCGGTGGTCCCCAACCGAGGAAATCAGGTGGTCCCCAACCCAGGAAATCGCCTGGTCCTCAACCGGGGAAATTCTGCAGTTTCGACAGAACGTGACCGTCCTGGTCCGTCTGACCATCAAACACGTCCGCCCCGACTCCACGTCATCATTGGGGAGAGCACGCGTGTTATGCGCATGAAGTGGTCTTGGATCCTTTTTGGCGAGGCACCAGGCGGAGTAATGCGTCGGCATTTTTGTGGGCAATCTTCTCGCGATCCTCAGGGGATACCGGCGAGTTCTTGAGGAAAGCCACGGCCGCCAAGTTGTTGCCGAATGGGTAATCAACCGAAAACAGAAGGCGATCGGCGCCAAAGGTCATGAACGCTGCCAGAAATGCCGGCATGCTTGAAAACCCGCTGGTCGATACCCAGAGCTGCTCGAGGATGGCCCGTGCCGCATTGCGTTCAAGATGCGTGTTGCTGTAGCCGCTAAAGACCCGCTCGACGCGTTCCATCATAGTCGGCAGGCCCTCTCCCATGTGGCCGATCAGAAGCTTCAGGCGCGGGTGCCGGTCTAGCGCACCCGACAGGGCAAGACGCAGGATGTGGACCGCCACTTCCGCGTGCCAGCCCCACCCAGCAATGGCGAGCCCGAATGAGGCTTCATCGGGGAGTCCGTCGTAATAGGCGGCGCGAACGCCCTGAGGCGGTACCCCAGGATGAATGTACAGCGGAACGTCGAGGCGCTCGGCGCGGGCGAGTACCGGCTCGAACTCGGGCGCGTCCAGAAACTTGCCGTCAACGGTGCCACTGATCAATGCGCCGTTGAGCCCACACTCCACCACCGCGCGCTCCAGCTCGTCGGCTGCAGCCGAGGCGCTCCTCATTGGAAGATGGGCAAAGGCTGCGAAGCGTTCAGGCTCGGCGGAAATCAGTTGCGCCATCCTGTCGTTAAACTCTCTAGCGATCGCGATGCCGTCCGGACCTGAGACAATCTCTGCCCCCGGTCCTGGAACTGAAAGCACCTGCATACGGATACCGGCCGTATCCATAGCGGCAATCCTCTCCTGGCCGGTATCCGCCAGCGCGGGCGGACTGATGGCCTTGAAAGAAGCCGTTCCCGGCGCGGGCCACCCATTCCGGTTCAATGTGGCGGAATCGATCCGGCTGAGGAGATCGGAGAAGGTGAAGTGTTCTTCGACAGCGACGATGCGCATGTTCACACTCACCACGGAACCGTCTGGCCGAGGTAATTCAGATACTGAAGACCCGCTCTTCCAGCCTGCGCGTCCATCGTATTCGCGAGGTTTGGTATGCTCTCTTCGATGCTCAGACGCGCCTGGGGGCCGCCCAGATCCGTTCGCACCCAACCCGGCGCCATCAGCAATAGCGTTCGCGGATCGTCGGCGTGCCGGGCGGCGAAACTGCGCATTAACATGTTGAGCGCCGTCTTGCTTCCACGATAGATCTCGTAGTGTCCGTTCTCATTGTTCGTGATGCTGCCCTGTCCGGAGGACATAATCCCGATTGTGCCAGTCGGCAGCACGAGATCCTGCATGCTCTCGACGATGCGCATGGGACTCAAGGCGTTGGTCACCATCACACGTATGAATTCGTCGGTCGAAACGTCGGCGATCATTTCTCGAATACCGATACCGGCATTGACGAACAGCATGTCGAACTTTCTCGATGCCAGGCGCGTCCGCAGCGCGGCAACTTGATCTGGATAAGTGATGTCGACGGTATCGATTTTGAGTCGGCCGTCGGAAGCCTCCAGGAGATTGTGTAGTTGTGATGTGGTGCTGTTGCGCTCGGTCGCCACTACGTGCCAGCCGCGCTTGAGGTACTCCTCAGCCAAGGCGAAACCAAGGCCGCGCGACGCACCGATGAGAAGGAGCTGTTTATTAGACGATAGAGTTGGCATTTCGAATTCGCCTTGAGCCAAGCTGTTAATGAAGGGGCAGAATGTCGCGCCCTGTCTAAGACAGGGCATATCTGACCAGGCAGTTCACCAAGGATAGCGGTCCTGAATCATTGCGGAAGACGCATCAGACGCACTTTATACGTGCACCAGACGCCATGGCCCGGTACGCTACCTTCTACCTATGGCGGATATTGACCTGAACCTGTTGATCGCATTGGACGCTTTGCTTGCTGAGGGAAGTGTGGCAGGCGCTGCGCGGCGCTTGGGCCTCAGTGCCTCGGCGACGAGCCGGACACTCGCGCGACTACGGGCGGCGACAGGAGACCCGCTACTCGTTCGCGCGGGTCGAGGCATGGTGCCAACGCCGCGTGCTGCAGAACTGCGCGAGCGCGTGCGTGATCTGGCGCAGGGTGCCCAAGCGGTGCTGCGTCCGGCCGTTACTTCTTTGGATCTCGCCGAGTTGAAACGGACCTTCACAATTCGCTCCAACGAAAGTTTTGTAGAGGTTTTCGCTGCACAGCTCGTTGCGGCTGTAACTGCGGTAGCACCGAATGTGCGCCTTCATTTCGCGCCCAAGCCCGACAAGGACGTCCGAGCGCTGCGAGAGGGGTTGGTAGATCTTGAGATTGGCGTGCTCGGGAAGTCGGGGCCAGAGATACGCTTACAAACCCTATTCCGCGACCACTTTGTTTGTGCGGTTCGGGAGGACCACCCTTTTCTTGGGAGAGGCAAGATCACGGCCAAGCGATACGCAGCGTGCGGTCACGTTGTCGCTTCGCGCCGTGGTCACGGGAGTGGCCCCGTAGATGAAGCATTGGCGGCCCTTGGCCTCTCGCGCACTGTCGTCGCAGTAGTGCCCAGCTTCCGAGCAGCCTTAGCGGTTGCGAGCGTATCCGATCTAGTGGCGCTGGTGACTGGCTCGTTCTTTAACGCCACGCAGGGACATCAGGCCAAGTCCGCTCCCGCAGTAATCAGGAGCTTCCCGCTACCGGTTCGCACGGAGGCGATCACGGTTTCACAAATGTGGCACCCACGCTTCGACGCCGATCCGGCGCATCGCTGGCTGCGAGGTTTGGTGCTGGCAACCTGCCGTGAACAGGGGCAATAAAGGTCCGGTACCAGGCCGCCGCAGGCTCGTTCGGGTTGACCATCCGCCGCTCGGCAACTGCCGGGTGGCCTCCCTCGCCGCGCGCGGCCACTTCGTCTTCGTCCCATTCGAATGGATGCGCGCACGCGAACCTGCACAGCCATGGTATTTCAGGGCGCTCAGGTCATCGGTCGATCCCGTGTCTCCGGTAGAAACAGCGCACCGATCACTACCGTGAGAAGTGCCACAACGATCGGGTACCACAGCCCATAATAGATATCCCCTGTCAGAGCCACGAGCGCAAACGCCACCGTGGGCAGGAATCCGCCAAACCACCCATTGCCAATGTGATACGGCAGCGACATGGAGGTATAGCGTATGCGCGCCGGGAACAGCTCAACGAGCCAGGCCGCAATCGGCCCATACACCAACGTCACATACAACACCAGAATGACCAACAGCAGCAGCACCATCGGATAATTGATCCGGCTCGCATCCGCCTTCGCGGGATAGCCGGCTTCCTTCAGGCGGCCGCCCAAGGTTTTCGTGAAGGCCTCACTCGCCTGCTTGAATTCGGCGGCCGACATCGTACCTCCTTCGAAAGACGGCACCTCCGCCGTGCCGATGCGTACGCGCGCGAGGCCGCCGCCAGTGGTCACGTCGGTGCGGTACGGAACGCCTGCCTTTGCGAGCGCTGCTTTTGCGATGTCGCACGATTGCACGAATTTCTTCTTGCCCACCGGATCGAACTGGAAGCTGCAGGCGGCGGGATCGGCGACGACCCTCACCGGCGCGCGCTGCGAGGCGCTCTCAATGGCGGGGTTCGCGAAATGGGTAATTCCCCGGAAGATCGGAAAGTAGGTCAGCGCAGCCAGCAGACACCCGATCAGGACGATCTTCTTTCTCCCGACCCGGTCAGAAAGACGCCCGAACACCACGAAGAACGGTGTCGCAATCAGGAGCGCCGCGGCGATGAGCAGATTGGCCGGCTGAGCATCCACTTTCAACACCTGCGTGAGAAAGAAGAGCGCATAGAACTGCCCGCAATACCAGACGACCGCCTGGCCCGCCGTGGCCCCTAACAGTGTCAGAATCACCAGGCGCAGATTTCCCCAGCGGCCGAAGGACTCGGTGAGAGGTGCCTTGGAACGCGTACCGGCCTCCTTCATCTGCTGAAACACGGGCGACTCTGCGAGCTGCAGCCGGATGTAGACGGAGATCCCCAGGAGGATGATCGACGCAAGAAACGGGATACGCCAGCCCCAGATCTCGAAGTCGGCACCGAGGAGCGAACGGCAGATCAGGATGACGATGAGGCTGAGAAACAGCCCGAGCGTAGCAGTCGTCTGGATCCAACTCGTATAGAGACCTCGCTTTCCCGGCGGCGCATGCTCGGCGACATAGGTAGCTGCTCCGCCGTACTCCCCCCCGAGAGCGAGCCCCTGCAACATCCGCAGTGCAACTAGCGCGATTGGCGCCGCGACACCGATCTGCGCGTAGCTCGGCAGCATGCCCACCAGCGCGGTCGACAGGCCCATGATCACGATAGTGATCAGAAAGGTATACTTGCGCCCCGCCAGATCGCCCACGCGTCCAAACAACAGAGCTCCGAAGGGCCGCACCGCGAATCCGGCTGCAAAGGCGAGCAGCGCGAAGATGAATCCCGTGGTCTCATTCACGCCGGAGAAGAACTGCTTGGAGATGACCGCGGCGAGCGAGCCGTATAGGTAGAAATCGTACCACTCAAAGACCGTGCCCAGACTCGAGGCGAAGATCACCCGGCGGTGAGGACGGTCGATTCCGGACTTGGAGACTGGCAGATTGGTGGCGGCCATGATCGAGACTCCCGTCGTTTGGATGCGCCCGCGTCGCAAGTGCGGTTGCGCTCGCCTTTAGAAGCTGTATTTCGTCGTCAGCTCGAGCCGGCTCAGGGAGCCGCTCTGGCCATTCTCCAACTCGCGCCTGCCCCGCAGGAACTCCCCGCCGAACTCGAGTTTCGGGATCGGAGCGTACCAAAGGTTGGCGGCGAAGCTGCGCGAGAGCTCGTTGGCCGTGACACCCGTGAGAACAGAGTTGTTGTTGTAGCGTTGCTCCGCGAACCAGATACTGGAGCGCAGCTGGCTGGTCCAGACATGGCGGTAGGCAATGAATCCGGCCACCCCGTCGATCCCTTTCAAGTGGCCTTGAGCATCGATCACGCCGTCATTGACGAAGTTGAGGCCCGCGTAGCGACCCAGGTTGCCGCCGCTGATCGCAAAGCGGATGTCGTCCTTGCCGATCATGATCTTCCCGAACAGGCTCGCAGCCCCCGTCACCGTGCTGTCATCGACGCGCTGGGCAGTCGTGCGCACGTATTTCAGCTGCCGTCCCAGCCCCGCGAGCGACACCTGGCCCCACGCTCCCTTTAGCGTGTAGCGGGCGACCACATCCGGGAGAGTCATCTGGTTGCTGACGATGCGGTCACCTCCGCCGTTGGGCGTGAGTGTGGTCTCCGGGTCTTCCAGCGAGAAGCTGAAGCCTGCAATTGAATATCGCACTTGTGGCTGGCGAACGAAGATCGTTCCGTCGTTCGCGCCAATGTAGTCAACGGAATCAGGCAATGTGGCCACATCCATGAAATTCGTCCACGTCTGCCCGACCAACAGTCCGCCGTAGGTTACATAGGCATGCCGAAGCTGCACGCCGTACGTGTTGGTCGCCCTGCGATCTCCAAGGGCGGTTCCGAAGAGATCGAGTTCCACGCGCGTCGAGACCTTGTCCGCGCCGACGGGCGTATCGGTCCCGAGCTGTAGTCGAGTCTGTTTGACGTGCGCGTTGAGCTCAGTTGAGGTGGGGACCCCTCCCACCGGGATCGTGCTCGGTACGTAGTAGTCCCGACCCGTCGACGGGTCGGCGATCTCCCCGTTCTGCGACTTCGTGAAGAGGGCATCCGCCTTCACGTACCCGGTGTACATGAACGTAGTACCACCCGGCGAGTTCGGTGTGACACTGGTATTTTGTGCAGGAGGTGGACCTGACGTCGTTGCGGCGACGGCGGCCGGAGTCTGTCCGGGAGTGGCGGCGGACCCCGGTGTCGGAGCTTGGGATGTGGCCGAGGTTGGAGGGATACGTTTCCCGAGCTCGCGGACGAGTCTCTCCAGCTGCTCCACCCGCTCTTCCAATGCCTTCTCGCGAGCGCTCTGCCCAGTGTCCTGAGCGTAGCTCGGAGTCAGGCCGGCGAGGCCGATGCCGGCCAGCGCCGCACTCAGCAATATCGCAAAGCGATTACACCCATGTTTGGACGACATGTTATTGACCCCCTCCTCCGTGACAACATCACGCTACACCCGCAGGTGCCGGGTGGGGTATTCGACATTAGTTGTACCCTGCGGATGTTTCGACGAAGGTCGAATATCACGCGGATGCAGGGCGTGGTTGAATGTCCGCTTCACGCGGCAGGTATGCCAGTCAGTGCGGAACTGATGAATGTCGCTTCAGATCATGATCGCCGACGATCATCCGCTCTTCCGCAAGGCGTTGCGCGAGACGATGGCGGAGCTCGCGAATGACATCCTCTTCATCGAGTGTGACTCCGTGGGCACATTGCTCGCCGCGCTCGAACCGCACCTGGATCCTGACCTCCTGCTCCTCGATTTGCACATGCCGCACGCAAGCGGCTTTGCAGCGCTTGCGCACCTGCGCGGCTCGCGCCCTACTCTACCCGTCGTGGTCGTGTCAGCTCTGGACGATGATGAGACGATTCAGAACGCGCTCGCATACGGTGCGCAGGGATTCATTTCGAAGTCAGCCGACGCAAGCTTGATGGCGGCAGATGTGGCCCGTGTCCTCGATGGCGACATCTGCACGCCGCATAGCTATCGTGCCCGGACTTCCGGGCGCCCCGGTCCGGAGGATCTGCAGATCGCGCAGCGGATCGGCCACCTCACGGCCCAGCAGTTCAGGGTGCTCGGCATGCTCTGCGCCGGCCTTCCCAACAAACAGATCGCCCATGCCCTGGAAGTCTCCGAGGCAACGGTGAAGGCGCATATGACCGCGATCCTGCGCAAACTCGGTGTTGCAAACCGCACTCACGCAGTACTGGTGGCAGGCAAGCTCGCCGCCACCCGACAGACCGCCGTCGCGCCGGACGACGATCTATGACTCGCCAGCAGAGCACGTAACGCCGCGGGCTTCAGCGGCTTCAATAGCAATGCATGGCCCCGGCGGCGGGTCTCGTTCATCAACCACGGATCGTGGTCCGCCGTGATCAGAACCGGCAGGGTGCAACGCATGTGTTGCCCGGGACTCGCGGCCGGGCCGCACTGCTGCAGCACCTCGAGTCCATTCATCTGGCCCTGAAGATGGTAGTCGGCGAGCACCGCATCGAAGTGCTGCGAGGCGCTCAACTGGACCGCCTCGTGTGGATCCAGCGCGCACTCGACGTCCACGCCCCAACGGGACAGCAGGGCCTTCATGCCCTCGAGAATGGCGGGATCGTTATCGACACAGAGGACTCTCATTCCACGCAAATCACCGGGCTCCGTCATGACTCCCACACCGAGCTCAGCGGGCCGACCCGTCTGCATCGCAACCCGTGTTACCCGGATCGCGAACATCGAGCCCTGTCCGACACGCGAGTGAAGCAGCAGTGTGTGTCCTAGCAAGCGTGCGATCCGATCGCAGATGGCGAGGCCGAGGCCCACCCCCTGCTCTCCCCACGGTGAGCGCTGCTCCAACCGACGGAACTCGCCGAAGATGGCCTCCTGCTTCTCCGCGGCGATGCCCGGGCCCGTGTCAAACACTTGCAACTCAACTTCCGCACCGTGACGACGACAACCGACCAGCACGGCGCCGTGTGCCGTGTAGCGCAGGGCGTTGCCGATGAAGTTCTGCAACACGCGCCGCAGCAACACGCGGTCGGTCCTCACCCAGACTCCGGTTGGGACCGTTCGCAGCTGCAGACCGCGGGCGCTCGCCAACGGTGCGTACTGACGCTCGAGATCCGCGACAAGATCCGCAATCGGGAACTCCGACAGTTCCGGCTGCAGCGCGCCGCTGTCCAGCCGCGCAATGTCCAGGAGACCCGCGAGCAGTTCTTCGGCGGCCCGCATCGCCGTGCCGATGCGCGATACGAGGGAAGACAGCTCAGAATCATGCGCCACCCTCGATTCCAACGCCGCAGAGAACAGTCGGGCCGCATTGAGCGGCTGCAGCAAATCATGTGTGACGGCCGCGACGAAGCGCGTCTTGCTCAAATTTGCGGCTTCGGCCTGGCGCTTGGCAGCTTCCTGGGCTTCGAGTGCCTGCCGCAGGTCGAGCGTGCGCTGCTCGACACGCTGCTCCAGGCTCTGCTTCGCCTCCAGCAGCTCACGCTCGGTCTTCTTGAATTCAGTGATGTCAGTATACGTTCTGACATAGCCTCCGCCGGGCATGGCCTGGCCACGGATCTCGTAGATCCGCCCGTTCAGTCGCTCCCGCTGCGCGACGTAGGAGCTGCCGCTACGCATGCGGGAGAGGCGCTTCTCGACGTGATGAGCGGGATCACCCGGGCCGCATTCGCCCCGCTCGGCGTCATGGCGGATGATCTCGGCAATCGGCCGCCCTACATACACCATGCCCTCGGGATACTGAAAAATATCCAGGTAGCGTTGATTCCATGCCACCAGCCGCATGTCGCTGTCGACGACACTGATCCCCTGCGTGACGTTCTCCATCGTGCTCTGCAGGAGCTGCCGGTTGAATTCGAGCTGCTGTGAGGTCTCATCCAAGAGCTCCGCCACCTGATTCACATCCAGGCCGCGTCCCCGCAGCGTGGTGCTCAACATCACGCGCGCTAGAGACGGGCCGACCGCGGCCGCGATCAGACGCTCGATGCGCTGCGCGAACCCGCGATCGGCCGCTCTCGCGGAGTCCAGAGGTCCCTGAGACGATTCGCGCTCGTAGGAGAGTAGCGCGTGCCGCGCAGCCCGCATTCCAACCACTGCCTCGGCGACACTGAGCAGACTTCCAACCGTCGCCGTCCCAACACCGGCACCAGGTCGCGGCCGGTCCAGCCGCAGGAAAGCGGCCGCGGCAATCCGCTCCTGCAGCGTGGCGGCCCGCCGCCGTGACACGCATACGAGAACGGCCACATTCGCGCACAGCGCCCACAAGGCTCCCCGGCCCGTAGGTGAGAGTCCCTCGAAACCCAACAGTGCCTGCGGCCGCGCCCATTCGAGACCGAACGGCCCCAGATCCACGAACCCCTGGCCGATCAGACCTCCGGCCACGAATCCAGGTAGCAGCAACGTGTAGGCCCACACCAGATAACCGGCCATCAGACCCCAGAAGACCCCTGAGCGGGTCGCGGCGCGCCAGTACAGAGCTGACAGGATCGCCGGTGCGAACTGGGCGACCAGGGCAAATGCGATGAGACCAATCGAGGCCAGGCTCACGGGCGTGGCGGCTGAGCGGTAGTAAAGAAACGCGAGACCCGCCACGGCGAAAATGATCGCGCGCCGCAACCACAGTACGCGCCTCGCGAGACTGCCGCCCGCGAACATGCCCCAGCGCCACAGGAGTGGCATGACGAGCGCGTTTGCGGTCATGGTGGAGAGCGCGATGCTTATCACGATTACCATCGCCGTCGCGGCGGAGAGGCCGCCCAGGAAAGCGATGAGCGTGAGCCAGTTAGCTCCCTCAGCCATCGGCAGCGTCAGAACGATCGCATCGGCGTGGGATATACCGGCGAGCCCATGCGTGGTGCCGCTCAACACGATCGGGACCACCAGCACGGAGAACAATCCCAGATAGATCGGAAACAGCCAGCGCGCCGTTCCCACGTCAGTGGAGTCCGCGCATTCGACCACACTGACCTGAAATTGGCGCGGCAGGCAGAAGATCGCGAATGCGCTGATGAGCGTTGAGATTGCGAAATCCGCGTTGAAGAGACTGCGAGTGTTACCCAGAGGCAGGTGCAATGGCAGGCGGGCGCCATCGAGGTGCGTCATCGCAAACAGCGCAACCGCGCTGAACGCCAACAGCTTGACGATGGATTCGAACGCGATCGCGAGCATCACGCCTTCGTGATGCTCTGTGGCATCCAGGCGACGAGTTCCAAACAGCGCGGCGAATACTGCCATCAACATCGCAATGTACAGCGCCGAATCGCGATACCACGGGCCGAGTGCATCGGGTGTCCCCGTGATAACCGTGACACTGCCGGCAACAGCCTTGTATTGCAGGGCCAGGTACGGCAGCCCGGCAGTGAGTGCCATCAACGCGATGACCGCCGCAACTTCCGGGCTCTTCCCGAATCGGGCAGAGACCAGGTCCGAGATCGACGTGATGTTGTGCGCTCGGGCGATACGGATCAGCCGCTCGAGGAAGCCTCGCCCGGCGATGAGCACGAGCGCTGGACCGAGGTAGATCGGCAGGTATGCCCAGCCCTGAGTCGCTGCCGTCCCCACGGCGCCAAAGAAGGTCCAGGTCGTACAGTAAACACCGAGTGCGAGACTGTAGATGATCGGCCGCAGGCGCGTCCGGCCCGGATAGACTGAGTAGCGCTCGCCGAAGAACGCCACACCGAACAGCACGCCCAGATAGGTGATCGCGAGCGCGGAAAGCAGCCATAGGGTCGTCATCGCCTCTCCCTGGCAGCCGTTTGACATCCTCCCCGGCTTGAAGGCCGGAGATTCCTACGGCGCTCGAGATGCAGATCTCCCGAGATTCGCTTCGGTGGGTTCCTGCTTCAACGCGACTGCCTTCGGACACTTTACGGTTTCTCCGACCCATGCGTCCCCGGTCTTACATTCGCTCCACAGGCTTTACGTCCGGCATGCCCTGCCGTAGACCTTCCGGTAGTTGGATTTTACCCGAGGACGGCTTCGCCGTCCGCGCTATCCTTCCCCATCCTGAAGGACGAGGCTTGTCGCGCATATTGGTCACTCACCAGGGACATCCTCGGTGGCCGATCCGCAATCGGGCGCAGCTGGATGGCCCTGTTGGACGAGACCGACTCATTCGACGGCGGACACCTTCATCATCGTGTGAGATCGCATACGTGTTGCTGCCACCACTGAGCGTGCCCCCGCCTCCGCCGTAGCTCGGCAAACCATCTGGACGGCGGGTTAGGATCCCGCTGCTCATGCCGCCGCCGACACGGCGAGCATCTGCTATGGCTGCAATCGTTGCCGTTACCGGTCATTCAAATGCACAATCGGGCCAAAAGCGGCCTCGGGCTATTGGTTACACTGACAATGCGGCGCGCAGATCGTGTCCAACCTCACTTCTGCGGAACGTCGGCTCAAGCTATTCTGAAAAACCTGGGGTGGAGATTTTGCAGCATGGCGAAGCTCATCTTCGGATTGTCGCTGTCCCTGGACGGCTACGTCGACCA
>Ga0137403_10008618_pt1 | contig 11408 bp, 9 predicted proteins | sample CZOMad2_1_16fung_FD_122057 | JGI IMG/M metagenome (GOLD analysis project Ga0137403, IMG submission 122057) | Vadose zone soil fungal communities from Angelo Coast Range Reserve, California, USA - CZOMad2_1_16fungal (Hybrid Assembly) | ecosystem: Environmental > Terrestrial > Soil > Vadose zone...
GGGCCGACTCCTCCAGCGGCCCGGCCGACGCCGAGCGGTCGGTGGTGGCGCCGGACGGGCAGTTCGTGCGGGCCGGCCACGAGGAGGCCCACGCCGGCCCCCGGACGTCGGACGCCCTGACCCACCTCGGCGACCTCTCCGTGGGCGACCTGCGCGCGGTGGGCTTGCCCGCGATCCTCGAGCTCAACGAGCGCGGGACCGCGCGCCCGTATCTCATGCGCCGTCTCGAGCGGGATACCGCCACCCTCATCGCCCCGACCGGCGAGGAGTCCCGAGTGCCCCTCGAGCGATTCGAGGCCGAGTGGACGCGCTCGGCCTGGATGCTCTGGCGGAACGTCGATCTGCTGCCCGTCGATCCCGCCGAGGCGATGACGCCCACGGTGGTGGCCACGGTGGCGTTACGCCTCGCCAAGCTCGGTCATCTCACCGGGCCGCTGCCCACCGCCCCCGGCGCGCGTCTCGAGGCGGCGGTGCGCAGCTTCCAGCGCGCGGCCGGACTCAGGGAGGACGGCATCGTGGGGCCGCGCACGACCCTGGCCCTCGCCCGGGCCACCACGGCGTCGTTCGGCCCAAGCCTCACCGACCGCCGGCCGTCCGGATGAGGCGCCGCGCGTGAGCCGGCTCTTCGACAGGCTCGCCGGCCTCGACCGAGGCCACGCACGTCCCCTGGGAATGGGCGGGATCTCGATTCCGGCGCCGTCCCGGGGCCGCAGAGGGCCATGGCGTCTGGTCGGCTATTTGGTTATCCTATTGGCTATGGTGGCTGTCCTGGCTGTGGTGTCGGTTCGCCCTCTGAAGCCTGTGGCCGTGCCGGTCGGTTCCCTCCCCGCTCCGCTCCCCGCACTCGTCGACGAGACCCCCGAACCGCGCGCCGCCGTGCCCGCGCTTCTCGCCCAGGGCCTCGAGGCGGCGCAGCGTGGCGAGCTGGCCGATGCCGAGGGCTATTTCCGCCGCGCGGTGGAGCAGGACGCAGGGGACGCGGAGGCGTGGAACAGCCTCGGGGTCGTGCTCGTTCGCCAAGGGGAGCCGGCTCGGGGGGTGGCGGCGCTGCGGAAGGCCCTGCGGTTGCAGCCCTCGCACATCGAGGCGCATCGAAATCTCGGCGTGGCGCTCGACCGACAGGGCCGGGCGGGCGAGGCCGCGCAGCACTACCGCACCTTCCTCTCGCTCACCTCCGACGCCCATCCCGGCCGCGGCGACGTGCGCCGCCGGCTCCTCGAGCTCGGCTCGCTCCGCCCCGGCGCATGAGCCTGGCCCCCGAGCGCCGGGGCTGGATCACGCTGGGCCAGATGCTGGTCCAGGACGGTATCCTCACCGACGAGCAGGTCACCGCCGCGCTCGAGCGGCAGCGGAAGAGCAAGGAACGGCTGGGACAGGTCCTCATCGAGATGCGCCTCATCGACGAGGAGGTCCTCCTCAAGTATCTCGGCGCCCAGTTCCGCAAGGAGCCGATCACCCGGCAGGAGCTGGCCGCGCTCGACCTCGACGTGGTGAAGCTCATTCCCGAGGAAGTGGCGCGCCAGCACCGCGTGATCGCCGCCGAGCGTAGCGGGCGTCGCCTCATCGTCGCCACCGCCGACCCGCTCAACGTGGTGGCCATCGACGATCTCCGTCGCGCCACCGGGCTGGAGATCGACTTCCGCATCGGGCCCGGCAGCGCCATCCAGGAGGCCATCGAGCGGACCTACCGCCGGATGATCTCCACCGAAGGTATCGACGAGGCGCTCCGCCAGGACCTGGGACTCTCGGTGGGGCTGGCCGCCGCCGCCGAGGAGGCGGTGGACATCAAGCAGCTCCGCACCCAGGCCGACGACCCGCCGGTAGTCAAGGTGGTGAACTACGTCCTCGGCCGCGCCGCGAGCGACACCGCCTCCGACATCCACGTGGAGCCCCACGAGGACCGCACGCGCGTCCGCTATCGTGTAGACGGCCTGCTCTTCGACCTCCTGGAGATCCCGCGCGCGCTGCACCTGGCGGTGGTGTCGCGGCTCAAGATCATCTCCCGGCTCGACATCGCGGAGCGGCGGCTGCCCCAGGACGGCAGCTTCGCCTCCAAGATCCACGGCCGCGAGATCGACTTCCGCGTCTCCACGCTGCCCACCATCTACGGCGAGAAGGTGGTGCTCCGGCTGCTGGAGAAGGAGGCGGTGGTCCAGCACTACACGCTGGAGAACCTGGGCTTCGAGCCCGACCAGCTCGAATACTTCATGAAAGGCATCCGGCGGCCGTGGGGCATGGTGCTCCTCACCGGGCCCACCGGCAGCGGCAAGTCCACCACGCTGCACACCGCGATCAAGGCGATCAAGTCGCCCCGCAAGAACATCATCACCGTCGAGGATCCGGTGGAGTACCGGCAGCCGGGCATCCAGCAGGTGCAGGTCAAGACCGACATCGGCTTCGACTTCGCGCGGTCGCTCCGGTCCATCCTGCGGCAGGACCCGGACATCATCATGATCGGCGAGATCCGCGACCAGGAGACGGCGCAGATCGCAGTGCGGGCGGCGCTCACCGGCCACCTCGTGCTCACGACCTTGCACACCAACGACGCGGTCTCCACCGTCATCCGCCTGATCAACATCGGCGTGGAGCCCTTCCTCGTCGCCACCGCCGTCAACGTGGCGGCGGCGCAGCGGCTGGTCCGGAAGATCTGCGGGGTCTGCAAGGAGGCCTATCGGCCCTCGGCCGAGGAAGCGGCGCTCTTCGGCCGCGACCCGGTCCCCGAGGTGCTCTACCGCGGGAAGGGCTGCAAGGCCTGCCGCAACATGGGGTACGCGGGCCGCATGGCGCTCTACGAGGTGTTCTGGCTCAATGCCGCCGTCCGGCGCATGGTGCTCGACGGCGCCGACGGCGACACCCTTCGCCGCCACGCCATCGAGGGCGGCATGGTGACGCTCCGTCAGGCGGGTTTCCGCCGGGCCGTCCAGGGGCACACGACGATCGAGGAGATCCTGGCGGTCGTGGCGGACCAGGAGTAGGACGATGCCCCTGTTCGAGTACGAGGTGGCGGATAGCGCGGGCGCGCTCTCACGCGGGCGCGCGCAGGCGGAGAACGCGGGGGACCTCATCCTCCGGTTCCGCGAGCAAGGGCGCCTCGTGCTCGCCATCCGTCCCACCACCGGAGAGGGAGCCTTCGGCCGCGCCGCCTCGCTCGCCCTCGGCGATTCCTTCCGCCGCACCCTGCGGCGCCTGTCGAGCGGGGTGGGGCTGGCCACCATCGTCCTCTTCACCGGACAGCTCGCGGCCATGCTGGGCGGCGGCCTCCACCTCGTGCGCATCCTCACCTCGCTCGCCGCGGAGACCACCAATCAGAAGTTCCGCAAGGTCCTCGCGAGCGTGCGCGACTCGATCACCTCGGGGTCGAGCTTCGCCGACGCCCTGGGGCAGCACCCGCACATCTTCGACCGCCTGTTCGTCGCGGTGGTGCGGGCGGGGGAGCTCTCCGGCTCCCTCCCGGTGGTGCTGGACACCCTCACCGTCTACCTCGAAAAAACCGCGAACCTCCGCCGCAAAGTCCGGGGCGCCATCGCCTATCCGGTGGTGATCCTCACCGTGGCCCTGGGCGTGGTCTTCATCATGGTGATCAAGATCGTGCCCATCTTCGAGAACGTCTACGCGCGCGCCAACGCGGTGTTGCCGGCGCCGACGCGAACCCTCATCTGGGTGAGCGGCCTCGTCCGCGAGTACACGCTCCTGGTGTTCCTCGCCGGCGCCGTCGGCGTCATCGGCTTCTACCTCGCGCTCCAGACGGAGGTGGGCCGCCGCCTCTTCGACCACGGCAAGCTCGTGGTGCCGATGTTCGGCGGACTCGTCCGCAAGGCCATCATGGCGCGGGTGTGCCGCACCCTCGGGGTGCTCCTCAACAGCGGCATCCCCCTCATCGAAGCCATGGAGACGGTGTCCAAGGTGGCGGGCAACACCGTCATCGAGAACGCCCTCATCACCGCCACCCAGCGGATGCGCGACGGCGGGACCATCGCCGCCACCCTGCGCGAAACCGGACAGTTCCCGAGCATGGTCGTCCAGCTCGTGGCCACCGGCGAGGAGAGCGGCACGCTGCCCGCCATGCTCGGCAAGGCGGCGCTCTACTACGAGCAGCAGGTGGACAACGCGGTGGCCACGCTGTCCACCCTCATCGAGCCGGTGATGATCGTCGTGATGGGCGCCATCGCGGGCAGCATCATCTTCGCCCTGTACCTGCCCATCTTCACCCTCGGCCAGGCCCTCCGGGGCGGCGTGAGGTAGCGGGAGCATGGCGGCCTTCGATCCCTTCCGGCCGATGCGCGGCGGCTCGGCGCGGCTCTACGTCGTGCTGCCGCTGCTCATGGCGGCGGCGGCGGCCGCCTCCGGTCTCTACGTGCTCTTCCTGGCGCGGCCGTTCATCAACAGCCTCAACGCCCAGCTCGCCGAGCGCGCGGCGGCGTGGCTCTTCTTCGGCACCGCGGCGGCGGGCAGCCTGGGCGCGCTGGGCGGCCTCGTCATCGGCCTACGGGTGGCCGGGCGCATCCGCGGCATCACGCAGCGCGCGGAGGCGCTCACCGCCCGCGTGGACGGCGGCCCGGTGCCGTCGCGGCCCGCCGACGAGATCGGCGCCCTGGACGCCGCCGTCGGACGGCTCACGCTCTCCATGGACCGCTTCATCCGCGACAGCGACATCCTCGCCCGGCTCCCCGAAGGCATGCTCCTCATGGGGCCGGGCGGCGACCTCCTCTCGTTCAACACCACCGCGGAGGTCGTTCTGGAATCCGCGCTGGAGCCGTTCCGCGGCGCCCCGCTGCTGTCCGCGCGCGGTCTCTTCCCGGTGGGCAACGGCAACGAGCAGCTCGCGCACCTCCTCGACGACGCGCTGCTCGAGGAGCGCTCGCTGCACGTGGGCGAGGTGCGCGTGGCGCCGGCCTCGGGCCGGGAGTTCGTGCTCGAGGTGACGGTGCAGCACCGCGAGTGGCGCCGGGACTCCACCGCGCTGATCCTCCTCTTCCGCGACGCCTCCGAGAAGCGGCGCATCCGCGAAGAGATCCGCCGCGCCGACCAGCTCGCCTTCCTCGGCGGCATGGCGGCCCGGGTGGCGCACGAGATCCGGACCCCGATGGCCACCGTGCGCGGGCTGGTGGAGCTGCTCCAGGCGGACCTCCCCCAGGGGGACAGCACTCGCCGGCAGTACATCGACCGGGTGCTGCAGGCGGTGGACCGGCAGGACCGTCTGGTGGAGGACATGCTGACCCTGTCCCATCCCGAGCCCGAGAACCTGGAGCCGGTGAACCTGCGAGAGCTGGTGGACGAGATCGTCCGCGACATGCCGGGGGATCCGCGCCTCCGGGTGCAGGGCGCGGCGGCGATCGCGATGCCCGCCATCCCCGGCGACGCCTTCCGGCTGCACGAGGTGTTCAGCAATCTCATCCGGAACGCGGTGGAGGCCACGCCGCCCACCGGCGTGGTGGAAGTGCGGGTGGAGGCGCCCGAGCGCGGGTTGGTGCGGGTGGTGATCCGGAACACCGGCGCCGGCGTTCCCGCGGAGATCAGGGAGCGGATCTTCCAGCCCTTCTTCACCACCAAGGTCAAGGGCACCGGGCTGGGGCTGGCCATTGCCAAGCACATCGTGGACGCGCACCGCGGCACGCTCCGGGTGGAGAGCGACGGCAGCACCGAGACCCGCTTCGTGGTGGAGCTGCCGACCACCCAGCCCGCTTCCACCTCGCCCGGAGTAAAGTCATGATGTGGCTCGAGAGGAAGGTGAGGACCCGTGGCTGAGCGGATTCTGATCGCCGAAGACGACGAGGATCTCGCGTTCGTGCTGCGCGAGGCGCTGATCCGGAAGGACTACGAGGTCGAGGTGGCGCCCACCGCGGGGCGGATGCTGGACACGCTCAAGGGGGGAAGCTGGGACCTCATCCTCCTCGACGTGCGGCTGCCCGACATGGACGGGCTCGACGCCATTCCCCGGTGCCGCGACCTCGGCCCGGACACGCCCATCATCGTCATGACCGCCCACGGGACCCGTGAAGTGGCCACCGAGGCGATCCAGCGCGGCGCCTACGACTTCTTCACCAAGCCGCTGAAGATGACGGAGTTTCAGGTGGTGGTGGCGCGCGCGCTGGAGCGCCGGCGCCTCCAGCTGCAGATCAAGGCGCTGCAGGCGGCCCAGGGCTCGGGCTTCGAGGAGCTCGTCGGCAAGAGCGTGAGTCTCAAGCGCGTGGTGGAGATGGCCCAGCGGGCCGCGCCCGCGGAAGTGACCGTGCTCATCGAGGGCGAGAGCGGCACCGGCAAGGAGGTGCTCGCCCGCGCCATCCACCGGCTCTCGGCGCGAAAGGACGGTCCCCTCATCCCCGTCAACTGCGCGGCCATCCCCGAAGGGCTCCTCGAGTCGGAGCTGTTCGGCCACGAGCGCGGCGCCTTCACCGGTGCGGTGCGCGCCAAGCCCGGGCGCTTCGAGCTCGCCCGCGAGGGCACCATCTTCCTGGACGAGATCGGCGACATGCCGCTCGCCATGCAGGTCAAGATCCTCCGCGCCCTCCAGGAGCGCGAGATCGAGCGGGTGGGCGGCACCAAGTCCATCGCCATCGACGTGCGCGTGGTGGCCGCCACCCACCAGAATCTCGAGCAGCTCGTCACCGAGGGGAAGTTCCGCGCCGACCTCTTCTACCGGCTCCAGGGCGTGCGGCTCCGCCTGCCTCCCCTCCGGGAGCGGCTCGACGACCTCCCCGAGCTCATCGCGCACCTGCTCGACCGGGCCGCGCACCGCATGTCGCGCATGCCCGCCACGGTGTCCACCGAGGCGCTCCGCTGCCTGTGGGCCTACCCGTGGCCGGGCAATGTCCGCGAGCTGCAGCACGTGCTCGAGGGCGGCATGGTGATGTCGGACGGCATCATCCTGCCCGAACACCTGCCGCCCAACATCCAGCGGGCCCCCTCCCAGCCCCCCGCCGAAGCGGCGCCCGTGCTGGCGGGCCCGCTCGACGAGGCGCTCGAGAACTGGGAGCGGCAGATGATCCTCGACGCGCTTCGGCAGGGCGGGGGGGTGCAGGCGCGCGCGGCCAAGCTCCTCGGCATTTCGGAGCGCAGCCTCTGGTACCGGGTGAAGAAGCTCGGTATCCAGGTCCGCACTCCGTCGGAGTAAGCGGACCCGCCGAGCGAGGTCTCCATCATGAACGTCCGTAAAGCCGTCTTTCCCGCCGCCGGGCTCGGTACCCGCTTCCTGCCCGCCACCAAGGCGCAGCCGAAGGAGATGCTGCCCCTGGTGGACAAGCCCACCATCCAGTACGTGGTGGAGGAGGCGGTGGCCTCGGGGCTCAACGAGCTGGTGCTGGTCACCGGCCGCAACAAGCGCGCCATCGAGGATCACTTCGACGCCGCCTTCGAGCTCGAGTACTACCTGCAGGACCGCGGCAAGACCGAGGAGCTCGCCCAGATCAAGACCATCTCGGAGCTGGCCACCGTCTCCTACGTCCGCCAGAAGGAGCCCCTCGGCCTCGGCCACGCCATCCTCTGCGCGCGCACGCTGGTGGGCGAGGAGCCGTTTGGAGTCTTCCTCGGCGACGACATCATCGTGTCCCGCACGCCGTGCATGCGCCAGCTCCTGGACGTCTACGCGCGCTACCAGGGTCCCATCGTCGCGGTCATGCGGATCCCGGGGCTGGACATCAGCCGCTACGGGGTGATCAAGCCCAAGGCCCTCGGCGGCAATGTGTACGAGGTGCTCGACATGGTGGAGAAGCCGGCGCCCGAGGACGCGCCGTCGGATCTGGCCATCATCGGCCGCTATGTCCTCACGCCGGATCTCTTTCCCATCCTCGCCCAGACGACGGCGGACTCGCGGGGTGAGATCCAGCTCACCAACGGTCTCCGCACGCTCCGGCAGCAGCGCCCCATCTACGCGGTGGAGTTCGAGGGGACTCGCTACGATACCGGCGACAAGCTCGGCTTCCTCAAGGCCACCGTGGCCTTTGCCCTCGCCCGGCCCGATCTCGCGGACGACTTCCGGGCCTACCTCAAGGGACTGGGCCTGTAAGGCCGAGGAAGTGCTTAGGTGACGCGGAGTTCGGGCTCAATCCACCGGCCGGGTCGTTTGACTTCCCCCCGTCTTTCTGGGAAAATTCGCGCATCCGGAAGGGGTCCGGCCGGGCCTGGCCCCTGAATCCAATGGCAAACCATCCCAAGCGGGGCTTCCACATCGCCTCCGAGCCCGACATCAAGTCGGGGGAGGTGTCGGACGTCTACTTCGCCCGCACCGTCGAGATTCTCCGCGCCAAGGGCATCAACAAGCGGGTCAAGGCCGAGATCCGGCTCAAGAGCTTTCCCCAGGCCGACTGGTCCTTCGGCATCCTGGCCGGCATCGAGGAGGCGGCGACGCTCCTCGAGGGCATTCCCATCAACGTGTGGACCATGGACGAGGGCACCATCTTCGCGCCGTACGAGCCGGTGGTGGTGGTGGAAGGGAACTACCTCGACTGGGCGGAGTACGAGACCGCGCTCCTGGGTTTCCTCTGCCAGGCCTCCGGCATCGCCACCAAGGCGGCGCGCTGCAAGCGCGCGGCGGGTGAGCGGCAGGTGATCTCCTTCGGGGCTCGCCGCATGCACCCCGCGCTGGCGCCCATGATCGAGCGCAACGCCTTCATCGGCGGTTGCGACGGGGTGGCGGTGACCAAGGCCGCCGAGCTCATCGAGGCCGATCCCATGGGGACCATTCCCCACGCGCTCGTGCTCATGTTCGGCGACACCGTGGAGGCGCTGCGCGCCTTCCACGAGGTCGTGGATCCCAAGGTCCGGCGCGTGGCCCTCATCGACACGCTGCAGGACGAGAAGTTTGAGGCCATCCGGGTGGCGGAGGCGCTGGGCAAGGATCTCTACGCGGTCCGGCTGGACACGCCGTCCTCCCGGCGCGGCGACTTCTTCCGCATCCTCGAGGAGGTGCGGTGGGAGCTGGACTTCCGCGGCTTCGAGCACGTCAAGATCCTCGCCTCGGGCGGCATCGACGAGTACGAGATCCTCAAGCTCAATCCCCTCGTGGACGGCTACGGTGTGGGAACCGCGATCGCGAACGCGCCCGTGCTGTCCTTCGCGCTGGACATCATGGAGATCGAGGGGCGGCCGATGGCCAAGCGCGGCAAGCGATCCGGCGCCAAGCAGGTGTGGCGCGTGCCCGGCACCGTGCAGAATTTCGTCCAGCCCGCCCACAAGCCGGCGCCCCGAGGCCCGGATGGCCGGCACGCCGAGGCCCTCCTCAAGCCCCTCCTCACCGGCGGTCAGCTTGTCCGCGATCTCCCGCCCCCGCGCACGATCCGGGAGTACGTGCTGGAGCAAATGGCGCAGATCGACATCGGCGCCTCCCGGGAGCGCGGCCTGCGCGGGGACTACTGAGGGCCGGGCCCCACGCCATGGGCGTGCTCGACGAGATCGTCGCCCACAAGCGTGAGGAGGTTGCGGCCCGCCGGGCCGCCCGCCCGCGCGGCGCCCTCGAGGCGGCATGCCGGGACCTTGCCCCCGCGCGCGACTTTGCCGAAGCGCTGGCTCCGGGCGGCGGCCGACGCGTCCGCCTCATCGCCGAGGTGAAGAAGGCCTCTCCGTCCAAGGGCGTGCTCGATGCCGCCCTCGATCCCGCGGCCCAGGCGCGGGCCTATGCCGAGGCCGGCGCCGACGCGGTGTCGGTGCTCACCGACGCCCGCTGGTTCAAGGGCAGCCTGGACGACCTGGTGGGCGCGCGCGCGGTGGTGCCGGTCCCGGTGCTCCGGAAGGACTTCACGGTGGACGAGTACCAGCTCTGGGAGGCGCGCGCGGCCGGGGCCGATGCGGCGCTGCTCATCGTGGCCGCGCTCGATCGCGAGGCGCTCCGCGACCTGCACTCGGCGGCCAAGGGCATCGGCCTGCACACCCTCGTGGAGGCGCATACCGCCGCCGAGCTGGAGGAGGCGCTGGCGCTGGGCGCCCGCGTCGTGGGCGTGAACAACCGCGACCTTCAGTCGCTGCGGACGGATCTCGCCACCGCGCTCCGGCTCCTGCCCCTGGTGCCGCCCGGGCACGTGGCGGTGGCGGAGAGCGGTATCTTCACCCGCGACGACGTCGAGCGCATGGTGGGTGCGGGCGCGCACGCCGTCCTGGTGGGCGAGGCGCTGGTCCGTGCCGGCGACGTGGCCGCGAAGGTCCGCGAGCTCACGCTCGCGTGAGGGGTGTGAGCTCCGTGCGGGTCAAGATCTGCGGGATCACCAGTGTCGAGGACGCCCGGCTCTGCGTGGAGGCGGGCGCCCACGCGCTCGGCTTCATCTTCGTCGAGCAGACGCCCCGCTTCGTCACCGCCGCCCAGGCCCGGGCCATCATCGCCACCCTCCCGCCCTTCGTGACGCCGGTGGGCATCTTCTGGGACCATGCCCCGGGCCACGTGAAGGCCGTCGCCGAGGAGTGCGGGCTGGCCGCGCTGCAGTTCCACGGTGAAGAAGCGCCGGAGGATCTCGCGCAGTACCGGCTGCCCGTGATCAAGACGGTCAAGGTGGACGGGCCCGTTGCCCCCGAGCGCTTCGCGCGATACCAGGTCGCCGCCTTCCTGCTCGACTCGCCCGCGCGCTGGAGCGAGGGCGAGGCTCGGGTGCCCATATCCTGGGAGGTGGCGCGGGACGCCGCCGCCGCCGGACACCGCATCGTGCTGTCGGCCGGCCTCACCCCGGACAACGTGGCCGCGGCGATCCGGATGGCGCGCCCCTACGCGGTGGACGTGAACTCCGGGGTGGAGGCGCGGCCGGGGGCGAAGGATCCCGACAAGGTGCGCCGCTTCGTCGCCGCCGTGCGGGACGCGTGATGAAGGCGCTGGCCGTGGACCCCGCCGCGCTGCCCGACGCCGACGGCCACTTCGGCCGTTTCGGGGGGCGCTTCGTCCCCGAGACGCTCATGGCGCCCCTCATGGAGCTGGAGCGCGCCTTCCACGCCGCGCGCAAGGACACCCGCTTCCGGCGCCGGCTCGGCGATCTCCTCCGGCACTACGCGGGCCGGCCCACCCCGCCCTACTTCGCCGAGCGGCTGACCCGCCACGTGGGCGGCGCTCGCATCTTCCTCAAGCGTGAGGATCTCTGCCACACCGGTGCGCACAAGGTCAACAATGTCCTGGGCCAGGCGCTCCTCGCCCAGCGCATGGGCAAGAAGCGCGTCATCGCCGAGACCGGCGCCGGCCAGCACGGCGTGGCCTCGGCCACCGCCGCCGCCCTCCTCGGGCTGGACTGCGAGGTGTACATGGGCAGCGTGGACATCGAGCGCCAGGCGCTCAACGTCTTCCGCATGCGCCTCCTCGGGGCCAGGGTCATTCCGGTGGAGAGCGGCTCCCGCACGCTGAAGGACGCCGTCAACGAGGCCCTCCGCGACTGGGTCACCAACGTGCGCACGACCTACTACCTGCTCGGCTCGGTGATGGGACCGCATCCCTACCCGATGAT
>Ga0137403_10008619_pt1 | contig 11407 bp, 9 predicted proteins | sample CZOMad2_1_16fung_FD_122057 | JGI IMG/M metagenome (GOLD analysis project Ga0137403, IMG submission 122057) | Vadose zone soil fungal communities from Angelo Coast Range Reserve, California, USA - CZOMad2_1_16fungal (Hybrid Assembly) | ecosystem: Environmental > Terrestrial > Soil > Vadose zone...
AGGTCCCCGGCCGCGAAGCCGCCACTCTTGGCCGCCCGCTCCATCGAGATGCTGCGGCCGTCGATCTCGATCGTCACCGGCACCAACGTCTTGGGCACCAGGCAGGAGAACATGCGGATCACCGGCGAGGGCGAGGCGCGGCCGGCGCCGAAGCTGCCGGTCATGCCGACCACGCCGCCGGTCGACATCGGCGCGATCTCGCGGCCGAGCAGGGACAGCGCCTCCTTCTGGTCGTGCTTGGCGGCGATCTTAACCACCACCTCGCGGCTGCCCTGGGTGCGGGAATGCGGGCCGTAGGTCGCTTCGGCCCCGATCATCTCGATGCTGACGTCGCGATAGTCGGCCATGTTCCTGGCGGCGAACATGCGGCGCGTCTTGCTGATGATCGACTCTGCGCTATGCCTGCCCTTCGCTGCCGCCTCGCGCCCGCCCAGCATGAAGATGGTGCTGAGCTTGTAGCCGTCGGGCCAGGTCGTGGAGACCTTGTAGCTGTCGGTGGCCGGCCGTCCTTTGGCGCCTGATACGTGCACACGGTCCCTGCCGACCTGCTTGTAGGTCGCCTGCGTGAAGTCGCACACCACGTCGGGCACGATATAGGCGCGCGGATCGCCGATCTCGTAAAGCATCTGCTCGGCGACGGTGGCGGGCGTGATCAGACCGCCGGTGCCGTCGGGCTTGCCCAGCACGAAGCTGCCGTCGCTCTCGACCTCGGCCACCGGGAAGCCCATGTCGTCGTAGCCCGGCACCAGGCGCCAATCGGTGAAGTTGCCGCCATTGCACTGCGCGCCGCATTCGATGATGTGGCCGCACAGCGTGCCGGCGGCAAGCTTGTCATGCGTCGCGGCCACAATGCGTTCCGGGGTCGTCTCCTCGACGAACTCCACCAGCGGCTCGATGTGGTCTGGATAGCGAACGCGTTGGGCCATGACACGATCCTCCCGGTTACCTGGACGGTGCGCCGGCGGGCGAGGCTGCCGAGAGGGCCTCTCGCACGAAGGCGGGTTCAAAGATCCGGTCAGCCATCACCTGACAGCGCTTCATCAGCCGGTGCTCGTCCGGCCGGTAGTCGGCGACCGCGTTGTGGAGCGTGCCGATGTGGTCCCACATCAGCACGTCGCCCTCGGTCCAGCGGTGCGTGTACTGATACTTCGGCTGGAGCTGGTGCGCGAACAAGGTCTCGAGCACGCGGTCGCTCTCCGGCTCGTCGAGCTCGTTGATGCGGATCGCGTACCCGGGGTTGCAGTAGAGCACTTTGCGTCCCGTGATCGGATGCGTGAGAAAGAGCGGATGGACGGACGGCGGACGCCGCCGGCGCTGCTCCTCGGAAAGCGGCGCGCGCAGGCTACCGGGACGGCGACGCATGTTCTCCCAGAATTTGTTGAAGTCGTGGGTGGCCGTCGTGTCCTCGAGGCGCCCCTTCAGCTCGGGCGCCAGGTCTTCGTACGCCGCCTGCGTGTTGGCGAACATCGTGGCGCCGAGCACCTGACCATCCCGCCGCGGCACCTTGACCGCGTAGAGCACGTTCAGGAAGCCGACCGTCTCGTTGTAGGACATGTCGGTGTGCCAGTCCTGCCCGGCGTCGGTGATGCCGATCGGCTCGCCGTTCTCGATGATGTTCGAGAGATAACCGACCTCGGGCATCCCGGGCTCGTGATGACGGCCGGTCAGGGTGGCCTGGATTCGCCCGAAGCGCTGAGAGAAGTCTCGGAGCTCGGTCGCCTCGAGCTTTTGACCGGGAAAGCGCAGCACGCCGTGACGGCCGAGGGCTTCCAGAATTGTCGCGAAGTCCACGTCGCTCAAGGGTTTCGCGAGATCGAGCCCCCGGACGGTCGCCCCCAGGATCTGCCCGCTCGGCTCGATGGCCGTCACCGTCCCTGCTCCCCCCATGCTCCCCCTCCTCACCCGTGGTCGGGATTATACTGCGCCGGGTTCGCTTGCGAGGCGGTACGCGCTGCAGGCCATCGCCAGGCCGGCGAGGCGCGACCATGAGGAGGAAGCCAGCATGGAGATGCAAGCCGCGGTCTTTCGCAAAGTCCAAGCGCCGTTGACGATCGAATCCGTCGAGATCGACAAGCCCTGGGGTCGTGAGGTCCTGGTTCGCACCGCCGCGACGGGCGTGTGCCATAGCGATCTGCACGTGGTGGACGGCGTGGGCCGGTTTCCGCTCGACCGCCCGATCGTCCTGGGTCATGAGGGCTCCGGCGTCGTCGAGGCGGTCGGCGCCGACGTGACGACCGTACGGCCCGGGGATCACGTCGTGGCCTGCCTCTCGGGCTTCTGCGGAAGCTGCGAGCAGTGCCTGGGCGGGCATCCGAATCTCTGCGTCGCCGGCTTCGTCACCCGGGCGGAATCGGCTGCGCCGCGACTGTCGCAGAGGGGCGCCCCGTTCCGGCAGTTCATCGGCATCTCGAGCTACGCCGAGCGGATGCTGCTCCATGAGAACTCGATCGTGAAGATCGACCCGGACCTGCCGCTCGACCGGGCGGCTCTCGTCGGCTGCGGCGTGCTCACCGGTGTCGGAGCCGCGCTGCGGTCCGCGGGGCTCGAGGCCGGGCAGACCGTCGCGGTCTTCGGCTGCGGGGGCGTCGGCCTCTCGATCGTGCAGGGTGCCAGGATCGGCGGCGCTCGGCAGATCATCGGCGTCGACGTCTTCGACGGCAAGCTCGAGATGGCCAAGCGCGTGGGCGCCACGCACGTCGTCAACAGCGGCAAGGACGATCCCGTCAAGGCGGTCCGTGCCCTCACGAAAGGGGCCGGCGTGGATCACGCCTTCGAGGCGGTCGGGAACACCACGCTCGTGCGCCAGGCGATCGAGAGCCTCGCCATCCGGGGCACCGCCACGATCGTCGGCGTCATGCCTCCGGACGCGAAGATCGAGTTCCCGTGGATGGCCATTCGCCCGGAGTGCAAGGTGCAGACCTCGCGCATGGGCGGCAATCGCTTCCGCACCGACATCCCGCGCTACCTGGAGTTCTATCGCCAGGGTCGGCTCTTGCTCGACGAGATGGTCACACGCCGCGGGCGGCTCGACGACATCAACGAGGCGTTCCGCGCGATGAAGGCGGGCGAGGTCGCCCGGACCGTCCTGACATTCAATTGACTGAAGATCGGGGGGAGCGAGCGCCGCTCCGCGATAACCGTTGGCGGCGAATCGCCTGCGAGCGACGCGTGAAGTTGATTGAGGATCGGGGGGATGAATCTCCCCCGGATTCCCCCCTACCGTCAAGCTGTGCGGTCGCGCGCGAGGTCGGTACCGCCGGCAAAGCCGGCGCTCGAGACGGGAACGGATAGGAGCGCCAGTGGATTGGACGAGCCGATGATCGTCGACATGCACGCGCACATCATTCCCGAGAACTTCCCGCCGGCGGGCACGCGCGCCAGCGCATGGTCGTGGCCGTCGATGGACCACTTCGAGCCCGGGCGCGCGCGCGTCATGATCGGCGGCGAGAACTATCGCACCGTGCACGACGGCAACTGGAACGTCGAGCGCCGGCTGCGGGACATGAAGGCGCACGGCGCCGACGTCGAGGTCATCTCGCCGATGCCGGAGCTGTGCGCGTACTGGTTCACTCCCGGCGACGCCCTCGACTTTTGCCGCTATACCAACGAGGTCGTCGCGCGCATGTGCGCCGCCGCGCCCGGCCGTTTCATCGGCCTGGGTATCGTGCCGTTGCAAGATCCCGAGCTGGCGGCCAAGGAGCTCGGCCACATCAAGGGCCTGGGATTCCCGGGGATCGAGCTCGGCTCGAACGTGAACGGCAAGTCGCTGGGGATGCCCGAGTTCCAGAGCTTCTTCCAGGAGGCGGAGCGCCTCGGCGTCGCGATCTTCGTGCACGCCCTCCGTCCCACGATGATGGAGCGTTTCCCGACCAAGGCCCTCTTCAATCCGGTCGGCTATCCCACGGACACGAGCCTGACGATCGCGTCGATGATCGACGGCGGCACCGCGGAGAAGTGTCCGAGCTTGCGGATCGCGTTCAGCCATGGCGGCGGCACGTTCCCGTTCCTGCTGCCGCGCTACAACCACCACTGGAGCGGAACCTGGAACGAGGAGGCGCCGGGCCCGGGCCGCGGCGGGAGCGCGCCCGGCGCGCTGCCGCGCTCACCGGCTGAATACGCTCGCCGCTTCTACTACGACACCCTGCTCTTCGACCGGCGGGCCCTGCGCTATCTGATCGATCTGGTCGGAGCTGGACAGATTCTCGTCGGGACGGACTACCCGTACATGGCGCCCGAGCTGCCGGTGGACAAGACGCTTCGCACCCTGGGGCTGCCGCCGGACGCCCACGCGGACATCACCTGGAACAATTGCTTCCGCTTCCTCGGGATGAAGCCGCCGAGCCTCTCGCACTAGAACGTCTCGCGCGACACGTCGCGGCACCGCGCCGAGCGGAGGAATCGATGCTGAGAGTCACGCAGGATCTGATGTTGCCGACCGCCATCACCGGGTCCTATCCCCGGCCGCTCTGGTTCACCGAGAGCCTGCACGGGCGGTCGTTCAAGTCGGCGCTCGGCGACTCGATCTTTCGCGAGCAGTACCTCGACGCGGTCGCGTGCGTCATCAACGCCCAGGAAGCCGCCGGGCTCGACATCGTGACCGACGGCGACACGCGGTTCGATCTGGCCGTCGGTGGCAAGTCGTGGTTCTTCTACCCGATCGAGCGGCTGGGCGGAATCGACGGCCACCGCGATACCTCGCGAGGCTGGATGCAGCGGCACGGACTGAGGCCTGGCCGCATCCTCTGGGAAGTGCAGGAGGCGTACCAGCCGGGCGTGGTCAAAGCGAAGCTGACCCGCGGACCGCTCGAGTACACGGCGCTCTGGAAAACGGCGCGGCGGCTGACCGACCGGCCGCTGAAGTTCGGCGCGATCTGCGCGCCCGCGCTCGCGAGCATGCTGTGGGACGAGTACTACAAGGACGACAAGGCCCTGATCAACGATCTCTGCGACATCATGAACGCCGAGTTCCGCGAGCTGGCCGCCTCGGGCTGTCCACTCATCCAGGTCGAGGAGCCGCCGCACCACGGGCGTAGCACGCGGCCGGATTGCACCGATGCCGATCTCGAGTTCCTGACCCAGGCGTTCAATCGCCAGCTCAAGGGCGTCGACGCGGAGATCTGGGTGCACACCTGCTGGGGCAATCCGAATCAGCAGCGCGTGTACTGGGAGCCGCCGAGCTACGAGCGGGCGCTGCCCTATCTTCTTCAGCTCGACGGCGACGTGATCACGTTCGAGTGCGCCAGCTCCGACGGCCGCGATCTTGCGCTCTTCGGCAAGTACCGGACCGACAAGAAGATCGGCATCGGCGTGGTGAACCACTGCAACACGGTCGTCGAGCCGCCCGAGCACGTGGCCCGGCTCATCCGAAAGGCGCTGGAGTACATCCCGCCGGAGCGGCTGGTGATCACGACCGACTGCGGATTCGGTCGCGAGGGGTTGAGCCGGCGGATCGCGTATTACAAGTGCGTCGCGCTGGTCGAAGGCACCAACATCGTGCGGCGCGAGCTCGGCCTCCCGGAGGCGCGCGTACGCGCCGCCGACCCGCGACTCTGGTTCGCGAGCGGGCCTGAGTAGATGAGGAAGGACGCCAGGCGCGCGCCGCGCGTTCGCCTGACGCCCTCGCGAAACGTCCCGTCCCCTACTTCCCCTCGAGCGCGGCGAGCGGCGCGTAGTCGCCGACCGAGCCGTGGCCTCCCGCGAACTTCGCGGGCGAGATCCCGGCCTTCTTCACGCCGGCGACGAGCGCGGCGAGCGGCGGCGTCAGCTTCTCGGGCAGCGGCGCGGCACCCGGGCTCCAGATGTCGGTCACGTAGGCGATGCGCGCATCGGAGACGTAGCCGATGATCATGCCCGTCGAGTGCGGGTTGTCGATCACGTAGGCCCCGACCTCACGGGTTCTGTCGCTGAACACCTGCTTGTCCGTCACCTCGATGATCGTGGTTGCCGTGAGATCGCGCGCCGGCAGGTCCGAATTTCGCGTGAAGGGCGCCGCCAGCACGCGGCGGAAGTGCGCCGCCGTGCCCTTGCCGGTGACGATCGTCGCCCCCTGCGCGGCGAATGCCCTGAGACCGCCGGCGTGATCCATATGATGGTGCGTGAGGACGAGGTATTTCACCGGCTTGCCGGGATACTTCGCGCGCGCGGCGCCGAGGATCCAGTTCGCAGTGGCGTCGCCGACCGGCGCATCGAAGACGACCAGGTACTCACGCATCTCGACGATGAAGCTGTTGTGCGAGCCGCCGACGACGTGCTGAACGCCGGGCGCCAGCTCCACCAGCCTGAGCCCCGACGAGGCCTTGGGGTCGTAGCTCACGGCATCGGAGTCGAGATAGGTGCCGATGAACTGGCGCCGGATCACCCACTGATACGGGACGGCCCCCGTCGCCGGCTTGGCTGCCGCGGCTTTGAACGCGGGCGGAATCGCGAGCTGCTCGGCGGCGATGGACGTGTTGACCGCAACGTCCGTGGTCTTGATTTCCATGACCGGGCGGCCGTTCAGCTCGTACGTCCGGCTGAACGCCATGGCGAGGCCGTCTTTCGTCTGCCAGTCGGCGAGCACGACGTCGTACGTCACGTCGCCCCAGATGTTGTCGTAGTCCAGGGTGCGGACACGGGCCGGCAACCCCGTCACCCGGTCGAACATGACGGTGAACGTCTGATCTCCCACGCGGTAGTTGACGGCGGGATACGTTGCGCTTCCGACCGTCACGTCGGCGCCCGCGGAGGCGCGATCGGGGTTCTTCTGCATCTCCAGGAGCAGCAGGCTCGAGCCGCGACGGAGCTCGCGCTGCGAGGTGGCCAGCCGCGGTCCGGACATCGAATGGGCCGGCGGGTTCGAGTCGAGGCTCTGCTTCGTGCGTCCGTTGCTGTCGATGCCGGCGACGTAGCCCGCGTCCGGCGTCACGATCTCGCTGAAGGTGAACGTGCGCGGCGACGGGTACTGGAAGTTGCGCACCCAGTCGATCCGGGTCGCGCCGCTCGCGACGTCGGTGACGAAGGCGAACGTCGAGGCGCAGGCGAAGCGCATCTCGCCGCCGGCGTCCATCGATTGCTCGGGCTCCCACTGGCGGACGGTGCCCTTCACCGAGAGCGTCTTGACTCTGGCAAGGGCCTCGGCACCTCCGACGGCCTGGACGGCGCGGTTCACGAGGTCCTGGCCTCGCGGCGGTAAGGTCGTGGCGCAGGACGCCGCGACACACATCACGGCAAGCAGTAGCGCGGTACGCTTCATGCCTTCCTCCTGTCGATTGGACTCGGGTCGGGCTGATCCGGCGACGCGGCCTTACTCGACGTAGAACTGGCCCGCGACCGCGTGGGTTCCATCCGGCGCGCGACGCAGCACCACGAACTCTCCCATTCGGATGTTCAACCCGGTCAGATCTGTCACGACACTGCCGTGGGTGACCAGCACCAGGGGCGCGCCGCTTCGGTGGGCGTCGATGACCTGTTTCGTCTCGGCCAAGCGGCGCCGGCGAAGCTCCGAGTCGTTGAGCGCGCCCTGCAGGACCTCCCAGGGCTGCACCTGGCCGAAGGCCAGCCGCGCCGTGTCCAGGCACCGGCAGCGTGGGCTCGAGAGGACCTTCCCGACGGCGATGGCGTTCTTTCGAAAGGCCTCGCCGATTCGCGCGGCTTGCGCCCGACCGTTCTCGTCCAGGTTGCGCTGAGTCGAGCAGTCCTCGAGCCTGGCGTCGGGTGGATCGAAGCCACCGGGAGCGTCGCTGTGGCGTAGCACGACGACGCTGCCCGGCGCGCGCATCGCGTCCCACACCGACTCCGCCTGCGCCCCCGACACGAAGACGGCACAGAGAGCGACCGCCGCCCACACCGACCGTCGAATCAGAGCCATCGTATTCACCTACCTTTACGTGCCTGGATGGCGGGGTCTGTCTGACGTTCTGGCAAGCCAATCTACCCCGGGTGGCGCTCCCACCGCGACGACCGCACCATCCCTGCCGCCAATTGTCGGATTTTGCACCATATGTCGCCCATTGCGGCCTCGGGCATCGGATGTGCACTTCGCATCTGCGCCCGCGGCCCGCGACCGAATCGCGGCCCCATCCAGGGCTCGCGGAAGGGAGGAACTCAAGTGAAGCACTTCTCACAGATCGCCCTCGTCCTGATGCTGGTGACGGCGCCCATCCTCGCCGGATGCGCGATGACGCCGAACACCACGGCCGACTCCTCGTCGGCGCCTTCACCCGGTGGATCGATGGATGGAGGTCGTGCGGTCGGGTCCGCGGCCGCCGATCGCTACGGCTCCGGCGGCTCGATGGCGCAGAGTGGTGCCGCCCGACCCAACCCGAAGGAATTCACCGCCAAGACGGACCTCCGGGACATCCGTTTCGAGTTCGATTCCTACGAGATCCGCGTGGAAGATGCTCAGGTCCTCGACCAGAACGCTGATCTGATGAAGGCCAACCCCGGTTGGAAGGTGCTCATCGAGGGGCATGCCGATCAGCGGGGGACGCCCGACTACAATCTCGCGCTCAGCGAGCGTCGGGCACGCGCGTCGCTGAACTATCTCGTTTCTCGAGGCGTCCGGGCAACCCGGATCTCGGTCGTCAGCTACGGCAAGGAGCGTCCGATGTGCAAAGAAGCCAGCGAAGATTGCTGGAGCCAGAATCGCCGGGCGCATTTTGCGGTGAAGGCCAAGTAACGTCGCGTCCATTCCGGAGGGAGGCGGCCGCGCGCCGCCTCCTTCCGGTTCAACTCGTTCTTCCCGCCAGGAATCCTTCTCGACCCGGAGCGCTCGCGACAGACTTCTCCCGACGCGCTGTTCACCCCCTGTAGAGGCAGAACTGGTGGGCTATCGTCCCTGGAGAGAGGCCGTGGTGAACCGGCGGGGCGCGACGTTCGTGTACGTCACGTTGCCGTCGCGTCCGACGAGCTGCTGGATACCGCTTCCCTGCAGCTCCCACGTGAGCGGGGCTCCGTAGAGGCGAAGCACGCGCGCCACGTAGTCCCGAGTCTCGGGATAGGGCGGGACGCCGCGAAATGTCGCCACGGGTTTCTCGCCGGCGTTGTACGCCGCGATGGCCATGGGCAGGTCGTGGCGGAAGCGCTCCATCATGCCGCGCAGATGCCGGGTGCCCGCGTGGATGTTCTCGCGCGGGTTGAAGCTGTCCCGGACGCCGAGAATCGCGGCGGTCTCCGGCATCAGCTGCATGAGCCCCCGCGCGCCCTTGGAGGACACCGCGCGAGGATCGAACCCCGACTCGACCCGGATGACCGCCCAGATGAGGCGCTCGGGCACCGCGTACCGCAGAGCCGCCTCAGCGATCTCGCGGGAGTAGAGGCCGTAGTCCGCCGACGACGGGCGTTGCGGCTCACGGCTCACGGCCTGCGTGTATGCCGCCCGCTGAGAGGTCGGGTTCGGTTGGATGTTCGTGAAGTAGGTGGTCCCGTCCGCGGCAGTCCGCTTGTAGACCTGCGCCGCCGCCGGCGTGGCCGTGGCGGCTACGGCCGCCACCGCGAGGAGCACCAGGGACCGGGTACCGAACCCGCTCATGCCAGGGTAATAGGGCAAATTCGATACCGAATGGAATCGGCTTATCTTTCAATGTGTTGCGCGAATAAGCCCGGAAATTGGCGTGGTGTATTTCTGGCCAGACGGATCATTCCGGACACCTCGAAGGAGTCCGGCGGAAGCGTCTTCAGTACTCGTCGAACATGCGCTGGACCTCGGAGGCATCGCCCGTCCGGGTGAGGGCCAGCATCGCGAGAACGCGCGCCTTCTGCGGGGTCAGGTTGTCGGCGACGACCAGGCCCTGCTGGCGCAGGAGCGTGCGAGGCAGAACCCGCCCGCTGCCGGCCCGGCTCGACACCACGATCAGCACCCCGCGCCCGCGGGCCTCGAGGAGCGCCTCGGTCTCAGCGGGTGTCGTGACCCCCGGCGGGAGCGCTGCCGCCACGATCGCCCGGGCGCCGGCGGCTATGAAGGCTCGGATAGCCGCGCCGTCCGCCCCGGCATAGGACGCCGCGATGTCGACCCGCGGGAGCTCGGTGCGGTCGCGCACGTCGAACTCGGTGTCCGGTGCATGGCGGCGCGACGGTCGACGATAGATGGCGACGCGCCCGTCCGGATCCGCATAGCCGAGCATGCCGAGATCGTGGCTGCGGAACGCTTCGAGCCGAAGCGTCGAGGTCTTCGTCACGTCGCGCGCGGTCTGGATCTCGTCGTTGAGGAGCACGAGCACGCCGAGACCGCGGGCCTCGGGCGCCCCCGCGACGCGCACGGCGTTCAAGAGGTTGAGTCCGGCGTCCGAGCTGAGGCCGGTGGCCGGCCGCTGCGACCCCACCAGCACGACGGTGGCGTCGACCTTCAAGGTGAGATTCAGGAAGTAGGCCGTCTCTTCGAGCGTGGCCGTCCCGTGGGTGATCACGACACCGTCGAGCGGCGCTTCGCGACCGACCGCGTCGTGCACGGAGGCGGCGAGCGCCAGCCATTCGACCGGCCCGATCGCGGTGCTCCCCACCGCGCGGAAGCGAACGGACACGATCTCGGCGGCCTCGGCGACCTCCGGGAACCGCACGAGGAGCTCGTCGGGCTCCGCCTTGCGGCTCGTGTCCATGTACTCCCACAGGTCGAGGCTCCCGCGGCCGATCGACGAGATCGTGCCGCCGGTGCCGATGAGCGCGACCCGACGCTTCATCTGGGCCGAGCGAGCACCTCCGCCGCCTGCTTCTCGACCGCCGTGCCCTTGAAGAAGTCCGGGTTCACCTCGCCCCAGAAGCGAACGGCGTTGGCGAACATGAAGTCGCGGAAGTCGTCGTCGTCGAGCAGGCCGTGCTCGACCAGCTCGTAGGCTTCGGGCACGACCTCGGTCATGTCCGGGACGTCGAAATGCCCGATGTCCGAGCTGAAGAACGCGTTGAGCCGCGCGTGCAGCGGGTTGGCCTTGCGATTGAACGCCCACGCGTTGATCGGATCGTCGGCCTCGCAGCCGAAGTAGAAGCGCTTGACGTAGAGATCGTTGAAGTCTTCCTTGCGCGTGATCTTGCAGCGCGAGTAGTCGTCGAGATCTTCCACGCCGCCGGTGCCGTCGCCGTTGTCGTCCAGGCCTTCGCCGCGGCGCACGGCTTCCACGACGGTGGGCTTGCCGTACTTCTCGGCCAGCGCGAGCAGCCCCGCCCGGTCGAGTCGCGCCGGGTTCGTGTTCTCGAGCGCGTCCTGCTTGCGCTTCTCCCAGTGCCCGATGAGATCGGCGTAGAGGGAGCACGCCCAGCCGGCGCCGCCCTCCAGGAACGCGAAGTTCAGCTCCGGGTAGCGCCGCGTGACGCCACCGAAGAAGATGGCCTTGGCCATGGCCTCGCTGGCGGAGGCGAAGTGGCCGATGTGGTTGTAGCAGAAGTTCGACGGCGAGTTGCGGAGCAGGATCGAGCGCGCGCCGTTGTGGAAGCTCGGCGC
>Ga0137403_10004150_pt2 | contig 11405 bp, 6 predicted proteins | sample CZOMad2_1_16fung_FD_122057 | JGI IMG/M metagenome (GOLD analysis project Ga0137403, IMG submission 122057) | Vadose zone soil fungal communities from Angelo Coast Range Reserve, California, USA - CZOMad2_1_16fungal (Hybrid Assembly) | ecosystem: Environmental > Terrestrial > Soil > Vadose zone...
GACGGTCCGCAGCCGGGCCTTGCGTTGCATGCGCACAGCATCCGCCATGCCATCCGCAACGGATTCGTCACCTATGATTTCCTGCGTGGCACCGAACCCTACAAATATTCATTCGGCGTCGAGGAGCATCGGATCAAGTCTTTCCTTGTGGCCACGAAGGACGAGGAAAATCTCGGCGGAAGACTGGACGCAAGGAGCCTGTCGTTCGCGCTCAAGCGTTCGAAGGAACACCATCGGGCCGGCCGGCATGCCAAGGCCGAGCCCGGCTTTCGGCAGGTTCTCGATATTGAGCCGCGCAATGCGGACGCGCTCTACTGCCTGGGACAGATCGTCGCGCAGCGCGGTGAGCACGCGGCAGCCATCGGGATGTTCAAGACCCTCCTTGCCGACCGACCCGACACCTACAAAGCCTGGGTCCGGCTCGGACGGTCGCTGGGGGCACACGGCGAACGTGCGGAGGCGGTGGACGCCTTGTGCGAGGCCGTCGGGCGAGAGCCGGCGAATGCCGACGCCTACCACGGTCTTGGGCATGTCCTGCTCGACCTCGGCCTGTTCGACCAGGCCGTTGCGGCGTTCGACGCGGCGCGGGAATTGCAGCCCGACTACCCCGACATCGGCGCCAGTCTGATGAAGGCACTGCGGTTGCGCGGCGGGTTGTCGCCCAAGGAGCTGGCCCGTCGGGCGTCGTCGAATCCCGATGTGCGCGACAGGGTTGGCAAGCTGAGTGCGATCGCCGCGGCCGCCGAGCGCAACCGGCAAGTGACGGCCAAGGCGCCGGTCGTGGCGAGCAAGCGCAACGGCGTCGAGCCGCTGTTTCCGTCGCAAAGCAAGGCCGACAGCGTGAGCCTCATGGCTCGACAGGCGACCGCCGCGCACGCGGAAGACGGGCTCCGCATCTACAACGCGGCCATTGCGCGCCTGCTGCCGCAGGGAAAACGCTGACGCGGCGATCGCGCAGGCGCTATGGCGAGGAAGGTTGAGGCTGGTATCATGCGAATCGATATCATCGATAGTGCCAAGGGGCTCGCCGAATTGCGGGCCGATTGGGACGCTGTGTATGACGCCGACCCCGAGGCGCAGTTCTTCCTGTCTTGGACATGGATGTTCAAGTGGCTCATATCAATCGACAAGCCCTGGTTCATCCTGGCCGCAAAACCGGACGCCGGATCATCGGCCTATGTGGCGTTCCTTCCGTTGTGGCTCGGAACAAAGGAACGCGGATCCGGCGGCTTCTATAACGAAGTCAATATGGGTGGCAACCACGTCTCGGACTATACGGGGTTTCTATGCAGGCCTGAATTCGAGGAGCAGGCGATTCCGGCCTTTGCGAGCCGGGTCAAGCAACTGAACTGGACCAATCTGAAGCTCGAAGAACTCTGCGCGTCGGACCACCGAACGGCCCTTTTCATGGGGGAATTTTCCGATCGCGACTACGCAGTCAGCAAACTCGACTGCGTCAACAGTGACAAGATCGACAACAACATATGCCCCGTCGCGCAACTGCCCGGGGATTGGGATGAGTATCTTGAGAGGAATCTAAGCGCCAACATGCGGCAGAAGATCAGGCGGCTCCTGCGCCAGATCGAGAAATCCGGCGAGTTCCGGATCGCACACGCCGAAAAGGATACCTTCGAGCGCGACTTGGAAATTCTGCTTCAATTCTGGACCGCGCGGTGGGGACGTCGCAAAGGTCAGCGCCTGAGCGGCATACTCGATAACAACCGATTGATGCTGAGGCATTCCTTCGAAGCGGGAGCGCTGCATCTGCCGATCCTGTGGCAGGGAGAGCGGCCCATCGGGGCGCTCGCCATTTTTGTCGATGTCCGGAAGAGATCCTTTCTCTTTCACATGGCCGGTCGCGACGAGACATTCGACGGTCCGCAGCCGGGCCTTGCGTTGCATGCGCACAGCATCCGCCATGCCATCCGCAACGGATTCGTCACCTATGATTTCCTGCGTGGCACCGAACCCTACAAATATTCATTCGGCGTCGAGGAGCATCGGATCAAGTCTTTCCTTGTGGCCACGAAGGACGAGGAAAATCTCGGCGGAAGACTGGACGCAAGGAGCCTGTCGTTCGCGCTCAAGCGTTCGAAGGAACACCATCGGGCCGGCCGGCATGCCAAGGCCGAGCCCGGCTTTCGGCAGGTTCTCGATATTGAGCCGCGCAATGCGGACGCGCTCTACTGCCTGGGACAGATCGTCGCGCAGCGCGGTGAGCACGCGGCAGCCATCGGGATGTTCAAGACCCTCCTTGCCGACCGACCCGACACCTACAAAGCCTGGGTCCGGCTCGGACGGTCGCTGGGGGCACACGGCGAACGTGCGGAGGCGGTGGACGCCTTGTGCGAGGCCGTCGGGCGAGAGCCGGCGAATGCCGACGCCTACCACGGTCTTGGGCATGTCCTGCTCGACCTCGGCCTGTTCGACCAGGCCGTTGCGGCGTTCGACGCGGCGCGGGAATTGCAGCCCGACTACCCCGACATCGGCGCCAGTCTGATGAAGGCACTGCGGTTGCGCGGCGGGTTGTCGCCCAAGGAGCTGGCCCGTCGGGCGTCGTCGAATCCCGATGTGCGCGACAGGGTTGGCAAGCTGAGTGCGATCGCCGCGGCCGCCGAGCGCAACCGGCAAGTGACGGCCAAGGCGCCGGTCGTGGCGAGCAAGCGTAACGGCGTCGAGCCGCTGTTCCCGTCAAGCAAGGCCGACAGCGTTGGCCTCGTGGCTCAACGGGCGTTTGCCGCGCACGCGGAAGATGGGCTCCGCATCTACAACGCGGCCATTGCACGCCTGTTGCCGCAGGGAAAACGCTGACGCCGCGATCGCGCAGGCGGACGCAGAAGCTCCGGCGCCCGATGATTTATCCGAACCGCCTGCTCCTGGAGGGTGTCGCGGCAGTCAATCAGCCTGACACGCGAGGCCAGTAGCGACGCGCTCGGAGCCGGACGCCGCTGCTCAGCCTGGCATTCTTTGGCACGGAAATTGAATGAATTCTCACGGGCTTGGTCGGCCGATCGGGGGCAAGGGCCGGGTCCGAAGGTAGTAGTGTCGGGAATGGAGACAGGATTACTTTCCTTTGCAGCGCGTAACGGCGGTGTCGGCGTCACGTCGCCCGCATGTCTACGGTGATGCTGTGCGACCTGGGGAGGGGGCAAGGCCGGACACATGACGACAACCAAATCAACTTCCAAAACAGCTATGGGCCGCGGCGGTTTGCGTTCGCCGTCGGCCGGGAAAACCGCATCGCCGCAGAACGATAGGCCGCCTAAGCCGGTGCGCCGCGTGATGCCGAAGCCGTTGCGTCCTCACTTGGTCGCGAAGGGCCCTCCGGCTGCCGTATCGGCAGTGATCCTGTGGGATGATCCAGTAGAACTGCCCACCGCCGTCAAGTCCAAGGGCTAGCATCGGGCCTGCCTAGGCGGGCCCAATCGGCCCATGTCCCCGCATCTGCGAGCGCCGAGAACGCCCCGTGAACCATGCTCGGCACGCGCCAATCATTAAAAACTGTTAAGACTCTGTACACTTTGGCGTGCTGATGAGCAACCTATTGAAACAACGGGAAAAGTTGCGAAAAATGCGCATCCGGCGGGCGTCAGCGTGTACAGATATATTACACCGGGCGAGGCGTGTCTGCCCGCGCGCGAGTGCGAGTCCAAGGTTCAAAAAAATGCCTTTGTATCAAAGGCATGGCCGAGTGATTTGCATCTGGATTCGAATCCGCCGCCGCGCTCGCATCCGGGGCAGTGATAAAGATGTGACACGGCGCACATGTCCGCTGTCGTGCCTTAACCCTACTGCCATCCTCGCGCGCTTTCGGTATCAGCGAAAAAACGATTGAATCCAGGGACTTTAGGTCATTCGGTTGGACGCGCCAGAGTCTGGCACGGAGTCTGCATTGATTTGCTCGACACGGCGCAATCCGCGCTTCATCGGGCGCGTCGTGTCGGCGGTTGGCGGCCAGCGATTGGAAATCGCGGCCTACCGGCCGTGTGGGGACTAAACCGGTCCGGTTCGGACCAAACATGATTGGAGGCTATCCAAATGACTAAGAACCTACTCCTGGCCGCCGTGTCGGTCCTGGCGCTGAGCCTGGCCGCCCCGGCTTGGGCCGGCGGAGAGCAGCACGGCAACCAGGGCGATGAAGGTAGCTCCGGTGGCGTCAGTTCCGGCGATGGTGGCAGTTCGGCTGGCGACGACCAGACCGCCAGCAAAGGCGGCCAGATCGGCGACAACACCAAGACTGAGACCACCACGAAGACGGACACCGACACCACCACCAAGACTGACAGCAACAACGACAGCTCGGGCAGTGGCAACACTACAGACAGCTTCGACACGCTGGACATCAGCGTGGACCTGAAGGTCAACAAGGTCACGGCGACCGATCACAGCGTCGCGGCTGGCCATGACGTCATCCAGCTCAAGAACGAGGCCGACCTGAAGGCCATCAACGTCAACAAGGGCATCAAGGTCGAAGGCGGCAACACCAAAGCCGAGCAGAACGGCGGAGCCGAGGCTGATTCTTCTGCCAATGCGAAGAGCGACCAGAAGAACGACAGCTACAACAGCAACAAGATCGACCAAGACGCCGACAACCACACCAAGGCCGACGCCGACAACACGACCAAGGCGGATGCCGATCAGAACAGCAAAGCCAATGCTGATGGCGGCGATGCCAAGGGCGCCAACGGCGGTATCTCCGCCAACAAGAGCGAAGGCGGCGACGGCGGCAAGGGCGTTGGCGGCGACGGCGGCGACGGCAGTGCCTCTAACAACAATACCGCTGACAGCGGGAGCAGCTCTGGCTCCGGCGGCAGCGGCGGCTCGGCCGGCTCAAGCACTGGCGGTGGTGCGTCAGGCGGCGGCGGGGGCAGCAGCTCCAGCGGTCCCGGCGGCGGTGCTGGCTCCAGCGCCAACGGCGGCGGTTCTTCCGACGGCAGCGCCGCCAGCACCGGCGGCGGTTCCACGGCTTCGACCTCCGCGAATACTGCGACCGGCGGTGCGGCGGCGGCCAGCTGGAATAACAAGCCTGACGTAGACGGTGGCGATGCCTCCAACGATGCCGGTTCGAACGGCGGTGCTGGCGGCTCAGCCACTGACGGCGGCTCCTCTGCCAACGGTGGTGGAAGCGGCGCCACGGGTGGCGCGAGTGGCAAGAGCGACGGCGGCGACGGTGGCAAGGGCTCCGGCGGCGACGGCGGTGATGTTGCAGGCGGTGCGGCAGGTGACGGCTCTGGCGGCGACACTGGTAGCAGCCTAGACGCCGACAACAAGCATGCCGGCAATGGCGGCGACGGTGCCAAGGGCTCCGGCGGCGACGGTGCCTCCGCGACCGGCAGCAGCAGCGCTGACGGTGGCACCAACACCGGCGGCAAGGGTTCTGCCGATGCCAGCGGCAAGGCTGATGCCGATGCTACGGGTACCGCTGGGGCCACTGCTACGGGCTCGGCGTCCAACTCGAACACTGGAGGCCAGTCCAATACTAACTCGCAGAGCAACACCGCGACTAACACTGCCACGGCTGGTGCGGCGACGGCGAGCAACACCCAGACGCAGACGGTTACCGGTTCGGTCACTCAACTCGTGACTGGTAGCCTCGGCGACATGAACAACAACATCACGGGTGGCATCAACACCATCACGATCACGACCGGCTTCAACAACGTGACGCAGAACTCGGTCAATGTCGGTGCGGTTGGTTCGTTCAACGGCAGCGGCGGGCTGGGCGAGTAACAACACGAGTAACAATAATAGCCAGGCTTTACTTCTTCACCGGTGGGCTTCGGCCCACCGGTGCTCCTTTTTTCCCGGCCTCGGTCGGGGAGCTTAAGTGATTAGACAAGAATTGGCCCGAGTCTGCGGGCAATCGACTAGGGAGCGGATGGTTATGACAGCGATGACGAGGATCTCAGCCCTTTCGACTATTCTCGCTCTGGGCCTGTGGGTGGGGCCAGCCGCCGCCGGGGACATCAATACGGATTCCCCGGCGGCGGATGATACGCTGACTGCGAATGGCGATCAGCTCGATCCCGGCGAGATGTCGGCGGCGAGGGGCGGCCATGCGGTGGTCGACGAGAGCAACGTCGCCGTCGCGACGGCCACGAACGTCAACTCGTTCAGTGCCGACAATGGCGGTCAGATCAACACCGGAGCCATCAACAGCAGCAACAACAATAGCGGCGGCATCACCGTCAGCCTGATCAATACGGGCGCCGGCGTCGTCATGCAGAACGCCACCAACATCAACATCTTTCTGGCTCCGCAAGCGGGGACACCGTAGCAGCGGCGTGTGTCGGGCGGCTTGAGGGGCGACGAGATGCAGGGCGGGTGGCGGATGCGGGCGCTGGCGGTAGGGAGTCTGCTGGCCGGCGCACTGTGGTTTGGCGGGGCGGCGGAAGTGGCGCGCGCCGGCGACGTGCATGTGGCGCAGGGCGGATTCCTCCTGAACTTCAACGCCCCGGTGACCAGTCTCAGAGAGCGGCGCTTCCAGACCATCATCCGACAGAAATACGACTACAGCTGCGGATCGGCCGCGCTCGCCGCCTTCCTGACCTTTCACTATGAGCGGCCGGTAGACGAGGAAACGGTCTTTCGCGCGATGTTCGACGCCGGCGACCAGGAGTCGATCAAGCGCAATGGCTTTTCGTTCCTCGACATGAAGAGCTTCCTCGAGAAGCAGCACCTGCAGGCCGACGGCTACCAGATGCCGCTGGAAAAGATCGCTCAACTCGGGGTGCCCGTCATCACCTTGATCAATGTCGGCGGCTATCGCCATTTCGTGATCATCAAAGGCATGGACGATGACGAGATCTTGATGGGCGATCCCGTTTTCGGCGTGCAGATCGTCAAGAAGGAGATCTTCACCAAGGTTTGGGAGGGCGTCGTGCTCGTCATCCGCAATGAGGCCAAGCGCGGGAAGGCGCACTTCAACCTGGCGCGCGACTGGGCGGTCCGCCAAAAGGCGCCCTTCGGGACGGCCGTGAATCACGACGCGTTGTTGAATTTCACGACCATGGACATCCTTCCCGGCAGCAGAACGCCCAGCGGATTCTGAGAGGATCGATGATGTCCAGCACGAAATTCAGTATCGGCGGGCAGCGGACGGCGCGTCTCGCTGCGCTCCTCGTGGCGGGGCTGTTCAGCGCGATTGTCATCTGCGCTGCGTTTCCCGCGGCAGCCGAGGAGGACGTGCTCGACCTCGGCGGGGCTCAGCCGCTGCCCAACGGCTCACTCCTGAGCATGCGTGGCGGATTCCTGATCGGCGGCTTCGACATCAGCTTCGGCGTGACCCTCACGGCCACCATCGACGGTGCGACGCAGCTGAAGACGAGCTTCAACATTCTCAATGCGAACCAGATCGGCAACGAGTCGGTATCGCTTACGCAGAATGGCAATGTCTTGTTCTCGCAAGGTGACGCCAGCGTCAATGCGGGTACGAAAGCGGCGAACGTGCCGCTCAATGCACAAGGTGGCAGCCAATCCGGGGGTAGCAACGCGCTGCCAAATGGCCCCGTCCTGGCCACTGCGAATGGCCTCAGTTTGATCAGGCTGCAGGACGGCGGCTTTGCGCTGTCGTCGGTGGACACGACGATTATCCAGAACATCAACAACCACTCCATCCTGTCGGAAGTCAGCAACACGGCCAACAATACCCAGATTCAGACGTCGCTGACTGCGGATTTGTTCTTCAATAACTTCGCGCAGATGGCGGGGCACAGCGACATGAACAGCCTGATGACCCACTTGATGGCCGAGCAGGTGAATGCGGGGATGCTCGGCCCCTGATCGAAACAGGGCCTTGGCAGGGCCCGCGCGCCTGTGCTAGCGTTGGGTTAAGTGGGGGATTCGGTAAATGGCACGTATAAGGGGACGGCTATTCTCGGCATGGCAGTGGAGGCGCGCGCGCCTGATAGTAGCTGCCGCGGCGGTGGCTATCTGTTATCCGATCGCATGCGCACCGCTGGCGTGGGCCGACGATAGCAACACAGTTTCGAAGGCCGATCTGCAGAAGATCTTGGACGATCTCGACCTGCAGAAGAAGAAATTGGCCGCGCAGGAACAGGCGCTGGCCGAGCAGCAGCGCGTCATCGCCAATCAGCAGAACCAGTTGAATTTCCTGAAGGGCCAGGTCGGCCTTCCCGGCGATCCGTCATCAGTGCCCGTAGCGTACAACCTCGGCAACAACGTGCCCTCCGGCCCAGTGTCCGCGATAATTCCAGCCCAGGACCAAAGCAAGCCGGTCGGCGAAGCGCCAATCTCGTCCCGGCCTGAGATCGCGATCATCCCTGAGCAGGGCGGCGTGCTCACCCATCGTGGCCAGTTGGTTATTGAGCCCAGCATTCAGTATACGCACACGTCGCAGGACCGCTTCTTCTTTCAAGGCTTTGAGGTCATCGACACGGTCCTCATCGGCTTGATCGAGGCGACGAAGGCCGACCGCAACACCGTAGAGGCCGCGATCGGTGCCCGCCTCGGCGTCACCGACAGGTTGGAGATCGAAGCGCGGATCCCCTACGTCTACCGGAATGACCACATTACCAGCCAAGTGCTGACGACTGCGGACACGGAACCCGTTCTGTCGTCGGCAAATGGAAACGATATCGGCGACATCGAAGTTGCCGCCCACTACGACTTTACCAATCTGATATTCGATGCGCCCTATAGCGTCTTTACGATCGCCAATCTGAAGGTGAAGACCCCCACGGGCGAGAGTCCGTTTGACGTGCCGACCGACACCAACGGCGACCCGACGCGGCTGGCGACCGGGTCCGGCTTCTGGGCCGTCCAGCCCAGCTTGACGGCCATATTCCCCAGCGATCCCGTCGTGTTCTTCGGGTCAGTCGGCTATACGATCAATATCGGCGAAGATATCAACCACACGTTCACGGGGACGCCTAATTGTACAGATCCGAGCGACCCCACCAGCTGCCCGCAACCGTCAACGACCACGATCGGCTTTGTCGACCCAGGCGATTCGTTCAATACCAGCATCGGCATGGGATTGAGCCTGAACGAGCGGGCGTCTGTCAGCCTCGGCTTCTCGTTCGACTACGTGTGGGAGACCACGCAGAAGGTTTCGGGCACCGATATCAATGGGACGCTGAAGAGCAATCCTCTCTATGTCGGAGAATTCCTGGTCGGCGGGTCCTACGCGATATCGGATAGCGTCGCTATCAACCTCAATTTCGAGGTTGGAGCTACGGAGGCGGCGCCCGACTTCCAGGCGATGCTGCGCGTACCGGTCCGCTTCAATGTCTACTGAGCGTTCGCACTGCGCACCCAATCCGGTCCGCTTTCTTACGGAAATTCCTTAGCGGCGAATGAGACTTTCGCGCAAGGTCTAGGCCGTGGCCGTCGGCGTTTGATGCGCCAGGGCGACACTCGCGACGATCCTTTCGGATCGAACGGCAGTTTCCATTTTCAGCGGTGGTTAAAACGCGGTTAATCACACCGGGGTGTATGGGTTTGGTCGTCGAATCGATTGCGCGATCGACGGCATTTTCACTAAATTCGCGGCCAATACGTACCGAACTAAAAACAAATCCTTTGCGTGTTGGTTAGGAAGCTGGGGGCAGTCCGTCTGCGCTCTCGAATCCGTCCGACACCAACGGACGAATGATTGGAGAGCAAAAAATGACCGACTCCACTGGGACTCTGTCCGAAACCCATTCCTCCTCCTCGAACGAGCCGACCGAGACCCAGCTGGCTGACGCCGGCGACAAGGTCCAGGTCACCGAGCCCTCGCTCGGTACCTCCATTCAGCTGGTCGCGGCGGGCGACAGCCTGCAGCTGAACTTCGACCCGGCCGATGTGGCCAAGGTCGAGATGAAGGACGGCAATCTCGAGGTCACCTTCAAGAACGGCAGCGTGGCCGTGATTCAGGGTTACGAGGAATGGGCGGCGGCGGGCGGACAGCCCACAGGACCGCAGGGTGGAGTGGTCGACGTTGCGCAGCTGGGTCAGCCCGGGCAGACGAACACGGCCGAGGGTCAGGCACCGGCTTGCGAAATCCCGAACGCCCACGTCGTCGACGTGCCGGTGCCGGCCGAGGGCGAACGCCTGACGCTTGCCGTAGCACCCGGCGATGCGCTGCGGCTGGCCTGCTCGTTCCGTGACGTCCACGGCACCGAGGTCGGCCACAGCCTGGAGATGACGTTCCCGGGCGGCGGCGTGGTCGTGGTCGAGAACTTCAGCGAATGGATCGCGGCCAAGGGCGCCACCATCAGCGATTGCGTGTGCGGCGGCGTCAACCCGGCCGATTTCATCGTCGCCCTCGGCCTCAATCCCGAAGACGTGCTGCCCGCCGGCGGCCCGCAGGGCGGTCCGCAGGGGGCCGACAACCAGCCGACCTTCGCGCCCGGCCCGGGCCCGGATATCCTGCACAGCTACGACCATCCGCACATCCTGCCGCCGACCGCCCTGGGCTACGGCACGCCCAATCCGGAGCTGACGTTCTTCCCGATCGAGCACCATGACCTGGGCGGGCCGGTGGCGCGGGACGACAACCCGAACGCCGAGCTCAACGTCCTCACGGTTCACGAGACCACCGATCCGGCGCCCATCCTGCTCGCCCTGGCGGTATCGTCGGGCGACGCCCAGGGCGGCGAAAACGGCGGCGACGAGGGCTGCGTCGGGCCGATCGGACCGCAGGTCTTCCATCCGGACCAGACCACGATCCAGGTCCTCAACAACGACACCTTCGGACCCGACGGCGGCGGCAACCCGCCGATCACCGCCTTCCACTACAAGGGCGATCCAAGCCTCGTCGACAATCCCGACGGCGTACTGGTTCTCGATCCGGCCGGCGACAAGCTCGTCATTACTTCGTCGGACCCTAACCCCGATGAGAATCAGTGGCACGCCGAATTGATCATCGATGGGCCAAATGCCGGCCAGTTCACGTTTTTCCTCGACAGCGCCTATCAGCACGACCCGATCCAGGGCCAGAACGACGCCTTCGAGCATTTCTCCTACACCATCCAGGATCACGACGGTGACAAGGCGAGCGCGAACGTCACGGTCGACATCGTCGACAGCGTGCCGGTCGCCAACAATGACTGCGAGATCTGCTTCGTCGAGGCCGGTGTCAACACGGATGTTGTTGCGGATGTCATCTCTGGCAACGTGATGCTCAACGACGATCTCGGCGCCGACCAGTTCCTGCCCAACGGCACCAAGCTCGTCACCTTCACCTACACGGCCGATGACGGCGAAGGCCACCCGGTCTCCGCCACCGCGAATGCAGGCCAGACGGTCGAGACGTTCCTCGGCGGCCATCTGACGGTCAACGACGACGGCAACTGGACCTACACGCCGCCGGCCGAGGTGGACAACACGAACGGCGACCCGCACGACGACTTCAGCTACACGATCCAAGACGGTGACGGCGACACGTCCTCGGCGACCCA
>Ga0137403_10008621_pt1 | contig 11404 bp, 9 predicted proteins | sample CZOMad2_1_16fung_FD_122057 | JGI IMG/M metagenome (GOLD analysis project Ga0137403, IMG submission 122057) | Vadose zone soil fungal communities from Angelo Coast Range Reserve, California, USA - CZOMad2_1_16fungal (Hybrid Assembly) | ecosystem: Environmental > Terrestrial > Soil > Vadose zone...
TGGTGCAGTTGGCTTCGATCATTTTCGAGAGGCCGCCGGCGAGGATGTGTTCCAGAATGGCGGTATCTTCCTTCTCGGGGAAGCACACCATGGCCAGGGCGGTAATAGGCTTACCGCCCATGGCATAGACGTCGCTGAGCGCGTTAGTGGCGGCGATTTGGCCGAAGGTGTACGGGTCGTCGACGATCGGCGTGAAGAAATCGACCGTTTGGACGAGCGCCATGTCTGGTCCGAGCAGATACACTCCAGCGTCGTCGGCGTGGTCGAAGCCGACTAGAACGTTGGGGTCGTGTTGCCGGGCTAATTTCCCAAGCACCGTGTCCAGCACCGCCGGACTCAGCTTAGAAGCTCAACCGGCGGCTTTCACCTTCTCGGTGAGGCGGACTTTTTTTATTTCGGGCATGTTGGGATTTTATAGGAGGAATCTGCCTTGGAACCGGAGCGGAGCTTCGTTCCGCTGGACAGACGGGGGCGCCGGTCCCTACATGAGTTGAGTCTATTTTGTGGCGACGCGGAGGACGCGAATTTCGGGGGCGGCCTGGTTCCACTGGGCGGAGATGTGTTCGAAGGCCATCTGGAACTGGGCGGACTCGCCGGGAGCGAGTGGGGCCGCCGCAAATTCGACTGCATCCTCATATACGCCGTTCTTCTTCAGGATCCGAAGATCGGCGCGTTCCTTCTGGGCTACTTCGTTCATAGAACTCCAGAACGTGGCTTCCACGCGGGCGGCCGTCACGGTCTTTTCGCCCGAGTTGGCGACCTTGCCTTCGATGTAGGTGACTTCTCCTCCCACCAGATTTTCAGCGCGGCTTAGTTTGATGTCGCTGATTTGGAGATGGGCCGCGTAGGCATCGGGCGCGGTGGGTTCGGGAGCGTGGTCGCCTCGGACGAGGAACAGGCCGGTTCCCGCGATAAGAAGGACCAGGGTCAGACCGACGGCCAGGATGCGCCAGCGTGGATTGGTGCTGGACTGCGGCGCGGAGTCGGGTGCCAGGAAGCTCATGGTTGTTGAGCCTGATTCTACAGCGATCGCGTCGAAGCACCTTTCGCGGAGCGAGGGCGCCCGCGCCACACAAGCTTACTCTCCGGCTACCGTGAGGCCATCAATGCGGACGGTCGGCGCGGCTACGGATCCGCGGAATTCGAGATCGCTACCGATTTCCGTGATGTGGAAGAACATGTCTTTGAGGTTCCCGCCAACGGTGATTTCCTCCACTGGATAAGCCAGCTGCCCGCCGGAAATCCACATTCCGCCTGCGCCGCGAGAATAGTCGCCGGTCACGAGGTTGGCACCGTGGCCGAGGAACTCGGTGACGTAGAGGCCTTCCGAGATTCCAGCGATGATTTCCTGCGGGGTTTTCGTGCCGGGTTGCAGGAAGTAATTGCCGGGGCCGATTCCCGGCGTACCGGCGAGGCCGCGCGAGGCGTTCGCGGTGGTTTCCATCTTCAGCTTGCGCGCCGTGTAGGAATTGAGGAGGTACGACTTTAGAACGCCGTTTTCAATGACCACGGTGCGCCGCGTAGGAATGCCTTCGCCGTCGAAAGGGCTGGTCCCGAAGCCGCCCACGATCGTCCCGTCGTCAATGACGGTAACGTTCTCGCCTGCAACTTTTTCTCCGAGCTTGCCCGCAAGAAACGACGCACCACGGTAGATGGAGTCGCCGTTTACGCCTTCGAAGATGTGATCGAGGATCGAGCGCGAGACGAGAGGATCGAAGACGACTGGGACTTGAGCGGTCTTCACTTTGCGCGCGCCCAGACGCCGTAGTGCCCGCTGCGCGGCGACTTTCCCGATGTGCTCAGGAGACTCAAGATTCTTGAGACTGCGCGACATGTGGTACCAGTAGTCGCGCTGCATGGCGCCGTCGTCGGATTGCACGATCGGAACGGAGACAAGAGAGCAGAAAGACCGGCGGTATTCGCCCAGGAAACCCAGCGAGTTAGCGAGGATTCGATGGCTGGTGGAAGCGTCGAACGAACCCCCCTCGGAGTTCTTGATGCGGGGATCGTAGTCGAGCGAAGCCTTCTCAGCGCGGCGGGCGTGGTCGATGCGTTCTGTTCCAGGCAGGGAGTAGACGTCGGGATGAAAGAGATTCAGGTCGCCTTTGTGCTGTCCCAGCAGCGCTGCATCGGGTAGCCCGGAGAATGAGTCTTCCGAAGTAATCTGCGCCAGATCGCGTGCCGAGCTGACCAGTTTCTCGATGCCGTCGAGCGTGAGGTCGCTGGTGTAGGTGCTGGCGGTGCGTTTGCCAAAAAACACTCGCACGCCCAGCGCGCGCGAGCCGGCTTCTTTCAGCGTCTCGACTTCGCCCAGGCGTACGACGGTGGAGAATTCATCGCCTTCTTGGATGACCGCTTCGGCGGCGGAAGCGCCAGTGGCCATGGCACGGCGGACGACATCGGCAGCGAGTTCGCGGAGGTCTGTGGTGATTTCTGGAGAGATTTGCGTTTCAGGCATAAATTCAATTCACCACGGAGACACGGAGGCACGGAGAAAGGCCCGCGAAATTAGAATTGAAATCAAAATCGGTAGGTTCCATATATGCAGGGATCAAGGAATGCATTCGTTCGATTTTCTCCGTATCTCCGTGGTGAAAAGGCGAAGGCTCTACTGCATGTATCCGCCCGTATCGCGTTTGGCGGTGCCGCCTACGGTTAGGCGATCGACCTTGATAGTTGGAATACCTACTCCTACGGGGACGGATTGTCCGTCTTTTCCACAAGTGCCCACGCCTTCGTCGAGCTTCAGGTCGTTTCCAACCATGGAAACTCGCGTCAGAACGTCCGGGCCGTTACCGATCAAGGTCGCACCACGCAGGGGAGCCGTAATTTGGCCGTCTTCGATCAAATAGGCTTCAGAGGCGGAGAACACAAACTTCCCGTTGGTGATGTCCACCTGCCCACCGCCAAAGTTCACAGCGTACATGCCGCGCTTCACTGAGCGAATAATGTCGTCCGGATTGTCCTGGCCGGCCAGCATGTAGGTGTTGGTCATGCGCGGCATGGGAATGTGCTCGTAGCTTTCGCGGCGTCCGTTGCCGGTATCGGGCATGCCCATCAGGCGGGAGGAAAGCTTGTCGCTGATGTAGTTCTTGAGAATTCCGTTTTCGATGAGCACGGTCTCTTGCGTCGGGTGGCCCTCGTCGTCGAAATTCAAAGACCCCCGCCGCCAGGGCATGGTGCCGTTGTCGACGATCGTGCATTTGTCGCTGGCAACGCGCTTGCCCAGCAGACCGGCGAACGCCGAAGTCTTCTTGCGGTTGAAGTCCGCTTCCAGGCCGTGACCGATGGCTTCGTGCAGCAGCACTCCGGGCCATCCGGGACCGAGGACGACTTCCATCTCGCCTGCCGGAGCTTCGCGGGCATCGAGTTGCAAAATCGCCTGCCGCGCCGCTTCGCTGGCGAAGTGCTCTGGAGAAGAAATAGAGTCCGAGAAAAACTCGATGGCCACGCGCCCACCACCGCCGGAGCTGCCGCGGGCCGAGTTGGTCTCGGTTTTGGCAATGCAGCCGACGTTGAATCGGGCCAGAGGCTGGGAATCTTCGGCGAACGTCCCGTCCGAGCCGACGATCAAGATCCGGCGCAGCTCGTCGCCGTAGCTGACGCGTACTTCCTTGATTCGCGAATCGTAGCTGCGGGCAGCGACATCAGCGCGCTCCAGCAAGGCCACTTTCGACGAGATCTCCGCGTCTACAGAAGGCAGCGCGACTGGGTAAAGGCTCCGCGCGGGCTTTTCCTGGAACGCCGCGACGGTTTCCTTGGACGGCCCGCTGGCAATCAATGCTGCCGTCTTGGCCGCATGCATCATGCGTTCGGGGGAAAGATTATCGGTATAGGCGTAGCCGGTGCGTTCGCCGGAAAGCACGCGCACGCCACAGCCAGCCGAAATCCCCTGCGAGGCTGACTTTACCAACGACTCGTCCATGGAAAGCGAAGTCGAAGTCTGGTACTCGAAATAGAGGTCCGCATAGTCGCCGCCGGCAGACAAGGCCGCTGCCAGGTAGCGCTCCAAATCGCGTTGCTGGATGCCGAAATGAGTGAAGAAAAACTTGTTGTCCATAGGATATTTAGATGCTGCAGTAGCGGTTCCCGAAGCAGGGGTCGATTTCTTGATTATCCCACAGCGCCCGCTCCTCAAGAATTGCTCATTCCGGTTCGCTGGTGACGCCCGGAACCTCAGGTAACCTCATGCTGTTGCGGCCTTCAATAGCTCCATTCGTGGACTTGTAAGTCCGGGTGCCGGGCGCCAGCATGAAGGCTATGATTGCCGCTGAAACTCTTGGTAACACGCTGGAGACGTACCTAGCCGGTTCGCGCAACGCGGTTGTGTTGGAAGACGGCGCCACGCTCTTTGACCTCACCCGTGCCAAGTACTCGCTTTCTGGTGAATACGGGAAGTGCCTACTCCACCTGTGGTCGGAGGAGCGCAACACTGTCCGCCGGGTTCTGGACGCGGAGGAAAAGAAGGGCTCGTTGTAATTGACGGTGCAGCGAATGGGTCAGGCGCGGCCCTCGAAACTCGAAATCTGCCGCACCCTCGACCCGCGCACGCCCACCTCGCGCAAGGCGGCCCGCGCCGGCTACCAGCGCCAGTTGCAGAGGATCCTGGAACGGACACTCCCGGATTTTCGGATGATCCACATCACCACGGGAGCGGATCTGGAACAGTCTTTCGGTCCCGTTTACGCCCGGGGCTTGTTGCGGCGTGGTCAAAGCGCGTTTGCGGTCTTCGGGGTGAACGCTCAGGAAACGCAGGGTTCGATCGACGGCTCACTGACTTTTGCCATCCTATGGCTTGATATTTGCCGCAGGACTCAGGCCAACAAGCTGCACGTCGAGGGTTTGAAGCTCTTTGTACCCGCTGGAACCGCCAATCTGGTGCGGGCGAGAATGGCGCACCTCAACCAATCCGCTGCCAAATGGCAGCTCTATGCTGTCAACGAGAAAGAGGATTTTCTTGAGGAACTCGACTGCCGCGACCGCGGGAACATTGACACCCGCTTGGTCCGGTGCCCCGACGAGGCTGCCGCCCGCCAGCGATTTCATACCGCTATCGAAGAAGTGCTGGCCGTCCTTCCTGAAGCCGAAACCGCTATCCTCTCCCCATCAGAAATCGCCTTCCGTCACCAGGGTCTCGAATTCGCCCGTGCCCGTTGGGTAGCGGAAGCAGGCTCGTTCCGTAACCGTAATGAAATCGTCTTCGGCGTCGGCGCCGAGGAGACCCCGCTCACCGAGCGGACGCGCGAGCGCTTCATTCGGCGGGTTCACGAAATCGCTGAAGTCCGCCACGCTGAGGGACCTCGCGACCATCCCCTGTTCCGTATGCGCCCCGAACGCTGGCTGGAACGGCTGGCCCTCGGGGACATCCAGACCCTCGACAAGCGGCTTGATTCCTCATGCTGCTACAGCCAGATGCCCGCCTTTTCTGCTATCGACCGCGCCATGATCGATGTTCTAGCCTTTACCCGCGACGGTCGCCTTGTTGTTCTGGAGTTGAAGGCAGAAGAAGACATTCACCTGCCGCTGCAAGGTCTCGACTACTGGTCGCGCGTAGCGTGGCACCATGCTCGCGGAGAATTCCAGCGCTTCGGTTACTTTCCCAATCGCGAACTTGCTTCGGCCCCTCCTCTGCTGCTGCTTGTTGCTCCGGCGCTTCATGTCCATCCCGCAACAGATACGCTTCTGCGTTACGTTTCTCCGGAAATTGACTGGATGCTTCTTGGCATTGACGAGCACTGGCGGCAAAAGCTCCGCGTCATCTTTCGCAAGCGTCCGGGTGACGCAAAACCAGACCAATCCAAACACCGCGACGCCGCGTAAGAACACCTATACTCACGTTGGGGGAGGCGCCCTAACCTGCCCCGCCGTGCGAAGCTCGACTATGTCTTGGCTTCAGGCTCTTCTTTTTCTCCGCGCCAAACTCTTCCTATCCCTCGCACCACGCGCCGCATGGGCAATTGCCCCTTGTCGTCTGCTATGAAAATCTCGCCCGACCGGCTCGAACGGTAATACCAGCGCTTCAGAATCGCGAGATGCTCCATTGTCTCGGTTGCTGAGGCGGGCTCTGGAGGCGGCGTCTGGGCCAAGCAAACTTCCACGCGCGACTCCATGGACTGCGATTTCGTGTGTTCGGGAGGTTGAATCAGGAAATTCTGCGGTCCGTCGATGTGTCCCCGCTGAATGCGAAACAGTGCCACCGAATTTGCGTCAGCGGAGGGTTGGATGATCAAGCCCGCCAGACGGTCAATTCGGCCCACGATCTCCGGCAGGCCGCTCAACAAAGGCTTCAGCTTCTCGATTCGAGCATGAACCGCGGCCGCGTCTTCAAACGCCAAGTTCTGTGCTGCGTTTTCTCGCTCCGCGGCTAACTCCCGGACCAGCGATTGTCCGCGCGAATCCAGATAATTGCGCACGCGGGCTACCTCGCCGCCGTATTCCTCGTCTGTGCAGCCCTTGAAGCAAGGCGCCAGGCACATCTTCATTTCCGAGTAAATGCATCCGGGAAAAGCTGGGTCAGGATGCAAGTCGTCCACGCACCGCCGCATCTTGAAAAAATCCAGGGAATCGTTGAGGAATTTTTCCGCCGCCGTTTTGCCTGGAAAGGGCCCGTAGTAAAGCGACTGCCCTCCCAAACGCCCCAGCCGCGTAGTCACCGAGGCTCGCGGGTAAGGGTTCTCCAGATGGAACCTTACCAATGGCGCAAACCGGAAGCGCATCCGGTCTGCATAGGTTTTGGGAAAGTGCCCGTGCAGGAGGCGATAGAGGAGGAACCCGGATTCAAAATCCGAGCCGGTCTGGGTGTATTCGATCCATCGGGTGCGCTCCCGTAGATTCAAGCGCCGCGTGCGTTCTTGGGGAGACCCCAACAACCTCTCCAAACGACGCCGCAGGTTCGCGGTTTTCGTGACGTAGGGCTCGGCTGCCTCATCTTCCCCGCGCAGCAAAAACACGCCTGATGCCGCCGGCACGCCAGCGAACACCTCAGGATCCCGATCTGCGGTAAACTCCAGCCGCTCAGTCAGCACGAAGAGATTCTAAGCCAAAGATTTTTCACCGCGGAGACACTGAGACACGGAGGAAGATCTTAATCTGCACATGAAAGTGCCCGGCATCTCTCCTGGTCTCAGTGTCTCCGTGGTGAAAGTTTGAGCCAGCCATTCCCGTACAATCCCCAAGTGCCCTGCACTTTCCAAATCCAAACCACTGCCGGTTCCGCACGTCGTGGCCAGCTCATCGCTCCGCACGGCACGATCGAAACCCCCGTCTTCATGCCGGTGGGGACGTTGGCTACAGTGAAGGGAATCCCGCAGGACCTGCTCGAGGAAATTGGCCCAGAGATCATACTGAGCAACACCTACCACCTCTACCTCCGTCCCGGTGTTGAAACTGTGCGGAGGTTGGGTGGCCTGCACGGCTTCATGTCCTGGCCGAGACCCGTTCTGACCGATTCTGGCGGCTTTCAGGTCTTTAGTCTCAGTGACTTACGCAAGGTGAGGGAAGAGGGTGTGACCTTCCGCTCGCATCTTGACGGTTCTTCCCACTTCTTTAGCCCGGAAAGCTCGATGGAAGCCCAAATCGGTCTCGGGGCGGACATCATCATGGCTTTCGACGAGTGCACGGAGCACCCTGCAGACGCCCGCCGCACCCGCGAATCCATGGAACTTACCCTGCGCTGGGCCGCGCGGAGCAAGAAGTTTTTCGAGGAGCACAAACGCGAGGTGCAATGGAAGGAAGTTGCCAGCAGCCAGTCGCCAGTTGGCAGTAACCCGGGTTTGCTGGCAGCTGGCGACTGGCCGCTGGCGGCTGAGCAGCAGCTCTTCGGCATCGTCCAGGGCGGCATGGACTTAGCCCTGCGCAAGGAATCCGCTGAACGCACCATCGAGATCGGCTTCCCTGGTTACGCTATTGGAGGCCTGAGCGTGGGCGAGCCGCGCCACCTCACGCGCGAGGTGGTCGAGGCCACACTTGAACACCTCCCCGCCGATAAACCCCGTTATTTGATGGGGGTAGGGACGCCCGAGGAAATCGTCGAATACGCTGCCATGGGCATCGACATGATGGATTGCGTGCTTCCCACACGCGCCGCCCGGCACGGGTTGCTTTTTACGTCGGAGGGGCGAATTTCCATCAAGCAGGCCCGCTATGCCCAGGACGAGGCTCCGCTCGACCCGAAATGCCCCTGCAGGGTCTGCCAGCGCTATTCGCGGGCCTATTTGCGGCACCTCTACGCGGCCAACGAAGTTCTGGCGCAGGTATTAAATACCATTCACAATTTGAGTTTCTACCTTGACACTATGCGCACGGTGCGGCAAGCTATTTCACTTGGGGATACGCCGCGATTTCCACATGCGGCCGAACGCTAAACGCGTCCCACCCGAGCCTTTGAAAAGTCTTTGAGAAAGAAAACCAGCGAAGGGAACCCGGCCTCAACGAAATAGCAAAGCCCGCATAGATTTGGTTCCCCGCGGCCCGGCTCTAGAAAACAATCCCGATGATCTTTCAGGCACTTTCATGGGTGAAACCCGCCACGGGTATGGCTGCTGCCCTGGTGATGCAGGCCTCGGGCGGCAGCGGCTTAGTCATGTTTCTGCCCCTGATCGCAATTTTTGGCGTGTTTTATGTACTCTTGATCCTGCCGCAGCAACGCAAGCAGAAGAAATGGCAGGAGATGCTGGGTCAGCTGAAAACGGGCGACCGCGTGGTCACCAGCGGAGGAATTCGAGGCATCATCATTGCTCTGCGGGACGATTATGTGCATCTTAGAGTGGCGCCCGACAACTTGAAGATTGAAGTAGCGCGCTCGGCGATTGTTTCCATGAGCGCGGAAGAGAAAAGTTAAGGTTTTGGACGGATTTTACTCATGAATAAGACGTTTCAGTGGAAACTCGGTCTCATCGTTGCCACCCTCCTGGTGTTCGCTTACGGCATCTTTGGCATTCCCAAGAGCTTATCGCCGGATGGTCTGTTGGCGGCGATGCACGAACGCATTCATTTGGGCCTCGACCTGCGCGGCGGGACTCACCTGATCCTTCAGGTGCAGGTGAACGACGCGGTGAACGCCGATTCCGATCGAGCCATTGAGCGCCTCAAGGACATTCTTCGCGACGGCAAGATCACCTACACCGATGTTTCCAAGCCCGATCCCCAAAACTCCCCTGAAAGGATCGTGATTAAAGGCATTACTCCAGACGGGACAACCGCCCTCCGAAATGGTGTATTGGACAAGATGTCCGAGTACGATCTGACGTCTGGCGCCGAAAACAGTTGGGTGCTGGCGATGAAGCCCAGTCTCCTTAGTGACCTAAAGAAACATGCTGTGACTCAGGCCATCGAGACCATCCGTGGACGCATTGATACCCTTGGAGTGAGCGAGCCGGTAATCCAGGAACACGGGCTCGGCGAATACCAGATTCTGGTTCAGTTGCCGGGTGTCGACGATCCCGAACGTGTAAAAGCGATCATTCAGTCCACGGCAATGCTCGAGATCAAGCAGGTTCTCAGTGGCCCCTATGGCAGTGAGCAGGCGGCCTTGGCAGCGAACAACGGCCTGCTGCCGCCCAACGCCATGATCATGCACGGGAAGCCGGCGCCCGGCCAAAATGGTGATGCGGTGTACCTGGTCACGCGGAGCTCGGCTGTGACCGGTAACGACCTTCGTGATGCGCAGGCCGGTCAGGATCGCAATGGTGGCCCCAACGTGAATTTCTTCCTTACCAACGACGGCGGAAAGCGCTTCCAGGCATTTACGTCAAGCCACATTGGCGAAAACCTGGGCGTGGTTCTGGATAAAAGAGTCCAGGAAGTTCCGGCAATTAAAGACACGATTAGCGACCAGGGCGAGATTGCCGGAACGTTTACCGCACAGCAGACGCAGGACTTGGCTATGATCCTTCGCTCTGGAGCCTTGCCTGCGAGCATTCACTACCTGGAAGAACGCACAGTCGGCCCGTCGCTCGGCGCGGACTCCATTCATGCGGGCGTTCGCGCTGCCATCATCGGCATGGCGGCGGTTATGATTTTCATGCTCGTCTACTACCGGGGCGCTGGCATCAACGCGGATCTCGCGCTGATTCTGAATCTATTGATCTTGCTCGGATTCCTCGGATTCAGCCAGGCGACGCTGACTTTACCTGGAATTGCCGGCGTCATCCTAACGATCGGTATGGGCGTCGACTCCAACGTGCTGATTTTTGAGCGCATCCGCGAAGAGCTGCGGGCTGGGAGAACGTCGGCTGCGGCGGTGGAGCAAGGGTTCGCGCGGGCCTGGGTCACGATTGTGGATACACACGTAACGACGGTTGTTTCCGCGGCGATCCTCTTTATTTTCGGGTCGGGGCCCGTTAAGGGTTTTGCCATCACCCTGATTTTCGGTCTATTAGCGAACCTGTTTACGGCGGTGTTTGTTTCGCGCGTAATTTTCGATTGGATTTTGACCAAGAAGGAGCGCGGCGAAGCACTAAGCATTTAGAGCCGATATCTCCGCCCTGTCGCTCCGCGACAAGGACGGGGCACCCGTTTTAAGTGTGGTCAGCAGAACTTTAAGGGGTTTGGACACAGTGGAGTTCTTTCGCGATACGAATATCGATTTCCTGGGTAAGAAGTGGTACTTTCTCGCCTTCTCGCTAGTATTCAGTGTGGCGGGGGTATGTTCCATGCTGTTTTGGCATGGGATACCGCTAAGCGTGGATTTCCGCGGTGGCACGCTGGTATATGTGAAATTCGCCAACACACCGGACGAGGACCAACTCCGCGCAACTTTAGATAAAGCCGGTCTGCATAACTTCCGCATTCAGCAGTTGCGCAGCGGGGGCACGAACGAAGAACTCATCTCCTTGGATCAGAAGGAAACCTCTGATCAGTCATTGGATCAGGGCAAGCTAAGAATAATTGCGGCGCTATCAGGCAACTCTTCGAATGGCAAACCGGATCTGAACAACGCCGGAAGAGCGGTGATCCTAAACGCTTTACTCGGCGCAGATCCCTTGCACTTAGGAACGGACGCTAACGTGCGCTACGGAGCCGAAACGGACGCGATCATCAACTATCGAAACGTGACGAAGGGCGGAGTGCTGAATGGGTTTGACGAACTCAGCGCGGCGACGAAACCCGAAGTGGTGACGATGTTGAAAGATGGTTTTTCGCTCTCCAACTTCGGCGTAAAGAACGTTGAGATCGTGGGCCCGCAAGTGGGAAAGCAACTGCAGAATCAGGCTAAGCTGGCGGTGCTGTACTCGCTGGGGGGGATGCTGATTTACCTCGGCTTCCGCTTCGAATTGATTTACGGCGTAGCTGCGGTGTTAACGGTTTTTCACGATACGCTCATCACCGTTGGAGCATTCTCCTTGACAAACAAGGAGATTTCGCTGACAGTTATTGCCGCTATCTTGACCCTGATTGGGTATTC
>Ga0137403_10008622_pt1 | contig 11403 bp, 9 predicted proteins | sample CZOMad2_1_16fung_FD_122057 | JGI IMG/M metagenome (GOLD analysis project Ga0137403, IMG submission 122057) | Vadose zone soil fungal communities from Angelo Coast Range Reserve, California, USA - CZOMad2_1_16fungal (Hybrid Assembly) | ecosystem: Environmental > Terrestrial > Soil > Vadose zone...
GCTGCGGCCATCGGCCGAAAGCTCGGCATAGGCGGCGATCGGCGTGTGGCAGGAGCCGTCGAGCTCGGCCAGGCAGGCGCGCTCCGCGCTCACGCACAGGGTGGTCGCGCGATGATCGAGCGGCGCCAGCAGCGCGCGCAGGCGGGCATCGTCGGCCCGGATCTCGATGCCGATGGCGCCCTGTCCGACCGCCGGCAGGATCTCATCGCTGTCGATGATTGCCGCCGCCTTGTCGAGCAGACCGAGCCGCTTCAGGCCGGCCACCGCCAGCAGCGTCGCATCGGCCTCGCCGGCGGCGAGCTTGCGCAGCCGCGTCTCCACGTTGCCGCGCAAGGGGACGACCAGGAGGTCCGGCCGGAGGAACAGCAGCTGCGCCTGCCGCCGCAGCGACGCGGTGCCGACGACGACGCCGAGAGGCAGTTCGGTAATGCTCTTGCCGATCTTGGCGAACAGCGCGTCGCGCGCATCCTCGCGCGCCAGCATGGCGCCGATCGCCAGGCCGTCGGGCAGCCAGGTCGGCATGTCCTTCATCGAATGCACAGCGCAGTCGATGCGGCCGTCGAGCAGCGCCTCCTCGATCTCCTTCGTGAACAGCCCCTTGCCGCCGATCTCCATCAGCTTGCGGTCCTGCACGGCGTCGCCGGTGGTCTTGATCGGGACGATCTGAATATCGTCCGCCCCGCGCAGATCGGCATGGGCCGCCACCAGCCCGTCGCGCACCATCCGCGCCTGCACCAGCGCCAGCGGACTGCCGCGCGTGCCGATGCGAATGGGCTGCTGATTCGCGCTCATGCCCCACGTTTAGGCCGTCGCGCTTCATGGCGCAAGAGACGGGCCGTCGCGGTCGCAGATCTGCGCTGCATGACCGTTTTGCGTCCTTCGACAGGCTCGGGATGAGGGGCATTTTTTCTGGCAGAAAGAAAGAACCTCGTCCTGGGCTTGTCGAAGGACGTGGGGTGCCGATCCGGGCCTCCGACTGCCGCGACCGATTGGCGTCACGGGCGAATCCGCCGTAGATTACCGGTGATGATCGTCCTGGGAATCGAAACGAGCTGTGATGAAACGGCCGCAGCGGTGGTGGACGACAGCCGGCAGGTGCGGGCCGAGGTCGTGCTGTCGCAGCTCGATCAGCACCGCCCGTATGGCGGCATCGTGCCGGAGATCGCCGCCCGCAGCCACCTCGACCATCTCGATGGCCTGATCGCCGAGGCGATGCGGCGCGCCAATCTGCACTTTGCCGATCTCGACGGCATCGCCGCCACGGGCGGGCCCGGCCTCATCGGCGGCGTCATGGTCGGCGTGACCATGGCCAAGGCCATCGCGGCCGTCGCGGAGCGGCCATTCATCGCCGTCAACCACCTGGAGGGGCACGCACTGACCGCGCGCCTCACCGACGACGTCGCCTTTCCCTTCCTGCTACTGCTGATTTCCGGCGGCCATTGCCAACTGCTCATCGTCGAGGAGGTCGGCCGCTACAAACGCCTGGGCACCACCGTCGACGATGCGGCGGGCGAGGCCTTCGACAAGGGCGCCAAGCTGCTCGGCCTCGGTTATCCCGGCGGCCCCGCGATCGAGCACGCCGCCGCGGCCGGCGATGCCGCCCGCTTCGTTCTGCCCCGCCCGATGCTGGGGCGGCCGGAGCCCGACTTCTCCTTCTCCGGCCTCAAGACTGCCCTGCGCCAGCGCGTCACCGAGCTCGAGGCGCGTGGCCCGCTCGCTGCGCAAGACCGTGACGACCTCGCCGCCGGCTTGCAGGCCGCCATCGCCGACTGTCTCGCCGATCGTACGGAGCGCGCCATCGCCATTGCGCGCACACGCCGTCCCGACTTGGCGGCGCTGGTGGTGGCCGGTGGGGTCGCCGCCAACGGCTTCATCCGCGCCCGCCTGCAGACGCTCGCGGCGTCCACGGACTTGCGCCTGGTGGTGCCGCCGGCGCGGCTGTGCACCGACAACGCGACCATGATCGCCTGGGCCGGCATCGAGCGGCTGCGGCGCGGCTATATCGACGGCCTCGATTTCGCGCCGCGCCCGCGCTGGCCGCTCGATCCCAGCGCACCGCGGGCGATCGGCGCCGGCGTCAAGGCCTGAGATGACGCCGCAGCGCATCAGCATCATCGGCGCCGGCGCCTGGGGCACGGCGCTGGCCGTCGTGCTGCGGCGGGCCAAGCGCGAGGTGCTGATCTGGGCCCGCACGCCCGACGTCGCCAAGACCATCCGCGCCCGCCACGAGAACCCGCTCTACCTGCCGGGCCAGCGGCTGGACCGCGCCATCCAGGCCACCGCCGATCTCTATGAGGCCGCGCAGTGCGAGGCCGCGCTGCTGTGCACGCCGGCGCAGCATCTGCGCGCCGTCGCCACCGATCTTGCCCGCCATCTGCCGAAGGCCACGCCGGTCGTCATCTGCGCGAAGGGCATCGAGCAGGCGAGCGGCCTGCTGATGACCGAGGTGATCGCGGCGACCTTGCCCGGCCGCCCGATGGCCGTGCTCTCGGGCCCGACCTTCGCCGCCGAAGTCGCGCGCGGTCTGCCGACGGCGGTGACCCTGGCCTGCGCCGATGCCAGGGTCGGCAGCCAGCTGGTCAAGGCCATCGGCACCGCCACCTTCCGCCCCTATCTCTCCGACGATCCCATCGGCGCCGAGATCGGCGGCGCGGTGAAGAACGTGCTGGCCATCGCCTGCGGGATCTGCATGGGACGACGGCTCGGAGAAAACGCCCGCGCCGCCCTGATGACCCGCGGCCTCGCCGAGATGATCCGCCTCGGTCTCGCGCGCGGCGCCAAACCGGCGACCTTGATGGGTCTCTCCGGTCTCGGCGACCTCTCGCTCACCTGCAACGGCCTGCAGTCGCGCAACATGTCGCTGGGCGTCGCATTAGGAGAAGAGCGCCGCCTCGCCGACATCCTGGGCGAGCGCCGTTCGGTGGCGGAAGGCGTGCACAGCGCCGGCGCCGTGATGGCGCTCGCCCGCCGGCTCGGCGTGGAGATGCCGATCAGCGCCGCCGTCGACGCCATCGTGAACGGCGGCGCCGACATCGACACCACCATCGCCGCCCTGCTCGAGCGTCCGTTCACGGTCGAACTGACGGCACTGCCTTAGCACCGCATCCCACGCTACTGACGCAAGGCCGTCATACGGAGTCCCCGCTGCCGTTGTGGGAGGAATGGTAAGGGGCGACGACGTTGTCTCACGCGACCCACGAGCCGGGATAGCGGGACGTAGAGGCGACCGGCCGGTCGCCCCTGCGGCGTTTGGAATTGCGTCGTGATTCATGGACGCCCTATTGCGCGGCGGCGGTCTCGGTCTCGACTGCAGGCGGCTGCGCTGAAGTAACCGTCGGTTCGAGCGCCTCCAGCAGGCGGGCGCGGATGGATTTCAGGCGGGGATCGGCGGCGATCTTCAGGCCGTAGAGATCCTTCACGTAGAACACGTCGACGGCGCGCTGGCCGAAGGTGGAGATCTTGGCGGATGAGATCTGCAGCTTCAGTTCGGTGAGGGCGCTGGTGAGGCGGTAGAGCAGGCCGGGGCGGTCGCGGCCGTTGACCTCGATCACCGTGTGGGTGGCGGAGGCGTTGTTGTCGATGAGCACGCGCGGCGCCACCGGGAAGACGTCGAAGCGGCTCTTGTAGGCCCGGAAGCGCTGGTCGAGATCGGGCAGCGGGCGGCCGCCGAGGGTCTGCTCGACGATGACGGAGAGACGCGCCAGACGGTCGGGGCGCTCGAACGGACCGCCCTCGGCGTCCTGCACCCAGAAGGTGTCGAGCGCCATGCCGTTGGTGAAGGTGAAGATGCGGGCATCCACGATGTTGCCGCCGGCGCCCGCGATGGCGCCCGCCAGCAAGGAAACCAGTCCGTGGCGGTCGGGGGTGTAGATCGTGACTTCCGTGACGGCGCGCCAGCGGTCGATGCGGGATTCCAGCGACAACTCCTGCTCGCGCGCCTCCGCGGTGCGCACGAGACGGGCGTGGCGGACGAGCGACGCCGTGTCGAACGACAGCCAGTAGGAGGCGGTGCCGCGGGCAAGATGGGTGTCGATGTCTTCGCCGTTCCAGTCCGTCAGCTCCGCGCGCAGGGCGGCGGTGGCGGTGGCGGCACGCGCTTCGCGGCCTTCGGCGATGAGGCCGCCGGAGAGCTGCTCCTCAGCGCGGTGATAGAGATCACGCAGCAGCTGTGCCTTCCAGCCGTTCCAGGTCTTGGGGCCGACGGCGCGGATATCGGCGACCGTCAGCACGAGCAGCAGGCGCAGTCGCTCCACCGATTGGACCAGGCTGGTGAAATCGGCGACGGTCTGGGGGTCGTCCATGTCGCGCTGGAAGGCGGTCTTGCTCATCAGCAGGTGGTAGCGCACCAGCCACTCGACCGATTCCGTCTCTTCGACGGTGAGGCCGAGGCGAGGACAGAGCCTCTGCGCCACTTCGGCCCCCAATTCGGAGTGATCGCCGCCGCGGCCCTTGGCGATGTCGTGCAGCATGACCGCGAGATAGAGCACGCGACGCGACAGCACCTGATGCACCACGCGGCTGGCGATCGGCGCCTCCTCGGCCAGCTCGCCCTTCTCGATGCGGTGGAGGATGCCGATGGCGAAGAGGGTGTGCTCGTCGACCGTGTAGTGGTGATACATGTCGTACTGCATCTGCGCGACGACGCGGCCGAAATCGGGCACGAAGCGGCCGAACACGCCGGCCTCGGAGAGGCGGCGCAGGCCGCCCTCGGGGTCCTTCGTCGAGGTCAGCATCTCCAGGAACAGGCGGTTGGCCTCGGGATCGGCGCGCAGGTCGCGATCGACCAGGCGCAAGTTCTGGGTGATCTGCCGCAAGCTGGCCGGATGGATGTCGAGACCGTGGCGCTGGGCCACCTCGAACAGGCGGAGCATGTCGAGGGGGTGCTCCGGCAGCGCACGGCCGGGGGCGAGCGCGAGGCGGCCACCATCGACGCGGAAGCCCTCGATCTCCTGGCGGAAGATGCGGAAATCGGGGAGGCGGAAGACCGACTTGCGGTTCTCGGCCTCGAGGGTGGCGCAGAAGATGCGGGTGAGGTCGCCGACGTTCTTGGCGGTGAGGAAGTAGTGCTTCATCAGCCGCTCGACGCCGCGCGTACCGGCGTGATCGGTGTAGCCCAGGCGCTGCGCCAGCTCGGGCTGGAGGTCGAAGCTCAGGCGCTCCTCCGGCCGGCCGGCGAGATCGTGGAGGCCGACGCGCACCGACCACAGGAAGGCTTCGGCCTTGTCGAAGGTCGCGGCCTCGGCGGCGGTGAAGACGCCACGCTCGACCAGCGTCGCGACGTCATCGACCTCATAGAGATACTTGGCGATCCAGAAGAGGGCGTGCAGGTCGCGCAGGCCGCCCTTGCCCTCCTTGATATTGGGCTCGAGGGCGTAGCGGGAAATGCCCATGCGGCGGTGGCGCTCGTCGCGCTCGGCCAGCTTGGCCTCGACGAAGGCGCGGCCGGTGCCGGCCACCACCTCCTTGGCGTAGCGGCGGCGGAGATCCTGGTAGAGCTCCTGGTCGCCGCAGAGATAGCGGGCCTCCAGCAGGTTGGTGCGGATGGTCATGTCGGCCTTGGCCTGCCGGATACAGTCGTCGACCGAACGGGTGGCATGGCCGACCTTCAGGCCGAGATCCCAGAGGTGATAGAGCAGGTATTCCACCACCTGCTCGCCGTGGGGGGTAAGCTTGTAGGGCAGTAGGAAGAGGATATCGACGTCGGAATGGGGCGCCAGCTCGCCGCGACCATAGCCGCCGACGGCTACCAGGGCCAGCCGCTCGGCCGCTGAGGGATTAGCCAATGGGTAAGCATGAGTCGTGGTAAAATCATGCAGCGTGCGCAGGAGCTGATCGATGAGGAAGCTCAACTCGCGGACGGCCTGGCGGCCGTCGGCGGCGCCTTCGAAGCGGCGGCGGACCTCGGTTCGACCGGCGGCAAGGGCTGATTTCAGCTCCGCCAGCACGGCCGCGCGTTCCTCCGTCCGGCGGTCGCCTTCAGCAATGGCGGCCAAGCGGCCGACGAGGGCGCGGCGGTCGATGATGGCGCGTTGGTCGCGGATGTCGTCCATGAAGCTCTTCGGCTCGTCAGCCCATCACGGCGCCAGCAGGAATAACGAGAGCAAGGCCGGCGCACCAGGAAATGTGGGGGCAGACGCGGGCGTTCGTCGGTTTCTTTTAGTGATCCAGGTTACCAATCGATATCTACCCCATTCTCGGCCAGGACTCGGGCCGATCCGCCGGGAATGCCGCCCGGTCGGCCGCCTGCGGCGCCGAGATGGCCGCATTATGGCACAAATCCCGGTGTTTTGGGGGAGGAACCGGGGATTTTCGGCCGCGAGAAGGCCAGGAATCGCCAACAACCCACGGAATCGACCATGAAAACCCCGATCTTAATATTGATTTCCGCTTTCCTAATAGCTTCCTGCACCGGCAATTCGAGGTCCCACACCTATGAAGCGTCTCCCGCGAACCCGGTGGTGACCAGCTTCGCGGGAAGTGAGCAAGATACCGTGAAAGTGCAAGTCACCGACCCGCAACCAGTCACCCGCGTGGAACTGACGGCACCGGACGGCCGCGTCTTCCTCGCCCACCAGATCGACCGCGAAAGCTTGACCCGTCAGGGCGGCGGCGGCTATGGCCAGCCGAGCGTTGGCGTCGGTGTCGGCGGCGGCGGCGGTTGCTGCTGGAGCGGCAGCGGGGTCGGCGTCGGTTTCGGGTTTGGTTTCCCGCTCGGCGACGCTCGCGAGCCCGACTATGGCCCGGGGGGCGTGGCCAGTACGGCGCTCGTCCATGTGCCGGACATGGCGGCCTACCGGGCGCAATGGCAGCACTGGAAGGTTCGCATCTACCTCGGCGAGGGCGCCAGCGAGCGCATGGTCGAGGTGGCGGCACCCCAGCCGGCGGCAGGGTAAACGAAGGGTCCCGGGCTACAGCTCGTAGCCGAGGCGGCGGGCGATCTCGCGGCTGGCCGGGCGCGGCGTGAAGCCGGCGAAGGCCGGGTCGGTGCGCCAGCGGCCGCGATTGACCGGCTGCCAGGGGATGAACCGTGTATAGGGCGCGATCCCCAGCCAGTCCGCGACGCCTTGAATCTGCTCGTGCGGACGGTCGACGACATCCTCGACCCGGAGCCATTTGGCAGCCGTGGCAAAGGCGGCGTCGTCGAGGAGGCGCTGGTAGGCCTCGCTCCAGACCTCCTGGGCGGTCTCGGGCCTGAGGACGCGGTCGTCCGGCAGCGCCAGGGCCGCAAAGTTCTTGTTGTCGGAGCTGAGCGTATCCAGCGGAAAGCGGGCGATGCCGAGGAGCCAGACCTCGTGCGTGGTGGCGGCCGCCCAGGCCTTGAATCGCTGCCAGGCTCGCGCCGACATCAGCAGGCGCGTCGATTTCACCAGACCGACCGGCCGCGTGCAGCGGGCGAAAATCGCCTCGGCATCGACCGTCGAATCGCCGCTGGGCGGGCCGCCGCAATGGTGGCGGAAGAGCGCCTCGTATTCCGCCGGCGCGCGGTCGATCAGGTCGAACAGGTGGCACTCGTTGCGCGCCCGGCCGCCAGGCAGCAGGCTACCGTCGAAATACTGCACGCTCGGATGAGCCTGCACCTGTTGCTGCAGGGCGGTGGTCGCGCTGCGGCGGTATCCCAGGATGAACAGCATCTTCATCGGCAGGAGTAGTAGCGCAGAAGCAGCCCTGCGGGAACGCCGGAGCGCCTCTATTCGCTTGCCAGCCGCGCCAGCGCCGGGCCGTCGAGGCGCCGGCCGACGACGTCGTCCCACGGCCGGGCGCCGAGCCTCGTATAGAAGGCGAGGGCCGCCGCATTGTTGCGGTCCGCATTCCAGTTGACCCGGCTGCAGCCGCGGGTCGCCGCCAGGCGGGCGACAGCCCGCATCAGCGCCAAGCCGACGCCGCGCGAGCGCTCACCGGCGCTCACGAAGATGTCCTTGAGGAACAACGCCGGGGTGCAGCGCGCGGCCGGAAACAGCGTGGAGACGAAGGCGAAGCCGAGCAGGCGGCCGCCGGCCTCGGCGACCAGCAGGTCGATGCGGGAGTCTTGCGCGAACACATGGCGCTCCAGGGCGGCGACAATCTCCGCTTCGGCCGGCGCGGCCGCAGGCCCGTCATAGTGCACCTCCATCTCGTGGAAGAGCGCGGTCAGCGCCGGTAGGTCGGCCGCCGCCGCCGGGCGAACGTTGATGCTCATGCTCGGATTTCTCGCCGCCGTCCGCTATGAGAGAAGCTCGGGATCATCCCGGGGGAGGCACTGTTGTCGCAATCCTTGCGGCCGGGCAAGCGCGGAACTGTCGTCTGCATCGGCGGCGCCAACATGGACATCAAGTGCGGGATCGCCGGGCGGACGGTGATGGGCAGCTCCAATCCGGGCGTGACCGTGCTTTCGCCCGGCGGCGTGGCGCGCAACATCGCCCACGACCTGGCGCTGCTGGGCATCGGCGCGGCGCTCGTCAGCGTGGTCGGGCGGGATGGTTTCGGCGAGCGGCTGTTGGCCGCGACCGCGGCGGCGGGCGTCGATACCCGGGGCGTGCTGCAAGCGCCGGGTTCCACCGGCACCTACAGCGCGGTGCTGGACGCGGGCGGGCAGCTCGTCATCGGCGTGGCGGCGATGGGCATCCTGGAGCAGCTGACGCCGCGCCGGCTGGCAGCGCAGCGGACGCGCTTGGCGGCTGCCGATCTCATCGTCGCCGACAGCAACCTGCCGATCGATACGCTGGATTGGCTGATCGACTTCGCCGCCGCGCGCGGGCGGCGGCTGGCGATCGAGACCGTGTCGGTGCCGAAGGGCGGCAAGCTCCGGCGGCTGTTCACGGCGCGGCGGCCGCTGTTCGCGCTGTTCTGCAACCGGGCGGAGGCGGCGGCGCTGACGGGACGCGCCGAACTTCGCGCGGCGGCGCGCCGGCTGCATGAGCGGGGCGTGCGGCATGTCGGGATCGGGCTCGGCCGTCGCGGCATGTTCGTCTCCGACGGCGCGCAGCGGCGCGTCGTCCCGGCGCTGCCGGCGCGGGTCGTCGATGTGACCGGCGCGGGTGATGCGGCGGTGGCGGGGACGCTCTACGGGCTCTTGCGCGGGCATGACCTGGCGACGGCGGCGCGCTATGGTCAGGCAGCGGCCGCCCTGACGCTGGCGTGCGATCAGTCGGTCAATCCGAAGCTCAGCGCCGCGGCGATTGCCCGTTGCGTTCGGCGCCACCCGGACCGGGACGAGGCATTGTGAACGAATTCCTGGATATTGCGCCGGAGATTGGGGTAGCGCTTAGCGAGGGCAGCGCCGTTGTGGCACTGGAATCGACCATCATCGCCCATGGCATGCCCTATCCGCAGAATCTGGCGATGGCGCGGGCGATCGAGGGGATCGTGCGGGGCGGCGGCGCGATGCCGGCCACCATCGCCATCATCGGCGGAAGACTCAAGGTCGGGCTCGACACGGCCGAGCTCGAGCTGCTGGCCCGCGCCGATGCCGTGGCCAAGGCGAGCACGCGCGACATCCCTTATCTGGTGGCGACGCGCGGGCATGGGGCAACGACGGTGGCCGCCACCATGCGCATCGCCGCACTGGCGGGCATCCCCGTGTTCGCGACCGGCGGCATCGGCGGCGTGCATCGCGGGGCCGAGGCGAGCTTCGACATCTCGGCGGATCTCACGGAGCTGGCGACCACCAGCGTCGCCGTCGTCTCGGCGGGCGCCAAATCGATCCTCAATATCGGCGCGACGCTGGAGCAGCTGGAGACGCTGGCGGTGCCGGTCGTGGTCTATCGCGCCGACGAGTTTCCCGCCTTCTACTCGCGCGCGAGCCGCCATCCGGCGCCGCTGCGGCTCGATCGCGTCGAGGATATCGCGCGGATGATGCAGGCGAAGTGGGCGCTCGGCCTCGCCGGCGGCATCAGCATCGCCAACCCGATTCCACGGGAACACGAGATTCCCGCGGCGAAAATCGAGCAGGCGATCGACGAAGCGCTGCGCGAGATGGCGGCACGCGGCATCACGGGCAAGGAGACGACGCCGTTCATCCTCGCCAAGGTGAACGCGATCACCGGCGGCGAGAGCCTGAGAGCCAATATCGCACTCGTCGAGAACAACGCGCGGCTGGGAGCGGAGATCGCGGTGGCCTATGCGCGACTGACGACGGAGTCGTCGGGTTGAGGAGTCGCTTCTCTGCATCTCCGTCGTAAATCCCTTTCCTGGATGAATGAGGGCGCATGGGCACCCTGGCCCTCAAAATCGTTCTCACCCCCGTCCTCATCCTGGCCGCGAGCTGGGCGGGGCGACGGTGGGGCGAGGCCATCGGCGGCTGGCTGGTCGGGCTCCCGCTGACGTCCGGGCCGATCGCCTTCTTCCTGGCGCTCGATCACGGCACCGGCTTTGCTGCCGCGGCTGCCGCGGGGTCTCTGAGCGGCGCCGCGGCGCAGGCCTGCTTCTGCATCGCCTATGGCCGGGCCGCCGCACGGCTGCGCTGGCTGCCGGCATTGTGTTTGGGCTCTGCCGGATTCACCGTCGCCGCGGTCGTGCTGCAGGTGGCGCAATTGCCGCCGTGGGTCCTGCTGCCGGCGACGCCGATCGTGCTGGGACTGGCGATGGGCCTGTTGCCGCGGGGCCGGCTCGGCTCGTTCGACGTGCTGGTCTTGCCGCGCTGGGACATTCCGGCCCGCATGGCGGTTACCACGGCCCTGGTCGTCGGACTGACGGCTGCCGCCCCCGTGCTGGGACCGCGATTGAGTGGCCTGCTGGCGACGTTCCCGGTCTTCGCCGCGGTCCTGGCGGTCTTCGCGCATCGGATGCAGGGCGGCGCAGCGGCCCAGCAAGTGCTGTGGGGCCTGCTGCTCGGGCTCTTCGCCTTTGCCGGATTCTTCTTCGCACTCGCCGTCTCGATCGATCGGGCGGGCATCGCCGGCGGATTCACGATCGCCGCCGCCATTGCCCTAGCGATTCAAGGCTGCTCGCTCTGGCTGATGCGACGGGGAAGGTTGGGTCGCTGAACGGGTGGCGATTTCACCGTATCCTGCTGCGCACCCGCTCCAGTTCGGCGATGGCGGAGATAGCGTCGCGGGCGGCGATGAGGGTGAGGAGTTTCAGCTCGACGGTGCGGGCGGCCGGATCGGTGGTGACGTTGACCTTGGAGCGAGACGGCCTGGGTCGCCTTGTCGGTTACGGCGTTGTCGGAAATCCAGAGATCGGCACGGGTGGCCATGGCAGGTCCCTTTCGCCGGACGATCTGCCTTATCTTTGCCGCCGAGCCGGCGCAGGCTGCAAGCATATTGGGATTTGCGGCGCGCTCGCGTAGGCTGGGGCGGACGCCCGGCTGCCTGGAGACCCGCGACCAATGCCGCAAGAATTCTACCGTATCCGCCGCCTGCCGCCCTATGTGTTCGCCGAGGTCAACGCCATGAAGGCGGCGGCGCGGGCGCGCGGCGAGGACGT
>Ga0137403_10008624_pt1 | contig 11403 bp, 8 predicted proteins | sample CZOMad2_1_16fung_FD_122057 | JGI IMG/M metagenome (GOLD analysis project Ga0137403, IMG submission 122057) | Vadose zone soil fungal communities from Angelo Coast Range Reserve, California, USA - CZOMad2_1_16fungal (Hybrid Assembly) | ecosystem: Environmental > Terrestrial > Soil > Vadose zone...
TTGATCAACACTTCATCCTGCGTCACCGGCAGGTCGCCGCCGGCCGCGATCCGGATCTGCTCCAGCACGAGGTCGATATCGGTGATCATCTCGGTGACGGGATGTTCGACCTGGATGCGGGTGTTCATCTCGATGAAATAGAATTCGCCGTCCTCGTAGAGGAATTCCACGGTGCCGACGCCGAGATATTTCATCTCCTGCATGGCCTTCGCACAGGTCGCGCCAATTTTTTGGCGCGAGGCCGCGTCGAGCGCCGGCGAAGGGCCTTCTTCCCAGACCTTCTGATGGCGTCGCTGCAGCGAGCAATCGCGCTCGCCGAGATGGATCGCGCCGCCGCGGCCGTCGCCGAGTACCTGGATTTCGATGTGGCGCGGCTTCTGCAGATATTTTTCGAGATAGACCGAGGCATCGCCGAATGCCGATTTGGCTTCATTGGAGGCGGTGGAGAGCGCCAGCATCAGGTCGTCGGCGGTCTGCGCGACCTTCATGCCGCGCCCGCCGCCACCTGACGCCGCCTTCACCAGCACTGGAAAACCGATGGCTTGCGCGATCGCCATCGCGTCGTCGTCAGGCCCGACGCCACCGTCGGAGCCGGGCACCACGGGAATGCCGAGTTTCTTCGCGGTCTTCTTGGCCTCGATCTTGTCGCCCATCAGGCGGATGTGTTCGGCCTTCGGCCCGATGAAATGCAAATTGTGATCGGCGAGGATTTCGGCAAAGCGGGCATTTTCCGACAGAAAGCCGTAGCCCGGATGCACTGCGTCGGCGCCGGTGATTTCGCACGCCGCGAGCAGCGCGGGAACGTTGAGGTAACTGTCCTTCGACGGCGGCGGGCCGATGCACACGCTTTCGTCGGCGAGCCGAACATGCATGGCGTCGGCATCGGCGGTGGAATGTACCGCCACCGTCGCGATGCCAAGCTCCTTGCACGCGCGCAAAACACGCAATGCGATCTCGCCGCGATTGGCTATCAGGATCTTGTCGAACATGGTGTCCTAACGCGCGAATAGCGAATAGTGAGTGGCGAATGGTGGTAGTGAAATACTATTCGCTACCTCGCCATTCGCCCCTACTCAATGATTACCAGCGGCTCGCCGAATTCGACGGGCTGGCCGTCCTCGACAAGAATTTGCGTCACGGTGCCCGCGCGCGGCGATGGAATCTGGTTCATCGTCTTCATCGCTTCGATGATCAATAGCGTCTGCCCGACCGACACCCGGCTGCCGACTTCGACGAACGGCTTGGCGCCGGGCTCGGAAGCCCAATAGGCGGTGCCGACCATGGGAGAGGGCACCGCGCCGGGGTGCTTGGCGACATCGGCGACCGCGACCGGTGCGGCAACCGCGGGCGCCGATATCGCCGGTTGAGGGCTCGCGGGCAGCGACGCCGCGATGCTGATGTTGCGCGCGACTCGCACCCGCAGGCCGGCGCGTTCGATCTCGATCTCGGTGAGGCTGGTCTCGTCAAGCAGAAGTGCGAGTTCACGAATGAGTGCACTATCGTCGCTTTTGAATTTTGCGGCTGTTTTGTCGTCAGGCTGGCGCGCCATGATCTTGATCCAGGGCTTTCTGCTTGGGGGCTTTCTGCTTGATGACGGGGAGTGCGTCAGGCTTTTGCCTTGACGCCAATCCTGGCGGCAAGGCCGTAGATCGCGAGCCGGTAGCCGTCGATGCCGAAACCGGACAGCGTCGCGAAAGCGGCTCTGGCGATGAAGGAGTGGTGACGGAAGTTTTCGCGGGCGTGAACGTTGCTGACATGCACTTCAACGGTCGGAATTTTCACCGCCACCAAAGCGTCATGCAAAGCGATCGAGGTATGCGAATAGCCGCCGGCATTGATGACGATCCCGACCGCTTGGATGGTGCGTGCCTCGTGGATGAAATCGATCAATTCGCCTTCGCGATTGGACTGTCTGCAATCGGCTTTCAGGCCGAATTGCGCCGACGTTTTCGCGCAAAGCCTCTCGACATCGTCGAGCGTGGCATGACCGTAGGTCTCCGGCTCGCGGGTCCCCAATAAATTGAGGTTCGGGCCGTTGAGCACGTAAATCGTTTGGGCAAGACTCTTGGCCATCCAAATCCCGGCAATGTGGCGGTGGGTGGCGCGGTTATAGGTAACATCAGGCTAAAGGGGAAGCCTTAGACCGCCTTGGACGTCCTTCAAATACTTCATCCGGTTCGTAAAAAGGTGCGTAGAACCTGCAGAAAGTACTCGTTAACCACCTAAAAGGTTCGATCGCCAGCCATTTGCCCCCGCGCGGCTCTTACCGGATTCCGTGAGCGCCCATGTAAAAAGGGGCGGGCATCGCTGCCCGCCCCGGATGCGTCCATCGTTGGGATTTAAGCTTCGAGGACGGCGACGATTTCGAGCGTCCGTGGGTTGATCACGAGAATCTGGTCGCGGACGCGGATAAACTCATAGCCGCGCCACTCGGGGTAGATCGTCACGACTTCGGCCGGCAACGGGTAGAAAGTTATGTTGCGCGGAACCCGGGCGCCGACCGAGATCGAGAAGTTGGCGTTGCTGAGCGGCTCAACGCGCTGGTCACGGATCACACCGGTGATCCGGGTGCGTTGTTCGCCCGAGAGCCTCACCCCAGCGCCTGCCTGCCCCGTGGTGGTCTGGGACCGCTCAGTGGTGCCCTTCGACTCGGCGTTCATCTTGCCGTCACGCCCTTCGGCCTTCATGCCATCGCGGCCCTCGGCTTTCATGCCGTCGCGGCCTTCGGCCTTCATGTCCTTGTTCTTGGCGGCCGAACCTTTTTCGTTTTCTGAACTCTTCGAGCGGTCGCCCTTCGCGTTATCTTTCATGTTGTCTTGGGCCGATTTATCGCTCTTCGGGCCGGCCTTCATATCGTCCTGAGCGCTTTTGCTTTTGGTCGTGCCGGGTGATTTCTGGTCGGACTGCGTGGACTTCATGCCGCCCGGTTCCGTCGCATCACGAGCTGCCGGCGCTGCCGAAGTGCCGCCCGTCGGGCTTGACGGAGCGCTCTGCTGAACTGCGGAACCGGCCGAACCCTTTTCGCCACCGGTTCCTTGTGCGTAAGCGAAGCCGGTTCCGGCGATCAGCGCCGCCGCTGCCACCGACATCATAAAGCGACTAGTCATGGAATTCCTCCTCAAGCGTTTGCATGCCCGCGCCGATAACGAAAGCAGATACACGGGAGTTCCGCGTTGCGAAGGAATTGTTTGATGAATATGCGATGAATGGCGAGCGTTGCCGTCGTTTTGGCTCGGCAAAGAAAATAGGCAAAAGGCCCACGCCGGTTTCCCGACGCGGGCCTTTTACTCGAGGGATCAAATTAGATGCTTAGCGATTGTTCGATCGCCAGATATGCCGATCAACAGGTCGCCTTGCCACACCGGGCGACGCCGATTTTTTCCCTGAGGCCATCGAGGCCGACCGCGCCGATCACGACTTGCTTGCCGACCACGTAGCTCGGCGTGCCGTTCATGCCCATCGCTTCGGCGAGCTTGAAGTTTTCCTCAAGCGTGGCGCGCACTTCCGGACTCGCAATATCCTTCTCGATCCTCGCGATATCGAGGCCGGCGTCCTTGGCGGCCGCCATCGCACGTGCCTTATCGGCCTGGCCGCGGCCGCCGAGCAACTTCTGATGAAAGTCGAGATATTTCTTGCCGGTTGAATCCTGCATGTGCACAGCGACCGCCACCTGTGCGGCTTCGACGGAGCCCTGGCTCAGCACCGGGAATTCCTTCAACACCACTTTCAATTTGGGATCGGACTTCATCAGGTCGAGCATGTCGCCCATGGCACGCTTGCAGTAGCCGCAATTGTAATCGAAAAATTCGACGAGCGTGACGTCGCCGTCCTTGTTGCCGAGCACGACGCCGCGCGGAGAATCGAAAATCTTCCCGGCGTTGACGGCGACGCTCGCTTCATTTTTCTGGGTCTCGGCGGCGGCCTGCCGCTTGCCGAGCTCGGTCATCGCTTCTTCCAGCACTTCGGGATGGGCGATCAGATAATTGCGAATGACGGTCTCGATGTCTCCCCGCTGCTGATCGGAAAAGCTCTGTGCCGAGGCTGCGGACGGCGTGCCGCAGAGTGCGAGCACGAACAACGCGGGAGCGATCAAGCGGAACGACGGCATTGGCAAATCCTCTCGGTGAAAAGCTATCGAAAGCTCTTTATGTACTCGGTTCTATATCTTTTCTAATTGTTCTTTTGACCCGGCAACGGCTTTGCCGAGACGATGTCGTCGGCCTTGACCCATCCGGGCGTGCCGATCGCGAAACGGGTCTTCGCGCGCGAAGCGAGATCGCGTGCGGTCTTGTTGTCGCCGCGAAGAAAAGCGGCTTGCGCAGATGCCAGATCGGCTTGCGCATAATCTCCCTTTCGGCCGTACGCCATTGCGAGTTGAGAAAAGCCGAGCGGCGCTTCCGTTTCCCGTGCCACGGCCGCACGCAGAATCGTAATCGCTTCCTCAGTATAGGCCTTATTCTCAGTTGCCACGAGCGCCTGCCCAAGTAACATCTCGATGAGCGGCGCGTTATTCGAAAGCTGCACGGCCTTGCGCAACGGCGCGATGGCTTCCGCGGGCCTGCCGCCTTCCAAAAGTGCTTGACCGCGCAATTCATAAAAATACGGATTATTCGGCTGCACCTGGATCAACCCGTCGATCTGGACAATGGCGGAGCGTAGATCGCCGTGCAGATAGGTGGAGATCGCGCGCGCGTAGCGTGCCGGCAGGCTGTCATTGGATGGCGGAAAGCGACGATAGACGGTGTCGGGGCGCTCCAGGAACGCCGAGATCTTCGCGCGCATCATGTCGTGGCGCAATTGCAGTGCCGGATCGTCCTTCTTGTCCCAATAGGGACTGGAACGTGCCAGTTCCTCCAGCGCGGCAACGCGTGCGGCCGGTAATGGATGCGACTGCGCGTATGGATCCGCCCCGCGCGCGGCGAACAGGCTTTCATTGGTGAACCGCTTGAAGGTCTCGTACATGCCCCTCGGGGATTGTTGGGTCGCGGTCAGGAATTTCACGCCAGCCCGGTCGGCGTTTTCTTCCTGCTGACGCACATAAGAAAGCAGGCTGCGTTGGATCACTTCCTGGGGCGCTGCAATTGCGGCCGCGCCGGCATCGGCCAGCCCGCTATTACCGCTGTTGTTTTTCGTGGCCCCCGCCGCGATCGCCCCAACCCCGAGCAGCATGGCGATGATGAGCTGCGTCTGCGCCTGCGCCAATTGCTCGCGAAGCTTGGCGAGATGGCCGCCGGCCAAGTGGCCGGTTTCGTGCGCGAGCACCCCGATGATCTGATTCGGGGTCTCCGACTGCAATAGCGCGCCGTGATTAACGAAAATGCGATGGCCATCGGCGACGAAGGCGTTGAAAGCGGTCTGGTTGATGATCGTGATCTGGATATTCTGCTTTTCCAGGCCGGCGACACGCAGGATAGGCCGAGAATACTCGCGCAACAGTTGCTCGGCCTCAGTGTCCCGGATGATCGGCGGGCCCTTTTCCTGCTGGGCGAGCGCGGCCACCGGCGCAAAAGCAAGCGTAGCGGCGACCGTGGCGGCGGTGAGCTTCGAGGTTCTTTTGTGCGCGAGATGGAGCAGCATGGAGCGGTCTTTATGGATTGGCGGCGCGCCGGATTGGATATATGCCGTAACAAGCTGCGGAATGCGGCTAGTCTGGGGCAGGGTCAGATAGCAGATATCGATGCGTGAAGCGACAGTAAGAGATCGTGTGAGGCAGCTCTTGACAGCCTCCGGGCGAAGCCAGGTTCCGCCGTTCATGGTGATGGACGTGATGGCGGCGGCGGCGCGGATTGAAGCGGCCGGCGGCCACGTCATTCACATGGAAGTCGGACAACCGGCGGCTTCCGCGCCGAAGGTGGCGATATCGGCGGCGCGCGCGGCACTCGATGGCGGGCGCATCGACTACACCTCAGCGCTCGGCATTCCCTCGCTGCGGATACGGATCGCCAGACATTACCGCGAAGCTTACGGCGTTAGCGTGGACGCGGAGCGGATCGTCGTCACCACGGGCTCGTCGGGGGCGTTCATATTGGCGTTTCTTGCGATGTTCGAGCCGGGCGATCGCGTCGCCGTCACGGTGCCCGGCTATCCACCTTACCGCCATATCCTCACCGCGCTCGGCTGCGAGCCGGTGCTGATCGAGACCTCAAGCGAAACCCGACATGCGCTGACCGGCGAAGCCCTGCTCGCCGCTCACCGCAAGACGCCGCTGAAGGGGGTGCTGGTCGGAAGCCCGGCCAATCCGACGGGCACGATGATGTCCCGCGAGGCGCTCGCCGGCCTGATGTCGGCGGCCGAAGGCGCGGGTATCCGCTTCATTTCCGATGAAATCTATCACGGTCTCGACTACGCGTTCGCCGCGGTCACGGCGGCGGAGCTTTCCCCCCACGCGCTCGTCATCAACTCGTTCTCGAAGTATTTCTGCATGACCGGCTGGCGGGTCGGCTGGATGGTGGTGCCGGAAGCGTTGGTGCGGCCGGTCGAGCGCCTGCAGCAGAATCTCGCCATTTCGGTGCCGACGCTGTCGCAGATCGCCGCCGAGGCCGCTTTCGAAGGCCGCGAGGAAATGGAAGACGTCAAACATGGCTATCAGGAAAACCGCCGTATTCTGATCGAGGGGCTGCCGAAAGCCGGTCTCAACAAATTCTTGCCCGCCGACGGCGCGTTTTATCTCTATGCCGACGTCTCGGAATTCACCTCCGATAGTCTGGAATTTGCCAAGCAGATGCTGGAAAAGGCCCATGTCGCGGCCACCCCGGGCGTCGATTTCGACCCGGTTCACGGCCATCGGTTTATTCGCTTTTCCTATGCGCGCTCGGCCGAGGAAATGCGTGAGGCCGTGGCGCGTATCGCGCGGTGGCTCGGATAGGAACACTGCGGATTTCCGGACTGCGACAAAAGGCTGTAAGCAACGCCATTGACTTCGCCGACCTAAGTTGATTTTGGCTGTATCGGATGCGCCGGCGCGTGGGGCGGGTTGCGCGATTTACTGGAGTGAGCGTCATGGCAGCGACGATTGTAAGCGAGGCTTCGGCCGGCGCGGCGAAACCCTGGTACAAGATACTTTATGTTCAGGTGCTGATTGCCATCCTGCTTGGGATCGTCGTGGGTTGGCTGTGGCCGAACCTTGCGACCAACGAGTGGGTCAAGGCGCTCGGCGACGGCTTTATCAAGCTGATCAAGATGGTGATCGCGCCGATCATCTTCTGTACGGTGGTATCCGGCATTTCGCATATCCAGGACGCCAGGAAGGTCGGCCGCGTCGGCGTCAAGGCGCTGGTCTATTTCGAAATTGTCTCGACCTTCGCGCTGATCCTGGGTCTGGTTGTCGGCAACCTGATCCAGGCAGGTCATGGCCTCGCCGCCAAGCCCGATGCGGGGGCGGTCGCAAATTACGTCAAGCAGGCGGAAGCGCAAAAGTCGGTCGATTTCGTCCTCAACATCATTCCGGACAGCGCGGTCGGCGCGTTGGCGCGCGGCGACATCCTGCAGGTACTTCTGTTTGCCATCCTGTTCGGTTTTGCGTTGATGGCGCTCGGCGAACGCGGCCACCGGCTTCGCGATATCATCGATGACACGGCAAATGCGGTGTTCGGCGTGATCGCCATCGTCATGAAGGCTGCGCCGATCGGCGCCTTCGGCGCGATGGCCTACACCATCGGGAAGTTCGGGCCCGCCGCGCTTGGCAATCTGATCGGGCTGATCGCGGTGTTCTATATGACCGCGGCGCTGTTCGTGTTCGGCGTGCTCGGCCTGATCGCACGGTTCGTAGGTTTCAGCATCTTCAAGTTCATCGCCTATATCAGGGATGAGCTGTTGATTGTGCTTGGCACCAGTTCATCCGAAAGCGCGCTTCCTCAATTGATGGCGAAGCTCGAGCGGCTCGGTTGTTCGAAATCGGTGGTTGGGCTCGTGGTGCCCACCGGCTATTCGTTCAATCTGGACGGCACGAATATCTACATGACGCTTGCGACGCTGTTCATCGCGCAGGCGCTCGGTGTCGATCTGTCGTTCGGCCAGCAGCTGACCATCCTGGTTGTGGCAATGTTGACCTCGAAGGGCGCAAGCGGGATTGCCGGCGCGGGCTTCATCACGCTCGCAGCAACACTTTCGGTGGTCAATCCGGCATTGGTACCGGGTATGGCGATCGTATTTTCGATCGACAAGTTCATGAGCGAGGTTCGTGCGCTCACCAACATCACCGGCAATGGCATCGCCACGGTGTTTGTGTCGTGGTGGGAAGGCGAACTCGATCACGAGAGATTGCATGCCAATCTCAACAAAACGATCGATCCGTCGGACGTGGAGACGGCTGTCACGACGGGGTAGCACTGCTCCTTGGCGGAGCGGTCTCGTGGCCGTGTGCGGTCAGGGCGCAGCCGACAAAAATTTTCAAGGCCGGCTTTCTTCATTCCCGCCCTAAAGCGGCAGTCACAGCGCAATCCAGTGCGTTTTTGGGCAGATTGGGGATGGCGGCCTATCGCAGCGGAGCTGCCCAGCCTTTGCGGGGCTTCGCCGGTTGCCAGCGCAATCCTTCATGAACTAGCATCTCCTCTGGACCACCGGATGCGGCCGGCGACAACGATGCGCTGACCGCCTGGTTGCTCAAACAAAAAATAAGCCGATTGGCGCACACAGAGGAAACCCCATGCAGCGATATTTCGTCGCGACCGCTATCATTATGGCCAGTCTATTCGTACAAAGCCGCGCCGTGCTTGCGCAGGACACGAACGCACCCGTGCAGAACGCATACGTCATTACGTATATCGAAGTCGCGCCAAGCTCCATGCCTGCCGCCCGGCAGCTCATTCTCGATTACGCCATCGATGCGAGAAAGGCGTCCGGCGTCATCACGATAGAATCACTCCAGCGCATCGACTACCCCCATCACTTCGCGCTCGTCGAGCAATGGCAATCGCCGGCGGCAAAGCAGGCTTATGCCTCGAGCGACTCTGTCGTCAAATTTCGGAATGCGCTGGCCCCGTTGCAAAGCGCGGCCTATGACGAGCGCATTCACCACACGCTCTCGGTCGGCCCGTCCACGCTGCTATCGACCGATGCTGTCGTGTTCGTCACCCATGTCGATGTGGTTCCGCCCGCGCTCGTGCCGGGCACCGGCAGCGTGAAAGCCTTCGTGGAGCAGGGCCGGGGCACCACGGGCAACCGCCGCTTCGATGCCTGGACCCAGACCAGCCGGCAAAATCATATGACGGTTGTCGAAACCTGGGACGCGATGGCGGCCAAGAATGCGTGGATTTCGACGGCGGTCGCCAAAACGTTCCGCGAGGGTCTGCACCCGATGAGCGGAGCCCTCTACGACGAGCGGGCTTATAAGGTTCTGCGTTGATACTGTTTCAAAACAAAACCGCCCGGATTGGCCGGGCGGTTTTTCGTTTGGTCTATTCGCCGTTACCGAAACGTCGCGACCACCAACCGGCGCGGCGCGGCTGGCCGTTTTCCGCTGGCGCGGAAGCCGGTTCAGAAGCCGGCTGGGCCTGCGCAGCCGGTTCGGCTTGGCTGTGATCGATAGGTGCGGTCGGCGCCTCGGGCTGAGCACCGGCCAGGAAACTCACCTTCTCGCGCACGGTTGAGCGCCGCCGCGCGGTTCTCTCGGCCTCTTGAGCGGTTTCCGCGTCCGAAGCCGCGCGAACCGTCTCCTGTTGGCCGCGATCCGAAGGTTGCGGCTCGGGCGAGGGGGGCTGCATCGCTGGAGGCGAGGACATCTGCGCTGAATATCCGTCGAAATCGGCAACCGCGTTTGCGGCTTCGGGTGCCGGCGTCGGTCCCAACTCGTCGGCGATCGATCCCGCAAGACCGTCGTCCGGGCCGCCGCGCCGACGGCGTCCGCCGCGACGTCCGCGACGCCGGGGCCGCCGTTCGCCACCCGCGGGCTGATCGGTGCGAACCATCCCGGGTTGGTCGTCGGATTCCTCTTCGTCGGTGTCACCTTCATCCGCGGTGGCCTCGGCGGTCGCGTCGGGGCCGGACGCGGCAGCAGCAACGTCGTTTTCGTCGCGTGCCAAACCGCCACCTTCGCGTGCTTCGCCGGAGCGGCCGCGCCGTCGTCGCCGGCGCTTGCGCTTGCGGCCGTCCGCATCGCCTTCGCCGCCGCTCGCTTCGCCGACCGGTGTGTCGTCGGTCAGCCCTTCGGTCTCTTCGGTTTCGACTTCGATGTCGAACGGCTCTTCGTCGTCGAACGCTTCTTCGATTTGCGGCGGGGAGGCCGCAACTTGCGCTGCGAGCAGCGCCTTGGCGGCTTCCAGCGTGTGCACCTGTTCGCCGCGATCGATGACGAACGACTGCTGGGCGCTGACGGTCGGGTCGGCGATCACCGCCAACGTCACCTTGAAGCTGCTTTCGAGATCGCGCAGGTGGCCGCGCTTGTGATTGAGAACGTAAAGCGCAACGTCGGTGCGGGTGCGCACCACGAGATTGTGGGTGGCGCCCTTCATCAATAGTTCCTCAAGGCCGCGCAAGAGCTGCAAGGCCACGGAAGAGACCGAGCGGACATGGCCGCTGCCGCCGCATTGCGGGCAGGGCTCGGTCGAACTCTCGAGCACGCTGGCGCGAATGCGCTGGCGCGACATTTCGAGCAGGCCGAAATGCGAGATGCGTCCGACCTGGATTCGCGCGCGATCTTGCCGCAGGCAATCGCTGAGTTTGCGCTCGACCGCGCGGTTGTTGCGCTTCTCGTCCATGTCGATGAAGTCGATGACGATCAGGCCCGCGAGATCGCGCAAGCGTAGCTGCCGTGCGACTTCCTCGGCGGCCTCAAGGTTGGTCTTGAGCGCGGTGTCCTCGATGTGATGCTCGCGGGTCGAACGGCCGGAATTGACGTCGATCGAAACCAGCGCCTCGGTCTGGTTGATGACGATATAGCCGCCGGACCGCAGTTGCACGGTCGGAGAGAACATCGCATCCAACTGACTCTCGACGCCCATCCGCGAGAACAGCGGTTGGCCGTCGCGATATTGCTTCACCGCGCGCACGTTGGACGGCATCAACATCTTCATGAAGTCGCGCGCTTCCTGATGGCCGGCTTCGCCGGCGACCAGGATTTCGTCGATCTCCTTGTTGTAGAGATCGCGCAGCGAGCGCTTGATCAGCGAGCCTTCCTCGTAGACCAGCGTCGGCGCCTGCGACTTCAGCGTCATGTCGCGCACGGTTTCCCACATGCGGATCAGATATTCGAAGTCGCGCTTGATCTCGGGCTTGGTGCGCGAAGCGCCCGCGGTGCGCAGGATGATGCCCATGCCATCAGGCACGTCGAGATCCTGCACCACTTCCTTCAACCGGGAGCGGTCCTGGGCCGAGGTGATCTTGCGGCTGATGCCGCCGCCGCGCGCGGTGTTGGGCATCAGGACCGCGTAGCGGCCGGCCAGCGACAGATAGGTGGTCAGCGCAGCG
>Ga0137403_10008625_pt1 | contig 11402 bp, 7 predicted proteins | sample CZOMad2_1_16fung_FD_122057 | JGI IMG/M metagenome (GOLD analysis project Ga0137403, IMG submission 122057) | Vadose zone soil fungal communities from Angelo Coast Range Reserve, California, USA - CZOMad2_1_16fungal (Hybrid Assembly) | ecosystem: Environmental > Terrestrial > Soil > Vadose zone...
GCCGGCGCATATCCCGCCAGCGTCACCACCGACATAGTGCAGCTGACCATCACCGCCCGCAAACTGCTGTAACAGAGGCACTCTTGCACTCCTAGTCCGTGAGGATTACTCTTGCGAGATGATCTCGGAACTCCGTTTGCAAGCCCTGCGCGACGCGCCGCCTGACGGCTGGATAGCCTTTTCCGCCGATGAAACGCGGGTGCTTGCGTACGGTTCTTCATACGACGAAGTCGTCGCAAGCGCGGAGAAACAGGGTGAATCCGATCCCGTCGTGGTCAAGGTTCCCACGGACTGGTCCACGCAGGTGCTGGGGAGTTGATATTTCCCTGCAAGGTTTGGCCGGTACCCGACCCGCATCCCGCATTTCCCAGGCAGAAGTCTAAGTGGGCGCCTGTCGTTAACGTTCGATTGACGCGGCAGCACTTGCTGCTGACCAAAACGATTGAGTGCTGGATTGATTCTGGCGCAGATGTTTGCATTTTTCACGCAGGCATTTGTCACGCTTTGGGGATAAAACGCTTAGAAGACGGTATTCGAGAGGAATTGCGGGGAGTTGTGCCCGGTGCCAGCGTCCCAATGTATTTTCACAAGGTGAAGATCCTAATCTTCGGCGAATTCTTTGAAACGATGGCCGGGTTCGCATCAGATCTTTCTGTCGCAGGCCTTCTCGGGATTCGCGGCTTCTTTGAGAACTTCGTCGTCACCATCGATTCTTCGATTCAGCCACCGACCTGTCAAATCGACAAGATTCACAGAGCTTAAGCAGCTTCAATTCGTCAGTCGCAGGCATTGCGCCCCAGGCCCATGCCTGTTCGCTGAAAATGAGAGCCAAGATGATACGATCAAAAACGGCGGCGCGCTTGCCTGTCCAGCCACGCTTCGCGCGCGCAAGGGCGATGGGATTTCTCTGGGCACTGCTGGCGTTCGCGCTGCATGTGTTGCCCGGCGCAGTGGGGCCGGCGCACGCGCAAGGCACGCGCAAGGACGACATCGTTTTCAATTCGCGCGGAGTGCCGCTTGCTGGCGCGACCGTGCGCGTTTGCACCATGCCGGCATCCGGCCAGCCGTGCGCGCCGCTCGCGCTGATTTATTCTGACGCCGCGCTCACGCAAGCGCTCGCCAATCCCACCACCAGCGACGGCCTGGGCAACTACCATTTCTACGCCGCTCCCGGCAAATACATGATCGAAATCTCCGGGCCGAGCATCACCACCAAGCAGATTCCCGACGTCATCATCCCGCTCGATCCGAGCAACGCGAATTTCGCCGGCAACGTCAGCGCGTTCTCGCTCAGCCTCAGCGGCAATCTCACGGTCAACGGCAGCACCACCGTCCTCGGCAATCTCGCCAGCGGCTCGCTCAATCTTGCCAATCAATCCACGCCGCCAGGCGCGGCCAGCGCCGGCTCCGTCAATCTCTACACCAAGACCGCGGACAAGCGCCTGTACTACAAAGATGAAACCGGAGCGGAGATCGGCCCACTGGGTCCCGGCAACGGCGCGCAAACCAACATCCAGAACACTTTTACCGCGCAACAAAATATCGACGCCGATTTTCACAACAGAGGCCCCAATCCCTGGTTCGATATCACCCGTTACGGCGCGTACTCGAACAGCGCGCCGCCAACCATCATCTGCGCCACTACCAGTGGCCAGAACACCATGACGTGCAGCGGCGGCACCAGCGACTTCGCCGTCGGACACGGCGTGTCGATCCCATTCGCAGGCGCGGCCGCAACGCTAACGGCACCAGGCGCTGCCGTGTCGCTCACGGCTCTAACCATCAGCGGCAACGCTGGCATACTCACCACGTCGCCATTCACTTCGTACGCGCCCGGCTCCAGCGTAACCATCGCCGGCGCAACCGACGGCACGCTCAACGGAACGTTCACGCTCGTCCCCAACAACAACGGACTTATCAACATCACGCATGCGAATTGCAATCCATGCAGCGTCGGCGGCGGCGCCACAATCACACCAGTCGTGCCCGCTACGATCACCGCGCAAGGCATCCTCAACGGCATCACCAGTTATAGCTACAAGATCGTCGCGCGGGACAAAAACGGTGCGTTAAGCCCGGCCAGCGCCGCCTTCACGATCACCACCGGCGCCGCCACTCTCGGCGTAAACAATGGCCCGGCGCTTTCCAGTTGCAATCGCGCCAGTGGAGTAGTGACCTGCACCACCGCATCGGCGCACAATTTCCAGGCTGGCGTGCCCGTCAATATTCCGCGCGGCTCCGGTGACGCGAATTTCGAGGGCCAGTTCACCATCGTCGCCACGCCCACGAGCGCCACATTTACCTTTTATCAGGCAGGGCAAGCCGATCGCGCCGGCACGATTACGCCCGGCGCGGTATCGCCGCAAGTCGTGGCCAAGAACATCGTCAAGTGGGTGATGCAGCCGTATGGACAAATCCAGGCGTTGATCTATCGTTGCACCGGCGCGTCGTGTTCCAGCTATTCGCTGGTCGGCATATCGCAAGGGATGGATTCGAGTTTCGAGGATTGGGGTTTTGGCATATCCGGTTCCGTCGTCCCGTCGTACATTTCCACCACGACGCCGACGGCCCTTGCGGTAAACGCGCCGCTGAACACCACGATCACCGCGATTAGCGGTACGACCGTCACCCTCGCCAGCGCCTCCAGCGCCACCGTCGGCAGCACCACCGTGTTGCACGACAACGGTCCGAACTTGAAACTCGCTTGTCAGTCCGGCGCGGGCACTATGTATGTCCCCAACGGCGGAATTTATCCGTTCAATTCCATTCTCGATCTGGCCTCCTGCATTTTCTCAAAGCTGCTGGTGGGCAGCGTACTGACTATCAACGATCCATGGCTCATCAAAAACAACATCACCATCGAAGGTTTACCCACTGCTTGCGCACCTTCTTCGTCAATCGACTACTGCGCCAGCGTGCAAGGCTTCGGTTACCCGCTATTTTTGTTCACGCCCGGTTCGGCAGGCTCCAACACCTTTAAGAATCTTGCCATGCGCTGCTTCCAGAACTATCAAAGCTGTATGTTCTACGATCAGGACAACAACGGGAACAACGTCTCGGCGGAGTCGTTCTGGCAAATGAATTTTGCCGGTGGCAACAGCTTGCCCCTCAAATTCGGCGGCGCCTTCGGCTATTTCTGGGACTACGGGACGCTGTTCAACAATACCGTGGTCGGAAATTGGGGTGTTCCGCCCGCGCTCGCGGTACAAGCGAACCAGGGTTTGGGCAACATCAATCAGCAACTCATGGGCGATTTTCAGGTGCGTAACCTAACGACCGGCGATGGCGAATGGGTCTGGGACGACAAGGGACAGACCAACCTCAGCACGGCCTTTGTCGGAAACAACCGCTTTTCATACCTGGTTCAAGAGAGCAGCCACTTCCCACAAATTCGCTTGAACTTGTTGGCTTCCAGCGACATCGTGGCTAACTTCGAGATTCACACCCATCAATATGCCGATCCCCTCGGCGGACAGGCCGTCCCGATCTTTGACCTTACCAACGTCGGGTCTGGCCGGATCAGTTCGTTCACGGTGAACGGGCAGGGATGCAGCAGCGGCTTCCAGCCGGTGTTCGCCGTGGCGCCAGGGCAAGGCGGCGTGTTTCTTGGTGGCAACGGCGTTAGCTGCAGCTTGTCCGGGTCGGACACGCTCATCGTGCGCGGTGCCAATCAGGACGTCTACCAAAGCTCTTCCATCGTCATCTCTGGTTCCGGTCAACTTGGCTACCAGATGGCCATGCCGTCCGTGCCGGGGGTTTCCAACGTAGCGGGCACTCTCGCGGCGGGAACGTATTTCTACCGCATCATTCCCTACGATGTGAATGGCTTGCAGGGCCCGGTCTCACCGGTTACCGCCAGTTGCACTTCGAGTGGCAGCCAGGCGTGCGTCGTCAGCTTCACTCCCGTCGCCGGCCAGGTATCCACCTCGCTCTGCCGCGGCGTAACCTCCAACAACCTCGCATGCGCGTCTGTCGGACCGGCTTTCCAATTCTCCGGGTCCAGTTTTACCGACAACTTGGCGAGCGGTAATTTCTCGGCAAGCGTGCCGCAAGTGGCGAACGGAAGCGCCACGGTCCTGGGCGCGGGTGGTCTGTCCGCGACGAACTACAGAGTCATCGGAGGTGGCGCCGCGGCTACCATCAATGGCACCTTCACCGTCAATCGTACGCAAACGCTTCCCGATAATTCCGGCGTCGTTCCGGTCAGTGGCTACGTCAATTCCGCGTACGACAATTTCAATCGCGCGAACGGCGCGATCGGCGCGAGCTTCAACGTAACCAATGGCGGCATCAATGTGGCCTCGAATGCTATTCAGGGAACCGCTGCAGGAAACAACGTCGCCTTCTGGACCGCCAATTCCTTTTTCAACGATCAGTTTGCACAGGCCACCGTGACCAGCCTCAACGGCACAACGGACTTCATCGGTCCTTCCGTCCGCGTCTCTTCCGGCTCGAACTGGTACAGTTGCTTCGAGAATTCCACCACCGTGTTCATCCAGAAGGAAGTGACCGGTAGCTTCACCAATATCACCAGTGCCGTGTCCACCGGCGCGATCGGCGATATTCTGCGCATCGAAGCGCAAGGCAACAATCTCACCTGCTACAAAAACGGCGCGGTGATCCTGACCACCACGGACAGCTCGTTGCCCAGCGGCGCTCCCGGCATGCAGCTCTCCGGAAATGTGGCTACGCTCGACAACTGGACGGGTGGCAATCTGCATCCGCTAAGCCAGCTCGATGTCGAAGCGGATTACACCAGAGTCCAGCATCTGAATGCGGGAGTGGGCATCGGCGCGGAAACGTTCACCGCCAGCCCGCGCGCCGAGCAAAACGTGTTTCTACCCGGTGCGCTCACTGCCACGTGGACCGGCGCGACTTGGACGACCGACAAGGCTGTCATCATCACGCGGGTGCAAGTGCAAGCAAAGACCGCGCCCGCAGGTTGTGCCACTAACGGCATCGTGCGTCTAACCGACGGCACTTCGCCCGTGAATGTTACGATCTCCGCTGCCGCCAATGACAGCGGTCCGATCGTGCAGAATTACGCCGCGGGCGCATCGCTGCAAATACTGGTGCAGACGGCCGCAGCCGGCTGCACCACCAGCCCGGCGGACGCTAACGTCGTAGTGCAATACCGCATGCAGTAGGAAACTCGCGCACGCTCAACCGGCCAGCGATGGCCAGCCCGTGCGTGCGAATAGATCTCTCAAGCGTTCGGCTTGTCGCGTGGCGATGTAGCTTGGTGCGATCTCGTACGCCCGCCGAAACTGGGGCGGGTCGGCTGGGTAAACCAGGAGCGGCCCGCGCAGACGTTCTTCCACCGTGAAAATCCGGTAACCCGCGTCCTCCAGGAATGCGTGGCTGGCCGCCGGGTATCCCGCGGTTTCTTCGTACACCAGGTCGCGGATTCGCCCGGCGCGCAGTTCATCCGCCATCCCGGCAAAGACTTGCAGTTCGTGGCCTTCGGTATCGACCTTCACGACGCCAAAGGTGGCTCCACTGTCGAAAAAATTCCGGAACGGCCAGGTTTGCACTTCGATCCCGGTCGCGGACGCCGCGTCCGCGATTGCCGCGTGGCTGACGTTGGGATCTGCGTGCCAAGGCGTAGCGAGATGAGCGCGGCCTTCACGGTCGCTGACGGCCCCTTGCCGTGCCGAGATTTGCGCATAGGCCGAATGGCCATTCCATCGGTGAACGTTGGTCCCCAGGGTTACAAACGTCCTCGGGTGGGGCTCGAAGGAGAGCACACTGCCGCCTGCTCCGGCGCGCCTCGCCAGCACGCTGCTCATGTACCCGATATTTGCGCCGATATCCGCCGTGCGATCGTTGCGCTCGGTCAGCCGCCACAGCATTTCCGTGGTCAGCAAATCGTAGATGCCCTGGCACAACAAGGCATGGCCCACGGTATCAGCCGGATCGACCGTGATGTCCATGCCCCAGGGCAACCGCACAAGGCCGTCTTTCGTATTCAGCCGCAACTCGCGCAGCAGCCGGCGCACGATCTGCGATGGGCGAAAAAGATATTGCGGTTTGCCGAGACCGCTTAGGCTGACCATGCGGAAATGCACTCACTTTCTACGGCACAGAGTTTAACGGGCTTTTGGCAGTCACCGAAAGAGGAGGTTGGGCGTGTCAGAATCAGCAGAAACCGTATTGCTCGTCAACATTTCGACGGAGAAGTGGCCGCCGCGCCACCGCACCTATTTCGGCTCGCTCGACGTACGCTCGCCGCAGCCCGGCGAGCCCTTCGCGGTCACGCCGATCCGCGGATGCAACGGCGTGATGGACCTGGGCGATAAGCGGATCATGGAATATCGCATCACCGCGCGCGAAATCGCCGAAGACATCGCCCGCGAGATCAACAGCGATTCCGGCGAAGGCAGCTTTCACGGTGTATTCGTGGCCAGCGGTCTCGAGCCCACCGAAACGGAGCTCACCGATGCGCGCCGCCGCCTCGAAGAATTCAATCGCAGGCTCGTCGCGGCAGCCGATCTTGAGTGGGAACGCACCAAGAATCCCATGTTCATTACCGACCTGGAGCGCCGCGCCGCGCGCATGCTCGGCCTGGAAAAACCCTGGCTCTACGATCCCAAGCCCATGGGCGAGTGCCCGGTCTGCGCCGAATTCATCAAGCCCGGCGTTGCCGTCTGCAAATCCTGCGGCGCCATCCTCGACGCAGAAAAAGCCGCGCACTACGGCCTGTTCCCGAAAGAACGCCCACGTCGCGACCCGCAACCCAAAGTAGACCCAGCAGGGAAGTAGGGGCACGATACATCGTGCCCGTCCGTCAGTGGCGCAGCACTCCTGTTTACCCAGAGGGACGAGGGCCTGCGTAGCGTAGGCACAGTCTCCCGCTTTCGCCCGGCTGGAAGAAACTTCTGTACTCAACAGTTGTAGCCGCCCTCTTTTACCCTGAGCGAATGCGAAGGGTCAGGGGGCGGGCTTTTCTGGTGGAACGCCACAAAAACAAAAAAGGGCGGCGATTTCTCACCGCCCGAATGCTCAACCTGTACTGGGCACGCCTGACAGGCAACCTGAGCCTAGCACCAGCGTGATCTGAACGCGCCTGCGAAGCACCAAACACTAACACCAATGAGCACACTCGGATCATTCGACGCACCGATCGAAATCTTCGGCGGCCTGGTCACAGACATGTCTCCCGCCGATTTGCCGCACGGCGTTTCGCCGGACTGCCAGGACGTCATCTTCAGCAGCGGTGGCGTAGCCACGCGTCCCGGCCTGGCGCCGCTTTTCGGCCCGCTCGCCGGCAATCCCACGGTCAACTATGTCAAGACTTACGAAACGCTGAACGCCACGCTGCGCACCCTGCTGCTCGACTCCAACGGTGTGCTCTACAAAGAAACCACGCCCGGCACGCTCGCTACTGTCGCCGGCGATCTTGCTCCGAATTCCTACGCTCATTCCGCCAGCATCTTCGGCCGCGAATATCTGGCCATCAGCGATGGCAAATCCGGAATCGATCTCCCGCGCCAGTTTGACGACACCAATTTCGATCGCGTCAGCCAAAGCGGCCCCGGCGCCGGCCCCACGGTCGTCGACGAAAACGTAATCCTCGCCGTCGCCGCCAGTCCCACCGGCGCAACGCAACCTGCCGCCGTTGCGATCGCGGCGGGTCCCATCGGCGCCACCGAAAACGGATTTCTCGTCACCATCACCACCACCGCGCCGCACGGGCTCAGTGCCGGTCAGTCCGTCACCATCGCCGGAGTCGGCGTCTCCGCGTACAACGGAACATTTCCGATCGTCGCCGCTCCAACTGCCACTACGTTCACCTACATAGCCGGAGCTAGCGGCTTCGCTGCGTCCGGAGCCGGCACAGCGGCATCCGCCACCTCCACCATTCAGACCAGCGCCGCGCACGGCTTCGTCGTCGGCCAGCTCGTCACCACTACCGGAATCGGCGTCGCCGGATACAACGGCACTTTCGCGATCACCAGCGTGCCAGACGCCACGCATTTCACTTTCACGGCCACCACCGGCGGTCTCGCCGCGTCCGGTGGCGGCACCGCCGCAGCGGCGGGCAGCGTCTCCGCAGGCGTGCACCAGGTTTCCGTGATTTTCAAAACGCGGCAGGGCTATCTCACCAAGCCCAGTCCCGCAACCAACTGGACCGCCAGCGGCGGCAAGCGCGCCGTGGTTACCAACATTCCCACCGGTCCCAGCAACGTCGTCGCGCGCATTCTCTGCTTCACCGGCGCAGGCGGCGCCAGCTTTTTCTACACGGCCAGCGGTCTAGCGACCGGGCAAACTATCGGCGGCCTCTTCAGCGGCAACATGGTCATCGCCGACAACACCACCACGTCGCTCGCCGTGGACTTCTCCGACGCCATTCTCCTCGCCGGCAGCAACGTCGACAATCTCTTCCGCCTCATCGAGCTCAGCGATTCCGCCGGCGTCATCGACTATTCGCAACGCCTCTTCTGGTGGGGCGAGCGCAACAAAATGAACAACTGGCTGAATCTCGGCTTCGATGGCGGCTTCACCGGACCAAGTCTGCCGCACTATCCGCTGGGCTGGACGCCTGACTCCGTTTTTGCTCCCGGTGGCGGAGACGAAGAGAGTTTCGTCGTTTGGGGCGCGGCCTACACCATCGCCGGCAACGGCACCACACCCACGCGCGGCCTGATGACCCAGCCCGCGGTACAAGACGCGCTCGGCGCGCAGCTCATTCAAACCAACACCGATTACACGGTACGAGCCCGCTGCGCTAAAAACGCCGCCCTGCTGCAAGGCACGCTACATCTGCACTTGTTCAGCGCCAGCGCCGGAATCAATACCACCGGCTTGCAGCTCACCGCCGCGCAGCTCACCACCAGCTACGTTGAATACACCGCGCAACTGACCGCGCCGCTTGCCACCGTCCCCAGCGATCTGCTGCTGCGCATCTCCGCGGACGGCACGCCCACGCAATTCGGCCAGTTCTATATCGACAGCATCGAAATCTTCCCGACCGCGCAACCCGTCAACGCTTCACTCGTCCGCGCCAGCCGCGTCGAAGATCCAGAAAGCTACGATGGCATCAACGGACTGCTCAGTGTCGCCGAAAACAACGGCCAGGCCATTCGCGCCGCATTCAAACTTCGCGAGCGCCTCTACTTTGTGAAAGAGCATTCGCTCCACGTCACGCAAGATGACGGCACTAACGAGCCGTCGCTGTGGTCCATCGCGGAGGTTACCCGACGCCTGGGCACGCCGTCCGTTCGCGGCGTTGGCATTGGCGAAGACTGGGTGGTCATCGCGCATCGTACCGGCTTGTACATTTTCAACGGCGGCGAGCCCATCAAAATCTCCCAGGAAATTCAGCCCACCTGGAACCAGATCAACTGGCAATTCGGCCACACGCTCTGGGTCACCGTGGACACCAAAGAACGCCGCATCCTGATCGGCGCTCCGTTCGGCGCCGCCACTTCACCAAACAAAATTCTGATGCTCGACTATCGCGATCTCGATGGCGCTGGCGACATCGCCGGCCGTCCGCCCATCAACATCACGCTCACCGGCCGCAAGACCGCCAACGACAAAACCCGTAAATGGTCCCCATGGACTATCGCCGCGAATTCCTGCGCGCAAATCGAACGCCCGGACGGCACCGCGCTGGTGGTTTTCGGCGGTGGCTCGCCAGGAGTCGGCGGAGGTAGTCCCACCGGCCGCGCTTATCAACTCAGCGACGCGCAACTCTCGGACAACGGCGCCGCCATCCCCAGCTACTACACCACGCACTATTTTCCCGAACGCGCCGTCGAAGAAGTTCTAAATCTAGGCGCGCACCGCAAACTTTTCAGCTACCTAACCATGTTCGTCGAAGGGGCAGGGAACTTGTCGCTAACCAGCTTCACCAATTCCCCCAGCGCCCCGCAAGCCCAGCAACCGCTGCCGCTAAGCTCTCCATCCGTGAAGGATCTCGAGCTGCCAATCAACATCCTAGGCGAACGCGTAGCCTTCCAGGTAGCAACCGCGCAACCCGGCGCCTGGTTCCGCCTGCAAAAATTCACGCCCAGCGTGAGGCCCGACCCCTGGTCCCCAGTCCGCGGCCTAAACTAACCAAGGTAGTGTCAAATGTGTCTACATCTGTTATCCTTGCAGACATATGGGAAATGTCATCGGCTTGTTCATTGACTACGAGAATGTTCACTATGGCTTGGTTAATCAATACCGCTTCAAGCCGACAGTCTCGAATCTGATATCGGCAATCTTGAGCGAGGTCGGCAAGAGCGGAAATATTTTGATTAAGAAGGCGTATGCCGACTGGGAGAAACCTGAGTTTTTGGGTGTTCAAGCAGCACTGAAGCGGGCGGGAGTTGAGCCGGCCTATACGTTGTCCAAGAAAACACGCTCTGGTGTGGAGACAACATGGAAGGATAGTGCAGACGCGGTGCTCTTGCTAGACGCTCAGCAGACCCTATATGAACGCCTGGATATAGACGAATTTGTTCTGGTAACGGGTGATCGCGCGGCCTTGGACTTGGTTCATCGACTGACCAGCAGAGGCAAGACTGTGCGCATCTGCGCCCTCGAATCTGCGTTGGCACAGGAGCTGACTGACTCTGTAAACGGTCAGGTCATCTCAATTGAAAAGCTTCTCGGCATCGAGCCTGTTGTATCCGGAAGGCCTCTTGACGCGGTATCGTTGTACGATGGGGGCAAGCCTGTTTGGAGTAAGATCGTTTCGATGTTGGATTCGTTGGAGCGGAAGATGGCCTTTGTGGCCTGCAGCGTGGCCAAGTCCAGGTACGGATTCACGCAGGAAATCCTTACGGTCGGGCAATCAATGGGCGCGCTCGAGATTGTATACATAGCGAATCCCAAAAACCCCGATAGGCCAACAGCAGCCGTCAAGCTCAAGAGAGACTGCGCTCTTGTAGCAGAATCGTTGGCTCTCGGAACTAAGACAGGTAGTGGTCATGCCTAACGATAAAGCTTGACAAAGGGGTGCCCCTCTGCTTAACTAAGGGTGCCTGCCTATCTCTATCTGTCGTCAGTAAACCTACAACTACAATATCACCTACCATTTACAGGGCTCTGCTTATCGGCGGAGCCCTTTTTAGTTTTCGCCAAATGCTGACCGTATCTCAACTTGCGCCGCTGAAAGACCGCGACCCGTACCTCTACGAAACGCTCACGAAAATTGTGTCCGCGGTCAACGCCGCCAGCCAAAGCTCCGGCGTCGATCCGGCTACGCCGTCGCCCGCTCCATCGCCGATCGCCTCGATCTCCGTGCAAGCCTCGAACGGCTGGTTCGACATTTCCATCACCGACCCGTCCGACTCGCGCCCCGGCCTCTTCTACTTCGCCGAGTCTGACACCACGCCAGCCTTCAGCGCCCCGCGCGTCTATTTTCTCGGCGCATCTCGCAGCCTGTACGTGCAGCTCGGCAATCAAAC
>Ga0137403_10008626_pt1 | contig 11399 bp, 10 predicted proteins | sample CZOMad2_1_16fung_FD_122057 | JGI IMG/M metagenome (GOLD analysis project Ga0137403, IMG submission 122057) | Vadose zone soil fungal communities from Angelo Coast Range Reserve, California, USA - CZOMad2_1_16fungal (Hybrid Assembly) | ecosystem: Environmental > Terrestrial > Soil > Vadose zone...
TTGGTGGGCCGTCAAGGACTCGAACCTTGGACCCGCTGATTAAGAGTCAGCTGCTCTACCAACTGAGCTAACGGCCCGTCGAACTCCTTCCGCTACGACTCAAGAACAACTCCAATGGTGCGCCCGGCAGGAATCGAACCTGCGGCCTTTGGCTTCGGAGGCCAACGCTCTATCCAACTGAGCTACGGGCGCCCGTCGCATCGCCGGTGCGTGGGGTGACCGATGGGAATCGAACCCACAACCTCTGGAGCCACAGTCCAGCGCTCTAACCAATTGAGCTACGGTCACCATGACGTGACGCAAGCGTCAATGCTACCCGAGCGCCCGGCAGGACGCAACGACCGGGCCTTACGTCTGCGCCTCGTCCGACTCGCGGGGCGACGGCCCGCCGTCGATGACGATCGTCTCGCCGGTCATCCACGCCGAGGCGTCGGAGGCGAGGAAGATGCACGGGTAGGCGATCTCGTGGACCTTGCCCCAGCGGCCCATGCCGACGCGCGCGGCCACGGCATCGTAGGTCTTCTTGCCGTCGGGCCCCGCCTGCTTGAGCACGTCCAGGTAGCCCTCGGTCTCCACCGGGCCGGGCGCGATGCAGTTGACGCGGACGCCCTTGCGCCCCCACGCCACGCCCAGCTCGCGCGTGAGCATGATGACGCCGGACTTCGCGGCGCCGTAATGCGACATCATCGTGGAGCCGTAGACGCCGGCGACCGACGCGATGTTCACGATCACACCGCCGGTCTTCTGCTGCATCATCTGCTTGCCGGCCCACTTGCAGCCGAGGAACACGCCGTTGAGGTTGATGCCGATCACGGTGTTCCAGCCGTTGATCGAGATGTCCTCGGGCTTGGCGCGGAACGAGGCGCCGGCGTTGTTGACCATGATGTCGAGCCGGCCCCACTCCGAGACGGCGCGCTCGACGGTCCCCTTCACCTGGTCCTCCTGCCGGACGTCCACCGCCACCGCGAACGTGCGCCGGCCGAGGTTGGTGATCTCCTTGGCGACGGGCTCGAGGTGCTCGAGCTTGCGGCTGCAGAGCGCGACGTCGGCGCCCGCGCGCGCGAACTCGATCGCGATCGACTTGCCGATGCCCGTGCCGCCGCCGGTGACGATAGCGGTCTTGCCTTCGAGCGAGAACGGGGATTGGGCCATGGCGGGCACGATACCCCAGCCACGCGGCGTCGTCTACTCGGGCTGCGTTCGAGCGCGGGCTTTGGCAAAGCCCCCTTCGATGCTCTACTGGGGCGGCGCCGCCTGCGGCTGGGTGATCTGCGTCTGGCGCTGGGGCACCTCGCGCTCGATCCGCCGCCAGACGCCCATCTGCGAGAACGACGAGCCGTTGTCGCCGGCACACGTCTGCAGCTTGTCGAGCAGCGCCCGCGCCTCCTCCAGGCGCTTGCGCGGGGCCTTGGCGGCGCGCCGTACGTCGTCGTCGCCCGTCTCCTTCGCCTCGACCCACGCCTGCTCGACGTGGGCGACCAGCAGGACCACGCGCTCGACCTCCTCCTCCAGATACGCCTTCCACTCTTCCGGGGTGGAAAAGTGCGGGCAGGGCGACTTCAGCACGCCCTGGAAGTGCTGGGCGAGCTGGTCGATCTCTCGCAGGTGATACTCCACCCGGGGCAGGACCTGCGCCGCGGGCTTGGTGCCCACGGCGAAGGCCGGCGCCGCGATCGAGAGGGCGAGGACCGGGGCCGCGATCGACCGGACGAGCGAGCGAGAGCGCATCGACACCAGTATAAAGGTCGGCGGAAGCCCGGCTACTTCAGCAAGGTGGCGGCGGCGGGGCTGATGTGCCAGAGCACGATCGTCACGAGCGCTTCGGGCTGCGCTCGGGAGCGCCGGGAAGAGCGAAACGTGGGTGATGGGCCGCGCGGTCGGCCCGATGTCCTCGAAGCCGTTCTCGCCGATCTCGCGCAGTGGCCTCACGTACACGGTGGCGACGATGGCGCCCGCGCGGTCGTACGCCAGGGCGCCTTCACCGGCCGGCGCGGGATCGACACGCCGCAGACCGGGCAGGCGCGTCTGCAGCGGACCCGCCGCCGACATGCGCGGCAGCGCGCTGACCGCGGCGTCGCCCGCGCGCACGAGCAGGTCGTTGACGACCTGCTCGACGCCCTCGACGCGCCACGCGGCGGCCTCGGCCTCCGACTTCTGGGTGGCCGTCTCCACCTCGCCGCTGAGATAGACGGTGCCCTCGTAGGTGTCCACGGCGACGCGCGGGAGACCTCGCGGATGCTCACCGACGAGGCCGCGCTTCACCGAGCCCGTGATGGTCCGATCGTCGTAGTAGCGCCCGAACGTGCGGCCGGCGAGCGAGCACCCGCCCAGGACCAGGCCCAGCAGGAGGACAGCGGCAAGCCGGCGGAGGGACATCAAAGGTGTGAAGTGCAAGTGCGACGCCACCGGAGCGCGGGGCGAGCCCCGCACTCCGGTGCACAGTGTCGCGTCAGGCGGCCGCGGGGCGGATCGCGGCGCGCTCCTTGAGACGCCGCTCGACGCTCTGCCAGTCCACGTTGCGGAAGAACGCCTCGATGTATTGGGCCCTTTCGGTCGCCTTGTAATCGCGCATGAAGGCGTGCTCCCACACGTCCATGACGAGCAGCGGCTTGAAGCCCGCGGGCGGACCGTCTTGGTGCAGCGAGATCCAGTGGTTGACCAGCCGCTCGGTCACCGGATCCTGGAACAGCACCGCCCAGCCGACCCCGCGCATGCCGCCGATCGCCTGGAAGTCGGCCTTCCAGCGGTCGACGCCGCCGTAATTCTGCCCGAGCGCTTGCGCCAGGCCCGAATTCTTGGCGGGCGCCGGATCCGCCGCGCGCTTGAGGTTCGAGAAGTAATACTCGTGCAGGATCATGCCGTTGTACTCGAAGCCGAGGTGCCGCGTCAGCTCGGCGAAGTGCGGGTCGGTGCCCGACGGCTTCCCCTTGCGGACCATCTCGTCGAGTTGCTCGTTGAGGGCGTTCACCTGCTTGACGTAACCCTCGTAGAGCTTGAAGTGCTCGGCGAGCTGGGCGTCCGAGATCCCGTCCAGGCCCTTGAGATGGTCGAACGTCTGGGGCGTATACGCTTTCATTCGTGCCTCCTGTATGATCTGGCCTGCAAACGCGCTGCCTTCGAAACTGCCTCTGGAGGACATCGTGCTGCCGTCGGCTCTCGACCCGGGTCTCTACGCGACGACGCGCCGGCCGGTGATGCAGGCCGAGACGCTGCCCCCGGCCGCCTACACCTCGCGCGAGTTCTACGACCGCGAGGTCGAGCGCATTTTCATGCGCGAATGGAACTTCATGGGTCGGGCCGACCACGTCCCGAAGCCGGGCGACTACGTGGCACTCGAGTACGCGGGCGTACCGCTCATCCTCTCGCGCGATACGCAAGGCAAGTTGCACGCGCTGATCAACTCGTGCCGGCACCGCGGCTCTCAGGTCGCCGAGGGCGAGGGCAACTGCCGTGCGTTCCGGTGCCCGTACCACAGCTGGGTCTACGACCTCGACGGCCGCCTGCTGGGCGCCACCGAGATGGATCGGACCGCCGACTGGGATCCCGCGCGCTATCCGCTGCGGTCGGCGCGGCTCGAGACGTGGGGCGGCTTCCTGTTCGTCAGCTTCAATCTCGGCGCGCCACGCCTGAGCGAATACCTCGGCGACCTGCCCGGCAAGCTCGAGTCCTACCGGCTCGAGGACATGGTGTGCGTCAGACGGAAGTCGTACCGCATCGCCTGCAACTGGAAGCTCTTCGTCGAGAACGCGATGGAGGAGCTGCACATCCCGACCGTGCACCGCAAGACGATCCAGCAGAACACGCCGATGGAGACCCACGCGCCGGAGGAGGCCCACGGCCAGTACTGCGCGCTCTTCTCCACGCACGAGGGCACGATGGCGCTCCTCAAGGGCGACGCCGGCTTCCCGCCCATCCCCACCCGGCGCGGCAAGGCGGCAACGGGAACGTACTTCGTGATGCTCTACCCCAGCACGATGCTCGGCGTGACGTCGGACTGCATGTGGTACCTCGAGCTGCGGCCCGAGGGGCCGGCCGAGACGACGCTGATCCACGGCGCCTGCTTTCCGACGGCGACCGTGGCGCGGCCCGACTTCGAGGACGTCGTCCAGGGCTACTTCAAGCGGTGGGAGACCACGACGCAGGAGGACGTCGAGGCCTCGGAGCGCCAGCAGCGCGGCCTCTCCTCGCCGTTGAGCGCGCGCGGGCGCTTCTCACACCACGAGGTGCTCGTGCACGAGATCGACAACTGGGTGCTCGACCGCGTTCTCGGGCCTCAAGCGTGAAGCGCCCCGTAGCCCGCAGGCGACGGCCGGCCGAGGTGCGCATCCACCTGCTCAACGCGCCCGACATCGAGGCCTACGCGCTCGCCCCCGACGCGCTCGCGGCCGAGCTGCGCCGGCTCGCCCGCGGCGCGACCGTCAGCGTCACCGAGGACCACGACCCGGAGGCCGTAACGCCGGCCATGCGCGAGGCGGACGTGCTCATCGGATTTCAGATCCCGCACAAGCGCATCGCCGAGCTGCCGCGCCTGCGCTGGATCCACATGGTCAGCGCGGGCGTCGATCACCTGCTGCCGCTCGACTGGCTGCCCCGCCGGGTGGCGCTCACCAACTCGAGCGGGGTGCACTCCGAGCTGGCGGGCGAGTACGCCGCGTGCGCGCTCCTGATGCTCAACGCCGGGATGCCGCGTCACGCCACCAACCAGCGCCGCGGCCACTGGGACCAGGTGTTCAACTCCCCCATCGCCGGGAAGACCGTCGTGCTCGTCGGCGTCGGCGCCATCGGCGGCGCGGCCGCCCGCCACGCCAAGCGCCTCGGCCTGCGGGTGATCGCCGTGCGCCGCCGCCGGAAGCCTCACCCGCACGCCGACGAGGTCCACGGGCCCGACGCCCTCCTCCGCGTCCTGCCCCGAGCCGACTTCCTGATGGTCACCGCGCCGCTGACGGCCGAGACGCGCCAGCTCATCGGCGACAAGGAGCTGGACGCCCTGCCGCCGCACGCCGGTGTCGTCAACATGTCGCGCGCGCAGCTCGTGGACTATGAAGCGCTCGCGCGCAAGCTCGAGCGCGGCGAGCTGCGGGGCGCGGTGGTAGACGTGCTCGACCCGGAGCCGTACCCGAAAGAATCACCGCTCTGGCGCGTCCCCGATCTTCTAATCACCCCGCACATCTCGTCCGACCCGCTCGACTACCGCGAGCGGATGCTGAAGATCATCCGCGAGAACTTCCGGCGGCTGCGCGCCGGCCGCCCGCTCGTGAACCGCGTCGACCCCGCCCGTGGGTACTGAGTGAAGCGCGAGATCGCGAAGGACGACGCCAACCGCATCGCTGTCGAGCGTCTCTGCGCGGCCGACCCGGTGCTGGTCGACGTGCGTCCGGCAGGCGACGTCGTGCCCGGGCTCACGCGCGAGACGGTGCTCACCTCGGGCGCGCCGCTGCCGTGGCCCGAATACGTCGGCGGTCAGCGGACGGCCATCCTCGGCGCCGCGGTGTTCGAGGGCATGGCGAGCGATCTCGACGAGGCAGAGGCGCGCTTCGCGGCCGGCGCGCTCCGCGTCCGCCCCTGCCACGACCACGGCTGCATCGGCTCGCTGGCCGGCGTGTACTCGGCCTCCATGCCCGTGGTCGTCGTCGAGGACCGTGCCCACGGCACCCGCGCCTTCTGCAATCTGTTCGAGGGAACCTCGCCGGCACGGCTGAACTACGGCGTCTGGAACGAGGCGGTGCGGGACAACCTCACGGCGCTCGGCGAGACGATCGCGCCGCTGCTGGGCGAGGCGGTGCGAACTGCCGGTGGCATTCCGCTGCGGCCGATCGTGCGACGCGCGCTCCACATGGGCGACGAGCTGCACAGCCGCAACACCGCCGCCACGCTGCTGTTCACACGCGAGCTGTTCCCGGCCCTGCTCGGCCTCGCCGAGCGCCGCCCGGCTGACGTCCGCCGCCTGCTCGACTACCTGACCGCGAGCGACTACTTCTTCCTGCGTCTCGCCATGGCCGGCGCGAAGGCGACAGCCGACGCCGCGCACGGCATCGCCGGAGCCAGCGTCGTCACCGCCATGGCCTACAATTGCCGCGACTTCGCGATCCGGGTGAGCGGCCTCGGCGACACCTGGTTCCGCGCTGCGCTTCCGCGCGTGGATGCCCGGCTCTTCCCGGGCTACACCGAGGACGACATCGAGTTCATGGGCGGCGAGAGCGTGATCAACGAGACGGTCGGCCTGGGCGGATTCGCGCAGGCCGCGGCGTTCGCGCTCCAGGACTACCAGGGCGGCTCGGCGGAGGCGATGGTCGAGATGAACCGCGCGATGTACGGCATCACGCTCGCCGAGCACCCCGACTTCACGATTCCGTACCTGGGCTTCCGCGGTGTGCCCGTCGGGATCGACATCCACCGCGTCGTCGCCGCCAAGATCACGCCCGTCATGGACGTCGGCGTGGCGGGCAGGAAGGGCGGCCAGATCGGCGCCGGCGTGCTGCGCGCGCCGCTCGCCTGCTTCGAGGCGGCGGTCGCGGCCTACGCCGCGCGCTACCAGGGAGAAGAATCACGCGATGGCTGACACGCCGCTCGTCCCCACCGGCACGGACGACGTCGCGCGCGCGCTGACGGCGCGCGGCGTGAAGTACTGCCTGGCCAGCTACGTCGACCTGCACGGCGTCCCCAAAGCCAAGGCGGTGCCGATCGCTCACGCGACGGGAATGATCCGCGGCTCGGAGCTGTTCACGGGCGCGGCGCTCGACGGCGTGCCGCAGGCCGTCAACGACGAGGAAGTGATGGCGAAGCCCGATCCCGCCGGGGCGATCGTGCTGCCGTGGAACGCCGAGGTCGCCTGGTTCCCGAGCGATCTGCAGTATCAGGGCCGGCCGTTCAGCGCCTGCAGTCGGGGAATTCTCAAGCGCGCCCTCGCGCGCGCCCGGGAGATGGGCTTCATCTTCAATCTCGGCGTCGAGACGGAATTCTGCATCTTCAAGGACACCGCCGACGGCGGCTTCGCCGTGCCGAGCGACCGGGACCGCCTCGACAAGCCGGCCTACGACGTGCGCACGCTGCTCGACTACTACCCGGTGATCGACGAGCTGGTGAGCGCGATGAACCGGCTCGGCTGGGACGTCTACTCCTTCGACCACGAGGACTCGGTCGGGCAGTTCGAGACCGACTTCGCGTACGCCGACGCGCTCGTCATGGCCGACCGCATGGTCTTCTTCCGCTTCATGGTCCACGAGATCGCGCGCCGGCACGGATACTTCGCCAGCTTCATGCCCAAGCCCATCGCCGCGCGCACCGGCAGCGGCGCCCACTTCAACATGTCGCTGGCGGACGCCCGCACCGGCGACAACCTCTTCGTCTCCGCCGACGACGCGCGGGGGTGCCGGCTCTCCAAGCTCGGCTACCAGTTCATCGGCGGCGTGCTCAAGCACGCGAAGGCCATCTGCGCGGTGGCCGCGCCGCTCGTCAACAGCTACAAGCGGCTCGTGCTCAAGGGCAGCATGTCGGGCTACACGTGGGCCCCGGTCTACATCTGTTACGGCGGCAACAACCGCACGAACATGGTGCGGATCCCGCTGGACGGCGGCCGCATCGAGTGCCGCGCGCCCGACATCGCGTGCAACCCGTACCTGGCCGCCGCGATGTTCGTGGCCGCCGCCCTCGACGGCATTCGCAGCGGGCTCGACCCCGGCGCGCCGCACATGGAGAACATGTACGAGTACTCGCGCGCTGACCTCGACCGCCTGGGCATCGAGGTGCTCCCGCGTACCCTGCTCGAGGCCATCGAGGCCTTCGCGGCCGACCCCCTGAGCCGCGAGGTCTTCGGCGACCTCATGTTCGACGCCTTCGTCGACTTCAAGACGCGCGAGTGGACCGCCTACCACAACCACGTCTCCGACTGGGAGATTGCTCGCTATCTCAAGATGTTCTAGAGTGAGGCCCCCTTCAAAGGAGGACGCTATGCGACGCTCGATGCGTCTTGTTCCGCTGGCCGTCGTTCCGCTCCTGGCAGCCCTGGCCTGGCTCCAGATCGCCGGCGCCCAGCAAGCCCCGATCAAGATCGGTATGATCCAGCCGCTGTCCGGCCCGGTCGCCGCCTCCGGCAACTACGTCCGGATGGGCGCGGAGATCGGGCGGGACTGGGTCAACGCCAAGGGCGGCGTGCTCGGCCGGAAGATCGACCTGCTCATCGAGGACAACAAGTCCGACCCGAAGGAGGCGGCGAGCGCGGCCGAAAAGCTGATCGTCCGCGACAACGTCGTCGCCATGATCTGCTGCTGGGGCAGCTCGATGACCCTGGCCGCGATGCCGAAGGTGGAGGAATATGGCATCCCGCTGGTGGTGGAGACTTCGAGCGCGGCTTCCATCACCAGGCGGGGCAACCCGTGGGTCTTCCGCATCAGCCCGCCGTCCGAGATGGAAGCGAGCGGCCTCGAGTCCAAGCTGAAGGCGCTCGGCATCAAGCAGTACGACTTCCTGGCCGTGAATACGGACTGGGGACGTGGCGCCGTGACCGCGTTCGGCGACGTCCTCAAGAAGAACGGCTCGTCGCAGGGCGTGGTGGAGTACATGGACCAGGCCGCCACCGACCTGAACGCTCAGCTCACCAAGGTCAAGGCGAGCGGCAGCGACACGCTCATGGTGACGACGAGCGTGGAGCAGATCACGTTGATCTTGAGACAAGCTCAGGAGCAGCGGCTGCAGCGCCGCATCGTGACCACCGGCGGCAGCTCGTCACCCAGCCAGCTCATCAAGCACGCGGGGCCCGCGGCCAACGGCTCCTACCACGTGCTGGTGTTCCTGCCGTGGTTCCCGGAGGCGCACCCCGACGCGAAGCTGGCCCGCGCGTTCGTCGACGAGTGGCAAAAGCGCGGCTTCCCGTTCGACGGCCTGACCGAGGGCTTCCGGGGCCACGACGCGGTCGTCACGGTGGCCGAGGGCATCCGCATCGCCGGCAAGGATGACCGCCGGGCGATCCGCGACGCGCTCTGGAAGGTCAACGTGATGGGCACCAACGGGCCGATCCGCTTCGAGAAGGACGGGCCGGCCGGCAAGGAGAGCGGCCAGAACAAGCCGCTGATCTTCCTGGTCGAGATCAAGGACGGCCAACTCACGCTGCCCAAGATCCAGTAGCCGTCGGCCCGTGGAGACGCTGCTCCAGCACTTGGTGAACGGCCTGGTGCTCGGCGGGACCTATGCCCTGCTCGGCATCGGCCTCACCTTGATCTTCGGCCTCATGAGCGTGGTGAACTTCGCCCACGGCGAGTTCTACACGCTCGGCGCCTATGCGGCGTTCGCGGTGCTCGCGCTCGCGGGGCTGCCGTTCTTCGCGGCGCTGCTCGCCGCCATCGCGGCCGGCGCCGCGCTCGGCGCGCTCACCGAGCGCGCGCTGCTGCGCCCGCTGCGCGGCCACTCCATCGACACGATCATGCTCGTGATGATCGGCGTGTGGATCGCCATGCAGAACGCCGAGCTCCTTGCGTGGGGCGGCGTGGCCCGCTCGATCCCGCACCCGTTTCCGACGGCGCCGCTCACGCTCGGGCCGCTCAACATCGCGCCGCTGCGGCTCTTCGTGGTCGTGACGGCGGCCGTGCTCATCGCGCTCGCCTGGCTCGGCATCCAGAAGACGCGTCTGGGGACGGCCATGCGCGCGACGTTCCAGGACCGCGAGACGGCGGCGCTGATGGGCGTGCCGATCGGCCGCATCCACACGATCACCTTCGCGTTCGGCTCGGCGCTGGCGGCGGCCGCGGGAGCGCTGCTCGGCCCCGTGTTCCTCGCCTACCCGTCGATGGGCGACCTCGCGTCGTTGAAGGCCTTCTCCGTGGTGATCCTCGGCGGGCTCGGCAACCTCGCGGGCGCGACGCTCGGCGGGCTGCTGCTGGGCGTCGCCGAGGAGCTGGGCGCGGGCTACGTGTCCTCGGGCTATCGCGACGCCGTGGGCTTCGTCGCCATCATCCTCGTGCTGCTCTTCCGGCCGGCCGGCCTCTTCGCGCGCGCGGAACGCATCGGTTGATCGCGCGCGCGGCCGTGGCGCTCGGCGCCGTCGCGGCGATGACGGCGCCGTGGTGGGTCGCGAACCCGTACCACCTGCACGTGCTCATCATGGCCGGCATCTTCACGATCCTCGCGCTGAGCCTCAACCTGCTCCTCGGCTACACGGGTCAGCTCTCGCTCGGCCACGCCGCGTTCTTCGGGATCGGCGCGTACGCGTCGGCACTCCTGGCCCAGGCCGGCCTCCCCTATCCCGTGTGTCTGGCCGCCGCCGTCGCCCTGCCCGCCCTCGCCGGCATCGGCGTTGGCCTGCCCACGCTAACTTACAAGATCTCGGAAACTCCCACCGTGAGAATTGGCGGCGGCGTCAACTCGGTGGCATTCGCCGTCTGCTGCGGCACAAACGTAAGCCCCTGAATGTTTCCACTGGTCGCAGTATAAATTTTGTTTGATGAGACAATGGTGAGCGGCCCGCCAGCCGTTTGATCGGTCAGACGGATAATCTGGTTTTTGCCATTCACGAAGAACAAATAGACGCCACCGCTGCCGTTGGTGGTGGCTAACAGATGGAGGCCGTTGTCCCCGAGGGACAGGGTGGATCCTTGTTGAACCCAAGTGAAATCAGTGTCAATAGTCCCCGACATTTTATACTTGGTGATAGCTCCTACGCCGGACGTCACGCTCGCATCCAATACATAAAGGATGCTATAATCGTTTCCGTTGGTGGAAACCATGTAGAAATCCTGGGTAAAGCTATCAGCGACCGGGGTTGTATGCCCGACGTTGAAGACACTATCAGGATTTGGGGAAAAGGGGTCATTGGGATTTGACGCATAGTCCAAACCAACCCCGTTGGCATTGATGTTATCCGAGAAGATAAACACCGACGCAGTAGGCGAGGCGGGTGTCGTCTTTGCCGTTGCCACCCAGCATACGCCACCAAAGGACTTGGTGCTGATGTTGTTTTGATTGTAAAGATTGTAATATGTGTCCGAGGGAGTGATGTATAATCCGCCCTTGTCATCAATGAGGTAGTGGCTGTTGTCCGGGCTGCAGGCTCCGCGAGCCTGGCTGCCACCAAACGAACTGGACACATACTTGCCCTGCAAAACATAGCCGTTGGTGTAATCCAAGGTGCCTACTCCGCGGTTTTGATTGAAGGTTTCATCCGGCGTTGCCGAACTGTCATCCGTATAGGCGGCGAATACCAGCTTGGTGCCGTCGTCGTTGAGCGTGAGGTGTCCCCCAGAGCCGGCGTTGGCCATACGCAGCGCGTTCGTTCCGGTGGCGGTGATGGGAACGATGTTGACCGGGTTGGTCTGGCCGGCGACCGAAGGTTGAACCTCAATGATGCTGAACGTCGAATTATTGGCCGCGGTATCCGCTTGAAGAACCGCCAGATTGCCCGGCGTGAACGG
>Ga0137403_10008627_pt1 | contig 11399 bp, 9 predicted proteins | sample CZOMad2_1_16fung_FD_122057 | JGI IMG/M metagenome (GOLD analysis project Ga0137403, IMG submission 122057) | Vadose zone soil fungal communities from Angelo Coast Range Reserve, California, USA - CZOMad2_1_16fungal (Hybrid Assembly) | ecosystem: Environmental > Terrestrial > Soil > Vadose zone...
GAAAAACGCGCCGCTCTCGAAATCCTCACCGGCATTCAACGCGCCGGTGCCGACATCATTTTGACGTATCATGCAAAAGAAGCCGCCCGCTGGCTGAAGTAGCACAATCAGTTTTGGTTGGGTGCAAAATTCGTCTAGGCGGCTGAGAAGTTTTGCTTGAGAACAAAGGAAAATCTAAATTGAGCGGCACCCAATCGTCTCCGCGCCGCAACAATCGCCGGTCCCGCGAAATCTTCGCGGAAGCCGAAAAAGTTCTCGTCGGCGGCGTCAACTCTCCCGTCCGCGCCTTTCGCTCTGTCGGCGGCGAACCGCTGATCATCGAACGCGGCCAGGGCCAATATCTTTACGACGCCGACGGCAATCAACTTCTCGACTTCGTCTGCTCATGGGGAGCCATGCTGCTCGGCCACGCCAATCCTGCGGTCTCCGCCGCCATCGCCGATCAAGCGCAAAAAGGCACCAGCTACGGCGTAACCACCGAACTCGAAGTCCAGCTCGCGCAGCGCATCCGCCGTGCGATCCCTTTCATGGAAAAAATCCGCTTCGTCTCCAGCGGCACCGAAGCCACCATGAGCGCCGTTCGCTTGGCTCGCGGTTTCACTGGTCGCGACCTGGTCATAAAATTTGCCGGCTGCTACCACGGTCACGCTGACAGCTTTTTGTCGCAAGCTGGCTCCGGCCTCGCCACTCTCGGAATCGCGGAATGTCCCGGCGTTCCACAGGCTCTCGCGCAGCTCACGCGCAATGTTCCGTACAACGATCTGGCATCAGTGGAAAGAGTTTTCACCGAGCATAGAGACAAAATCGCTGCCGTCATCGTCGAACCCATCGCTGCTAACATGGGCGTCGTTGTTCCCGAACAGGGATTTCTACAAGGCCTACGCGAACTCACGCGCAAAAACCGCGCGCTCCTGATCGTGGACGAAGTCATCACCGGCTTCCGCTTTCGCAACGGCTCCGTGCAGAGTCTCTATGGTATCGAAGCCGACCTCACCACCCTCGGAAAAATTATCGGCGGCGGTTTGCCTGTAGCTGCGTACGGCGGGAGCGCCAGCATCATGGACCACGTTGCGCCTCTCGGTCCCATCTATCAAGCCGGTACGCTCGCAGGAAATCCGTTGGCCATGCGTGCGGGAATCGCCACGCTCGATCAACTCTCCGCTCCCGGTCTGTACGAACGCATTGAGAAGCTTGTAGCAACGCTGGTCGGCGCGATCGGCGAAACATTACGCGGCGAGAAAATCGTAGGTCACGTCAACGCCATCGGCTCTTTGGCCACGGTCTTCTTCACGCCAGACCCCGTCAACAACTATTCCGACGCCAAGAAATCAGACACCAAACGCTACACTCAATATTTCCGGAACATGCTGGAACGCGGGGTCTTTCTCGCGCCTTCGCAATTCGAAGCGTCCTTCGTCTCCGTCGCCCATACCGAATCAGACATCGAATTTGCTATAAAAGCAGCACAAGAAAGTCTGCATCAGATCGCCACATCCTAAGGAGCTACGCCCGCTATGGCTGAACTCGAAGTCCACACACATCACGGCGAACACGGCGAAAATCCGCTGATTCTTCCGGTCTCGCTGACCATGTCCATCCTGGCCGTGCTGGTTGCCGTAGCCACGCTTTTTGGCCATCGCGCACATACGGAGGAATTGCTTCTGCAAGCGCAAGCCACCGATCAATGGGCCTATTACCAGGCAAAAAATATTCGTCTGCACGAAATGCAAGTGATGGTGGACCAGCTCGGCGTGTTTACCGTTCAGGACAAGGAAAAGACAGAACGCCTGCGCGAGAAATACCAGAAAGAAGCCGAGCGTTACAGCAACGACAAAGACAGCATCAGCGAAAAAGCCAAAGAACAAGAGCGCGAACGGGACCTGCTACGAGCAAAAGCCGACCGCTTTGACGCTGGCGAAGGCATACTTGAAATCGCTCTGGTCATCTGCTCGCTCACTCTTCTCACTGACAAAAAATTCTTCTGGTACGCCGCTATGCTCATCGGTGCCGTAGGGATCGTCGTATCTATGGCAGGATTTCTACACCACTAAAGAAATCATCCGTTCCATTGCGGTTACAACATCACGCGAGCGCTCCGCTCAACGTCTTCTCAGCGGTAGTTTCTTCTTTACTGACAAAGTAAAAATGGTTCAGACTAAAGAATAAAGAAATGTGAGGGAGACAATGCGAATGCGCATACTGCTTTTTGCGCTCTGCATGGTGCCTCTTCTCCCAGCCCGAGCGGCGACATATTATGTAGACGCGGAACACGGCAGCGACTCGAATAACGGCACTTCCCCAACCACTGCCTGGAAATCAATAAACAAACTGAATCAACAGAAATTCCTGCCCGGTGATGTGATTCTCTTACGGCGTGGACAGATTTGGAGAGAACAGCTCAATCTCCAATCGTCCGGAGAAGCGCAGCGACCGATTACGATTGATGCCTATGGAGAAGGCTCGCTGCCTGAAATCAGCGGTGCCGACATGGCGCCGCCCGAAGGTTGGACGGCATGCCAGAGTTGTGGCGCGAACATCTGGCAATATGACGTCGCTGCTCAACCGAATGTTGTTTTGCTAGACGGAATCAAGGCGACGAGGCGGCCAACAAGCGGCGATGTGAAGTCTCCGGGCGACTGGAACTGGTCTAACGGAACGCTTTACATCTACTCTGCCGATCAACCGTCCAGAGCGTTTCCGAAGCGCGGAGTGGAGATCGGCGCGCGGCCGATCGGGATCAATCTGACTGGGCTGGCGTGCATCACGATCAAAGACTTGCGTGTCAGCGGAGCTAACGCCGCTCCATACGCGTTGGGATCTGATATTTGGGGAATCGCTGCGGGGCGGAAGGGCCCGGCCCCACGGGGCCTGCGCATTGAGAGAAATGAAATTGTTAACAGCGCTGGCGATGGAATTCACCTCGAGGGAGTACAAGAAGGCGTGATCGACTCCAATCTGGTTGCCAACAACGAAAATGTTGGCATTCAGATTTATCGAAGCGTGGAATCGTTTCCGGTGTCGGACGTGACGGTGTCCAATAACGAAGTGCATCACAATCACTTTATCGGCATCAACATGGCAGGTTGCCCGGCAGGGGAGAGTTGCCGGACGGTGCGGAACGAGATGCAGTTGACAGTAACGAAGGTGAAGATAATCGGGAACCGGTCTTACGCCAATGGAGCAGGAATTTACTTACACCAGACGACTGACTCTTTAGTGAGTGGCAATATTTCGCACGATAACACCGATACTACGCGACGCGGGGAAGGTTACGGGGTCGGGTTGTCAGGATCTAGCAACAACATCGTGGAACACAATGAGTGCTACGGGGCCATGCACGCAGGAATCGAGCTATCAATCGACATCAGCAAGCCGGCAGTCGGTTCCAGTAACAACACCATTCGTTACAATATTGTCCATGACAATGGGTCGAACGGGTTGATGACGGATTACATGCCGAGCCAGGGAAATCGTTTTGTCTACAACCTCGTTTTCAACCATCCGAACGGCAGCTGCATTTTCGCCAACAATAAGGGACATCTATTTGCGAACAATACCTGCGTAAATAACCGGAACGGGATCTACCTTTATGTGAGCAAGACCACGCCGGAAACTGGAGACATCACGGTCAAGAACAACATCATCGCCAGTTCCGGCAAGTATCACTTCGTCGTCGAAAAAGGGGTGCAGGGGCCGATCATCTCCGACAGCAATGAATATTTTCCTGGCGACGGGAACAAGTTTAATTGGAAGGATTCGGTGAGCAACTTCGAAGGATGGAAAGGGAAGAGCGGCGGCGATGCTAAATCCATTGTGGCGGACCCCCGGCTGCGCGCGCCGATCCCGCAAAAAGCCGAGGATTTTGCGTTGCGAAGCGATTCACCCGCAATTGGAAGAGGCGAAAATCTCGGCCCTGGGTTGGATGAGGCGCTGAGTGCGCAGGCTACATTGCACACTACCAAGCAATCCGCCAAGTGGGATCTGGGCGCAGTCCAGCACCAGCCTTGAAGGAAGCAATCGTTCTAACCAGACCGCAAGCCGCTGTGGAACAAAGTGCGCAGATGGCCCATGCGCAAGCGTGCGACTTTCGAGAGAACACCGCGTAGTCCGGCACGGTTGAATGCCAGGCTCAAATCGCGCCATTGCGCTTGCAAGAAGTGTCTTCCGGCGTCGCTGTAGAAGCCATGCTCGTAACTCCCGTCCATGATCTCCCGGGAAACCGCTAGAAACGTGCCAAGGATAGATTCTGCCTGTTCGCTTGTTGGAATTGTTCCCCATCCTCGGCCCACGAGGTAGATCGGCTTAGCTTCGACTGACACGATTCGCCCTTCCGAATTAAGACCAATCGATGCCAACAGCCCTTCGCGCTCCAAGTCCGAGTAGATGACACCGGAGGAAAGACTGCCAAGCCCGTAAAAGCAAAAGGCCGGGTATGGTGACAATTGTCGGGCAATGTCGGCGAAGCCGCTGGTGCGGTGGGAATGACAAGCAGCTATAAGATCGAATCCTTCGCGTGCGAGAGAGTCCATCAGTTTGACGGCGGCCGGGTCTGGGCGGTTGGTGCCCTCTGCGCCGGCGTGCAAAAAGGCAACACAGCTGGTGGCGCCCTGAGATTTGAGCAGCGAGAGCGCGGTCTTGCCACGTTCGATTGTGGCGGGTTCGACTCCGGCAGAACTCTTCGTCGCACATTCCCGTAATGCAAGCGCGGCACACCAGATGCCGACGCGCGCGGTGTCGCCAAGCTTGAGGACGTACGCTGATGGCGGTTCCTCGAGATTTTGGCTGATCCCGAGCGAGATGATGCCAGCAGCTTTGAGCGCGGCTTGGGTACTGGCGACTCCAGACGAATCGTAGTCGTATGCATGGTTGTTCGCGAGGCAGACGACTTTGCATTTCAGGGCGCGGAGATAATCTAGAGCATCTTGTGGAGCGTTGAAGGTGTCTCCGAGCGAGGGCTTCATCCGAGGAGCGAGAGAGCCAACGTTCACTGGGCTCTCAAGATTGACGAGCGCGAAATCGAGTTCGCCAAATGCCTCGACGAGCGGCCCGGCCATTTCAGACCAGGTCTGCGTGCCGACGGGCTTCAGCCCGGAAGCAGGAAGAAAGTCTCCTGCAATACCGAAGCGTGCGACAACGGCACTTGAAGGGTCGTTCCAGAGCAACATGAATGCGCAATCTCAGTGATTAGTTTGACGAAAGAGGATTCGCGTATGGCCGAGATGCAATCTCTTCGGGAGAGCGGCTCGTACATCTCAGCTTCGTTTCCATAGTTGGAATTGGCGGCTTGAAGGCCGTGGCAACGAGGACTTGACCGGGCATATTCGGTTTGCGGCGGTCAAAATAGAGCACCATTGAATACAAAATAGGGAACGCGGGAAGCCAGCGAATAGGGTTGCGCAGAAAGAGTTCGCGGATCCGGGCGCTGCGCTGGGAGTTCAAGAGATGAGTGACTGGCTCGCCGCCAGGGCGGAGGCCCGATTTCATGAACATGCTTATCAGATGCTGCTCTCCAAAGTATTCGGTTACGAAATATTTCTTGCTGTGCCAGGAACGAAACTGCGGTCGGGAATTTTCTGGAAGCAGGCTGTCAACAGAAATCGCCAGGCGGCCACCGGGCTTTAGTACGCGGAAACACTCATCCAATGCCTGCTGCGCATCGCGAAAGTGTTCAAAGCAACTCACGCTGACGATGCAATCAAACGAGCAGTCGCCGAACGGAAGTTTCTCCGCAAACCCTTGTTGAAAAGTGATCCGACGGTTGCAAAGGCTTCGAGCCGAATTGAGCGCGTGAGGATCGGGTTCGAGGCCAACGGTGCGCCGGGCATAGCGCGCGAACTGGTTGGTCCAATAGCCGTCGCCGCTGCCGATGTCGAGCAGACTATCCTGCCGAGTGGGCGCGACTCGACGAAGAAGCTCTTTGAACTCTCTCCGCCGATTCAAAGAACACACGCTCTTAACGGTACTGATAATCCGCTTCAACGACATGTTCAGCTCTCCCGAAGGATTCGAATCGTCAAAAACAATGGCGCGCGTCGATTTCGCATTAATCATAAGATGAGGACTGGTTCGAAGTCCGAGACCGCCGCGACATAAAGATCAAATCCGCAGCGTTCCAGCGAAAGGCGCCGAGGCGCGCCGCAAGCAGCAGCAGACCCGTCACCGTGGCAAGTGAGGCGATGAGCGACAACTGCCAGCTTGCGTTCATGCAAAACCAGCCCACGATTAGAAGAGCTCCTGTAATAGCGTAAGCGCTGAACGCCACCTGCATTGACGACCAACCTCGTTCGAGAAGCAAGTCATAGAAATGCTGTCGGTCACCGGCGAGAGGAGACACGCGCCGACGAATGCGTCGAAGGATAGCCAGGAAAAAGTCGAGAAGCGGAAGTGCTGCAAAGACTAGCGGCAACAGCCAACGAGTTCCAATGTGGTAGTGGACGCGGTAAAAATCGAGTGCGAGAAATGCCACCACAAAGCCCAGCGTGGTGCTGCCCGAATCTCCCATGAAGATTCTTGCCGGAGGAAAGTTAAAGGCAAGAAACCCAAGGCAGGTACCCAGCAGGATCCACGCCACCAGCCCGCCGATGTTTAAAGCTGGAATCGAATAGAGCGCCGCGTAACCCAGAGCAATGAAAGCAGCGACTCCTCCCGCAAGGCCATCCGCACCATCCAGGAAATTAAAAGCATTGACGAAGACCGCAACGAACAGACATGTGAGCACCGTATCAAACAGAGGAACTCCGACTAATTTCAGGCCCCACGGGGTTTGGCTGACCAGAACGCCAGCAAATAGCTGAGCGACCAGGCGGAACATCGGAGAAAGATTCGCCAGGTCGTCCAGGAGGCCGACGTACCAGATGACCATAAGCGCCAGGCAAATTCCGGTGACGTGCGGAGAACTGCCAGATGGCGACAACATTAGCGATATGAGAATCGCAAGTCCGATCGCGACCCCTCCGACGCGAGGGATCGGGACCACGTGAATTTTCAGATGCCCAGGAAGATCGTGAACCCCCAGATACGCCGCCGTGTATCGAACTAGCGGCAAAAGGCCGGCGCAAATCAGAAACGCGACGACACCTGCCAAATAGCTGTGTGCAGAGATCGCAGTCAACATAGAGTTTTGTCCATGGTCACCTACGGTGATTCGTTCACCCACGCTCCGAAAGAGTTGTGGGCACTGGATGCCCTTGAGGGTGGAGGGCACTGGAGGTTATTTCTTGAAGCAGGAGATCATATGAGTGCGAAAGGGAATTCCATCCGCAATGCTGCTCGGCGTAAATTCTGCCGGCGCGGCCCATCGATTCGGCTTGCGGGCTGCCGGCAAGCGCTGCAATGGAAGTCGCGAGGCGATCGATTCCGAGGTGAATCGGTTCTGCGATGATGCCGCACTGCGCCTCGGCGATGACCCTGGCGGTTTCTCCCGTAGCAAGCGCGAAAATTGGCCGCCCGCAAGCCATGTACATGAAAATTTTGGAAGAGAGCAGCCAACGAGAGAAGGGCCCGGGCTTTACGAGCGCCAGACAAAAATCGGAGCTTGCGATGAGCCCTGGCATCTCACTGCGCGAGGGCGCTCGCAGAAATAGAGCATTACTCAGCCCGCGCTGCGTAACGGCTGTTTGCAATTCCTGTGCAGCAGAGCCACCAGCTGCGAACACGACGCGAATGTCGCGATGCGACTGGAGCCTTTCGAGGAGCGCCAGCGCGTGATCGGCGCCGTGATATGCGCTTAACGTTCCAAGATAGATGCCTACGCGCAGTCCAGACTTTTTCAGGCTTTCGATGTACTCATTTTTCGCGCCGGGTGTAAACAGGCCGGTATCGACACCGTTGGGTATGACGGACGCCTTCGCCGGAGCGATCCCGCGTTCGACTAGGTCCTTTTTCATTCCTTGCGACACGACTACCAGGTGCCGCGCGCGCCGATAAAGAAAATCTTCCAGAGCAAAAGCCGCTTTCTGAATACAAGTATTTTGAAGATAGCCGAGGGCGATCGCCGCCTCCGGCCACAGATCACGTGCCTCAAGCACAAAGGGAACCTGAAAACGGGTGGCAGCAAGCCCAGCTGACAAGCCAATGGTCAATGGGGGAGAAGTGCAAACGATCACGTCAGGCTTGCGCAGGAACATGGCGCGCATGGCGCTTGCAAACAGGAACGAAAAATAATTTGCAAGCCGCGGCAGCGTTTTTTTGCTGTGAGATGGGAACATTGCCACTCGTATCACGTCGATGCCGTCGTTGTTCTCCCGCCAGGTCAACTTCCACGCCTTCTTGCGATAGGCTGGATGAAGCCTTCCGTCCGGATAATTGGGCAAGCCAGTCAAGACCGAAACTTGATGTCCCGTGGCCAATAGGCGGCGACCGAGTTCCAGAATGCGAATGCCGCCGATCTCTGTTTCGGGCGGAAAATATTGAGAAAGGAAGAGGATGCGCATTGATTGGCGCCTACCAGCCGATCCCGGCATAGCCGTTCCCAGAGTGTTTGACCTGAGGTAGCCCCACGAGATCAATGATCTTTTTCCCGTGTTCGCCGATGAGAAATTGTTCGATCTGGGGGTCTCCTGCGCAGACAACGATGACCTCGGCTTCGGTAACGGCCTGCTGAAGATTGGGCCTGAGATGGGTAAGTAAGTGGGGGAGGGTCATATCGAGAAACTGCTTGTTGCGACCGAACAGATATTCGGGTTGCACGATGCGATCGAAAATCGTGACTTCAAGGCCCTTGCCTATCAAGTGCTCGGCCAGGAGGACCGCCGGACTGTTACGCACATCATCGGTCCCCTCTTTGAAACCAAGGCCGACGAGGCACACCTTGCGTTTGCCGGTTTCAAGAACCATGCGAGCAGCGCGCATCAAATGCACATCGTTGCTGACCATCAAGCTGTTGAGGAGCGGTGTGTTTACGTCCAGGCTTTTTGCCAAATAGGTGAGCGCGCTCACGTCCTTTGGAAGACAGGAGCCGCCAAATGAAAATCCCGGCATCAAATATCGCGCCGACGTATTCAGCTGGGTATCTTTAACGAAGACTTCCATGACTCGCTGACCGTCAATAGATAGATCCTTACAGATAGCCCCAACTTCATTGGCAAACACGACCTTCGCCGCGTGGTACGCATTGCTGGCGTACTTCAGTATCTCCGCCTCTTCGAATTCAAGTTCGAAGATTGGCGCACGGATCCCCACGGACGACCACAAATCGCGTAGCGGGTTCTTTTGTCCGAATCCATTTCCGCCGATGATTACGTAAGGCGGTTCGTGAAAATCGCGTACGGAACTGCCTTCGCGGAGGAATTCCGGATTGAAGTAGACTGCAAAATCTTTGCCCGGCTCGAGTTCTGAGCTCGCTATCAGCGCAGGCAGCGCCACGGATGCGGTGGTGCCGGGCAGCACCGTGCTGCGAACCACGACAGTATGGAAGCGACGATGTTTTTTTAGAGATTGGCCAATTTCCGCGAGCACCGATCGCAGGGCGTCGAGATCCACGTCTCCATTTCTTCGTGGGGGCGTTCCCACGGTTATAAAGGAAATCTCGGAGCGGCTCACCGCGTCGTCCACCGATTGAGTGACGCACAGCTTTCCTTTGCGGACGCTGCTGGAAACCATCTCGCGGAGTCCGGGCTCCGCGACCGTCGGCTCGCCGCCTCTCAGCAGCTCGATCTTATCGGGGTTTACGTCCACTCCGATCACATGATGTCCATGGGACGCAAAACACGCCGCCGTTACGCATCCGACGTATCCCATTCCGAAAATCGCGAGATTTGCCATTGCAGAAGTGCCCTCCGTTGAAATGTATGTTTGTGACAAAATGCGAGCGGCTGAGGAAGTGCCATGCGGGATCAGTGAAAGAATATTTTCAGGCGGCGGCTGCCGCCGCAGGCTGAATAATCAAGGGAATCTTGCCACCCGCTCGAACGATTGGCGCATCAACGAGAGTGGACGTCACCGTAAAGCCTGGTCCAAGAATCTTTTGAAGATTCTCTTGGATGCCCATCAAGTCGTCGTAGGCGCTCGGCTGGCTGGCAACTCCGCGGATGAGCAAGTGTCCCGGCCGTTCGTGAACGAGTTGGCAAAAGCGCAGGGCCGTCGCTCCTTTTAGCGATTGATTGAGCGCCCGCGGGGAGAATAAACGGCCATCGGGGCAGCGAAGGGTATCGCTGTCCCTGGTAATCGTTGGACGGACGACAGGGAATTGCCGTCCGCAACTGCAGGATTGTTGGGGCTGCCAGCAGCCACGGTCTCCGATGCGATAGCGGATCAGTGGCATCGCGTCATTGATAAAACCCGTCCAGACCAGATATCCCTCTTCGTCATGTTTCACGGGCTGATCGTTTTCATTCAGGATTTCGAGATACGCGTAGTCGGGCACCGCGTGCATCTGACCCTTTTCGCATTGGGTAAGCAGGCCGGCATATTCCGTGTTCCCGTAGAGATCAAACGCAGTCGCACCAAATGCCTTCTCGATGTTTTCTCTGAGGAAGGGATAAAGCGGTTCACCGTCAGTAAAGATAGCTCTCATGGGAATCGTGGTTCCGGTACGAAGTACGAAATCCGCAAGGATAGCCAAGACCGAAGGAAATCCCTCGAGCACTTTTCCTTTATTGCGGCGAAGGAAAGCAATGTAGTGGGGAGCATTCGTTTCCGACAGATGAAAGATGCTCATCAGCATCTGGCGTTCAAGATAGTTATTCGTCCAGAAGGGGGGCTCTTCCCGTTCGGGAGGAACGACGCGGCTGCCAAATAACGTGACGCGTGGGGTGCGCGCCTTCACTCCAGCCCAAGCCCATTGCCGCATACGAAATGCCCAGTGCCGCCGGGCGACGGGCTCGCTGTACGCCACGTTCAAACTGGCGCCGGTGGTGCCGGTGGTGGCGACGCGAATGCACTCGTGCGTAGGCAGCGTACTGGAGATGAGCCGATCACTGTTCTGCCTGACAACTTCCCGGGTCAGAACCGGATACTTGCGCAAGTCATCGGGAGACTTGAAGGGACCTTGCTCATAGTGGGAATAGAACGGTACCGTTTGACGCGCATAGTCGACAATTCGCTGAATCGAGTTCAGCTGAAATCGGGCAATTTCTTCCGTGGACCATTTTTCATGGCGACGCAACTCTCTAAGGTAAGAATACATTCCCGGAGCATAGCGATTGCGCGTCAAGAACCATCCGCGAGCGCTGGTGAGAAAGTTCTGTACCGAATATGGCATTCGGTCGTAGGCGCGTTGCAACGCCGGCCCTTTCGCGCGAAGTTGTGCTTCGATCATGGTTCCTCCTGGGTTAGTCGGGCGATCTATGGCTAAGAATCGCAGGGGCTGAGTTCGTTTCGATGCAAAACTAGAGCTGGCGAAAACTGATCAACTGAATTTCTTTGCGCCGAGCGAGTTCACGCAACGTCTTGTTCGTGAG
>Ga0137403_10008629_pt1 | contig 11397 bp, 7 predicted proteins | sample CZOMad2_1_16fung_FD_122057 | JGI IMG/M metagenome (GOLD analysis project Ga0137403, IMG submission 122057) | Vadose zone soil fungal communities from Angelo Coast Range Reserve, California, USA - CZOMad2_1_16fungal (Hybrid Assembly) | ecosystem: Environmental > Terrestrial > Soil > Vadose zone...
GAGGTGCTGCCGTTCGCGCTGCGTGAGCGACAGCTCCGCGTCGTAGAGACTCCGTTGGGCATCCAGCACGTCGAGGTAGCTCGAGATCCCGCGCTCGTAGCGCCGCTGCGCGGTGTTGTACGCTCGGCGAAGGGCGCGCACTTCGGTCTGCTGGGCGGCGATTTGATCGCGATTGAGCCGGACCCCGGCCAGCGCATCGCTCGCTTCCCGCAACGCGGTGAGCACCGTCTGCTCGTACTGGGACTTTGCCTGATCGGCGCGGGCCCGCGCGGCTCGCTCCTGGTTGAGCAGCTTGCCGCCCCGGAATAGCGGGATGGAAACGCCGGCCCCCACGCTGTAGATCTCGGCATCCGATCCGAAGAGCTGGTGGAAGTCCGGCCGCTGGGTCCCGTACTCGCCGGTGACGAAGAAGGTGGGCAGACGGTCGGCCACGGCCGCTCCCACTCGTGCCGTGGCTGCCTGCCAGTCGTGCTGGGCCCGAAGCACATCCGGCCGGCGCACGACGAGGGACGCCGGCAGCGAGTCCGGCACGGTCACGGCGCTCACCGCCTCCTCCAGCCGTCCGCCGCGCGCGATCGACCCCGGCGGGCTGCCGATGAGGACGCTGAGCTGGTTTTCCTTCTCGATCCGCTGGCGGGTGAACTCGGCCACTCGCGCAGCGGGCGCCGCAACCGCCGACTCGAACTGGCTCACGTCCAGGTCGGAGATCACACCCTGTTCGAATCGCCGGCGCGCCAGCGCAAGCGTGGCCCGCCGCGATTCGAGCGTCTGCTGTGACGTCGTGAGGTTCTGGTCGATCTCGAGCAGCTCGAGATAGGCGGTCGCGATATCACTCACCAGAGAGAGCAGGGTCGCCCGGCGGTCCTGCTCCTGGGCCCGCCAGTCGAAGGCCGCCGCCTCGGTCTGACGCCGAACGCGGACCCAGAAATCCAGCTCCCATTGGAGATCGCCCGCGATCCGGACCGCATCGAACTGCGTCGGCGGGGAGGCACCGATGGCGACCTGATTGGTGCTGGCCGAGAGGTTGAGATCCACCTGGGGGAACAGGTCGGCCCGGGCGACGCCAACCTCGGCGCGGTACTCCCGTACCCGTGCGGCTGCCGTCTGGAGGTCGCGGTTGTGGGCGACTCCGGTTCGGACCAGCGACACCAGCTGTGAGTCCCTGAGTACCTGGAGCCAGGCCAGGTCACCGGCAGAATCGAGCGTGAGCTGAGCGGGGCGCCGCAGTGGCGCTGCGGTGTCCGGTTGCTCCGCCTCGCGGATGCGGGTCAGAGAGTCCAGAAAGGCCCGCGAGGGAGCAGAAACCACTCCCGCCTCTCGAGCTGACAGTGCGGGTGCGGCAGGCTGGGTGGCGCGGGTGGACGGGCCAACCGCGCACCCGACCAGTGCCGGGACAAGTAGGAGGAAAGTCGCGACCCGCATCAAGCCTCCTCCGGCACCGGCAGCGCCGCGGTTGCGTTGGACCGCCGCTCAGTCAACCGGCTGATGACCGCGAAGAAGAGCGGGATGAAGAAGACCCCGACGAGCGTTGCCGTGAGCATCCCGGCGAACACGCCGGTGCCGAGCGCTCGCCGGGCGCCGGCTCCGGCGCCGCTCGCGATGGCGAGCGGAGCCACGCCCACGATGAACGCGAAGGAGGTCATGAGAATCGGACGGAAACGTTCGCGGGCGGCCTCGATCGCCGCCTCGGCGATCGAGTGCCCCTGACGCCGGAGGTCGCTCGCGAACTCGACGATCAGGATGGCGTTCTTGGCCGCGAGGCCAATGACCGCAACCAGCCCGGCCTGGAAGTAGACGTCGTTCGGCATGCCCCGGAGCCAGACGCCGAGTAGGGCCCCCATGGCTCCGAACGGAAGTCCGAACAGAACCGCAATGGGGATGGACCAGCTCTCGTACTGCGCAGCCAACACCAGGAACACCAGGATTAACCCCAGACCCATGATGAGACCGCCTTGTCCAGCCGAGGCGCGCTCCTGATAGGACTGGCCGCTGTAGGCGAACCCGACGCCCTGCGGCGCATACTTCTGGTTGATCAGGCGCTCGACCGCATCGAGCATCTGCCCCGAGCTGTGGCCCGGCGCCGTGGTGGCCGTAACCAGGGCTGCCGGGAAGCCGTTGAAGCGGGTCACCAGGGTCGGTCCGCCTCGCATCTCGGCCTGGACCAGCGTCGACAGCGGCACCATTTCACCCCGATCGCTTCGCACGTAGAAGCCGGCGATATCCTCCGGGCGCTGGCGGAACCGGGACTGCGCCTCGAGCTGTACCCGATAGGTGCGGCCATAGAGGTTGAAATCGTTCACGTAGAGCGTGGAGAGCATCGCCTGGAGCGTGCCGAAGAGCTGGCCCTGGTCCACGCCGAGCGACCGGGCGGCGTCGTCGTCCACTTTGACGAAGACCTGCGGCACCTCGGTGCGGATGAGGGCGCGCGGGCCTTTCGCCTCCGGCAACTTGCCGGCATCCTGGATGAAGGACTGGACCTGCTGGGCGAACGCACCGATGTCACCGCCGGTGCGCTGTTGGAGGTTGACCTCGAGGCCGCTGGTCGTTCCCAGTCCCATGATCTCAGGGAAATTGAAGCCGAAGGCGAGCGCCTCCTTGAGATTGGCAAGCCGCCCGTTCATCCGGGCGAGAATCGCATCGAGGCTCTGATCCTTGCTCGTCCGTTCGTCCCAGGGTTTGAGCGTGACGAAAACGACGGCGTCGTTGGTCTGGTTGGCCCGGCTCACGACATCGAGACCCACCAAGGTCGTCACGTGGTCGACTGACGGCTCCTGGCGGAGCAGCTCCTCGATTTGTCGAGCCACGGCCTCGGTCCGGTGGGTCGACGCCGCGTCGGGCAATTGGACCGCGATCGCGAAATAGCCCTTGTCTTCGCCCGGCAGGAACCCGCCCGGGACGTGCCGGTAGAGCAGCACGGTGAGTGCGAGCATCACACCAAAGACGGCAACCCAGGTCCGCGGCCGCGCCACCACCCGGCCGGCCATCCCGGTGTAGCGTTGAGTGACCCAGCCAAACCCACGGTTGAACCAGCCGAAGAATCGGTTTTCCTGCTTGCTGTTCGAGTGACGGAGCAAGATGGCGCACAGGGCCGGGGTGAGCGTCAGCGCCACGATCCCGGACAACACCACCGCGATCACGATCGTGAGCGAGAACTGCTGGTACATCTTGCCGGTGATCCCGCCCAGGAATGCCAGCGGCACGAACACGGCGCAGAGCACCAGCACGATGGCGACCAGAGCGCCTCCCACCTGACGCATGGCGCGATCTGCCGCCTCCCGTGGCGATACGTGCTCCTGCTCCATGATGCGCTCGACATTTTCGATCACTACGATCGCGTCGTCCACTACGATCCCGATGGCGAGGACCAGGCCGAACAGCGTCAGCGTGTTCACGCTGAAGCCGAGCGCGGCGAGCCCGAGGAAGGTGCCGACGATGCTTACCGGTACGGCCAAGATCGGAATGAGCGTGGCGCGCCAGTTCTGGAGGAACACGAAGACGACCAGAGTCACCAGGAGCATCGCTTCCAGCAGGGTGTGGACCACCTCTTCGATCGAGGCCGTGATGAAGGGGGTGGTGTCAAACGACAGATGCCAGCGCACGCCGGCCGGAAAGGCCTTGGCGAGCTCGGTCATGCGTCCCACGATCTCGTTCTTCACGTCCAGTGCGTTGGCACGCGGGCGGGCGTAGACCACGAGGATCGCCGTGGGTTTGCGATCCACCCGGGCGAGCAGGTCGTAGTCCCGTGAGCCGAGCTTGACCGTGCCGATATCCCGGACCCGAACCAGTGATCCGTCAGGTCGAGCTCGGACGATGAGGTTGGCAAATTCGACGGGATCGGTCAGCCGTCCGGTCGTGGTGACCGGCAGGGTCAGCTGCGTCGATTGCGGCGATGGCTCGCGGCCCAACCGCCCGGCAGGCTTGGTGGCGTTCTGCTGGGCCACGACGTTCTGCACGTCCGTGACCGTGAGTCCGAGCTGCGCCATGCGCTGGGGATCGAGGCTCACCAGCATCGAGAACTCGAGGTTCCCGTACACGTACGCGTCGCCCACGCCCGGGAGCCGCTTGAGCTCGTCCTCGAGGTAGAGCTTTCCGTAGTTGCTGAGGTATGTCGCGTCATATCGAGGATCATTCGACGAGAGGGCCACGACCAGCAGGATCGAGCTGTTGGCCTTGGTGATCGTGATTCCCTGCTGCCGCACCGCCGCCGGCAGCTGTGGCTCAGCGACGTTGATGGCGTTCTGTACATCCACCGCGGCAATGTCCTGATCCCGGGAGATGTCGAAGTAGATCGACAGGGTCATGGTGCCATCGCTGGCGTTCTGCGACGTGTAGTACAGGAGGCCGTCGAGGCTCGAGAGCTGCTGCTCGATCGGAGCCGCAACAGCGCTGGCTATGTCTTCCGCAGTCGCGCCGGGATACGTCGCCTTCACCTGGACCAGCGGCGGGGTGATCTGGGGATATTGGTTCACCGGAAGCTGCCGGATCGCGAAGGCACCGAGCAGCGTGAGGACGATCGACACCACCGCTGCCAGAACTGGGCGCCGGACGAAGAAGTATTGGGCGCGCTGGGCCTCCCCGCTCATGGCTCCTCCCCCTCTCCGACCGAGCCGGCCATCGTCGCGTGAGACTGCCGCGCCACCACGAGCGGCGTCGGTTTGACCACGCCCCCGGGGTGCACCTTCTGGATTCCATCCACGATCACTCGATCGCCGGCCTTGAGTCCGCGGTCGACCACCAACTGGTCGCCCACCCAGGCGCTGGCCTCGACGTCTTTGACACCGACCGAGTCGCCCCTACCGACGACGTACACCGACTGCCGCCCCATCTGCCGCACCACGGCGCGCTGGGGAACCAGAATGGCGCTGTCGCGGGTGAGCCCCTGAAGCCGCACCCGAATGAACTGGCCCGGAACCAGGAGTCGGTCGGAATTATCGAACTCCGCACGGAACTGCTGGGTCCCGGTCGCCAGATCCACCACCGGATCCACGAAGCTGATTCGGCCGGTATGGGGGACCGCGGTACCGTCTGGCAGCAGCGCTTGCACCTGGCACGACCCGTCCGCCTGAAGTGCTCGAGCGGATGCCGGATTGCGCTTCCAGGCGAGCTGCTGCTGGGCGGAGGGGCGGAAGCTGACGTACACCGGGTCGAGCTGATCGATGGTCGTCAGCACATCACTCAAGGCCGTGACCCGGGTCCCGAGGTCGAGCAGAGCCCGGCCGACGCGACCCGAGATCTCGGCGCGCACGACAGTGTAGTCGAGCTCCTTCTGGGCCTCGTCCACCGACGCGTGGGCGTCATCGACCAACGCCCGCGCCTGTTTCACCGCCGCTTCGGCGTTGTCCACGTCCTGCTTCGCAACCGCATCGTACTTGAGCAACGGCCGCAGCCGGTCGGCGGTCGTTATCGTGTTGGCGAGGCGGGCCTCAGATTCGGCGAGGCGGGCGCGTGCGCCGCGAAGTGACGCCTCATAGGTCCGCGGATCGATGCGATAGAGCACATCGTTGGCCTTGACCTCGGCCCCGTCGCGAAAGGGGCGGTCCACGATCACACCGCTCACCTGGGCGCGCACCTGGACTCGCCGGAACGCCTGGACTTCGCCGACGAACTCGTACTGGTCTTCCACCGTGCGTGGCTCGACCGCCAGCACCGCGACTTCCGGAGGCGGGGGCGGAGGTGGCGTCGGCTTGCTGCAGCCCAGAAGGACCAGGGCGCAGACGATCAGCGACAGAATGGTGGCGCCCCGCCGAAGCGGGACGCGCCGAAGCGATAGCATGAGAGGCATGGTGTGGATCCCCGGATCACATTCTGAAGCGGTAGCTTAAACCCGCGGTCCAGAGGAGGTCGGCCTGGGTCTTGTCGAACCCCCCGCGGTCGAACTTGTAGATGTACGAGGCGCCCTGCGCGAAGACCCCGACACCGCTGGCCGGGAATACGTACTCGACTCCCGCGCCCACCTTGCCGGCGAACTTGGTGACCTGGTCGAAGGTCCGATCGTCCTTGTTGTCGATGGTGACGGCACCAGCGCCGGCCAGGACGTAGGGCGCGAAACCACTCGCGGTCGGGTAGCGCAGCTGGAGATCGCCGCCGTAGAAGTAGTTGTTGAAGCGCTGTCCCGCGAAGGCGATCGAGCTGGCCTCACCCTCGTTGCGGAGATAGTCGAAGACCCCACGAACTGCGAGGTACCGGTTGATCTGTATGCCGGCGCCACCGCCCACGGTCCAGCCGGTCTTGAACTCGGCCGTGCCGGCATCGTTCAGGTTGGTGAGCGCCGAGCCCCCGCCGCTGCTGGCAAAGACGATGGCATGCGGATACGTCTCGGACCGAGCGGCCGGCGCTTGCGCCACCACCAGTGTGGGCATCAGGAGGAGCAACCCACCCAGGAACATCGAACGGCTCGACATAGATTCCACCCTTGTCTGCCCCGCCTCTGGAATCCGGCCGCAAGCGGGGCCAGGTCGCTCGAGCCGGGACTGCGTTGTCGCTACGGCGAGTGAGCGAAGGCAAGTTGGAGACCATACGAGGTCGCGTGCGTGGCGATCAGCGGGAAGACGACAACACAAGCGCTTAGGTCGCCAAACAGATGCCGCGCGGCGATCAGCGCTGACGCAACGAGTGATTACTGGTACGCAGGGTGTCTGCTGGTACGCAGGCGGTCGGTGAGACGAGAGCGGTACACTGGGGGAAGGTGGGCCGGTGTCGCGCGCCCCTCATGGGTCATCGGCGTGAGGAACGCCGCACTCAGCGACCGGCACGCGCGCGATTGGGGAATCCGGCACCAGACCCCGACTTTGAGTAAAAGAGTCCCCACGGCATCATCACTGGTGCTGGCCTCGAGTCAGTTCACCGAGTGCCAGCGCCGGCTCACCGGGACCCGAGCGCCTGCGATGGGCGCACGTTCGGGCGGCCTGGTACAGCCCGATGTACCTGTCCGACCAAGCCCGGATCACTGCGTACGTCTTCGGGGCCGATGGCTCGAGGTTGAGATGGGGACCCGCATCGGGGATCACGATCGTCTGCAGGCATGCCTCGGTTGGGAAGAACGGTGCCTCGCTCACGGCGAACGCCGCCACAGTCGCCTCCGAGCTGGCGCAGATCGGCGCGCCACCGCAGACACTCGGATCGAACTGGCCGGCAATCATCAGTACGGGTACTCGGATCGCGAAGCTGGTGCCCGAGGTCAGGACCGATCCGCTGGTCTCGAGCTCAGCTGTGGTGACTGTCTCTTTGATCGCCTCGTCGAGCGCCAGGAGCCGAGGATCGGATACGGCCCAAAACAGGAAGTTCACGCTCCGCGACCCCGGCGAGGTCGTCAGATAGTCCTTGTCCAGCTTCCGCCCGGCAAAGCGCGGATCCCGATTGGCTTGAACCAGCGATGGGAGCGAGGAGGCACCGCTGGGTGAGAAATGACTGATGCCGGTCAACACCAGGCCGTCCACGTCCTGGTAGCTGCCGGCCTCTGCCAGAGCAGCAATAGAGCCCAACGAATGGCCCACGAGTACGACGCGCCCAAAGGCTACCTTGCCGACCGAGCCGCGCCGCAGCGCCCCAACCAGCTGATGGATCACGAACGAGTTGACGTCCATAGTCACCGCTGCGCCGGGTGGGTGCGAGCTCCGGCCGACGCCGATCCGATCGACCGCGAACACGGCGTATCCGGCCGCTAATAGGTGATCGACGTAGGAGTAGACCCTGGACTGATACGGCCAGTGCCAGTACAGGTGGCTGTAGGTCGCGCCATGGATAGCCAGGTGGACGGTCGGAGTCCGCGCGCCCTTGATCTGCGGAAGGCAGAGCTCCCCGAAGACTGTGTACCGGAGTGCCTTACCCGCTGCGATGGCTACAGGAACCTTTGCCGGATGGCAGTGCGGCCGCGCGCTACTTGATAGGCTGGCGATTGAACTGGAGGGGCTCCTGACAGCGGCGCGAGTGGAAGGCGATACAGGTGCGAGCAACCGAGTATTGATGGCGCCCAAGAACCAGATGCCGATGGCGCCCAAGAGTGAGAAGAGCAGGACTTGTTTGACCGACATACCGTCTTCGTGCACCTCCAGTCACCAGGCCTGGGAGGCAAGGACGATGCCGGTTAACAAACGCTCGAATCACCATCGAGCGCCGATGCGTGCTGCATTGTGCGCTGTGTAACCGTACGCACAGGTGCATACCCTTGAGCATCCGGTTCGACTTCGAGAGAGGCACCACGAATGGCGGCTGGAATAGGCTGGGCTAGGACTCGCAGCACATCCGGTTCAGGTGATCGCTCAGACGATCCCCGCTTCCTCCGCAAGGGCTTTCTGAAGCATCTTCCGTCCCCGATGGAGTCGCGAGCGCACGGTTCCGACCGGACATTTCAGTACTCGGCCGATCTCCTCATAGGAGAGGTCTTCCATGAAAAACAACGTCGCCACTACTCGATATTGATCTGGCAGTCGCTGGATGGCATCGACCACGCGTTCGGTCCCCAGCTTATCGAGGAGCTCGGTGGCGGGATCCGGTCCGGCCGTGGGGAAACCAGTCTCTGCCGAGCGGGCATAGAGGTAGTGATCGGGGGTGTCGTCTAGGTTCGATGTCACAGGTCGGCACTTCTCTCGGGTCCGTTTTGAGAAGTAGCAATTGGTCAAGACCTTGAAGAACCATGCCTTGAAGTTGCTCGCGGGCTCGAATGAGTCGAACCCCCGGAAGGCCCGCAGTCCGGCTTCCTGAACCAGGTCCTCGGCCTCGGCGTGGTTGCGGGTGAATCGGGCCGCCAGCCTGAAGGCCGAGTTGGCCAGGGGCGTGAACAACGACTCGAAGCTCGCCGCGACTGCGGTCTGCATCATTATCGCCGTCATTGGACCTCTTGCCCGCCCTCGCCGTCTTTCAGGCTGGACCGCCGCAGGCGCCGATCTATTCGGGCGGCAGCCTTCGACCAGAGGCTGCAATCGATGTGAAGCAATGCCTCGACTTCGACCGTGGTAAGGTCCCACCCCAGCTCGGCCAGTTCAGCCAGCGTCTCCCTCGGTGCGCGAATGAACTCGTGGCGGAATTCCTCATCCGTCAGGAGACGACCTATGAGTCTTTCGACAATTCGGTGCGACATGCCGGAGCTCTGTAGCAAGTTGAAGGCCGTACAGCACGGGCAGCCCCCCACCCAGCGAGGGCCTAATCGAAACGCTTAGCGATATACAGGGTGTGTACGGATGATCAGCGCGGGGACCGCGGTGCTCTATAACTCAGTGGTCTCCTCCAGGCCGTGCTTGCGCAGCCGGGTGTAGAGTTGGACGCGAGTGATTCCCAGCCGTCTGGCCGCTTCAGCCTTATTCCCACGGGTTTCCCGCATGACCTGCTCGATCGCGTGGCGTTCCAGAAGGTTCAGGTCGGTTGTTTGAGCAGGGGCCGCGCCCGGCGCAGTCTCCAGCGAGAGATGCTGCGGCGTAATCAACCCGCCCTGGGCGAGAATCGCAGCTCGTTCAAGAGCATTCCGCAACTCGCGCACGTTGCCGGGCCAACGATGCGCGAACAACGCCGCCTTGGCATCGGGCGTAAGACCGGCCGGCGGGCGGGCCAGCGATCCAGCGATGTCCCGCAGGAATGCGTCAACCATTGGCAGGAGATCGTCTCTCCGATCCCGCAATGGCGGGATGCGGATATCGAATACCTGAAGCCGATAGTACAGGTCTTCCCGGAACTCTTCGCGCTCGATCTCCTTCCTTAGATCTCGATTGGTTGCAGCGATGACGCGGACCTGCGCCTTCAGGGTCTTAGTGCCCCCCAGGCGCTGGAACTCGCGCTCTTGGAGCACCCGCAGAAACTTCGCCTGGGCCGACGGACTCATCTCGCTCACTTCATCGAGGAAGAGGACGCCACCCGCTGCCAGCTCCAGCTGGCCCGGCTTGGATTGGACCGCGCCGGTAAAGGCACCACGTTCGTAGCCGAACAACTCCGATTCGAGCAGTTGTTCGGGGAGCGCGGCACAGTTGATGGCCACGAAGGGGCCATCCTTGCGCGGCGATGCTCGGTGAATGAACCGCGCTACCACTTCCTTACCTGTCCCGGACTCCCCCTGAAGCAGGACCGTGGTGTCCGTATCCGCGACCTGCGCAGCCTTCTTCAGTACTTCTTTCCATTCGGCGGATTCCCCGATGGGGCGAGCCCAGCCCGACTTGAGGTCGAGCTCCGCCGAGAGAGACTTGACCCGAGCCTCGAGCCGTTCCTCCCGGGCCCGTGCTTCCGCTACGCGCCGCTCTGCCGTGGCCAGCTGTTCGTGCGCTACGCCTAGGGCGATGTAGTCGGCGATGAGCTGCGCGAGGGGAACATCGTCCTGAGAGAACGCGTGGGCTCGCTTGGACCAAAACGCCAGGCCCATCGCCTGTTCGCCGGCGGTCGTGCGAACGCCGAGTCCGGACCTCAGGCCCGCAGTCAGCAATTGGTCCTGGTAATCGGCAGGTTCGCGGATTCTCGGGAGCCGTTCCTGCGTGAGATCTTCAAAAACCCAGACATGTTGCTCACCCCTGACCGGCGGATCTATCGTTAGTCGAAGCAGGTCCGGTATGGCACCGCCCGAGGTAGCCTCGAGTACGGAAACACCTGTCGCATCGTGAAAGCGCAGAGCCAGGTGATCATGCGGGAGGATCTTCGCCACTACCTCCGAGACCCTCGGGAATACCGCCCGGATGTCGAGGACCTCGGATATCGTACGCAGCAGCTCTACCGAGCCTTCCAGGTACAAGGCGCGGTCCCTCGCCACCGCCGCCCGACGCGCCTGCTCGGCCAGCCGGTCTCGGGTGAGCGCCAGAGCCAGGTACTCTCCCATACGCGTGGCCAGCGTGAGCTCCCGGTCGGAATAGGCATCCGGCTGACGCGACAGCAACACCAACAGGCCGTGTGGCCGGTTATCGATCAGGACCGGAACCCGCAGGCCGGACCGGAAGCCTCGGCTGCGATCGCGTTCGGTGAGCAGAAGAGCGGGCTCCGACGTGCCTGCCGGGAGCGCGTCCTCCTTGTAATCGATCGGCTCCGCCGTGTCAGGGCTCGGGTAACGGTCGTAGCCACCTGTCTCGTTGAGCTGCATGAGCCGGATCTCGTCGTGGGGAACGATCCGGCCGGCGGTCTCACTCAGCTGTTGCAGGACCTCCCGGATGTCAACAGTCGCCGCGAGCGTGAGAAGCAGCTCGTGAAACGGGTCGGTCCGCTCGACCTCCAGCAGGGGCGCGCCCAGATCGGGGTTCATCGTAACCTCCAAGGCTGTCCAAGCCACCCACGAGGCTGCGGGTGCTTAGCCGTACGCACGGTGTATCCCTCTACACAATGCCAATAGTGTACCAGGTGATCAAGTGAAGCGGAGGATCGGTGCGCGTGTGACCGGCATCGTCCTTGCCTGTGCGTCCGTCTGAGAGTACCCCAGCTTCGACAACGCCGAGG
>Ga0137403_10008631_pt1 | contig 11397 bp, 10 predicted proteins | sample CZOMad2_1_16fung_FD_122057 | JGI IMG/M metagenome (GOLD analysis project Ga0137403, IMG submission 122057) | Vadose zone soil fungal communities from Angelo Coast Range Reserve, California, USA - CZOMad2_1_16fungal (Hybrid Assembly) | ecosystem: Environmental > Terrestrial > Soil > Vadose zone...
GATCGTGATCGGATGATCCGGCCCGGGAATTTTGATCGGCTTCGATACGGTTGCGACATTCGGTTCCACGGCTCCACCTCGCTGTGTCTGGGTTTCGGGTTCACATCTTACCCCGCCGACTTCCCGCCATCGACCGAAAGCACATGGCCGCTGACAAAGGACGCCTGGTCGGAGCAAAGAAACAGGATGGCGTTGGCGATCTCGTCGGGCTGTCCGACGCGGCCCAGCGGCACGGTCGAGACCAGGCCGGCCTTTCTTTCGGCATTGCCGGTAAAGCGATTGAGCATCCCGGTCTCGGTCGGCCCGGGTGCCACCGCGTTGACGCGAACGCCCGAGCCCGCGACCTCGAGCGCCGCGGATGTGGTGAGCCCCTCGACCGCGTGCTTGCTGGCGGCATAGACGGAGGCGTTGGGGGTACCGGCGTGACCGTAGGTCGACGAAACATTGACGATGCTGCCGCTGCGCTGAGGGCGCATCACGCGCAGCTCATGCTTCATGCTGAGGAGCGTGCCGAGGACATTAGTGTCGAACGTCGCGGCGTAGCTCTCAGCGGTCTGCTCTGTCACCGGGCCAGGCTTGCCTTCGGTGCCGGCGCTATTGACAGCAGCATCCAAACGACCGAAGCGCGCGACGGTCTGATCGACCAGGTCGCGCACATCGTCCTCGCGGCGCACGTCGGCACGGATGAATTCGACCTCGCCGCCGAGCCCGCGCAGCTCGCGAACAAGAGTCTCGCCTGCATCGTCATTGCGACCGGAGACGACGACACGGTTGCCTTCCTGCGCAAAAGCAAAGGCCGCCGCACGCCCAATCCCCGTTAACGCGCCAGTGATCAAGACAACAAGGGTGCTCATGTCATCGCTCCTTCGGCCCGCCAGATCCCTGGCCCACACTGTGGGAAGCCCGAGTTCTGCGGCATGATTCCGGCCCGACCGTCGGTACCGTGGGTGCAGATCTTGGTTTCGCTGGCGTCGCTGAGAAAGACTTTGTAAGTTTGATGGACATGCCTCCAAGGCATGGAGGACGGCTATGGAGCTACGCCATCTTCGCTATTTCGTCGCCGTCGCCGAGGCGGGAAGTTTGACGCTTGCGGCTGAAAAGAGGCTTCACACGGCCCAACCTTCCCTTAGCCGCCAAATCCGGGACCTAGAATCTGAGGTTGGTGTCCAGCTGATGAACCGCAGTGTCCGCGGCATCGAGCTGTCCCCCGCAGGTCGAGCCTTTCTCGACCATGCGCGGCTAGCGTTGGCTCAGGTGGAGGCGGCCAAGGAAGCAGCGCGGCGGGCGGCTCAGCCCGCTAAGTTGACGTTGGCTCTAGGGTTTGTGACGGGAACAGAAATCGATTGGCTACCCGAAACGATACGCATCCTTCGCGAAGAACGGCCCGGTATAGAGTTCACGGTCTCGGGCCAGTATTCCCCTGACCTCGCCGACGGATTGATGAACGGCAGGCTCGACGTCGCGTTCCTGCGGCCAGAAGAGCAGTCCGGCGATCTGGTTTACAGGCGTTTGGCTACGGAGCCATTTATCGTCGCGTTGCCGAGCGACCACCGCCTTGCCTCGTATGACGCCGTCGATCCGCGAGAGATGGTAGGCGAAACATTCGTCAAACCGTCGCCGAATACAGCCCCCACCCTGCGCGCTGTGATCGATGACTACCTGAAGCGATCCGGCCTCGACACCAATCCGGCCCACGAAGTGGACAATCTTGCCATGGCGGTGCTCTCGATCGCGTCGCGGCGCGCCGTGGCGCTGCTGCCGGCCTACGCAAAGAATTTTCTTCCTTGGTCTGTGACCAGCCGTCCGATCCGAGGAGATGCCCCAACTATCGACCTAGTACTTGGTTATCACAAGGCAAACAGCTCTCCCCTCCTCAAGCTCTTTCTCTCAAGAACGGACGATTTGATCGCCCGCGTCTCGAAAAGGTCTGGTGAGCTGGGGGGCGTTCCGCCTGCCGAGGGGCCTCAAAGGCTGAAGCTCCGGAGCCGGTCGCGCACGGCGCCCGAGCGTGCGCCCCATAGCCGCTCGACCTCTGCGAGAGCGTCTTCGTAATCCGCCTTGCTGCGGATTGGCGTGATTTCACTCATGATGATTCCCAGGGATTGATGACCGGAATGCGGCTGTCCGCGAAATCGTCGACATTGCACGTGACGATGATCTTGCTGTGAATAGCGGCAGTCGCTGCGATCAGCGCGTCCGCCATCGAACGCGGCCGCTCCGCGGCGAGCCGTCCCCATTCGAGTGCGACGCGATCGCTAATCGGCAGGATCCTCTCGCTGTGGTCGTGCCGCAGCTGCTCGAGCCACACCGTCAGAGACGCCGCGGTTCGGGCATCGGTTCGACGTTTGAGCGCGATCCCCTTCACGATCTCGCCCAGGGTCACGACACTGAGGTAGACCGTGCTCGGATCGACCGAACGCAGCCAGGTCCGGGCCTCGTTGCTGCCTCGGCGAGCTTCGGACAAGACGTTCGTATCGACGAGGTACATCAAGGTACGTCAGAGAACCACGTCCCGGCCGGTATCGCGCGGCCGAGTGTTGATGATGTCCACCACATCGTCCGGCCAAGGCGGCCCTTCCAGAATGTGATCGACGATCGAAGGGCACGATGACGTGAGTCTGGCAAATTCCTCCTCCGAGACGACCACGACGGCAGGCTCGCCGCGGACGCTGACATGTTGGGGACCGCACTCGCGGGCTCGTTTCACCAGTTCGCTGAAACGCGCCTTTGCGTCCTGCAATTGCCAATTCGAGAGGGCTTGATCTGCTTTGCAGTTGGTCACAGTGGCCTCGGGTTTGCTGACTAGACACACTAGATTAGGACTTCTGCCCTAGCGGTCAATCCCCGCGACCCTGAGCTTGCCGCGTCGGGGATCGGCGGAGCACGATGCCGTGATTGGATGGAGGAGGAACGGAATGACCGAAGCGCGCGCTAACGAACCCGGCATCTTCGAGATAATGCATACGACTCGGTCGATGCGGCGGCTGAAGCCGGACCCGGTGCCCAATGCGCTGATCCGGCAAATCCTCGAAGCCGGCGTCGCAGCCGCCAATGGCGGTAACATGCAGCGGTGGCGCTTCCTGGTAGTCAAGGACCCAAAGGTCAAAGAGACCGTGGCTGGATACTACAAGCGCGCCTGGAAAGAGAATGCATTACCCGGTTATCGCGCCAGCGCTCCGCCGCCCGGAACATCGGCCGAGCGCTTCCAGCGCATGCTCGCGGCTGCGGACTACCTCGCTGAGCATCTTCATGAGGCGCCGGTGTGGATCGTTCCTTGCCTCGGAGGTGCCACACCGACGCGCTCTTCGGGTTCCTCGATCTACCCCGCGGTGCAGAACATGCTGCTTGCCGCACGGGCCGTCGGTCTTGGCGCGACGTTGACCACACTGCACCTGCGGTTCGAGAAAGAGACCGACGCCGCACTCGGGCTGCCGCCGGATGTGCATTCCTACGCGCTGTTGCCGATCGGCTATCCGATGGGGCGGTTCGGGCCGGTCGGCCGCGCGCCCCTCGCCGATTTCGTGTACGAAAACCGGTGGGGCGAGCCCTACCGGGATCTATAGCATCCTCACCCGTCCAGCCGCGCCAGGTCTTCGAGGTCTTGCTTGCGCTGCTTGGCCCGGCGGTCGTAGCTGGCCTGGTTTTTGGTGCATACCAAGGTGTAGGGTCGACCGTGCCGGTCGGTGGTCAGGTCGAGGTCACAGCGCGCCTGGCGGACCGTACCCTCGACGTGACCGCGTTTCGCTTCGGCGGCCTTGAGGGCCCACATCCGGAGCTCGGGGTCGGCGAGGAAACGGCCGAGTTCGGCGCAGTTCCGGCAGCTGCAGGCGAGTTTGCTGGCGCGCCGCCAATCCTTTGGGGCTTCTAAAGGTTGCGCAATGCGGGCGCGCAGGTGGTCGAGGCAGACGGCGCGCAGCCGCTGCACCGCCGCCGAACCATTGCTCATGCCGATCAATCGCCGAACGGCGGGGACGAGAACCGCATCGAAGCCGTAAGTTTTGGGCCAGGCGAGGATGTGGTCTGTCGCTCGCCCGGCCAGGGCCTCGTCGATTTGCCCGAGAGCGGTCAGCAGATCGACGATGAAGCCCGGCTCCACACCGGGGCCTCTTCGCCACGCGTCGATCACTGCTGGGCGCGCCGGGTCGCCCGGCAGCGCTTCGATCAAAGCGGCGGCGGCGGCGGCGAAGTCGGGCGTGCGACCGTCGGCCAGCGCGGCGACGGCACGGGTCAGCAGCTCGCCGCACGCGCCGAGCGACATGGGCGCAGTCTGCGCAATGATGCGCTCGATCATTGCGGCGCCCTTCGGCGGTGACGAGATGGCGAGAGCGCCGATTATGGCGCCATTGTCCGGCTTGTCGTAACCACCGCGCGCGGCGATCTTGCCAAGCAACGCCTCGATCCGGGGCGTGTCCTCGAGCCGTGTTAGCAAGGTCAGCATGCGGGCGGCTTCGCTGAGCGTCTTGTCGTGCCGCGGGTACCAGGCGTCCGTCGGCCACCCGGACACCATGTGCCCGGAAAGATCGCGCGCCTGATCCCACAAGATCGATCGGCGGCCCTCGCCGCTCACGGTCCAGCGCTCGGTCAGGTCCGCGAGATAAGGCAAGGTGACCGACAGGCCGGCTTGGTTCAGGACCGCGAAGAGGCGTTCGCGCGGCCAAATCACAAAAGTGGCTCGGCGGTAGGTGCGCTCGAAGGAAGCCCCTTCGTTGCCCGTCGCCTCGTGGAAGTGCTCTTCGTCGGCGTCCATGTCCTTGAGGGCATCAGGCGGCGAAAGTTCTTCGTCTTCGACCGGAAGCTCGACCAGCGGCGACGGGCTGCCGTCGAACCGTCGCCATTCGGAAAGCGTCACGCTCCGATCGTCGACCTCGCCCGCCTCCAATTCCGGCTCCGACCAGCGGCCGCGGCGCGGCCCATAGCCGGTGTATTCCGCGACACCGCTCTCCTCGACGGTGAGGAGCGCTAGGTGAAGGTCGCTGTCGGATTGCCGCGCCGCGGCGGCGAGCAGGGTCGCTACCGCGGCATCCGCCCCCTTCAGCGTCGCAAACCCGAGCTCGGCCGGGGTGTAGGCATGTTCCAGGGGATAAATCAGCTTCTCGGGAGCACCAGCGAAGGGGGATTTCTTGACCTCACCCCAAGCCTGCAACAGTGTTGCAACCCTGCTCTGCTCGCCCACATAGCTCGGCGGCTCCGGCAGCGGGCCCCGCCCTCGACGCATCAGATTATAGACAAGGGTCAACCGGCAACCCTCGGTGATCGGCAGCACCTCGTGGACGCAGTCCGCATAGAACGCCGCGAAGGCCGCCTCCGACGGCTCATTGCAGCGCAGATCGAGGCATGCCTCGCGGCCTTGGTGCCGCACCACTAGCTCGCCTCCGGCGGATATCGACGGCAGCACGATCACCAGCGTGGCGAACATGCCGGGGGCCTTCTCGGTGTCGCGATGGCTGACGAAAAAGCTGCCCTGGTCATACACCAGCAGCTTGTAGAGTTCGGCCGCTACCGGCTCGCTGACCCCAAGCCCATCGGCCACCCGCGCCAGGATGGTCTCAAGGGTCCGCGCCCAATGCTTGCCCTGGATCCGTACCCGATCCGCGCCGATCTGCCAGGTCCGCCGGACCGCCGTGTCGACCAAGGTTTCTTCGCCGCGGCCGTAGGGCGCGCGCTCGGCGACGGCGACGAGTTGCTCAGCCTGCATCGGCAGCAGGGGCAGGGCGACAGGACCGACGCCGTCGACCTCCAGCAGCGGCGCCAGAAGCTCGGTCGTGCCGGAGGCAAAAAAATCGCCCGGCCGGCGAACCGTGCTCAACACTGCGGCAAGGTCGGTGGTGATGGATGACATAGCTGGGTCCCTGCACACGGCGGAGCGTCACGACCGGAAGCTTGGCCGCGTACAGGAGCGCCTTCAAGGCGCATCGGCCTCGTGTGCAGCTGTGCGTGCCAGAGCGACCCGAGGGGCTGATCCGGCGCATCGATTGCAGCGAATCGAAACATCGGGATGACCCGATGGTCGGCTGTGCCCGCCTCGCGGGTTCGATCAGGTGGTTGTGGGTGCCAAGGTGCGGTGGCGCGATATCACCGACGACGCGCGGCTGCGCACGGCGCACCCGCTGCTGGCCGCGGCGCTCACCATATCGCACACTACCAGATCCGTAACTTTGCGTCTGTGGAGGAGAGCCATGGCGACAAGACCCTACATCATTGCTTTGGAGGAGCATTACTACGATCCCGAGGTGAAGCGGCATGCGAGCGGCTTGGACGCGATCGCCGCACCGGCGACGGTGCAGCGCCTCGACGATCTCGGCGAATTGCGATTGCGGGAGATGGACGAGGCCGGCATCGATCTGCAGGTGCTGTCGCATTCGATGCCGGGCCTGCAGAAGCTCGATGCGGAAACTGCCGTGCCATTGGCACGCCGCGCCAACGACCGGCTCAATGAGGCGGTACGCGCCAACCCGGAGAGGTTTGCCGCCTTCGCGGCACTGCCCACCGCCGATCCCAAGGCCGCGGCCGACGAGCTCGAGCGCACCGTGGCCAAGCTCGGCTTCAAGGGTGCCATGGTCAATGGGCTGACCAACGGGCTCTTCCTTGACGACAAGCGGTTCTGGCCGATCTTCGAACGGGCTCAGGCGCTCGATGTGCCGATCTACTTGCACCCGGCAATTCCCCACCCCGCGGTCATCGAGGCCTACTACAAGGATTACGTCGAAAAGCATCCTGGGATCCTGCGCGCCGGCTGGGGCTTCACCGTCGAAACAGCGACGCAAGGCATCCGCCTCGTGCTGAGCGGCGTGTTCGACGCCTATCCGCGTCTCAAAATCATCATCGGCCATCTCGGCGAAGGGCTGCCCTTCTACCTCTGGCGCATCAGCCACGGGCTGCGCGGCAGCGACGGCGGCAAGTCTTTCCGCGACGTCTTCTGCGAGCATTTCTACGTCACCACCAGCGGATTCTTCTCCGATCCCGCGCTGCTGTGCTGCGTGATGGAGATGGGGATCGACCGCGTCCTGTTCTCCGTCGATTATCCCTTCGTCGACAACCCGCCGGCGACGAAATGGACCGAAACCCTGCCGCTATGCGCCGAGGACAAGGAAAAACTGTTGAACGGCAACGCCAGGCGGCTGCTCAAGCTATAACAAGGCGACCACCCGATCCCGTATTAATGGAGGAACGCAATGGCGACAAAGCCCTACGTCATCGCTCTCGAGGAGCATTATTTCGACCCGGAGGTGAAGCAGCACACCATGGGCCAGGAACCGCCCCACGCGCAGCGGATCCTCGAGCGGCTCGACGATGTCGGCGAATTGCGTCTGAGAGAAATGGACGAAGCCGGCGTCGACCTGCAGGTGCTGTCGCACGCCAATCCCGGATTGCAGAAGCTCGACGCCGACACCGCGGTGCGACTGGCGCGCGGCGCCAATGACCGACTCTACGAGACGGTACGCGCTCACCCCGACCGCTTCGCCGCCTTTGCCGCGATCCCGACGCCCGAGCCCAAGGCAGCGGCAGACGAGCTCGAGCGCACGGTAACCAAACTCGGCTTCAAGGGCGCATTGGTCAACGGTTTGACCAACGGGCTGTTTCTCGACGACAAACGGTTCTGGCCGATTTTCGAACGGGCGCAGGCGCTCGACGTGCCGCTCTACATGCATCCGGCGTTGCCGCACCCCGCGGTCGTCGAAGCCTATTACAAGGACTACATCGAGCAGTATCCTTCGCTGCTGCGGGCCGCCTGGGGCTTCACGGTCGAGACCGCGACGCAAGGCCTTCGTCTGGTGCTGAGCGGGGTGTTCGATGCCTATCCCAATCTCAAGATCATCCTTGGCCATATGGGCGAGGGACTACCCTTTTACCTTTGGCGCATCAGCATGGGACTGGCGCGCGACGGCAGGGGCGGCAAAAGCTTCCGCGACATTTTTTGCGAGCACTTCTACATCACCACCAGCGGCTTCTTCTCCGACCCGGCATTGCTGTGTTGCATGATGGAGATGGGGATCGATCGGATTCTATTCTCGGTCGATTACCCGTTTGTCGACAATCCGCCGGGGACGAGGTGGACCGAGACTCTGCCGATCTGCCCCGAGGACAAGGAAAAACTGCTGAACGGCAACGCCAAGCGATTGTTGAAGATATGACGCGCCGGCCCCCACCCTCCCGCTGACGCGGGTCCCTCCCCCCACCGTAGATACGGGGGGGGGCTGGGGTGGGGGCTAGGGTTCCGCCTCGGTCTCGTGGAGTGCCTGGCCCAGGCTCAGGCGGCGCGCCACCATCGCGGTCTGCAGCTGCGCCCGCTCGGTCGGCGAGTGGGCGGCGAGATAGCGCGCGACCGCGATCAGGATATGGCGCCCTTCGTCGCACTCGCCCCATTCCCGGTATTGCCGCACGCCGGCTTCGAGCATCTGGTAGCTGTGAAAGTCGGCGTCCTCGCGCAGGACTGCATGCGCCAGTGTGGTGATCAGAAGGTCGGCTGGATGGCGGAGCGCCAGATAGCGGGCGACGAGGCGCCCCGCATCGCGCACCGATCCTTGGCGATCGAGCGCTTGGAGAAACCCCTCGCGCAGCGCCTCGCGGTCATTTGGCAGATCGTCGAGCAGGTCATCGGCCTCGCCGGGCAATCGCGCGGGCGGCACATTGAGGAAGCGGATCAGATAAAGGCGCATCGCCCCGTGGATCACGCCGCGCAACAGCTCGGGGCTCTCCAGTTCCGCCGGATGCCCGGCGGTGATGCGTTTGAGAAGCTGATGCAGCCCGTTGCAATAGGTGAAAGCGTGGTGTGCGGTCTCCCAGTCGGAATGCTCGTTGGCGGTGCCGAACCAGGCGACGCGCAATGCCGCGGCATAGGCGAGCGCACGGCCGAGATCGGCAGCGGTGGCACCGGCGCGCAACGCCGCCGCCAGTGCCGCGATGATCCCTTCGGGATCGTCGATCAGCAATTGCCGGGCCAGTTGGGTGTGCGATCGCCAGCTCCCGCGCTCGGCGCGGCCGACGGCCAGCAAATCAGGCAATTTGGCCGACGCCGCCTCACACAAACCCACCAAATCGAGCGGATGGCGCCACGCATTCAACTCCTCGCCGCCGCGGGCGCTGACCAGTTGATCGACGACGGTCGGCAGCACCAAAGGCGCCTCTTGCCAACCGATGATGTCGAGGCATTCGAATGCCTTGTTGATGAAGTCGAGGGCGTGGCCGCCATCGGCGAAGGTGCGATCGGTGACGGCGGTCAGCAGCAATGCTGCGAGCTCGGCCGGCGAGGCCCCGCCGGCGATGGCCGTCAAGAGGGTGCGCTCGGCGCCGTCGCGATGGCGGACCTGGGTCCAATGCCGTAGCCAGCGACCGAGCAAGGGCACCGGGCGCGCGCCGCGGACCCCCAGCGGGTGGCGGTCGCGCCGCGGCGGCACCCCGTCGCAATCGCTCGCCACGCGTCTCAGACCGTGGAAGAGTGCGAGATAGGTCTCCTCCTCCGGCAGGGACGGGATGAGGTTGCCGAGTGCAGTAACAATGGTCTGGCCGATGCCCCACCCGTCACGGTGGCGGACACCGAACAGCACGGCATCGCGAACCAGCCCACGATAGTCGGCCCGGTCATCGCGGAGACCGAGCACAGCCTTGGCGAGGACAAGACCGACATTGTGCTGCAACCCCTCGCGCAGCCGGTTGCGCCAGTGATCATCGCCATCGGCGTAGCGCGTCCGTCGGCTGACCCACACCCTTCCGTCGTCGCGCAGCTCAACCGCAGCGGTCGGAACATCATCCGCCCAGAGATCGAAAGTGCCGCCGCTGGCGAGGTCAAAGCGGGCATGATGCCAGTGACAGGTCAGGATGCCGTCTTCGACCGAGCCGCGGTGAAGCGGGAAGCCGAGGTGCGGGCAACGGTTATCGAGCGCTAAGACGCTATCCTGATCGTGCACGACGAGTAATGGGCAGGACCCGCCACGCAGCACGGTCATGCCCTTGGCCTTCAGCTCCTCCAGGGTCCCGGCGCAGACCCAGTCTTCGGTCGGAGGTTCGGCACCAGACTTGAACATCGTGCCGATCCACCAGCTCGCGCACCTCTACTGCTGTTAGGCGGTCATTGCCGATTGCGACGGTGCCTGCTGCGGCATGAACCAGCGCGAGTCACGGCTTTCGAGCCGGCCGGCACGCCGGTGACGCTGCAGCGCAATGCCGAGATGATTCGGCCTGACCGTCATCCCGAACTCCTTTGAGAGATAGCCCAGAACCTCGCCGGCGGTAGCACCCTCGGCATGCGCCTGCACCGCGCGCAGGGTCGCGTCGCTCAGCGACACCGACGGTGCCGATTGCACGGACCGGGATCTACTGCGCGGGGCGGCGGGTGCCGGTGCAGTTCGCGCCGGGCGACCGCGTCTGCGCCTTTCGGCGGGTTCTGCTCCGCCGCCAAAGCGTGTCAGCACACGTTCAGCGACTTCCAGCTCATTGAGTTGATCGGCCACCTTTGCCCGCTCGGCGTCGAGCCGAGCAAGCCGGTCGGAAAGCTTCTGCTTCTCCTGTCCAATCTCGTCCATTGTTGCCATTTGCCGATCTCCATCCTTTTACCTTGTAACCAAGCATCACAGCACTGTGTTAGCATTCTGTAACAAATGGCGGACGGCTGCACCGAAAAAAGACCGTAGCGAAAAAATTGTTGGGGTTCCTCAGCTGCGGGCTCAGACCGCTGCAGTGCAGCATCCCCGCAGCGCGTCAGATGCGGAGCGACGTAGGAACCGCAGTTTGCCTGGAGTCGACAGAGCGACTGAAGCACCAGCCGTAAGAGAACCGATAACCGCGCTGGTCAGTCCATATCTTGGTCACGCCGGGCATTTCCCGCCCGCGCTGGATCCGCAGTCGGCGTCGCGAGCCAAAGAGATGACGAATCGCTCGCGCAACTTCGATGCGGTGACAGACCGTCGACAAGATCAGCCGGCTAGGACGTGCCGAGCCAAGCGATTGTCGACGCAACATGCATAGGAAGCGGGGCGGCGTATGAAACCGCTCGAGACGAGACCGTTTTGCAAACGGTCGAACCCATCCTCGGCGAGGATCGGATCGCACCCCCAAACCCCTTGCGCTTGGTAGCGGGCGAGCGCGCGGGCCAACACTCCAGCAGCGAGCGTCGGGAAAAAGGGCGAAACAGCCGCAGCCAGCTCCGCAGCGGAGCACGCGTGGATCCACCGCTGCGTCCGATGAATAGCCCTGACCATGCGCAATAGCGGTTCGGCGTCGCGCTCCACCCGATCTCTCGTCGTGACGAACGCCGTGTAGGTCGTCCGGCCGCGCGCGCTGGCGGCGTGCCAGAGATGACCAGCCCCGGAGGCCAAAGCTTCCTCGACGACCGGCTCGAACAGCTGCGCTGCGTCCACCCGGCCTTCCCGCAGCGCCAGGAGATTTTCCGCCATGCTGCGA
>Ga0137403_10008632_pt1 | contig 11396 bp, 9 predicted proteins | sample CZOMad2_1_16fung_FD_122057 | JGI IMG/M metagenome (GOLD analysis project Ga0137403, IMG submission 122057) | Vadose zone soil fungal communities from Angelo Coast Range Reserve, California, USA - CZOMad2_1_16fungal (Hybrid Assembly) | ecosystem: Environmental > Terrestrial > Soil > Vadose zone...
GAGAAGATCCCGGTCACCAACACGCCGAACATCTTCTCGTACAAGTCGTACATCTTCGCGAAGAACCCGGCCCTCGTCCGGCGCTTCATCAAGGCCACCAAGGCGGACGTCGGCGGGGTCGGCGGCCACGTCGTCGCGGCCGACGAGGTGAAGTCGATCATTGCCAAGTACGTCCTCGACAACAACAGCTATCGCGGGGAACCCATCTTTACCTCGCTCATCGTGACCCATACCGGCGACGACTGCGCCGTCACCGGCATCATGACCGAGACGGTGGACATGTCGGTCGTCGACGAGCTCATGTGGGACGCGCTCCAGGAAGGCGCCACCAAGGCGGCCGAGCTCGGACTGTACGGCCCGGGCCAGGACCTCGTGGCCGACGCGTTCACCGGCAACCTCCGCGGCGCGGGACCGGCCACGGTGGCGCTGCCGTTCCCGGTGCGCAAGGACAACCCCTCGCAGACCGTGCTCCTCTCTTTCGCCGACAAGACGGAGCCCATGGCGTTCAACCACTACGCCACCGGCGCCTACATGCTGCCCCGGTTCAACACCGGCCTGATCATCGCCGCCTCCAAGATGAAGCGCGGCTACCTCTTCGAGATCGTCGACCTCGACACCAAGGCTCAGGCGATTGAGGCCGGTGCCCATCCGCGCGACCAGAAGGCCCTCGACAACAAGATGGAAGAGCTCGCCAAGGGCCTGCAGGAGAAGGTCATCACGCTGCGCGCGCCCGAGGACCTCTACGACATCGAAGGGCTGACGCGCGCCTCGCGCTTCGTCATCGCCCGCATCTGGAGCCGGAACGAGAAGGGCGAGAAGGATCAGCTCGGCTACATCTGCTCGGCGGAGCGGCTGCACAACATCAAGACCAAGAAGGGCTTCACCTACGGCGGCAAGGACGACCCGGTGCTCATGGCCTTCGCCCAGGGCGACTGGCCGGCGCCCGGGGAGATCACCTCGCCGTGGGCCACCGCGCCCATGGTGGCCGGCGACTGCCGCGGCAGCCACAACCTGCACATCCTACCGATGCCGATCAACTCGCAGACGTCCTACTGGTCGGGACCGATCCTGTCGGCGGTCACGCTCTCGTGCAACATCCACACCGGTCGGATCGGCGCGATCTCCGATCAGTTCGCGCTCGGCACGCCGTGGGACGAGGTGCGGCGCACCGCCTCGCAGCTGGCCATCCAGTTCCGCCACGCGCACGGCGTCAAGCAGCCGGCGACCCTGCACGAGGAGGAGCTCGAGTACCAGGAGGGCTGGAAGGAGCGGCGCTCCCGCCTCGAGCGCCAGTTCGAGGTCAAGCCGCCGCTCACCTTCGGCAACGGCAACGGGCACGGGGGTGACGCCGCCAAGAAGCCGGTCTCCGCACGCCCGGGCGGCCGGCCGGACGAGATCGACTGATCGGAGGGAGCGCCGCCGCTCCGCTTGCACCCCCTAGGACACCTAGGTCGTAACCGGGGCCCCGGACCGTCGAAGCTGACGACCGGGGCCTTCGCCTGTCCAGGTCAGATCGGGGGTTCAAGCCCTCACGGGCTCTGGCGTGTGCTCGTCGACTCGGCTGTGGGCCGCGGGCTCACGTTCCGGAGCAGCCACTTCACCCGATCGACCGGGACGGCGACGGTGAACTCCGGCGGGCTGCCGGTTGACGATGCGGCGTCAGTGACGATGCCGACTGCCTGTCCGAGGTGATTGAGCAGCGGCGTCCCAATGCTGTCCGGCTTTGGCATCAGATCGACGGCGAGATTGCCACCCGTCCCGGCGCCCGTGGCGAGCACGGTGGCGGCGGTCGGCGTGGTGTCGGGACCGACTCCGTTGCCGAGGGCCAGCACCCGGTCTCCGATCGCAAGAGCCGTGGAGTCCCCGAGCGCGATGATCGGCAGGCCGCGACGCTCGAGCCTCAGGACGGCGACGTCGTTCAGCGGGTTCCGGGCCACGACGGTCGCCCCGAAAGTCCGGCCGTCGAACAGGACGACCTCGATCGAGGTCCCCCCACCAAGGCGCTTGTGACTCGTGAAGATGTGGCCGAGCTCATCGACGACGAAGCCACGGCTCGGGCGTGGTTCGGGCTCTCGCGGCTCGCGTCCAGCCCTCGCCGGCGCCTGTGCCGGTACGGAGCCGATCCGTTGCGGCCGAACGTCGACGACCGCTTGCATGAGCGCCGAAATCGACGCTCGGTCCCAGCGCGGCGATTCGGCGGACCACGTCGGCAGATCCTCCCGCCGCTTCGACGACCCCGCCCGTCGTGGAGGGCTCTGGAGCACGGTGTCCAGAGCCGCGCCTCCGCGGGGAGGTGTTCCCGGAATGAATCGCGCTAGCGCCTTCGTCTGAGCTGGTCGTGCCGGGGGCGCCGTCGGCGTCCCGGGCTCTTCGCGGCGTTCGCCTTCCTGACGGAGTTGCGCTGGTGCAGGACTGGAAGTCGCGGGCTGGCCAGGCGGGTCGCCAATCGGCTCACTGGGTCGGGCGAGCTGCGCAGGACCAGCCGGCGCCTGCGGGGGCGCGACCGCGCGCTGAGGCGCGAGGTCCGTCATGGTGACCTTGAGAATGATCGCGATCACCAGCATCGTGCCGGCCGCGATTCCAGCCGGCACGACGGCAGGCCTGATGAAGCCGGCGCCGGCGCGAACTATGTCGCTGCAGGAAGCGCGAGCTCGGGAGGGCCAAAATCCTGGAGTCGGCTCCGGGGCGCGGTCACCCGTCGAGGGTACGGCGCGCGGCTTACCGCATCCCGGGCAGTCCGGCAACGCGACCCGCAGGGGCGCCGAGCACGAGGTGTCGTGCTGCCAGTTCAGCTTGCATTCCGGGCAGAAATGGAAGTGCGATCCTTGTCGGGCTCCCGGCGCCGGGCTCGATCCTTCGGCCGGGAAGCACCATGGACAGCAGGCGACGGGCCCGTCCAGACACCGGCCTTCATGATCCCAGTCGCCCCCGCAGATGTTGCAGTAGTGCGTGTGGATCTCCCGTGTGAGCAGCTCCTCACGGCCGGAGCACAGGGGACAATCCTCCGCGCCGACGAGCGCAAGGTCCCCCGAATCCGGGACGGGAATGCTACAGGTGAGCGCGGTGGGTCCCGTATGCTGCCAGCGGTGACCGGCGCGGCATCGATGCGGATGCTCGGTGTCCGCACCGCTCATCAGCGACTCGCCCTCTGGATCCCATCGAGCACGGTCGGGCTGGCGGGGCCAAGCAGCAATGCCCGTTGAAACGCCGACTTGGCGCCCTCCTTCTGGCCGAGCTGCACCAAGCACCAGGCGATGCCTTCCTGGATCTGGGGTGAGTCCGGCGCAGCGGCGCCGGCGCGGCGGAACGTCGCCAGCGCTTCGCGGTGACGCCCGAGATGGTAGAGGCTCCATCCCACCTTCGCCCTCAGGGCGACTGTCTCCGTGAGCTCACGACCGATGAGTGGTCGCGGCGATCCGCTCAGCGCCTTTTCGAGATGGGGCAGCGCGAGCTCATATTGGCCCAGCTCGAACTGCGCCGATCCCAGCCCGTTCAGGGCATCGACATAGTCCGGTTTGCGGTCCACCGCGAGCTGGAACGCGGCCCTCGCCAGGTGGTATCGGCCGAGGCGGAACCGACTCCATCCGAGGCCGTCATACAGGCCTGGCCAGTTGGGCTGACGACGGAGCACAGTCTTGAACGTGATGGTCGCCGCTCCGAAATCACCGAGGAAGTACTCGGACCACGCAAGGAGGGCCCTGGCCTCGTCAAAATCCGGATACAGAGCCGTCGCCTCGCGCAGCTGCTCCCTCGCCTCCTGAAACTTGAGCGCCTCGAGAAGGGACCGGCCGCGACTGAAGCTCGCCTCGGCGCGCATGCTCCGCCGCAAACCCTGGAAGAGGCCTGGCCCCGTCGAGAGCGAGGGCGACGCCGCCGTGAGCCGGGCGGGGCGGTCGCCTGCCTCTTCTGCGGCCTCCCAAGCGCGCTCGGCCGCGTCACGCGCGCGGATCACCTCGCGACGGGCCAGGACATCGCTGTCGGGCGTGGAGGCACTCGCAAGACGTGCCGCCTCCGCGGAGGCCCGTTCCGCTTCGCGAGCAGCGTCGGCGGCGATCCGCGCTGATTCCATCGCCGCCTCGGCAACCTCGTTGGCGGCCTCGAGGTGCCCACCGGGGCCGCCCTCGGTCGCCTGCCGTTCCCCGATTCGGTATGCGACCTCCGCTGCGCGCGCGGCGAGACGCGCGGCTTCCGCGGCGGCCCTGGCCGCCAGGAGGGCGGCGCGCTCCGTGTACGGGATGACCAGGCTGGAGCTCGACTCGCGTCCGTTGAAGCCATTCGGGGCCGATGCCGAATTCGCTCCAAAGCGTGACTGGACCCGCCGCGCGAGATCGGAGCGGAGGATGCTGTTCATCCTGGCGGTGGGAGCATTCATGCTGCCCCCGCGGATCCCGTCGACTGCGGGTCCGCTGAGGATCCCGCTGTTGCCCAGTGTGCCGCTGACGCCGGCGGTGGCGCTCACGCCGCCGGCCGTCGCGCCGACCCCGGCACTGACTCCGGAGCTCCCGACGCCAGCCGTACCGCTGACTCCGACGCCCCCCGCCGAGGCCCCGACTCCGGCGCTCGCCCCGCTGCTCCCGACGCCTGCGCTACCACCGACTCCGGCGCCACCGGCACTAGCACCCGCTCCCGCGCTCGCCCCGCCACTACCAACGCCAGCCGCGCCGCCGACTCCGGCGCCACCGGCACTGGCACCCGCTCCCGCGCTCGCCCCGCCACCACCGACACCAGCCGCGCCGCCGACCCCAGCTCCGCCAGCACTGGCACCGCCGCTGGCGCCCACGCCGCCGCCACCAACGCCGGCGGCACCGCCGACCCCAGCACCCCCGGCACTGGCGCCCACGCCGGCGCTCGCGCCACCACTCCCCACCCCGGCGGAGGCGCCAGCTGCGGCGCCCGCGGCGCCGGCCCCTGCACCGGCGCCAGCACCGGGTCCCGCGAACACGGTCCAGGTGAGGAGGGGCAAGAAGAGAACGGCGAGGACGAAGCCGATCGCGAACGAGCGCGAAGAACGAGTCCCGATGGTCATTGCGGCCTCCTGTTCGACTGAGGCGAGGAAACGGCAAACGACGCCGACTCTCGTGCCTAGATCATCGCCGTGGCCAGCCGCGAGGAAAATCAGGCGAGTTCTGTAGTCGGGGCAAAGGAATCCCCCGACTCCATGGTCGAGCGACCACGTCGCCGCTATTTCGCGCGCTGTGGTTTGACTTGCCCGACGGTGGGTGCTACGGTCGAATGCAACGCAAACGCAGGATTTTTCAGACACGAATGGCCAAGCTCCATCTGATCACGTACGGCTGTCAGATGAATGAGTATGACTCCGAGCGGGTCGCCGGTCTCTTGCGCGAGCACCGCTGGGAGCTGACCGCCGACGAGACCGAGGCCGACCTCATCCTCGTCAACACCTGCGCCATCCGCGAAAAGGCCGAGGACAAGGTGTTCTCGAAGCTCGGTGAGCTGCGTTTGCTCAAGGCCCAGCGGCCGGATCTCGTCATCGGCGTCATGGGCTGCATGGCTCAGCTCCACCAGGACGCCATCCAGCGCCGGGCGCCCGCCGTCGATCTCGTGTTCGGCTCGCCCGCCATCGCCCGTGTCGCCGAGCTGGTCGACCGTGTCCGGCGCGAGCGGCGTCCGGTGCTCGAGACCGGGGAGGGGCCGCTGGTCAAGATCACGGCGCGTCCGCCGTCGGCGCGGCGCCTCAAGGCGTTCGTCACGGTGATGGAAGGATGCGAGAAGCACTGCACGTTCTGCGTCGTTCCCCAGACGCGGGGGCGCGAGCGGAGCCACGCGCCCGACGTCATCGTCGACGAGGTGCGCCATCTCGCCGCCGAGGGCTGCCGGGAGGTGACGCTGCTCGGTCAGACGGTGAACGCATACGGGCGCGACCTGACTCCGCCCACCGATCTCGGCGAGCTATTCGCACGGGTCGACGAGGTCGAGGGCATCGCGCGCATCCGTTTCACCACGTCGAATCCCTACAACCTCACGCCCAAGCTCATCCGCGCCATGCGCGACGTCCCGAAGGTGTGCGAGTATTTTCACCTGCCGCTCCAGTCCGGCTCCAACCAGGTACTCGAGCGCATGAATCGCGGCTACACCCGCGACCGCTATCTCGAGCTGGTCGCGGAGATCCGCGACGCGGTCCCGACGATGGCGTTCTCCACGGACCTCATCGTGGGCTTCCCGGGCGAGACGGAGGCGGACTTCGCGGAGACGCTCGAGATGGTCGAGCGCGTCGGCTATGACAACGTGTTCGTGTTCCGCTTCTCGCGCCGGCCCGGGACGCCGGCGGCCACGATGCCGGACCAGGTGCCCGACGAGGTGAAGGCCGACCGCAATACCCGCTTGCTCCAGGCGGCGGAGCGCGTGAGCGCGGACCACAGCCGGCGGCTCGTGGGCCAGACGATCGAGGTGCTGGTGGACGGGACATCGAAGAAGAACGCAGGGGAGCTGTCGGGCCGGACCCGCTGCAATCGCGTCGTGAACTTCGACGGGCAGGGGCGCGCGTCCGTCGGTGAGCTCGCGTCGGTGCATATCGACCAGGCGCTGCCGCACAGCCTGCGCGGGACGCTCGCGTCCCGACCGGAGGAGACCGCATGTTTGTCGAAATGAAGGTGCGCGGACTGGCCCTGGACCAGGTCTCGAACATGCCGATCATCATCCTGCGCGACGAGGAGGACAAGCGGTCGCTGCAGATCTGGGTGGGCATCTTCGAGGCGAACGCCATCGCCCTCGAGCTGGAGAAGGTCGCGCCGGCCCGCCCCATGACCCACGACCTGATCAAGAACATCCTCGAGACGCTGGAGGCGCGTGTGCTCAAGGTGGTCGTGACCGACCTCAAGGAGAACACCTTCTTCGCGGTGCTGCACCTGCAGCTCGGCGGGACCGAGTACACGGTCGACTCGCGCCCCTCGGACGCCATCGCGCTCGCCCTCCGGGTGGCGGCGCCGATCTACGTCGATGAGGAGGTCATCCGGAAGGCCAAGAGTCTCGATGTGACGAAAGAGGCCGAGCCGGCCAAGTCGGACGACCCGGAACAGCTGCGCGAGTGGCTGCAGAACATCAAGCCGGAGGATTTCGAGAAGTTCAACAAAGCCTGACGGACGTCAGCCGGTGCGGATCGCGCTCTTCACGAACAACTACTTGCCGTTTTGCGGGGGCGTCACGATCTCGGTCGAGACGCTCCGGCAGGGTCTCGAGGCCGCTGGGCACGAGGCGTGGGTCTTCGGACCGCGCCTGGCCGGCGCGCAGGATCCCTCGGCGCGCATCGTGCGCTATCCTTCGATCCCGGCCACGACCTACCCGGAGTTCGCCCTGGCCGTTCCGTACTCGCGGCGAATCGGCCGGCTGGTCACCGAGCTGAACTTCGACGTCGTCCACGCGCACCACCCGTTCCTCCTCGGTCCTGCCGCGCGACGCCTGGCCCGCCGGGCGGGGCGGCCGCTCGTCTTCACCTACCACACGCGCTACGAGAAGTACGCGCACTACGTCCCGCTGCCGCTCGGCCTGGTGGAGTCGGCCGCGCTGCGGCTCAGCGCCGGCTTCGCCGCCCGCGCCGATGCGGTGCTGGCGCCCTCGACGGTCGTCCGCGACGAGCTCCACGCGCGGGGGGTCCGGACGCCGATCGCGGTCGTGCCCACGGGAATCGACCTCGCCCGGTTCCGGCCGGGCGACCGGGCGGCCGTGCGGCGGCGGCTCGGCGTCGCCGAGGGCGACGCGCTGGTGCTCTACGTCGGGCGCCTCGATCGGGAGAAGAGCGTCGATCGCGTCCTCGTCGCGTTCGAGCGCATCGCGTCCACCGTGGCCGCGGCGCGCCTGGTGCTGGTCGGGCACGGCACGGAAGCCGAGCGTCTGCAGCGACTGGCGGGCAGCCTGTCGGTCGCCCCGCGGATCCGCTTCCTCGGCGTGCGCCCACACGACGAGCTCGCCGAGTGCTATCAGGCGGCCGACGTCTTCCTGTTCGCGTCCGAGACGGAGACGCAGGGCCTCGTGCTCGCCGAGGCGGCGGCCTGCGGGCTCCCGGCGGTCGCCGTCGACGCGCCCGGGTGCGACGAGGTGGTCCGCGACGGCGATACGGGCATCCTGACCAAGAGCGACCCGGCTGCGCTGGCGGAGGCGGTGATCGGGCTCCTGCTCGATCCCGAGCGCCGGCGCGCCATGGCGCGACGGGCCCGCGAGGTCGCCGAGCGCGAGTTCGACGTGCGCCTGCAAATCGACCGGACGATGGCCGTGTATCTCGACGCGATCGCGCGCACGCGATGACGCGCCTGCACGAGACGCATCGGCGGATCAACGCCGAGATCGCCCAGGAAAAGGCGGCGGCGCTCGGGCGGGCGGGCGAGCGGCTCGAGACGGCCCACGCTCACGTCGCGGCAGTCGGCCGTCGGCTCGACGCCGCGCCCGATGGTGACGCGGAAGCGCGGCTCCTGGGCGAATACGAGACCGCGCGGGTCCGCGCGCACCACGCGCGCCTAGCCCTCCTGATCCAGCGCGAAGCGGTCGGCCTTCGCCATCACCGGATCGTGGACCAGTTTCCCGAGCCACCACGCCGCGCCGCGAGCCGATGGTCGCCGGGAAGGTGAGCGCGGCCGTCCCGAACGGCATCCGGCCCGACGGCTCCGGAGCGATCTGGAACCTCGAGGCCGAGACGATGTCGCCCGAGGCGCGCGAGCGGCTACAGTTGGAGCGGCTCCAGGCGGTCGTCCGCTGGGCCGCGGCGCGCGTTCCGTTTCACCGTGAGCGCCTCGGGGCGGCCGCGCCGCGCACGCTCGGCGATCTCGCCGGCCTTCCCTTCGTGCGCAAGACGGATCTGCGCGAGCAGTACCCGTTCGGGCTCCTGGCGGTTCCGCGCGACCAGCTCGCTCGCGTCCACGCCTCGTCCGGCACCAAGGGCAAGCCGACGGTCGTCGCCTACACGGCCGAGGATCTGGACGTCTGGCGCGAGGTGATGGCGCGCATGATGACGGCGGCGGGCGCGCGCCGCGGCGATCTCCTGCACATCGCCTTCGGCTACGGGCTCTTCACGGGCGGGCTCGGCTTCCACGACGGCGCCGAGCGAATCGGCATGACCGTGGTCCCGGTCTCCTCCGGCAACACCGCCCGCCACCAGCTCCTCTTGCAGGATTTCCGGCCGGACGCGATCGCCGCGACCCCGTCGTTCGCGCTGCATCTGGCCGAGACGCTGGCCGAGCAGGGGAGCGCCCCGCGCGAGCTCGGGCTTCGCGTTGGCATGTTCGGCGCCGAGCCGTGGACGGAGGGCATCCGCGCCGCGCTCGAGCGCGCGTTCGGTCTTCGGGCGTTCGATATCTACGGCCTCTCCGAGATCATCGGCCCCGGGGTCGCGGGCGAATGCGAGGCCCGCGCCGGGCTCCACATCGCCGACGATCATTTCCTGCCGGAGATCGTCGATCCCGTCTCCGGAGCTCCGCTGCCGCCCGGGCGTGAAGGCGAGCTCGTCCTGACCACGCTCACCAAGCGCGCCATGCCCCTGGTCCGCTACCGGACCGGCGACATCACGACCCTGACGCTGGGGCCATGCGCCTGCGGCCGCACCTCGGCGCGAATGGCGCGCATCAAGGGCCGGTCGGACGACATGCTGGTCGTCCGTGGCGTGAACCTCTATCCCTCCGAGGTGGAGAGCACGCTGCTGGGCATGGAAGAGCTGGTGCCGCACTACCAGCTCGTTCTCGATCGCGGGACGACGCTCGCCCGGCTCGAGGTCCAGGTGGAGCCGTCGCCCGAGCTGGTCGCGCGCTGCGGCGGCTTCAGCGCCGAGCACCCGGAGATCGTGACGCTGCGACGCCGCGCCGCCGAGCGGCTCCAGCGCGCGATCGGCCTCTCGATCGAGCTGACGATCGTCGCCCCGCGTACCATCCCGCGCGCGGAGGGCAAGGCCGTACGCGTCGTCGAGCGCGGGTAGAGTATGCTGAAAGCGGAGGGGCCCATGGGCGATTTGGTGCAGACGATGATGGCGAAGATCGAACGGGGCATCCGGCTGGAATCGGCGGACGAGATGACCGCAGAGTATCGCGAGAACCTCGTCCATCTGCTGACCATGCAGGCGGACTCGGAGCTGGCGGGCGGCTACGGCTACGTGCCGTGGATCACCAAGGCGCCGACGGTCGACGAGAAGCACGTCGTCGCCCAGATCGTGAAGGACGAGCTGCGCCACGCCGCGGTCATGTACGGCCTCCTCGGCGACCTCGGTTTCGACGTGGAGCGCCACGTCCGCCAGCACGACGAGACCTTCACGATGCGCATCGACAACAGCGCCGACATCGGCACGGCGCGCATCACCAGCGACAAGCGGGTCAACATCTTCTATTACCCGATCGACACGTGGGCCGATTTCGTCTTCTTCAACTTCTGCATGGACCGCGGCGCCGGACACCAGCTGGAAGACGTGCGCGGCTGCTCCTATGGCCCGTGGGTACGGGCCATCGACGGCATCTTCAAGGAGGAGAAGTTCCACATCCGCCATGGCGAGTACTGGGTGAAGAAGCTCGCCGAAGATCCCCGAACGCACGACGAGGCCCAGACGACGTTCGCCAAGTGGTACATCCGCACGATGAACATCTTCGGGCGGCCCGGATCGCCGAAAAATCGGGTATATCGCCAGCTCAAGCTCAAGCTCCGTGACAACGACGAGGTCCGCCAGGCCTTTGCCGTCGAGGTCAAGGAGCTCTGCGAGAAGTTCGGCCTCGCGGTCCCGGAGTGGAAGCCCCGGTGGTCCGAGCTTCCTGAAGAAGCCCACATCCCGGGCTAGCGCGACCTACCGCGGCTCGGGAAACCGGGCCTTCAGGTCCGCCAGCTCCGCGGCCGGCGTGAGGTGCCCCGGCGTCAACGGGGCACCTCGATCGACGGCTCGCTGCGCCCTCTGCAGGGCCTCGCTCACGATTCGAACCGCGTCGCTCTGCGACATCCCGTTGGCGCGCATCAGGATCTCGACCGCCTTGGCGTTCGCGTCGAGCTCGCGCTGCTCCTGGGCGCGCTGCCAGTCAGCCTGGGAGCTGACGCTCGCCGCCGGCTCGTGCCCGAGCACGTAGTGCCCGAGCTCGTGGGCGATCACCTTGGTCAAGCTGGCCGACTCGAGCATCCGCACGTTCACGAAGATGTTGCCCTGGCGGTACATCGCTCCGATGTTCAGATTCGTCGCCGGCTGGATCGAGATCCGAACGCCGGGCAGGCGGTAGAGCGCGGTCGTGCGGTCTGCGAAGCCCTGGATCTCATCGACCGTCGCCCGTTGCTGGGGCGTCAGGCTCACGCATCCGGCCAGGAGGAGAGAGGCAACGACGACCACCCACGGGCGCTCGTGGATCCTCATTTCTAGTTTACATAATCCCTCTTATCGGCAGTAGAGCGCGGGCCGGACATCACGTGCCCAGCTCGGCCAGCCGCGC
>Ga0137403_10008634_pt1 | contig 11396 bp, 13 predicted proteins | sample CZOMad2_1_16fung_FD_122057 | JGI IMG/M metagenome (GOLD analysis project Ga0137403, IMG submission 122057) | Vadose zone soil fungal communities from Angelo Coast Range Reserve, California, USA - CZOMad2_1_16fungal (Hybrid Assembly) | ecosystem: Environmental > Terrestrial > Soil > Vadose zone...
GCGATGTTCTCGCCGAGCTTGCCGACCGTGGTCGCGATGAGCTGCTCGATGGTGATGGCCGGGTCCTTCACGAAGGGCTGGTTCAACAGGCAGACCTCTTCGTAGAACTTCGACATCTTGCCTTCGACGATCTTCTCGACCACAGGCGCGGGCTTGCCGGTTGCGGCGGCCTGGGCGCGATAGATGTCCTTCTCTTTTTCGAAGGCTTCAGCAGTCACGTCTTCCTTGCGGATGAACTTCGGATCGGTGGCCGCGATGTGCATAGCGATGTCTTTCACCATCTCCTGGAAGTGCTCGTTGCGGGCGACGAAATCGCTCTCGCAGTTCACTTCGAGAAGCACGCCGATCTTTCCGCCGGCATGGATGTAGCTGGTGACGGCGCCTTCACTGGTGGCGCGCGATGCTTTCTTGGCAGCCGTAGCGATACCCTTCTTACGCAGGACGATGATGGCTTCCTCGATGTTGCCCTTGGCCTCTTCGAGCGCCTTGCGGCAGTCCATCATGGGAGCGCTGGTCTTTTCGCGAAGTTCCTTTACCTGCTGGGCAGAGATGTTCATGGTTGTGGTGCTCATTCGTCTCTCGTTTCCGGTTGATGGTCCCTGTTAGCAAAGTCAGACCCGCGCCAGGGACAGCGCGCGGGTCAAGAAGCTGGTTTGTCCGTATAGCGATTAGATTCTGCTAGACGGTTTTGGATTCGACGGTGGACTCGTCGTCGGCGGATGCCGGGGCTTTGCGGCCCTTGGAGCCGAGGACGTCTTCCATGCTGATGTCTTCGGAACTTTCGGCGCCTGCGGCAACAGCGTCGGCGATAGGCTCGGCGGCAGCTTCCGCGGCTGCGGTTTCGGCGGCAGCCTGGACTTCGATGCCCTTGTCGCTCATCGCGTTCACGCCTTCGACGATCGACTCCGAGATCTTGGAGGTGAACAGGCGGATGGCGCGCAAAGCGTCGTCATTGCCGGGGATCACGTAATCAACTTCGCTGGGGTCGCAGTTGGTGTCAACCACGGCGACGACCGGGATGCCGAGCTTGCGGGCTTCCTTCACAGCAATGGCTTCCTTGCTGGAGTCGATGACGAACATGATGTCGGGATGCCGGTTCATGTTCTTGATGCCAGCCAGGTTGGCCTGCAGGTGCTTGCGCTCGCGCTCGAGCTTGATGACTTCTTTCTTGGGGAGCAGGTCGTAGCGGCCGTCGGTGGACATCTCGTCCAACTCTTTCAGGCGCTTCACCGATTTCTGCACGGTGACCCAGTTGGTGAGCAATCCGCCCAGCCAACGGTTGTTGACGTAGGGCATGCCGCACTTCTGGGCTTCTTCCGAGATGGCATCCTGCGCCTGGCGCTTGGTGCCGACAAACATGATCTGTTTGCCGTCGGCGGCGGCGTCCTGCACGTACTTGGAAGCGTCCTTGAACATCTTCAAGGTCTTCTGCAGGTCGATGATGTAAATGCCGTTGCGTTCGCCGAAGATGTATTCCTTCATCTTCGGATTCCAGCGTTTGGTCTGGTGCCCGAAGTGAACGCCAGCTTCGAGCAACTCCTTCATGGTGATCTGTGCCAAGACAATCTCCTTTATTAGTGGATTGCATCCTTTGCGGGGCCCTGATCGGCCTGAATCGCTCGGGATTTATTCCCGTTGCCCCGCTCACCATGAAAGGCGGGCGGGAAGATTTAACTGCTAACTCAAAACTATCGTTTCGAGAACTGGAAGCGCTTTCTTGCTCCCTTTTGTCCGTACTTCTTGCGTTCCTTGCCGCGAGCATCGCGGGAGAGGAAGCCTTCAGCCTTCAAAGCTTTGCGCAATTCGGCGTTGAACTCGAGCAACGCGCGAGCAATGCCCATCTTGACTGCGTCGGCCTGGCCGTTGACGCCGCCGCCGGAGACGCTGGCGATCACGTTGAAGGTGCCGGTGGTCTCGGAGGTCTGCAGCGGACGACGTGCCGCGTATCGCTGTGCCTCGGTGACGAAGTATTCGTCGAACTTGCGGCCGTTGATGGTGAACTCGCCGTTGCCGGGACGCAGGAAGACACGAGCCACGCTCGACTTGCGACGCCCGGTGCCGTAGTACTGAACCAAATCTGCCATTTAAATCAGCTTTTAGCTCTTAGCTTCTAGCCTTTAGCTAAGGCTTGTACCTTTCGAAATTTTTCCAACTCAAACAAAAAGCCACGAGCCATCCGTGGCAAAACCAAAATTACGCGAGCTGCGGAAATTCCTTTGCTTCCGGCTTCTGGGCTTCGTGCGGATGCTTGTCGTCCGCGTAGACCTTCAGCTTGCTGGCCATAGCGCGGCCGAGCTTGGAGTGGGGAAGCATGCCAACGATGGCCTCTTCCACGATCAGCTCAGGCTTGCGCTTCATGCGATCTTTGAAATCTTCCTCACGCAGGCCGCCCGGGTATCCGGTGTAGCGGCGGTAAACTTTCTGCTCGCCCTTCATGCCGGTGACTTTGATCTTGCGGGCATTGATCACTACGACGTGGTCGCCGGTGTCGATGAACGGGGTGTACTGCGGATTATCTTTGCCGGCAAGGACGCGGGCCACACGGGCGGCCAGACGGCCCAGGGTCTGCCCCGAGGCGTCGACGACGTACCACTTGCGCGCAATTTCCCCCGGTTTGGGGAAATGGGTGGACATAACAATCTCCCTAACAACTAAGAAATAAGACGAATCAATTGAAAGACCTATCGGAAAAGCACGCTTACTAAAGGCCCGGACGAACGGCGGATACTGCACTGGCGCTCGGGGGCCACAGGCGGGCAACCGCAGGACAAAACAAGGTTTAAGAATAGCTGAGGTTAGGGCGAGGTGTCAACGATGGGAGGTTACTGATTGCCCTTGATCTCCGCCTGCTGGGCGGAATCGTGAGGCTCGTCCTGATGAAGGTCTTGTCCCATGACTTCACCGAGCGGGCCGTCGCGATCGTCGCGATGCCACGGGGCCTTGAGACGGGTGAGGTTGGCCATGGAGCGATCAGGGTTCAGCAGCGAGCGCATCAGAGCGCCGAGGATCGGATTCCTGTGAGTGCGCTCCCAAGGCTGGATGAGATGGCGGTCGATGAGATCCTCACCAAGGATGAAGCCGAGGCCGGCGGTAGGAGTGGTGACCAAATCAACCGAACCTTGCGTGCGCCGGTCGCGACCAACGTGTCCGATGGTGGCTTCACTGAGAGGGCCGATCTCAAACTGCGCGCTGTATGCGGCGGACCAAGCCAAAGCTTTCAGGCGGCTGCGCCAGTAGTCGCCGCTCATGCCGATCTGTTGCTTTGCGCCATTGGGATCGTTCTGGATCTGAATGTATCCGGCAATAGCGCCTTCCATGGGGTGCCCGAAATAGTTCGTGATGAGATCGTCGCCGTCGCCCCAACCGCGGCCGACGTTGCGGATGCTATCGCCCCAAGAGTCAAAAAAGTCTCCGCCAAGATTGCGACGGGTCTTCGATTGCGTGAAGCGCCACGAATGTTGCAGACCAAGAAATATAAGCGACTGCTCGATCGCCGGCGTCCAATGAAATTTTGGCGGCGGCGGAGGCGTCTCGTTGCGGATCAACGGTGAGGGAGCAATCGGCGAAATCGCGGTGACGTTCGGCACGCTCGGCGTTCCGGCGGGCGCGTCGGCAAAGCGTGAGCTTGCGATGTAATTTTGAGCTTCCGCCTGCTGATAAGTCTGGACGGGCTGGTCGAGCGACACCGCCACCATGGGCTCAACGCCGGCGAAGGAAGAGTACCCGATGTGTTTTGTCATCTGGGCCGGCAGCGCAGCAGCGGCAATACACACGAACAGTCCTAGACGGCAAAAAGACTTCACGCAAGCACCTTTCCAGCTCCAAAAATTGTTGGGGACTTCGCGCGATATTAGCGGTAAATCGCCAAGACAGTCAATCGGAGAATTGGCTATGTGTTGTTAATAACGCAAGAGCAGCCCTACTCATAAGCCAGGGCGTCGATAGGATCTTTTCTGGCAGCCTTGAATGCCGGATAGATGCCCCCCAGGATTGCGCCGATCAATGCGATGATGGTCGCGTAGAAGACCCAGGTGGTCGTCATCTCCACGCGCAAAGTTGGGAACTTGGCGAGGATGCCGCCACGCGCGGCCATGCTGAAGAGAATCCCGCAAATGATGCCACCGATGGCGAGCACCACCGTCTCGCCCACGATCACATTCACGATATAGAGCTTGGAGGCGCCCATGGATTTCAGGATGCCTATCTCGCGCGTGCGTTCCATGACGGCCGTATACATGGCCTGGAAGATGACGATGAAACCGATGATCACGGCGATGCCGACCACGACTCTGATAAACGTAGAGAAGCCGGGAATATTGTCGGGCGACATGAGCGAGAGCCACTCGCGCATGGACATCACGCTGTACTTCTCCATGCCGGGCACCTTCTTGATCTCATCAACGATCAAATCGGCGTTCTTGGAATCGTCGGCGCGGACATAAAAGATGGAAGCCTTGCCCTCAGAGCCGGTCAACGTCTGCATGGTGGCCATAGGAATAAACTTGCGAGCGCCATGACCGTTCTCGACGATCCCGGCTACGCGAAAATTGTGATTTAAGATGTCGAGCTGGTCGCCGACGTGGATCTTCTTAGAGGCGGCGAAAAAATCATCGACGATAGCATCGTCCGGCCCCTGAAATGGGCCACCTTCGATGTATCGAAATGGCCGCAAGGCCTCAAAGCTAGGCAGGTCGATACCGTATATGACCTCGATGCTCCCGCCACTGCTGGTTTGGGCGGCAACCGGTGCGACAGCGGCGACGTGCAGCAGCTTCCGAAGCACATCCGCAATTTTGACGGGGACCGGAGAGCCGCCTAGCGCCGAGATAAAGGACGAGCCGGGAGGCCGAACCAGAATGTCGGCGCCGGTGCCTTTGGTCCTCTCCTTATTGTCGTTCAAAATGCCAAGCGAAAGTCCCACGATCAGCAGGATGAGCGTGACCTCAACAGCAATGGCAACGACGCTGATCAGAGTCCGCATGGGCCGGTGCACGAGATTGGAGAGGATCAACTTTTTCATGTCAGTGCGCAGTACTCAGGATAAATCAGACAAATCAGGAACCCGGCGGATTTGAATCTTTCTTTTCCTGCTTTTTCTCGGGACGAGGCGCCGGCGGCTTGTCTTTGCCCTTCAGGTTTAGCGCCGGCCGCGCTCCCGGCGGAAGGTCGAGGCGCACAACTTCCGAACCCGAGGGTTGGGGCAGGTCGAATTTCTCGTTGTCGAGCGGCTCATTGATTTTCAGCTTCACCATCTTCAAAATGATCGAATACTCCTCCTGCGGACGCCAGATGTCGATGGTAGTAGGAAAATTCAAGCCGTCGTAATCGCTAAAATCGTCATATTTCGCGTCGGTCGCGATGTTGCCGAACTTGTCGTAGACGATCTGGCGATGCGGCAGCAGATCCTCGCGACTGAAGATCACGCGCCGCGAAAGATACCAGCCGATCTTCGGGTCCGGATCATGATCGACCACGCCGATCTCATACGTGGCTTCATCCACCTTCTTCTTGGACTTGGGATCAATAACCTGTTCGGTGCCTGCCTCGAGGAACGCGACTTCGTTCCGGGTGTCGATCCCGTGCACCAGCAGGGCGTCGAAGATGTGTTGCGGGCGGATGTTTTCCAACGCAGACGCCGACGGATGAACGACGTCGTTGCGGCCCATGATGAACCTGTTCTTCACGGGTATGGAAACCTTGAATGTCTGACCGTCGCTCACCATGTCAAACGCGCGGTTACGCACGATAGGAAAGAGCCCGATCATGCGCAGCATGGCGGGCTTGCGTACCAGGATGTATCCGCGAATCTCCTGATAGTCGGTGACTTTCCCTTTCTTGCTTCCTCCGACCGAGGGCGAGATGTCTACCGTGGCATTGAGGGTCTGGATCTTCGAAGCTTCGCGGTTGATGATCTGTATGAGCTGGTCCTTGGTAGCTTCCTTTAGAACAGCGGTGCTCACTCTGCGCTCGACGGAATGCGAACGGAACAGGCATCCACCCAGCGGAAGCAGGCAGAGGAGGAAGACCGGAATGCGAATAAAAGTGCGAACGCGCATGCGAGTTCTGTCAGTAAGATGCAAACCCCTGAGTATAAATCAGGGCGCGGGGAGGAGCTGCGCTTCCAGGAACTCAAGACGATTGCCGAATGGATCGTGGACATAGAAACGCTCTCGCCCCGCGAAAGCCTCATCTTCAATAACTTCGATCTTGTGATTTTGCAGGCGGGAGCGCAGGGCCGACATATCGAGGACGCGGACGGCAGGGTGCGCTTTGGTCGCCGGAGTGAAATCAACCTGCACCCCGATGTGCAGCTGATGCATGCCACATTGCAACCAGATGCCGCCCCGAGACTGCAAGGCGGTTGGTTTTGCGAGTTCCGTCATGCCAAGTATTTCGACGTAAAACTTGCGCGCTGCGGTCTCGCTGCCCGGCGGCGCGGCGAGTTGAACATGGTCGATGCCGAGGTAGAGGTTCATCTTCCAGCTGCGTTGCGGTAGAGCGCCACGTTCCTGGAATGCTCGGCGCCGGTCCGCGCGAAACGATGATGCCCGTTGTTGTCGCTGACGAAGTAAAGGTAGTTGGTCTGTTGCGGATGAAGCGCGGCATCCAGGGACGCGCGGCCTGGATTTGCGATTGGTCCCGGCGGCAATCCAGCGACACGATAAGTGTTATAAGGCGAGTCAGAATCGAGATCGGACTGGTGGATGACGCCGTTGTATCGGTTGGCGAGCAGCGCAGCATATACCACCGTAGGATCCGCGCCCAGCAGCATGCCGTTTCCCAGACGGTTGTAGTACACGCCGGCGACCAGCGGCCTCTCCTCGGGTGCTCCTGTCTCTTTTTCCACGATCGAAGCCATGGTGACGACTTTGTGGAAGTCGGAATTGAGACCGATAGCGTTCGCCTGCTGGCGGAAGTGGCGGGTCATCACCGTCAACATGTCGGTCAATGATTGCGTGCGGGTGAAGCGATAGGTATCGGGAAAGAGATATCCCTCGAGCGACTGAGCCGCCGGATCGAGATCATTGATCATGGTGTGGTTCTTGCGCGCGGCATCAAGAAATTCTGCGCGCGTGGCCAGGCCTGAGGCTTCGAAGGCCGCGGCAACGTCCCACAGGTTGTATCCCTCGGGGACGACGACGGTGTGGATGACGATATCGCCGTGGACCAGGCGGTTGTAGATCTCCAGCGCGTTGGCGGGATGATCGAACAAGTACTCGCCCGCCTTGAGCGGCTTCACGCGGAAATAATGCATAGCAAGAAACGCATAGCGGCTGCGGATGATCCCGGCATTGCGCAATTCAGATGCGATGGTGCGGGCGGAGGAACCGGGTCGCAACATGACGGACTTCTGCTTAGGGGTCGCCGGCAGAAGCAGGCCGTACGCCAGAAAAGCTGCGACTGCCATCGATACGATCAGAGCGAGTTTAAGCAGGGCCTTGAACAAGAGAACATTTTAAACGGAATCCTGACCGATCTTCCCGCTTTGACGGTTCTCCATGAATGACTGAAGTATCAGGACGGCCGCGAGTTGGTCCACTACCTGGCCGCGACGTTTGGTCGAAATCTCGCTCTCGCGCAGCACGCGCTGCGCCTCGGCGGTGGTGAGGCGCTCGTCCCACAGATGCACCGGTAACTCATATCGCTCGCGAAGCTGTTCGGCGAAGACGGTCATTTTTTCCGATTGCGTGCCGGTGGCGCCGCTGAGGCGCAAAGGATAGCCCACCACGATCTGCTTGACCTTATATTGTTCGACGACCTTATCGAGCAGCGCGAGATCGGTGCGCCGATTCTTGCGGCGGATGGTCGGCAGGCCCTGCGCAGTGATGCCAAGAGGATCAGAGACCGCCAAGCCAATGGTCTTGGAGCCGACATCGAGAGCAAGAATACGTGCTTCAGGGGACACACGCAGGATTATAGAGGTTGGTACATCTGTCTTGACTGCGTGGAATCCAAGCTTGCGGGAGCAGGTATTCGGGTTAGGATACGCATATGGCGGAGCGCAAAACGGTCGATACCTGCGACGACGAGAAGGAACATCAACCTGCGGGACAGATCACGCAAGCGGTAGCGGCCGTTGGGAAGCAGCGCCGGCGCACCAGCGATAAGGTCTCGTCGGCGGCGACCACGATCGTTGCGACCGCCGTCGTTCTGACCATCTGCTATATCGCGAAGCCGGTGTTGATCACGCTGCTGGTGGCGATCCTGTTTGCTTTCCTGCTCGAACCCATCGTCAATCTATTTTTGCGGGTGCGTGTCCCACGACCGGTGGGTGCTTTGATCGCCCTGCTTTTGGTGGGTGCTCTGCTTTACGGCATGACCTATGCCTTTTACAGCAAAGCGGTCGACTTCAGCCGGCAACTGCCCGAATACACGGAAAAGATCCGTGGGCACGTGATGAAGTTCAAGGAACGCGCGCAGTCGCTGCAGAAATCGGCAATGCCGGAGACCAAAGAGGAAAAGCAAACCGTCAAAGTGGAACAGCAGACGAACTGGAGTGAGTTCATCACCAGCACCGCGGGAACCTTGACCGAACTGCTGTTCATGATCTCGTTCATTCCCTTTCTTGCGTATTTCATGCTGACGTGGCAAGACCATACCAAGGCGGCGACTGTGATGCTGTTCAGGATGGAGAACCGGAACACTGCCTACGTGACGCTGGGACGCATCTCGAAGATGATCCGCAGCTTCATGGTGGGGAACCTGGTGATCGCTCTCATCCTTTCAGGATTGAGCATGGTGGTGTTTTATTTCATCCACCTGCCGTACTGGTACTTCCTGGGTGTGATCAGCGGATTCCTGAGCGTGGTCCCATACCTTGGCGTCATTCTGGCGATGGTGCCGCCGCTGACGGCGGGTCTAGGACAGGTGAACGGAGCGGTGATGCTGGGCATCGTGCTCACCGTGTTCGGCCTGCATGTCTTCGCGCTGAACGTGCTATATCCGAAATTGATCGGCAAGCGATTACAACTGAATCCGCTGGCGGTGACGATCTCGTTGCTGTTCTGGGGATGGTTGTGGGGTGCGATGGGATTGATCCTGGCGGTGCCGATCACGGCGGCCATGAAGATCATCTTCGATAACGTAGACGTAATGCGACCCTATGGGGCCTGGCTGGGAGAGTAACGAAAGACGATTGTGTGATTGCGTAAAGGACGAAGTAAGCCCATCCACGACAATTTTTTAAGAAGAGCTTAAGCGTCGGCGGTAACGTCTGGGAAGCGCAGGTTCGACTTCATGAGAGCCTTGGTAAGAATGCCCTCCACTGTGTCTTCACCCTGATTCTTGGCCAGAGCTAATTCGCTGACCAGCAAGTAGCGGGCGCGATCCAGCATCTTCTTCTCGCGGAAAGAGAGCGGCTTGCTCTGGTTCAGCATCAGCAGGCTCTTGAGTACGAAGGCCACTTCCAGCAGCGAGCCGGTGCGCATCTTCTCTGAATTTTCCTTGAAGCGGAATTTCCAGTCGCTGTGGTTCTCGCATTTTCCGGTAGTAAGGAAGTCGACGATCTTTTGCACTTCACCATTCTTAATGACGCGGCGCAGGCCGACGTTGTGCAGATTTCCCAAAGGAATCGACACCCTAAGGCTGCTGGAATTGATTTTAAGGGTGAAGAATTTCTCGACGGTGGCCCCTATGGTGCGGCTGGAGATCTGTTCGATAACTCCAACGCCATGATTGGGATAGACAACTTTATCGCCAATCCTAAGGGTCTGCTCGGTTATGCTCATGGAGGCGGTCCTATTGGGGGGAACCGGAGAAGTACTGCCTTTACCATAAACTAAACACGGCGGTGGGTCAAGGGTTAAGAAGTTGATATCTCCGCACTCTGAGCGGCTGAGATGAAGGATATTGCATGTCAATCCGGCGGTGAACGCTCCCGCCGAGACGAAGAAAATGTTCACGGCGGTATAATTCTGACGGTGCGGCTTCCAAACGATGCCGCACAAATCTTTTTAAGTCGGTGGCGGGTCAAGGTCCAGGATGCCGGAAGCCATAAAAAAGAAGCTGCTGGAAGAGATCGCCACCCTTGAGCGCGAGTTGACGGTGGACCTTCCCCAAGAGATCAAGAAAGCCGTCGCCATGGGTGACTTGAGCGAGAACGCCGAGTATCACATGGCCAAGCAGCGTCAGGAATTCGTGAATGCCCGGCTGGGCCAACTCAAGAAGCGCATGGGCGAGCTTTCGTTGGTCAACATGGCCAACATCCCTAAGGATAAGGTGGCGTTCGGTTCCACCATCGTTGTGTTCGACAATCAAAAAGACGAGAAGCTGACCTACAGGCTGGTGACCAGCGAAGAGTCGGACGTCTCGAAAGGCTTGATCTCCACCACTTCTCCGATCGGACGCAGTTTGATGGGAAAGAAAGTCGGGGACACGGTGACCGTGGTCACGCCGAACGGTAACCGGGAACTCGAGATCCTGAAACTGATCACGATCCACGACGAGGCTCAGTAGTCTGTGACCTGGACGAACGCATTCGGGCGCGGCAGCAGAGTGCCGCTGTACATGATCGTGGACGCGCTCGCCCTGACCAAGATCTCCCCGAACTGGCTGACCTTCATAGGGCTGGTCATCAACATCATCGCAGCCATCTTCTTTGGCGCGGCGCGCGTCGACAATCACGTTCGCATGTTTTTCTACGGTGGGCTGGTGATCATTGCTGCCGGTATCTTCGACATGGTGGACGGACGTGTGGCGCGCGCCACCAATCAAGTCACGCAGTTCGGCGGATTCTTCGATTCGGTGATCGACCGTTACAGCGATGTCGCCATCTTCTTTGGTCTCCTGGTCTATTACGCGCGCGCCAACCGCTTCTTCTATCTTGTATTGGTGGCGATCGTGATGGTGTCGTCGCTTATGGTGAGCTACACGCGCGCGCGGGCGGAGTCGCTGATCGGAAGCTGCAAGGTCGGATTTATGGAGCGGCCGGAGCGCATCGTGCTGGTGATCCTTGGGGCACTGTTCGAGCGCTGGGGAACGATGGCACCGGCGCTGTGGGTGCTGGCTTTGATCTCAACCATCACCGTGATCCACCGCATCAAGTACACCTATGAGCAATCCACCGCGATGGAAGCCCAGATGGCCGCCGCCGGACAGCTTCCCAAACAAGAGCCGGTGGTGGTTAACGGGGAAGTGTCCTACGAGAAGCGGTAACGCTTCTTTTCCGGTAGCATCAAATCCGTCTCATCCATATCCCGAGTGAACCAAAAAAATACATCCCCAGTCCTTCTCGTCCACGGCGGTGCGTGGGCGATCCCCGATGACGTGGTCGAAGACCATCTGCGCGGCGTGCGCGAGGCACAGGCCAAAGGATGGAGCATCCTGGAAAAAGGCGGCAGCGCGCTCGACGCGGTAGAAGAAACCGTCGCCTTCATGGAAGAAGATGAGGTCTTCGA